>Ga0070730_10000141_pt1 | contig 90154 bp, 85 predicted proteins | sample Coa_R1_3_FD_66447 | JGI IMG/M metagenome (GOLD analysis project Ga0070730, IMG submission 66447) | Surface soil microbial communities from Centralia Pennsylvania, which are recovering from an underground coalmine fire - Coalmine... | ecosystem: Environmental > Terrestrial > Soil > Unclassified ... | reverse complement strand
GCCTCGACGGGGTCCGTCATTTCTGATTTTGCGAATTCATGTCAAGCCTCTCCGCGAAAAATATTGTGCTTCCGTTTTTCGAAAAATTGTGATTCATTCCGCGCTGTCCCGACTCGGCAAGAGGGGCGTTACGCGTCGTCACGAACGCGGGGCGGGATGCGATGGACGCGGGCGGCATCACGCGACGAGTGATGGCGTGCGCGGACGGCAAAAGCGTGTGGTCCTGGTCCCCCGATGCTGGGATCAAGTCGCGCGGTGATCACCGCGAGACGACGGGGGCTATCAAGCCCGGTACCCCGAGGAGAGCGCGCCATAAGCCGTAAACCATTGCGCAGGGAAGGCCGGATGTTTCGGTCGAACCTGTATTTCTCGTGTGCTTTCCTTGTTGCTTGTTGCACACGAGGTTGCGGGTGCGGCCAGCGCCCGGCTTTCCCTGCGCCCTCTCAGATGAGGGCGATCGAGCAAAACCCGGACCATTCGTGCCGCGGGAATGCGGACGTGCGTTCTCCGGCCAAATTGATACAGCTCAGTCGCCCCATGTGTCCGAACCGTTGAATGGTGCTGAAGGAATTCAAGCATGATGCGTTGCCGCATTTTCGCTGAAAATTGATCGCGTGCGTCGTGCTCTCGTGACATAGTTTTGGTGCGAAACTGGTGCGGTAGACGGCAGGCCCCGGGATCTACGCATGAAGATCAACACGAAGGTCGAGGTCGATGCCGGCACAAGGACGTTTGCCTCCGGCCTCTTGCCGGATTTAATAGCTGCGCTGCGCCGCAGCCGAAAGGGCGACCTCATCGCCGTGGTCGGGAGCGATCCAGGTATCGGCCCCGCGCTCGAGGCATGGTGTCGCTTCACCCGCAACAGTCTGGTCGATACGACGGTGGAAGGCGGACGCACCCGTTGGGTGGTGCGCCATGGAGAGGCTCCGGAAAATGGTGGAGACGACCGGCCTGTCGGCTCTCGGTTATGGCTTTACACCAACTTCGACTGCAACCTGAGTTGCGACTATTGTTGCGTGCGTTCGTCGCCCAAGGCTCCGCGACGGGCGCTCGGGATCGAACGCGTGCGGCGGATCGCGACCGAGGCGGCCGAGCTCTGTGTCAGCGAAATCTTCGTCACCGGCGGTGAGCCCTTCATGCTGCCGGATATCGACGAGATCATTGCCGCATGTGCCGCGGCGGCGCCGACCACGGTCCTCACCAACGGCATGCTGTTTGCCGGAAGGGGGCTTGCAACGCTGCGCTCATTGCCGCGCGAGCGCGTCACATTCCAGATCAGCCTCGACAGTCCGACGCCCGAGCGCCACGACGATCACCGGGGAAAGGGGACATGGGCACGCGCCTGGAAGGGCATCGAGCAGGCCCGGGCCGAGGGATTCCGCGTGCGCCTGGCAGCGACGGTATCGACTGAGGCAGAGGCCGAGGAATTCGAGGGCTTCCTCGACGCCCATCACATCAGCGCGGAGAACCGGGTGATCCGGCGAATTGCGCTCAGAGGCTCCGCCGCACAGGGCATCGCTTTGGCAAGAGCCGACCTCGTTCCCGAGGTGACGATCACGGCGGAAGGCGTGTTCTGGCATCCCGTCGGAGCCGAAGATGAGGACCTCCTGGTCAGCCGCGACATCTTTCCGCTCGCCGAATCCTTCGCCGCGGTGCGGCGCGCCTTCGACCGCGAATTCGAGCATCAGCGCGCCTTGGCCCGGATTTTCAACTGTGCCTGATGGCGGCGCGGCGTGCGATCAGAGCTCAGTCCGGTTTTTTTTGGTCGGGCTTACACCTGGGCCGATGGCCGTGCCAGAAATCCTTGTTGCGCAGAAGCTTCTCGCAACTCCGCATACGCCTCGAGCTGCGGCGCGATCCATTGCCGCAATCCCTCCGCCTCGAGCACGGGACGATGCGCCGGGTTTTCGAAGCTCATGGCGAACAGTGCTTTGGCAAACTGCTGCTCCAATGCGGGGTCCAGATCGGATCTCGCCGTGAACATGCAGTGATTGTAGGGCCGCGACGACCAGATCTCGGTGAGCGCGCCGTCCGGCACCAGACGCTCGCTGCGGACCGCGTTCCAGAACGGGCTTCCGATCGCGCCCGCATCGGCGCGGCCGTCCAGCACCGCGCGAACGACGTCGGACTCGCTTCTACCGGTGTCGCCGTGCTTGCCGAGATCGGTGTTGAAGCGCAGCGTCCGGTAGTGCTTCGCTTCAACCAGCCCTTCGTGCTGCAGGAAATGAACCGGGAGGATGGCCGCGTGTCCGCTGTCGCGGCTGCCGAGCGCCAGCGTGCGGTTTCTGAGATCGGCAAGCTTGGTGACCGGCCCGCCGGTCACCGCGACGATCTTGGTCATCCAGCCGACGTCGGTGTCGCGCATCGCGATCGGCCGGCAACGCTTGTCGCTCCAGGCATCGGCCTGGAGATAGGCGAGGTTGGTGTTCCACCCGATGTCGATGCGTGGCAACGGATCGCCAGGCTGAGACAAGAGTGCGGCGACCTGCGCCTCGTAGCTCTGAAACAACACGACCTCGACGGGCAGATGCGCCTCCTCGTGAAAATATCGCCGCATACCTTCCCAGATGCCGACCACCTTCGGATCATATGCGACGGCACCTACCCAGATCGTCCGGCTCATGACCGCTCCTCGTTCCTCGGGCTCTGCATTTTGACTGACATCAATGGCGTCGCAGCGCTGTCGTGCTCAGAACAACGGTATTCCCAGAACGGCCTTGCCGATGAATTCGAGCAGCACATCGCCCGTCGGCGCCATGACGGCGCCCGCATGCGCGTCGCGGAACAGCCGCTCGATCGCCATGTGCCTGGAAAATGCGGCGCCACCGCACACCCGCATGGCGGTCGAGGTGACGGCGATCGCGACATCGCCAGCGGACGCCTTGCATTCGAGTACGCGCAGCATGGTGGTATCGCGGGGACGCTCAAGGTGATCGACGAGATCGTCGACGCGCGCGGCAAGCCCATCGGTGTCGATCTGCATCTTCGCAAGCTGCGCACGAAGCGTCGGCAGGCTCTCGCCGAGGCTCTGGCCCAAATGCTCAAAGCGAGCGCTCTTGAGATGCGCCGCAGTCCCCGCCACCGCGGCCCGGCACAGACCCAGCGCGACCGCCGAGGTTCCGAGGTTGAACAGTGGAAGCACGATCTCCAGCATCGCCTTGAAGCCGGCGCAGTCGTCGGTGAGCTGGTGGCTGGACTCGATTTTGCAATCATCGAGGATCATCGGCGCGGAAGCGTTGGCGCGCATCCCGAGACCATCCCACGGGCCGGCGACCGACAGTCCGGGCGTGCCGCTGGCGAAGAGGTAAAGGGTCGAGTCGGTTGGACCCGTCCCATCGGGGGAGAGCGCCGAAACCACATAGCTTTGCGCGTGACCGGCGCTCGTCACCCACGATTTCTTGGCCGTGAGATAGACGCCGGCGCCGTTGCGCTTGGCTCGCGAGACAGGTGCCCAGAAGTGGCTGCGCGATCCCGCTTCGCTGAAGGCCAGGGTGGTGAGGTGTCGACCGGCCGCAATGTCCTTCAGCGTCGGCGCCACCGTGGCGCCCGGACGGGCCGACGCAATCGTCGCGGTAGCGCAAAGGTGCATCAGGTAAACCATCGCCGCGGATGCGTCCGCCTCCGCAAGCGTCGCGACAACGGCAGCCAGCGTCCTCGGACCGAGGGCCGAGCCACCCACTTCGGCGGGCAGCATGATCCCCAAGAGTCCAGCCGGACCAAGCGCGGCGACCGCTTCGGACGAAAATCGAGCTTCCTTGTCGTTTTGCTTGGCCGCCGGTGCGAGAATGCGATCGGCGATCTCCCTGGCATTCGAAACTGCGGTCTCGTGATTCATTTCGGCCCTCGACACCAAAGCGCCGTGGCGGGTGGATATTACCCCCATGCCACGCGGTTACTGCCCATGTTGACCCCAGCCTTCTTTCACGATGCTAAGCGATCCACTCGATCGGATCAAACACAACAACCTTCAGGCATGGCCAAGACCGCCGTGCTCGCGGCGAACGCGGGGCTACGCCCAACAATTACGTCGTCGCGGGCCACCTTGTTTCACCACCCGAACACATTTTTCCTGATGTCGGTGACGCCTGCATGGAGCCGCAGCCTGGGGCAGTGCTTGCCGGCTTGCGGCGAGAACGCTACCAATGATCAGTCACGGCGCACGAGGTTTGTCTGGTGATGGCGGTCAATGACGGCGAGGTGACACCCGTCCTCGCGCAACTGCGCATCGCGGCGATCGGGATCATTTGCAAGGCGCCGCAGCCGGGCCGCTCCAAGACGCGGCTTGCCACGGCCATTGGCGAAGTTGCCGCCTCTGAGCTCTCTGCCTGTTTTCTGCGCGATGTCGCAGCAAGCATCGAAGCGGTGCCGGAGGTGATCGGCAGACGCGGCTATGGCGTCTATGCGCCGGCGGGGACCGAACACATCATGCGGCAGCTCCTTCCGGCGGGGTTCGGATTGCTGCTGCAGGCTGGAGATGATCTAGGGTATGTGTTGCTTGGCGCGACACGCGCGCTATTGGATGCGGGACATGACTGTGTTCTGCTCGTCAATGGCGACAGCCCAACGTTGCCACCCCGTTTGCTCGCAGAGGCCGTTGCAGCGCTGCGTGAACCCGGCGACCGCATGGTGCTTGGGCCGGCAAGCGACGGAGGCTACTACCTCATCGGCCTCAAGCAGCCGCATCGCCACCTGTTCACGGACATCGCATGGGGAACCGAAACCGTAGCGCGCAGCACATGCGAGCGCGCGGCCGAAATCGGGCTTGCCACCACCATGCTGGGCGAATGGTACGATGTCGATGACGTGCAGACGTTGCATTGGCTGCAAGACGAACTGGCCGGCCGTTCAACCCGCTTTCGCGGCGGCGGGTTTGCGGTGGCAAGCCGGGCCTTTCTCAAGGCCGGCTTGCAGATAGGTCTCTAAAGACAATGGCGGGCGCTGTCGCAATTCAACTCCGTCGACTGCCGCACCTGGCCGACACCTTGCCTCCGCTTCCTTTATTGGCAGGCGCCGGTGCTGTCCTGACCGGTCTGACCCTGGTCACTCCGTTTGCGTTCGAGACTTATGGTGACAATGCCTTCATCGCCCTGAGCGTTATCGCGGGTCTGGTGACCATCGTGGCAACTCGTCTCGCCGAGCGCGTACCGCAAGCCAGCGCGCTGTGGCTGATCTTTGGACTTGCGATCGCGCTCAGAGTCTACGTGCTGCTGTTTGATCCGCTCTTGTCCAGCGACATCTATCGTTATGTCTGGGACGGCAGGGTTCAGGCCGCCGGTATCAACCCCTATCGCTATTTCCCCGCCGATGAGGCGCTCGCGGCCTTGCGCGATGCGACGATTTTTCCACACATCAACCGTGCCAATTTTGCCGTCACGATCTATCCTCCGGTCGCGCAATTTTTCTTCCTCATCGTCACGCGGATCGGTGAAAGCGTGACGGTGATGCGCCTGGCGCTCATGGGATGCGAAGCCGTCACCGTAACGCTGATCATGCTCCTGCTGCGGCGCATGCACCGCCCCGTGACGCGCGTCATCGCCTATCTCTGGCATCCGCTTCCACTATGGGAGATCGCCAACAGCGGCCACGTCGACGGGCTCATGGTGGCGCTGATGCTGCTCGGCCTCTGGATCGCGCTAACGAGCCATACGCTGCGCGGAGCAGTCATGATCGCGCTTGCGACACTGGTCAAACCCCTTGCAGCGCCGGTCTTCGCCGGGATCTGGCGCCCGTGGGATATCAAGATGCCGCTCGTGGTGGTCGCCGTTATCATGCTTTGTTACCTTCCGTATTTGTCGGTCGGTTGGCGTGTTCTCGGCTTCCTGACGCAAGGCTACCTCAACGAAGAAGGCATCCGTGCCGGCAACGATCTCTGGCTGTTGTCGCTTTGGCGGCTTGTGTTTGGCGAGCACCAGGGTGATGTCGTCGTTTACGCGTCACTTGCCGCGCTGGTCCTGCTGTTGACGGGATTCTCCGTGGCTCGCCGGTCTGATCGCAGCCTTGCGCCCACGCTAACCTATATCAACATGCTGTTACTGCTCGCGCTTCTGTTCGTGTCGCCCAACTATCCCTGGTATTTTCTCGTCATTACGCCGTTTACCGCTCTGTGCGGTTCCCCGCCGACATGGGTCGTCTCGATCGGAGCGCTCTTTCTGTCGGAACAGCTCGACTGGGATTTCTACATTCCAAGAATGGTGTCAAAATCCATTCTGTTCGGCGGTCTTTTGCTGGCCTGGGCTCTGGCGGCGTGGAGGACTCGCATGCAGCGAGCCGCAAAGGCTGGAGTATCGCCATGAGCGCGTCCGGCGCGACACCAGGCGTACGTACGTCGTTCGACCCACGCCGCTATCACGAAGCGGTCACGGGCGAGCGCACCGCGATCGCGCCGCGAGCGCCGGTCTGCCTCTATCTGGAAGTGACCAACCGCTGCAATCTTTTGTGCACCACCTGTCCGCGGACCTACGAAGAGCTCGAACCGCCGGCCGACATGAGCTGGGAGCTGTTCACGTCGATTGTCGATCAGGTCCCCGATCTCGCGCGCGCCGTTCTGCACGGGGTCGGCGAGCCGATGCTGGTCGCGAACCTGCCGCGGATGGTCCGCTACCTGAAGGACCGCGGTGTCTACGTCCTGTTCAACACCAACGGAACGGTCCTCGGTGAGCGCAACGGCCGCGCCCTGATCGACGCCGGGCTCGATGAGCTGCGTGTGTCGCTCGACGCGTCAAACCGCGAGAGCTTCAAGGCGATCCGCGGCAGGGATTATTTCGGCCGCATCACCCGTAATGTGCGCGCGTTTCGCGAGCTGCAGATCCGGGAGGGACAAACGAAGCCGCAAGTCTCCATCTGGCTCACGGGCCTGAAAGAGACCGTCGAAGAGCTGCCCACGTTTGTCAAAGTTGCGGCCGAGATCGGCGTCAAGGAGGTCTATCTGCAGAGGCTCGTGTTCTTCGATGAAAAGGCGATCGGCAAGGCGCGCCCGGACCAGGCGTTGTTCGAGCGCCTGACCGAAGGCGAGGCGGCCCAGCTGAGAGAGGCCGAGGAGCTGGCGCGCGCCCTTGGCCTGACCTTCAGCGCGTCGGGCGCAGCGAGCGAGCCGGGATTGAGCCTGAAGAGCAGTGGCGACGGTTCGCCGTGGTCGCTCTGCCGGCGGCCGTGGTCCTTGATGTACTTCACGGCCAATGGCCGCGCTTTGCCGTGCTGCATCGCGCCGTTTTCGCAGCATGGCTACGACAATTACACGCTTGGCCATGCGGGCCGGCAATCCCTGAAGGACATCTGGAACGGGCCCGCCTATCGGGATTTTCGGACGGCGCTGCTCTCGGATCAGCCGCCGAAAGCGTGCGCCAATTGTGGTCTGCGTTGGAGCCTGTGAACGAGGTGGCAATCGTCTCGGCGATCATTCCGTGCCTCGACGAGGAAATGGCGATCGGTCAGGTTGTGACCGCGGTGCTGGCGCAGAATGCGAGCGAAGTCGTCGTTGTCGACGGGGGCTCGCGGGACAGGACAGTCGAGCGTGCAGAGGCCGCGGGAGCTCGCGTGATCGTCGAGCCGCGACGCGGCTACGGTCGCGCGATCCAGGCAGGGATCGCGGCAGCACGCGATGACGCCGACATTCTCGTCTTCCTCGACGGTGATGGCAGCGATGTCGCCGAATTCATTCCTGATCTGGTGTCGCCGATCGTCGCGGGCCAAGCGGTCTTCGTTCTCGGCTCGCGCGTGCGTGGGTCGCGCGAGCCTGGCAGCCTGTCGCCACAGCAGCTTCTCGCCGCGCATGTTGGCTCGCTGCTGCTGCGCCTCGTCTATGGTGCAAGCTTCACCGATCTGTCGCCGTTTCGCGCCATCCGGCGGGATGAACTCAAAGGCCTCGGTATGAAGGAAGAGACCTACGGCTGGAATCTGGAGATGCTGATGCGTGTCGCGGCCGCCCGCTTGCCGGCCATCGAGGTCGCCGTCGGACAGCGGCGCCGGATCGGCGGGGTCTCGAAAGTCTCCGGCAACCTCATCGCCGGCATCAAGGCGGCCTGGTCGATTGCGAAAACGTTCGTTCGCCTCGCGCTCGAGCTACGCGGCGAAACCGCTCGCTGATCGGCGGCTCAGTGAGTGCCGCTGCGATCGCCGCACGCGACGATATCTCCAGGAGATTTGCGACCTGCTTCTCCCGGCGGTGAAAACACCGCCAGATATCCGCCATCGCCCGCGAGCTGGTACGTGGCGATCTCGCGGTAGCCGACCGCGGCCAGTTCGCAGCGCAGAACCTCGATTGGCGTGCCATGTTGCTGCGTCGGACGCTCGAGGTCGACGATTCCGACCCGCGCACCCGGCTTCAAGGCCGGCGCGAGGTTGTAGAGGAAGGCGTAGGGCTGGGCGATCTCGTGATACATGTGCACGAGCATCGCGACATCCAGCGAGGCGGCCGGCAGACGCGGATCGTGGGACTCTCCGAGCGCGAATTTGATGTTGGTCAGCCCCAGGCGTTCGGTTCGCCTCTTGAGCTCGACGAGATAATCCCGCGTGACGTCCTCGGCGATGACGGAGCCAGTGGCCCCGACGACGGGCGAGAGCCGGACCGTGTGGTAGCCACTGCCCGCGCCAAGGTCGCCGACCGTCATTCCCGGCTTGATTCCAAGAAGGCGATGAATCTGACCGGCCTCGTTCAGGGAGTCGCGGTGCTCCTCGCTGGAACGGATCGGGCTGACGATTGGCGCCACCGGGCGCCGGGGTGAGGGAAACGCGTTTGCGGGCGCGCCTGGCGGCGCCAGATAGCTGACCTCAGCAGCATGGACGCAGGTCTGGCCCAGCACCACAACAACCATCGCTGCACGCGCCAACGCCCTCATGTGCTTGTCTTTCGCAATAAACGACGGCTAACCCGCCATCTTGAAGAACCAGCCGAGGAAGCCCTTGCCGTCGCGCACGGCCGGGACCTCGCGGCGCAGCCAGGCATCAAGGCCGAGACTTCGGCCGGCCGCCTCGACCACGAACAGGAACATGAGCAGCGCGAGGAACATGTAGGTCCACGGCCACTCGGACGAATTGTCATAGAGGCCGAGCCAGAGTTGCAGCGTATAGGCGATGGCCAGCACGCCGACAAACCGCACCGCAAGCCCGAGGATCATTGATCCGGCGAACACCAGCTCGGCAAGAAAGACGATGGGTCCGAAGATCGTCATGTGAGGCAGCACGACGTCCTTCAGGAACGTACGGTGAAATTCAAAAGCTGCGTTGGTCGATTCCTGTTCGGTCCAATATTGCAAACCATCGGACACCGGCAGCGGCAGTTTCCACAACATGCCCTGAAACCACATGCAGCCGATCAGGACCCGGACCAGCCAGATTCCAAGATGGCGCCCGCTCCGTTGCGACGGGTCCTCCTGCCAATTCCGGATCACCATTGCAATGCTGACGAGCAACAGGATCCAGAACAGCGCCAGGATCAGATAGCGCCAGCCTCCCTGATGGACATAATCATTCGTCGCCGCAGTCAGGAACTGCCAGATATTGGTAATGGGATTTTCGGGCATAGGCGCGTGCTCCCCAAGGATCGATAGTTGCTCTACGCGTCGGTCGATCGAATAGTTACTGCGCGGGCCGGTAGGCCCACAAGGCGCACCGCCGCGCAAGCAGCCGGATGGTGCGCCTCGGACTACACAATCAACCGCCGCGCTTCATTGCGCGTCGATCCATTTGTCGGACCCCGTCAGCTTCACCGACACGCCAGTCAAGGTTATCCGGAAGTCCTTTCCGTCCACGGTCCCGGGGTGATCCGTTGAGATGAGTAACGGGCCGGCCTTCTTGTAATCTGCATAGGTTGCGCTCACGAGATGCGGCGGCGGGTTGGGAGCGCCCCGGTGATAGGTGATTTGCACGATCCGCTTGTCGGGGCCGATGTAGAGGTCCCAGGTGTCGCCGGGCTGATAGCCGCCCGCCGACGGGTACTTCATCGCAATCCGCTGCGCGGTCCCGTCGCCGATCGGCAGCTTCTGCTGGCCTTCGTCGGTCGCAGTCGCGCCATCCCACAGCAAGTGAAACGGGAGCAGCGTCCAATACTGGTCATTGGCGAACATCGGATCGACCTCCTTCTTGACGACGTCACTTTGGCTGTCGAGCTGCGAGCGCTGATAGGTGACCTTGACCGGATTGCCGGCCATGTCCTTGCCTTCGTAGGAGACCGAGTCGGTCTTCGGGCTCCATTCCCATTTGTCCGCGATATGGAGACCACCCGGAAATTCCCCGTTCCAGGTGTAGCGGATGGCCTCAACTTGCCCAAACGAGTCGAGACCATAGGCCTTGGCGATCTGCTCGGCGATCGGTGGGCTCTGCTGCGCCCGGGAAGCAGCGGGGAGCATCAGCAGCATGCTGAGGACGAGGAGGATGATCAGACTGAGGCGGCTCACTTCGCCGCGCGCGAGAGGTAGGCTCCTGTTCATGGCGCGCTCCTTCAGATTTTGGGCCCAATGCGTTGACCGAGCCGGGGCCTTGTTATTCTAGCACTTGGGCCTGGTTAAGGTGAGACCGAACGTGGGCGCGATTTTTCACTCGAGTTGAATAAGAAATGCGTTGTTGCGAGGATTTCGTGCTAACCATTTCCAATGCAAGGCGCGAGAAGCAAACGTTCATGCTCCACACTGATTTGCGTCAGTAACATATTGAAATCAGGCGACCATTTATTCTCCGTGGCCTAGCAGTCAGGCTCGAGACATCAGAATTCATACCGGTGATGAAATCACCACCGCTCGCGACGATCACCAGCGTTAGCCGGTCCTTGAACAAGGTGAGGCCGGGCTGGATGATAACGTCGAACCACTGCTTCAGCTTGTAGGGAATGCTGAAATTCCACATCGGGGTCGAGATCAACACGCGATCGGCGAGCCCAGGCCGAATCGCGATGCCGCGTCATAGGGCGCATTTCGCTCGCCATGTCGTCGAGCAGCCTGGGACATCAGAGGCTCTGGACTCGGATGACTCCATAAGGCAGGAGCTCAAGGCTTCCTACCTTGCGGATGAAAGTGCCGCCGCTGCCAAGCCAAGCAGGATCGCGCACCGCCGCTTCAAAGCTGCTTTCGTCAAGAACATGCAGCCGGGCGGAGCCGTCGAAGCCCATGACTTTCAGGCGTTGGATTTCGCCTGACAGGTTGGCAAGCCAAAGGACCTGGCCACCCTTGTTGCGATAGGCAAGAGCGGCAATCTTTGAGGGGGCAGATGAATCGGTATCGATGCGTCTTGCGCCGCTGGCGCCAGCAAGACCCGCTATGACATGGTAGGTGGGATAGACCCTGGCGCTACCGTCGTCGAACCACGGCTGGGCATGGGCCAATTGGTGATAGATCATCCCTTGCGAGCCGGTGGCAGAGCCAAGGGCCAGGGCGTCGACACCGGCTCGCGCCGCCGCCGACAGATAGCCGAGGTTCCATGCGGCAGCGAAGAGACCGCGTTGGCGCGGATCGAGATCGGAGAGACAGACCCGCCTGTTATCGGGATTCGGCGCAACCGCTGCGCCGTAAGGGTTATCACGACATGGAATACTGGTTGGCCCGATGTGATAGGGCACTTTGCCGATCATGGCGCGTGCTGAAGCGTAGATCCACGGAAGAGTCTCAAGCGTCTCCATGACCGAGATATCATCTGGCGCATGGACAATGGGACAGCCCGTATGGGTAATGAAGTCGAAAACGCCCTCAGGCGCAGGCTTGCGGTTCAATTCAGTAAAATAGGAGAGCATGCCACCGCCAAGCTTGGCATCCGGGAAGGACGCCCGGGCCGCCGCCGCCATTTCCTCGTAGCTGGGCCCCCAAGGCCTCGGTGTGTTGGGCTGAAACGATTTGAGATCGTGCATCTGGGTGACGACAACGGAGGCAGGCGTGAGTCCCGCAGCATTCACCGCGCTCGCGATCGCAGCCACTTCGGTATCGGCCGACTCCCTGGCCGGCAAAATAATCTCAAGTATGACCGGTATTCCTGTTTGGCTTGACAGGTCGCGGAAATGAGCGGCGGCCTGTTCTTGCCCCTGCTCGCGTCCGTCGATCTGACAAACCAGCGCCTGAGGCTTCGCCGCAGCGACAAGATCCGCGGCTTGGAAGGCCGCCGCAGCTTCCAGCATCGGTACGCCGACGCCGATTGGTGGAATACGGCCCTTCGTGCCTGCAAGGGTTATGCTTGTAGCGGCGGAGCTCTTTGACCTTGATTTCGGACGTTTGCCAAACACGGTGAGGGTTACCGATTGGCCGAAGCCCTTGCCTTTCTCCAGTGTGTAGGGCCAGGGATCGAGCAGGGAGCACACATAGGTCTTGTAGGAAGCATCCATCCAGTTTCGATGGTCCTCCATCTCGAACTTGTTTCCCTCCATCAGAACGGTGACCACAACTCCCGGAAGCGGCTCATGCTTGAGTGAGCGGATTTCGAAAATGGGCTGACCGGGGCTGATGAATTTGGGAAACTTGCGCTTCTCTTTCTTTCCATCCGTGTGGACGACCTCAACTGGGCGTCCCACCGTCCCTGCGAGCGGATGCAGCACCACAAAGCCGGTCCGATTGGTGAGGAAGTCGGAAAGCGGCGTTGCTTCGGCCGAAAACGTCAGTGTTCCATCACTCCTTGCGTCGATCCTGGCGGAGTAGCGGATCGCCTGATCCTTGTCCTTGCAGGTGGCCTCATAACCGATAGCAAAGCCATCCTTGCCCTGGCGGATTCTCAGATTCTCGATTGCGGGAGCATAAGTGCCCCAGTCCTTGTCGCGGACGATGTAGGCAATTCCACGCAGGACTTCCTCACCATGATAGCGGATGTAGCGTAGGGCGCCGCTATTGAAGACTGCCGAGATGGGACCTGCTCTCAATTCGCGGCGTTTACCGTCAGGAACCTCGGTTCCGAAGAGCTTGATGGCACGGCTCGGTCTCTTCTGGGCCATTGTGGCCTCCTCAAATGACCTTGTCAGTTTGCGGATCGATTAGCACGGCGCGAGTCATATCAATGTCGATACGGACCTGTTCGCCCGGAGCGGTGACCTCGTGAGCAGCGAATTCCGAGGTGATGCTGATTCCCCCGAGCGGCATATTGACCTGCACCCGCGAGCCTGTCGGTTGGACGAGCTCTACGATTGCCGGCAACTGCACATGACCTGGTGCAGCGCTCGCTCCGGCTTTGCCGATGTGCTGGGGCCTCAACCCCAAAATCACGGCTTGACCATTGGGTGCCTTGCGTCCTGGCGGCAGTGTGAGTTTGGTTCCATCGCTAAGGATTACTTCGTCGGCTTCGATGGCAGCAGGTAGGAAGTTCATCTTTGGGCTGCCAAGGAAACTGGCCACGAAGCGCGTTGCCGGCCGCTCAAACAAATCAAGCGGCGCGCCGAGCTGTTCAATCTTGCCGTCCCGCATAAGCGCAATGCGGTCGGCGAGCGTCATCGCCTCGATCTGGTCGTGAGTCACGTAGATCATGGTGCGGCCGAGCTCCTGATGGAGCCGTTTGATTTCGATCCGCATGTCGTCGCGAAGCTGGGCATCGAGATTGCTCAGCGGTTCGTCGAACAAAAAGAGCAGCGCGTCGCGCACGATCGCGCGGCCGATGGCAACGCGCTGGCGCTGACCGCCGGAGAGCTCACGTGGAAATCGCTCGAGCAGTTGCGCAATGCCGAGCATGTCGGCGGCACGCTTCACACGTTTGTCGACCTCTGCGGATGCAACTCTCCTCGCGCGCAGTCCGAATGCGATGTTTTCATAAACACTGAGATAGGGATAGAGCGCGTAGTTCTGGAACACCATGGCGATGTCGCGATCGCGTGGGCGGGCCCAGGTCACATCTTTTCCACCGATTTCAACGGTGCCGGCGCTCGCTTCCTCGAGCCCTGCGATGGTGCGGAGCAGGGTTGACTTGCCGCATCCCGACGGGCCCACCAGGACCGTGAATTCGCCGGAGGGTACCTCGAGATCGATCCCCTTGACGGCGTGGTATGCGCCGTAGTGCTTGTGAAGTCCGCTGATCTTCAGGTCCGACACGACTTAACCCTTGACTGCGCCCATGGATATGCCGCGCACAAGATAGCGCTGCAGCGTTGCGACGGTGATGAACACGGGAATGGTGCCAAGCACCGACATGGCGGCGATCTTGGACCAGAAGTTGGATTGGCCGCCAAAGTAATGCGTGACCTGGACTGTGTAGGTTGTAACCTCGGTGCGGGTCAGCACAAGTGCAAACAGAAAGTCGTTCCAGGAGAAAACGAAGGTGAAGACGGCGGTGGCAAAAAGCCCGGAGCGCGCCATCGGAAATACCACTTTCCAAAGGACCTCCCAGCGGCTGCAGCCGTCGATCAAGGCACTCTCTTCGAGTTCAAGCGGAATATCCTCGATATAGCCGCGCATCATCCAGATCACATAGGGCAGGCTGAATGCGGTGTAGAGAATGATGAGCCCGATATAAGTGTCGACCCAGCCGAGCCAGACATAGAAAAGGAAAACCGGGAATACGATGGCGACGGGAGGCATCATGCGCTGCGAGATGATCCACACCGCGAGATTTTCACCGCCGGTCTTGAATCGCGTCAGTGAGTAGGCGGCGATGGTTCCGAAGATCATGGCAAAGAATGTTGATACCGACGCAAGCACCAGGCTGTTTCCGACGGTCTTGGCATCGCCATCCTTGAACAGCACTGCATAATTGTTGAACTGGATGCTCTTCGGATACCATACCGGTGGAAAAGCGAAGATCTCGCCTGGCGTCTTGAAGGAAATGGCAAACAGCCAGTAGATCGGAAATACGAAAATGACGACGAGCAACGCCGCAGTGAGATAGCGGAAGATCAGCTTCGTTTCCTTACGGCGATGAAACGGAACGGTCGTCATTTTGCCAACCCCATCCGCCGGATGCACCAGGTGACGATGACGGTGAGAAGCGCAATGACGAGGAAGGCGATCGCGGCCGTGTAGCTCGACTCGAACTGCTGGAAGCCTTGGATGTAGGTATAGATCGAGATGGTTTCGGTCATCGTGCCGGGACCGCCCGCCGTGAGCGCCCAGATGATATCGAAGATACGGAAGAGATCGAGGCCGCGGATCAGAATGGCGATCGACATGACGGGCCAGATCGCGGGGAGGACGATGTAGCGGAAGCTGCGCCAGAACCGCGCCCCGTCGATCTCCGCAGCCTCGGTAAGGGAGCGGTCGACATTCGAAAGGGCCGCCAGCAGGATCAGGAACATGAAGGGTGTCCACTGCCAGATCTCACAGAAGATAATGGCGGGATAGACGAGCTCCGGATTGATCGTCCACAGGGCCGGCACCGGGTGGCCGGCGAACCAGCCGATGATTTGGTTGATCGGACCATAGCGATTGTCGAACAGGAGCCGCCATGTGGCGCCCGCGACAATCGGCGAGATAATCGTTGGCAGCACTAACAGCGAGACCAGGACTTGCCGCCCAGGCATGGGATCGAGGAACAAATAAGCCATGGCGAGACCGAGCAAGAGCTCGATGGGCAGGGCTATGACGATGATGAGCACCGTATGTGCGAGCGACTGCCATAGCCTCGCGTCATGAAAGAGCTGAGCGAAGTTCATCAATCCGGCAAAGGATGTGTCGGTCTCCAGCATGGTGACGCGCATGAAGCTCACCACGAGCGAGAAGATCAGTGGGAACAGGCCGATCAGCAACAGCAGGAAGATGGCCGGCGAGAGCAGCCAGTATTTGAAATTGCGGTCCGGATGGGCAATGGCGGCCATGGTCTATGGTCGGGGGTGCAATTTCCGCGTTGGTCTTGTGCCGTCATAAACAGCAGGCGGAGCCTCTCCCGCCGGAGGGCGGGAGAGGCGAAAGGCCGGCTTACAGTTTCGGGTACGCGCCGGACTTGGCGGCCCAGCCGGCATAGACTGCCTTCTGCTTGTCGACGCCGATCTTCTGCGTGATGTCGTCCCACTGAGCTGCCGCTGCATCGAGGATCGTCTTTGGATCATCGCCTGCCCAGAGCTTAGAAATCGCCTGGCGCATAACCTCCTCGTACTTGTCGGTTTGCAACAGCGACAGGTCGAGAAGGCCTGTTTGCGAGGCCTGCTTCAGGGCTGCCAGATAGTCCTTGGCGTTGGGCCACAGGGCCAGATAGCCAGGATCGGTATAGTGCGAGTTGCGGAACGGATCGCGCAGCGTATAGGGAAGCTGAACGCGCTGACGGCTCACGTCTTCGCTGTTGAGCCACTGGATGAACAGGTAGGCGGCGTCCTTGTTTTTCGAAGTGGAAGAAATTGACAACGCAAAGCCCGCGGCGAGCTCGGGATGTCCGCCCGGCGGCAAGGCGTAGCCCACCTTGCCCGCGATCTTCGTCTTCGGGACCCAGTTCAGCGCCTCCTGGTCAGTGCCATAACCTTCGGCCCAGCGCCCGTAAGGTGGCCAGGAGATCGTCATGGCTGATTGGCCTTGCAGGAAAGCTGCGAGATTCTCCACGAAGCCGAATTGCTCCACGCCGGGCGGCATGAATTTGTTCTCGTTGCGCATGTCGGTGAAGACCTTGACGCCGACCCTGGAGTTGATCGTGGCCTTCATGGTGCCAGCATCGAAGAACTTGCCGCCCTCATTGCGGAAGCGTTCCTCGAACATGTACATCGCGTAAGGCGGCTGTCGGAAGAAGGAGGCGCCGTAGATACCTTTGTCCTTGAGGATATCCGTAAGACCAGCTCCGACGACATCGAAATCCGCCCAGGTCTTGGGCACTGCGAGGTCTTTGCCGGTTTTATCCTTGAAGGCTTTCTGTACGGCCGGATCCCCGAAGATGTCGCGCCGGTAGTACATGATGAAGACATCGCCATCGTCGGGGAAGCCGTAGATCTTGTCGCCCACCTTCATCCAGTTGTCGCGGAACGTCGGCGCGATCGTCTGGAGCTCGGGAGCGTAGCCGTACTTCGCAACATAGGGGTCGAGCACCTCGAGCGCGCCAGCCTGGGCAAGATCGGCCATCCAGGCCGGAATGACGTTGAGCGCGTCATAGGCAGCGGCGCCCGACTTGTAATCCTGCATGATCTTGGTGAACATCTCGGCGGTCGCGACCTCGACCACCTTCACGTCCATGCCGGTCAGCTCTTTCCACTTCGGACCGGAGAAGTGGGTGGGATCGAGCGACTGAAGTCCGGCCTCCCAGACAACGGTGATCGTGAGACCCTTGTATTTCTGCGCGGCCTTGACGGCCGTATCGGCGGCCGATGCGGCCCATGCCGGCGTTCCCATTGTCGCAGAGAGGCCGGCAGCCAGGCTGATCTTTCCGAAATCACGTCGATTCAACATTGTCACCTCCCGTTTTCTTGACTGTCAGAAGCCATTCATTGGGCCCTCGCTCGTGCGGCGGGGGTTTCTCATTTGGCAAATTGGCGGCAGGACTCCTCCAGTTTGCGTTGGAACCCCGAAACCTGAATGTTTCGGGTCAAAAAAGGCGAAATCACAACCCGACTGTCTGAGGCGAGGGCAGACGACGACCACGAACCCGTTCATTTGTCCGCCCTCCGGACCTTCCAATAGAGCTTGGCAACCTGATCGAGGTGCGAGCGCATGCGGGTATCGGCAAGTTCTGGATCGCGTGCCTTGATCGCCTCGAAGATTGCGACGTGCGCATCAAAGGCGACGCGGTTCTGGCCGGGATAGCTGAGCGTCACGCCTCTCTGGTCGACCAGCCAATCGATGATGGCCCGGTGCATGACCACATAGATTGGATTCTTGGGTATTGTGGCGATGGCGTAGTGAAACGCGACATCCGAGTCCTCAAAGCGTCGGATGTCGCCGATGGACTTGTAATTCGCGTCGAGCGCATCGCTCAGATGCCGGATATCCTTCGGCGTGGCGTTGCGCGCAGCATCGCGCGCGAGCCCGGTTTCAAAGAGGGCGCGCGCATCCTGGAAATGACGGACGCCGTTGTCATCGGAGAGCAGATATTTCGCACTGCTCGACAGCGACGTCATGACAACTTCGGCGTTCGGAGCCGTGACCCGCGCTCGCGAACCGGCCCGGAGATCGACGAGCCCCACACGTTGCAGATGAAGCAGCGCCTCGCGGATCGCCGGCCGGCCCACGCCAAATTCCGCCATGAGCTGACGTTCTGATGGCAGTTCGGCACCAGCCACCAACTTCCGATCGCGTATCCTCTGCTCGAGGATATCGGCGACCTGCTCAAAAAGACGCGATCGTCTGAGCTGAATGGCCATTGGTATACCTAGTATACCAGCTACGCTAGGTCGTCCGGTCGACGCTGTCAATCCGATCGATCTCGCTCTTCCGATTTCCCGACAAGACGCCGATGCTTCAGCGCACGTGGCGGCTGCCGAACAAACACGTCACGCTCTCAAAATGTGAGCAGGCGTTCCGAAGCCGCAGGGTGAGTAGACGTGCGCAAAATCACCAAGGGCGGGGAGATTGGCGAGTCCGTCCGCGACGTGGCACCCGACCACGATCCAGCCCAAGCAATCGGCCTCAACGATCTTTCAACCAGCCAAGAAGCCGCCATCGACCGCGACTACGGTGCCCGTCGCGTATTGAGAGGCCGGCATGCAGAGGAAGATGACGGCACCGGCGACGTCTTCGGGCCGCCCCCAGCGCTTGAATGCCGTGCGGTCGGCAATGCGTTGGTAATGCGCGCGATCTGTGCGCCCGGCGGCGTTGATCGCGGTTTCGATGTAGCCTGGCGCCACCGCGTTCACGCGAATGCCGTCCTCGGCCCAGGCCAGCGCCAGCGCCTTGGTCAACATCACGACGCCCCCCTTGCTCGCGCAGTAGGCGGGAATCCGCGGCAGCGCCAGCGTCGCATTCATGGAGGCGATGTTCACGATCGAACCTTTGGCTTTCGCCAGTGCCGCGCGGAAGCCCATACAGGTGCGGAACGTACCGGCGAGATTGACGTCGAGTACCTTCATGAAGGTCGCGATCTCATATTCCTTGTCGCGCGCCAGGATGCCGGCGCAGTTGATCAGCGCATCGACGCGGGAGTGCCGGCTTGCAAAGGACCTCACCGCGTCGTCGTCGGTGACGTCGAGCGCCGCAAGCGTGAGGCCCGCGCGCGGTGTGAGACGAGTCCGCGCGATATCCGCGTCATCGACCCCGGTCGCGGTGACAGTGGCGCCGAGATCGCAGAACTGGGTCGCGATCGCCGCACCAATATCGCCGGCGCCGCCGACCACGACGGCATGGAATCCGGGAGCAAGCGAGAACAAAGCACTCATCATTACTTACCTTGTTGTTTCGACAGCCGCGGCGGCGCCGTCGACTCCCGTACGATCAGCGAGTAATCGACCTCGTGATGCATGATGGTCTGCTCGCCGGCGAGGCGGCGGACGAGATATTCGCCCGCGCGCTGCCAGGTCGCACCGGTCGGCACCTGGATGGTGGTAAGGCTCGGCCGCAGATGGCGGCTCCAGTCGAGATCGTCAAAACCCACCACCGACAGGTCGCGCGGCACGGAAAATCCGCTCCGCTCGGCTTCCAGCAGCACGCCATAGGCGATCACGTCATTGCCGCAGACGACCCCGGTCGGGCGCTCGCGTAAGCTGAGCAGATGACGCGCGGCCTCGCGCGCATCATCGAGTGTGTAGGGCACCTCGACATGCCAGTCGGAGCGGATCGGGATGCCGTTCTCGGTGAAGGCACGATGAAAGCCGGCGACGCGCGCGCTGGCGCGGTCATTGTTGCGCCGGAGCGCGGAGACGATGCCGATCTTGCGGTGGCCGAGCTCGATCAGATGCATGGCGGCGCGATGCGCGGCGCCTTCATTGTCGGCACCGACGCAGGGGTAGGGGCGATCCGGCCGGTAGACGCCGACATTGATGAAGGGGATGGCGTAGTCGGCAAGCATCTTGGGCAAGCCTTCATGGTGGCAATCGCCGCGCAGCACCAGACCATCGACGCCGCGACTGATCAGATTGCGCGCCTGCTGCAGTTCGACATCGAGATCATACCCGCTGGTCGTCAGGAACAGCATGTAGCCGACCGACGACAAATATTTCTGCAGGGAAGCGATCCCGCGCGCGAACATGGTGTTGTCGATGGTCGGCACGATCGCGCCCAGCGTGAACGATCGCCGCGACGACAGTTCCCGCGCCGGCGCGTGCGGGATGTAGCCGACCCGTTCCACCGCTTCGGCGATGCGGATGCGCAATGGCGCGCTGACTGAATTGGGATTGTTGAGCGCGCGCGAGACGGAGGCGATCGACACGCCGGCTTCTGCGGCAACAGCGCGGATTCCTTGCTTCGATGATCGAGCAGCGGGCGGAGGCATGATGGAGTTAATGTAACGCGTTACATAGGATTATGATAGTGGCAAAGGCGCTATGTTCCGGCATTTTATAGCCATAAGTTGTAATCCACGCCAAGCTTGACAGGAGGCCAGGCAAGCTTAGGATGTAACCGTTTTCATTTCGAACAGAACCGGCAAGGGCGGCACAGCCCACCAGGGAGGAGTCAATGAGAGCCAGGACCTTTGCGGCGCAGTTCATGCTTTCGGTGATCGCGGTCGGGTTGGCCGGCTCGGCCCGCGCGGCCGATTTCGACTGGAAGAAATTCCAGGGCAAGACCGTGGATTTTCTTGCCAACAGCAACCCGATTTCGCAGGCGCTTTTGACCCACAAGGCGGATTTCGAGAAACTCACCGGCATCACGCTGAAGGTCGATACCTACCAGGAGCAGCAGATGCGCCAGCGCCTGGTGACGGTGATGAACGCTCATAGCGACGAGGTCGACGTCTTCATGACCTTGCCCTCGCGCGAAGGCGAGCAGTTCGCCGCCGCCGGCTGGTACGCCGACTTGACCCCGATGACCAAGAACGAGGTCGCCCCCGATTACGACTATGCGGGCTTGAGCCCGGCGCTGCTGAAAGCCGCGACGTACAACGGCAAGCTTACCAGCATGCCGATGAACATAGAGGGGCCGGTCATCTACTACCGCACCGACATTTTCAAGAAATGCGGCGTCGATCAGCCGAAAACCATTGCAGACGTCGAAGCGGCCGCGAAGAAGGTCAAGGCCTGCGATCCGTCGATCACGCCCTTCGTCTCGCGTGGGCTCAAACCTGCGCTGCCCTATACCTTCTCGAACTTCCTGCACAATATGGGCGGCAGCTACATGGTGGGCGGCAAGTCCGCGCTGTGCTCGCCCAAGGACAAGGCGGCGCTCGATACCTATAGCCGGCTGTTGCGCGATTACGGCCCGCCCGGCGTGGTCAACTACAGCTTCCCTCAGATTTCCGCGCTCTACCGCGCGGGCCGCGCAGCGATGGACTTTGAGGCCTCCAACGAGCTGCGCACCGTGATGGAAGGCGGCGCCCGGCTGAAGGACACCGCGATTATCCCGTTGCCGGCCGGTGATGGCGGCCAGGTCCCGACCACGATCGGCTGGGGCATAACGGTCTCCGCCTACTCCAAGCAGCCGGACGCGGCCTGGTATTTCGTGCAATGGGCGACCAGCCCCGCGGTGCAGAAGCTGATGGCCGTGCAGGGCATCGCGCCGCCGCGTTCTTCGGTCGCCAACGATCCCACCTATCGCAAATGGATCGACGAACAACCGGTGCGCAAGGAATGGCAGGCCGCGCTCGACGTGTTGGCGGCGAAGGGCACTTCGGAAGTCGGCTATCCCATCGTCGCCAATCCGGAATCGCGCGAATTCATCGGCCAGGCGGTGCAGAACCTGATCCTGAAGCAGAAAACCGTCGATCAGGCCTGCGCCGAGGCCGACAAGGGGATTGATGCGCTGATTTCGCAAAAGTAACAACGGAGAACAGCGCCCGGCTGCTTCGCTTGCGGCGGCCGATGTGCTCTGTGATCGCTTGTTTGGAACGCTGATGGCAGAAGCCGCCGACACGACAGCACAGGATCGGCAGCGGCAGGAACTCGCTGCGCTGTCGGCGCCGGCCGTGATCTTCACGGTCGCAATGATCGCGTTTCCGCTTGTCTACACGGTCTGGCTGTCGTTTCAGAGCTTTTCCGCAACCGGCAGGGAGTCCGTCGTTGGGTTCGCCAACTACGCCAGGCTCATCTCCGACAACGAGTTCTGGCACGGCCTGTGGGTGACGCTTGTGCTCTATGTGTCGTCGCTGGTGCTGCAGCTCGTCTTCGGCGTGTGGCTCGCGCTCGTTCTATTCCACTCAAGGCGCCTGTCGGGCGTTGTGCGCTCGCTCTTCATTTCGCCCTTCATGATGCCGCCGGTCGTAGCGGGCCTGATGTGGCTGGTCATCCTCGATCCCTCGCTCGGCGCTGCGAACTACATCCTGACCTCGCTTGGTCTTCCGCCCTCGGACTGGCTTGCCTCGCCGACTTTCGTCATTCCAACGGTGGCGCTGATCGATACCTGGCAATGGACGCCCTATGTCGCGCTGATCGTGCTCGGCGGTCTGCAGTCGCTGCCACCGAGTGTCTACGAGGCCGCGCAGATCGACGGTGCATCCGGTTTCAAGACGTTTCGGCGCATCACGCTGCCGCTGTTGTTGCCGACGATCGTCACGGCGACCATTTTGCGCAGCGTCGATCTGTTGCGTTTCTTCGACATCATCTACATCACCACGCAGGGCGGGCCGGGCGACGCCTCGAACACCCTCAACATCTACGGCTTTCGGGTCGGATTCGAGTTCTTCAACATCGGTTACGCCTCCGCGCTGATGCTGACGCTGACTGCGATCGTGTTGGGCGCGGTGCTGGCGTTCAACCGCCTGCGCGGCGCGGTGGTTTGGTGAGGTAGAACCATGACCAGTGCACCCATCAGCGACGCCGTCATTCGCCGATTGAATACGCTGCAGCTGATGCTTGCCGGCGTCGTCATCATGGCGCCCGAGGTGTGGATGGTCTTGTCCTCGTTCAAGCCTTCGTTCGAGGTCACGGCCTATCCGCCGACGCTGGTGTTCTCGCCGACCATCGAGAATTACAGCCAGCTGATGAAGACGACGCCGTTCCTTGCCTATACGCTCAACAGCATCATCGTGACTACAGGTTCGGCGGGGCTCGGGCTCAGCTTCGGCATCCCCGCGGCCTTTGCGGTGTCGTGGACGCGCATCTCGTGGCCCGCGATCCTGACGCTTGCCGCTCGCATGGCACCCGGTACGCTGTTCCTGCTTCCCTGGTACGTGATGTTCCGGCAGGTCGATCTGATCGGCTCCTACACCGCGCTGATCTTAAGTCATGCGGTGATCACGCTGCCGATCGTGATCTGGGTGCTGTTGCCGTCGTTCGACAATATCCCGCGCAGCGTGTTCGAGGCGGCGCAGGTTGACGGCTGCAGCGTCACGCGCATCCTGTGGCGGATCGCGCTGCCGCTGGTTGGCTCCGGCATCGCGGTGGCGGCGATCCTCGCTTTCGTCTTCTCCTGGAACTATTTCCTGTTCGCGCTGGTGCTGTCGAACGGCGACACCAAGACGCTGATCGCCGCGGCCTTCAACTTCGTCGGCGAGGGCTCGACCGATTGGGGTGCCCTGATGGCCGCGGCCACGCTGATCGCGCTGCCGCCGCTTGTTCTCGCCATGCTGGTGCAGCGCTGGCTGGTCGCGGGGCTGACGCTCGGCGCGGTGAAAGGCTAGGTGCAGCGATGACGGTTCGTGTCAACTCGATCATGCAGGCCGCCGTGTTCCACGGCCATGAGCGCATCACCATCGAGCGCATCGCGATGCCGGAGGTCGCGAAAGGCGAGGTGCTGGTGCGGGTGTCGCGTACCGCACTGTGCGGCTCCGATTTCAAGCTCTGGCATAAGGGCGCCGAGTTCACTGCGGGCCATGAAATCTTCGGCGTCGTCGAGCAGCCCGGCCATCCCCTGCACGGCAAGCGCTGCGCCGTCTATATCCCCGTTCACTGCGGCCAGTGCGCGGCCTGCCGGCGCGGCGACACTCAGATGTGTCTGGAGATTTCCAGCCTGATCGGCTGGAACCGGCCCGGCGGGTATGCCGAATATGTGCCCGTGCCGGAAAACTGTCTGTTACCGGTGCCCGACGATGTCGAGGACAGCCTCGCGCCGCTGCTGCTCGATGTGATCGGCACTTCAGGTCACGCGGTGCGCTTTTCGAGCCGCATCGTGCCGCCAGGCGAGTCCGGTCCGGTGCTCGTGACCGGTGCTGGCCCCGTCGGGCTCGGCGTGGTGCTGGCGCTGAAGAGCTTTGGTTATGACGACATCCGCGTCACCGATCCGAACAGCGCGCGCCTTGCAATCGCGCAATCCTTCGGCGCGAAGGCGCATCCTGTTGGCGACACCTCGCGGCGTTTCGCCTTGATCGTCGAATGCTCCGGCGCGCATGCGGCGCGCAATCTCGGCATCGAGGTCGTGCTCCCGCGCGGCGCACTGGTGCTGGTCGGCGAGAATGCGGCGCCCTGGACCATCGAGGAGGGCAAGGTGTTCCGCCGCAAGGATTTCTACATGATCCGCACCTTCTACTTTCCGATCGGCGATTTCGTTCCGAACATCGATCTCCTGCGCCGTTACAAGGAGGAATATCGCGTCCTGGTTGACGACGAATTCGGGCTGTCGGCGTTGCCGGAAAATTTCGCGCGTTTCGCCTGCGGTGAGACGATCAAGCCGGTGCTGGCGCTGGATTGACCGTCATGGCCTCGATCTCGATCCGCAACCTGGTCAAGCAATACGGCAACTACACCGTCATCCCCGATCTCAGCCTCGAGGTTGCCGATCACGAGTTCGTCGTGTTCGTGGGCCCATCGGGTTGCGGCAAGTCGACCCTGCTGCGGATTATCGCAGGCCTCGAGCCGATTACCTCGGGCGATCTGTTCATCGGCGAGGCCAGAGTCAACGGCGTGCCCGCGGCACGGCGCGACATCGCGATGGTATTCCAGGATTACGCGCTCTATCCGCACATGCGTGTGTACGACAACATGTCATTTGCGCTGGAATTGCGCGGCGTGCCGAAGGCGGAGATCGAGGCGCGGGTGAGGCGAGCGGCAGCGCTGCTGCACATCGAGCCCTATCTCGATCGCAAGCCGAAGGAGCTGTCTGGTGGGCAGCGCCAGCGCGTCGCGATGGGCCGCGCCATCGTTCGCAACCCGAAGGCGTTTCTGTTCGACGAGCCGCTGTCCAATCTCGACGCCAAACTGCGCGGGCAGGTGAGGGCGGAAATCAAGGCGCTATCCCAAGAGCTCAAGACCACGATGGTCTTCGTTACCCACGATCAGGTCGAGGCCATGACCATGGCCGACCGCATTGTCGTCCTGCAAAGCGGCACCGTGCAGCAATATGACACGCCCGAGGCGGTCTATGAGCGGCCGTCGAATCAGTTCGTTGCGGGTTTCATTGGCTCCCCCACGATGAACTTCTTTCCGGTGGAGCTGCGGGGTGAGGCCGCGGTGCTCTCCGACGGAGGCGCCCGGATCGCGCTCGACGACAAAAGCCAAGCGCGGCTGCGCACGGCGGGCAAGGCCGTGCTTGGTGTGCGTCCGGAGCATTTTGCCGTCACGCCGGATGCCGCGGACGGCGTCGCGATTGACGTCAAGTTAGTTGAGCCGCTCGGCTCCGATACGCTGATCCATTTCGAGCTCGCCGGAGCTTCCGCTATTGCACGGATCGATCCGGCGTTGCGGCCGAAGGTCGGCGACCGCCTCCACTTGCGTCCGCAAGCCGGCAAGACACATCTGTTCGACAGCCAGAGCGGACAGGTGCTGACGTGAACCACCACGACCGACCGGGAAAGGCGGTTGCGCCTTCCGACTTCGCGTCAAGCGGCAGGGGCATTCGCGTCATCTGCCTCGGACTGTCGGCGTTGGACCAGGTCTGGCGCGTCGACCGCTTGCTCTCCGGCGGCAGCGAGAAGATCAAGAGCTTTGACTACTCGGCGATCGGCGGCGGCATGGCGGCGAACGCGGCAGTCACAGCCGCGCGGCTTGGGGCCGCGACCTCGTTCTGGGGCCGCGGCGGTGACGATGCGGCGGGACATGAGATGCGGACTGCATTGTCGCGCGAAAACGTCGACGTCAGGAATTTCAGGCTGTTTGCCGGCGGACGTTCGTCGGTCTCGGGCATCATCGTCGACAAGGCGGGCGAGCGCCAGATCGTGAACTTCCGCGGCAGCTTCCCGGTGGAGGCCGATTGGCTACCACTCTACGAAGTCGGTGGGACTTCCGCCGTTCTTGCCGATCCGCGTTGGGTGGAAGGCGCCGTTACGCTGTTCGAAACATCGCGTGCGCTTCGGGTTCCGACCATTCTCGATGCGGACGTCGCCGACGCCGATGTGTTCGAACGGTTGCTGCCGTTGACCGATCACGTCATTTTCTCCGAGCCGGCGCTCGCCGGTTTCAGCGACTCGGCCAGCGACGAGGCGCTGGCCAAGCTTGCGCGTTTTCAATGCCGGGTGGTCGCGGTCACGCGTGGCCGCGCCGGTGTAAGCTGGTGCGAAGGCGGACAGTTCAATCGACGCCCGGCCTATGCGGTCGATGCCGTCGACACTACCGGTGCCGGCGATGTGTTCCACGGTGCCTACGCCTTTGCTGTGGGCGGCGGGCTTGGCGTTGCCGACGCTATGTCCTTTGCCTCCGCCGCCGCCGCGCTGAAATGCACGCGCGCCAGCGGGCGCGACGGCATTCCCGGTTTCGAAGATTGTCTTGCCTTGATGAGGACCCATCCATGAGAACGATTGGAAAGAACCGCGGCCTGGCGCGCCTTGCGGACGCAGACGGGCACTTTCGCATGGTCGCGCTCGACCAGCGTCCACCCTTGTTCGAGGTGATCGCGCAGGCGAGGGGCATCAGCAGGGACCAGGTCGAATATGCGGACGTGACCGCGGCCAAGCGTCTGCTCGTCGAGGCGTTGGCGCCGCACTGCAGTTCGATGCTGTTCGATCCGAATTTTGCAGTGCCGGCTGCGATCGATCTGTTGCCGGCCCGCTGCGGATTGATCATGACGCTGGAGGAGCACCGCGTCGAGGAGACGCCGGGTGGCCGCAAATCGCGTACGATCCCCCATTGGAGCGTCGAAAAAATCCGCGCGATCGGTGGCGATGCGGTCAAAGTGCTCGCCTGGTACCGGCCCGATGCCGATGCCGTGGTCAACGCGCACCAGAGGAACTTCGTCCGCGCGATCGGCGAAGACTGCGCGCGTCACGACATTCCCTATGTGCTGGAGCTGTTAGTGTATCCGTTCCTCGGCAGCGCCAATCACACCACGGACTATGTGGAATCACCAGGCAAGCTGCCGAAGCTCGTGATCGAGAGCGTGCGGGAGTTCGCCAAGCCCGAGTATGGGGTGGACCTCTTGAAGCTTGAGAGCCCGCTGGCGGCCAGTTCTCTGCCGGCGCGCGACGGCAGCCCGGCAGCGCAATCCGCGCAGCGCGAGTTCGATACCATCGGAGAGATTTGCGCCGAACGGCGAATTCCGTGGGTCCTCCTGTCCGGAGGCGCCGTCGCGGAAAAATTCGAGCGCGTGCTTGAATATGCCTATGCCGCCGGCGCCGGCGGCTTCCTGGCGGGCCGCACCATCTGGCTTGAAGCGATCCGGAAGCATTTCCCCGAAAGCCATGCGGTCGCCGCCAGTCTGCGGCGCGATGGCGTCGGCGTGCTCGAACGCCTCAATCAACTGACCAAGGCCAAGGGCACGGTATGGACGCCGCATTTTCCCGTATTCACTGACATCAGGCAGGAGGGTGATTTCGCGCGAGGGTATTGAGCCGCATCCATCTGCCGCTGCAGGACTCTAAGCATGTCAATGATGTTTGCATAGTGAACAGTCCGGCCAGCGGCGGAGCGCGGGACAGGACCATTCAGCGTCTTGCCGTCATTTGTTGGCGGTAGTGCTCGGCATCCCAATTCAGCAGGGCCTGCTCCTTGGCAGGCGGCAGATATTCGACGGCGGCATCGAATGGCAGGCGAGTGACCACAAGCGCCAGGCAGGTCAGCAAAGCCTGCGCGGCCGCGCTTGCGTCGGTGCGGATGATCGTACCTTTACCTCGGACAAGCACGGCCACCGACGGAGGTAGTCCGTCCGCTGCAACCCTGGCTGCGAGTGCAGCCAAATCGTCTCCTTCGACAAGTGCGGGCATGGCGCGACCGAGAAAGATAACATGATCCGGATAGAGCGAACCTTTGGTTGCGATCGAGAGATTGTGTGGGTTGGTGGCAAGAGAGTGGTGCACGGGATCCGGCGCCGGTCGATATTCCGTACCTGCACAGATCTGCTTGAGTGTGTCGTCAGCAGCGGGCTCAGCGATGCGCGGTTGCAGCGAAAGCCGGCGCTCGACCTCCATCACCAGCTCTTCCGCGGCGTCGCAAGTGCTGGCACCCACCACCAGACCATGATTGCCGAGGATCAGCACGTCGGCCGGTCTTTGTGCGAGGCTCTCGCTCACCGCCTGCGCGAGCGGCAGGCCGGGATGATGATAATCGAGCCAGTGCCAGGCCAGACTATCGAGCCGCCCGGCCAATTCGTCGCTACCGTCCCTTCGCACTGACCATGCGATCGTGTTCACCGAATGGACGTGCAGCACGACCGGATGTGGCATTAGAGCGTGAAGCGATGTCTCGATCGAGGCGCGAAGCGGACTTGCCGCATGGCCCGGCGCCAATGGCATACGCTCGTTGCCGTCAGCGAGCGCCGCACGAGCGCCGGACAGTGAGATCGGGAGGAAGATGTCTTGGGTCTCGGCATCGGCGAGCCAGGCGCCCGACGCTTTCACCCAGAGCACGTCGCCCTGCTTGATCGATGAATTGCCGCCGGCCGCCTGTGTCAGCAGGATGTTCTTGCCGACCCGCGCCGACATGCGCCGCAGTTGGTTCAGGATCCCTGGCTGCTGCATGTTCGAAACCTCACCAGGCCAGATTTGCAATTGTCCAATGCGGCATGCGGGTTGCCGAACCGGCAAGCGTCCCGATCGCGCGCGGCAGATCGGCCGCCTTCGCCAGCGCGTCCCGATGAACCCCGGAACGGACGAGTGTCGTCAGCATTCCGGCCGCGTGCCCGCCGGCGATGTCATGATCAAGGGAATCGCCGATGACGAGGACGCGTTCCGGCTTGGGATGACCCAGCCGTTCAAGGGCAGCCGCGAAGATCGGCGCATGCGGTTTGCCGACGAATTTCACCGTGCCCCCGAGAGATTGATAGAAGGCCGCCAGCGCGCCCGGCGCAGGGATCAATCCCGCTGCGCCGAACATGACAAGGTCGGGATTGGCGCACAGCATCGGCAAGCCGCGCGCCGCGGCCGTGGTCAGGTCTTCGCGCCAGTGCTCCGGCTTGGACACGGATTCGTCCAGTCCGCCGAGCAGGATGAACTCGGCATCCCGCATGTCCTCGGCGATGCCAAGGCCGAGGCCGTTTACGATCGAACGGTCGCCGCCGCGCGTGATTAGGTAACACGTGTGACCGAAATCGTTGAAGGGTTCCCGTTCTCGCGCCTGCAATCCGTTCCACGCAACTTCGCCTGACGACAGCATGCCGTCATAGGCATCGCTCGGCAGCCCAAGGGCGGCAAGGCGCTGCTGATTGTCATCCGCGCGCCTGCCTGAGTTGGAAAGCACCAGCACGCGCTTGCCGGCTTGCCGCAATCGCGCCACGCATTCGTATGCTTGGGGAAAGATCGCCTTGCCTTCGTGCAGGGTGCCCCATTGATCGAGCAAGACGTGATCGAATCGTCCGGCAATGGCGCGAAGACCGGTGATGGCGACAGGACCCGTTGTCATGGCGGGCCGCCGTTCAGCGCAAGCATCGCCGCGCCGAAGCATGCCTCCGTTTGTGTGGCGAGGCTGACGGGAACGCCGAGCGTGCGATGCCGGATCAGAGTCCATGCCTCATTCCTGGCGCCCCCGCCGATGCTGATGACGCGGCGCAGCGGCGGAGCTCCAAGCAGAGCCAGGCGTTGATAGGCGAGCGCCTCGACCGACGCGATACCTTCGAGAAGGCCCTGGAAGAAACGGCTGGCCTCGGCTGGACGCGGACTGATCCGCGCCATGAGGTTTGGATCGGCGATCGGAAAGCGCTCGCCGGCCTTGGGAAGCGGATAATAGTCGAGCCCGGTCGGCTGTTGCGGCTTGAGTTGAGGTGTCAGGCGTTCCATCTCCTCGGCGGTGAAATGCGCCAGCAAGGCCGCGCCGCCCGTGTTGGAGGCGCCACCGGCAAGCCAGCGGCCGCCGAGGCGGTGCGAATAGACGCCCTGGTCCGCCGCAAAGATCGGCTGTGTCGCAAGCAGCTTGACCACCAGAGTCGTGCCGAGCGACGTGACGGCGTCGCCGGGTCGATCCGCGCGGGTCGCCATGAACGCCGCGACGCCGTCGGTGGTGCCGGCCGCGACGCGCGCCGATGATGGCAAGCCGAGCGCGCGCGCAACGTTTGGATTGACCTCGGCGAAGGGCGTTCCGGGCACCACGACTTCCGGCAGCAATGCGCGGGGGACATCAAGCTGGTCGAGCCAGACCGGCCAGGTGCGCGTCACCGGATCGTAGCCGAGCTTCAACGCGTTGTTTTCATCGCTGACGCCATGGCATGCGGTGAGCCTGCCGGCAATCCAGTCTGCCTGATGAACGGCGTGGCGAGCATCCCCGGCATCACCCCGATGCATCAGATGGAGCAGCTTGGCGAGCGCACTGCTGCGCCCATGGGCGCCGCTTTCCGCAGGCGCCACCTTGGCGATGCGCGCAGATTCCTCCGCAGCACGGGCATCGTTGTACATGAGACCCAACGAGCGCGGCTGGCCGGCGGCATCGACGAGCAGAAGGGTGCCGGACGTGCCATCTACAGCAATGCGCTCCACACCTGCGAGATCGATCGTTTGCCCGAGCTTGAGGATTGCCGCGACTGCAGCCTGCCACCAGAGCTCCGGATCCTGATCAATGGCATCACCGCGCTGGCGCGGGGCCGGCAGGGCGGCTGACGCCATTCCCCGGATATCGGCCTGAGCATCGATCGCGCAGGCGCGAACCCCGCCGGTTCCGATATCGATGCCGAGGAACAGGCCTGTCATTGGAGCTTACGCCTTTTGCGCGTCCTGACGCAGAGGTTGAATGCCTTCAGCGCTCGCGTCACCAGCGCGATGTTCCCGTCAGTGCGCGCACCAAGCCACGCCTTTGATCGGCCAGCCTTATTCGTGAACGCTTGCGCGCATTCGCGCCGCTCGCGGCATTTTGCGTACGGGTGGAACAGACTCGCCGATCGATCGGATTTGCATTGCAGCATGAGGAAGGGGCTTGACGGTTCGAGTGCCGTTTGCAATTTTTTGCACTGGATGAAGAAATTTGCAAGCGAGGTTTCCGGGCGTGGCTTTGGCTTCCGACAGGCTTTCCGTGGTCGATGGCGAGGCGTCGCTCGCAACGCGCGCGGCGTGGCTCTATTTCGCCGCCGGAATGACGCAGTCGGAGATCGCGAGCCGCCTGAACATCCAGAGCACCAAGGCCCATCGTCTGATAGCGCGCGCGAGTCGCGAGGGCATGATCCGCGTCTTCGTCGAAGGGCCCGTTGCCGAATGCGTCGCGCTGGAGAATGCGCTGGCCCAGCGCTTTGGCCTCGCATTCTGCCGCGTCGCGCCTGATCTCGGCGAGCCAGACCTGCCGCTGAAGGCGCTGGCGCTCGAGGGCGCAAGCTTTTTGCGCCAGATCCTCGAACGCGGCGAAGACCAGGTGATCGGCGTAGGCCACGGCCGCACGCTTGCCGCCGTGGTCGAACAGTTGCCGCAGACGCCCGCGCCCGATGTGCGCTTCGTGTCGCTGCTCGGCGGACTGACCCGAAAGTTTGCCGCCAATCCATTCGACGTGATTCACCGTCTGGCCGAGCGCACCGGCGCCGAAGCCTTCCTGCTGCCGGTTCCGGTGTTCGCAAACTCGGTCGCCGACAGGGCGGTGTTGATGAAGCAATACGGCATCGCCGACGTTTTTGCGCTGGCCCGCAAGGCCTCGCTGTTGTTCGTCGGTATTGGTCAGGTCAGCCGCGACGGCTTCCTGGTCTCGAGCGGCATGATCAAGCCCGACGAGGTCACCGAGCTGAAGCGGGCCGGCGCCTGCGCCGATCTGCTCGGGCACTTCTTCAGTGCCGATGGCCGGGTGCTGGACACCGATCTGTCGGCGCGCGCGACCTCGATGACCGCAAGTGATCTGAAGAAGCACCGCATCGTCGCGATCGCAGGCGGGCTACCCAAGGTGACCGCGCTGCGCGGCGTGTTGCGCAGCGGCATGCTGCATGGGCTGATCATCGACGAGCCGACCGCTTCGGTGCTCGCATCAGACAAGCCGGAGGGCACATCCGGCGTGACCAGAAAAATCAAGGGACGGAAGTAAGCGCAAACAAGGAGATGAGTTCATGTTCGATCGCGAAAAGAATCTGTTCGACTCCTACGCCAATAAACGCATCAGCCGGCGCGACCTGCTCGATGGCGCCGCCAAGCTCGGCATTGCCGGGGTGGCCGCCAACGCGGCCTTCGCATCCTCGGTCTCTCGGGCGATGGCCGCGAATTTCGACTGGAAGGCCCAGAGCGGAAAGTCGATCAAGCTCTTGTTGAACAAGCATCCCTACGCGGATGCGATGATTGCAGATCTTGCAGCCTTCAAGTCGCTCACCGGGATGAACGTGACTTACGATATCTTCCCGGAGGACGTCTATTTCGACAAGGTGACTGCGGCCTTGTCATCGAAATCGGACCAGTACGATGCCTTCATGACCGGCGCGTACATGACCTGGACCTATGGTCCGGCCGGCTGGGCCGAGGATCTCAACGCCTATATTCACGATGCATCGAAGACGAGCCCCGACTTCAATTGGGACGACGTGCTGCCCAACCTGCGCGCCTCGACGGCGTGGGACGGCGTGCCCGGCTCCGAGCTCGGCTCTGGCAAGGCCAAGCAGTGGTGCATCCCCTGGGGATTCGAGCTCAACAACATCACCTACAACCGCACCATCTTCGACAAGGTCGGCGTCAAGCCGCCAAAGAACCTGGACGATATGATCGAGGTTGCGGCGAAGATCACCAAGGACGCGGGCGGGCCCTATGGCATCGGCGTCCGCGGCTCGCGCTCCTGGGCGACCATCCATCCGGGCTTTCTGTCTGGCTATTCCAACTTCGGCCAGAAGGACTTCGTGATGGAAGGCGGCAAGCTGAAAGCCGCGATGAACACCAAGGCCTCGAAGGAATTCCACGACAAATGGGTCAAGATGATCCAGCAATCGGGGCCGAAGAACTGGTCGACCTACACCTGGTATCAAGTCGGCACCGATCTTGGCGCCGGCGCCTCGGGCATGATCTTCGATGCCGACATCCTCGGCTATTTCATGAACGGCGGTGAGAACAAGGAAAAGGGCCACATGGGCTACGCCGCATTCGCGGCCAATCCGGCTGCCAAGGCGCCGACGCCCAACGTGTGGATCTGGTCGCTCGCGCTGTCGAGCTTCTCCAAGCAGAAGGATGCGGCCTGGTTGTTCATGCAGTGGGCGGCGTCCACCGAGCACGACCTGTTCGGCGCGCGCAAGATGGACTTCGTGAACCCGGTGCGGACCTCGGTATGGAAGGACAGCCAATTCCGCGACAGGATCGCGAAATCCTATCCCGGCTATCTCGAGCAATATGACGTCTCTTCCCCTGGCGCGAAGATCTACTTTACGGCGCAGCCGTTGTTCTTCGACCTGACCACCGAGTGGGCAGCAACGCTGCAGAAGATGGTCGCAAAGGAGGTTAGCGTCGACGAGGGGCTCGACAAGCTCGCCGACAGCATCAATCGCCAGTTGAAGTCGGCTGGCCTCGGCTGATACACCGCTTGGTGCCTGGTCCTTCGCACCATGACTGGCCGCCGGCCCGAGAATCTCCCCCCTTCGGGCCGGCGGCACGCCGCGAACGTTTGAATCGTCGTCACCATGAGCATGCTGCAACTCCTTCAGGCGAATGCGCCAACCGGGCGCAAGCCGCGGCCACGCGGCCGCGTGCTGCCTTACCTGTTGAGCCTGCCGGCTCTGCTCGTCTGCATTGCGATCATCGTCCCGTTTGTGGCCGCCGCGATCTACTCATTGCAGCGCTATCGGCTGAACCTGCCGTATTTGCGTGGCTTCATCGGCGTCCAGAACTATGTCGATTTCATCACCGATCCCGCGTTCTGGAATACGTTGCGCATCTCGCTCCTCTACACGACGCTGACAGTCGTCCTCGAGCTCCTGCTCGGCCTTGCGATTGCACTCCTGCTGCGGCGGCCGACCCGCTTTCACAATGCGGTCTCGATTGCGCTGCTGTTGCCGCTGATGACGGCGCCGGCGATTGCCGCCTTGATGTGGAAGCTGATGACCAATCCGGGCTTCGGTATCCTGTCGTATCTGGTCGGCTTGCTCGGCTTCACGGATTTCAAATGGGCCTCGGATCCGTCCACCGCGCTGCTCACGGTGGTGCTGGTCGATGTCTGGGTCTACACGCCCTTCATCATGATCCTGCTGCTTGCCGGATTGCGGTCGCTGCCACGGCAGCCGTTCGAGGCGGCGGCGCTCGATGGGGTGCCGGCAACCTTCGTGTTTTTCCGCATCACGCTGCCGATGCTGGCGCCGTACATCATCACGGCGTCGCTGTTCCGCCTGCTCGACTCGATCCAGCAGTTCGACATCATCTATGCGATGACGCAGGGCGGTCCCGGCGACCGGCTGATGGTGTTTCAGGTGCAGGCCTATCTCGAGTTCTTCCAATACACCAACGTGGGCCGGTCTGCGGCGCTGCTGATGATCCTCTGGGTCATCACCAACATCCTGTCGAATATCTTCATAAAGAACTGGTTGCGGTTGCGCGCACGCGCACACGGCCATGCGTGAGGTTCGAGGAGCGCGGCCATGGAACATGAAAGTCTTGCCGGTCGCATCTTTCGGGGCGTGGCGCTCACGCTTATCCTCGTCTTTTTCATGTTTCCGATCGTCTGGATCCTGTTGATGTCGTTCCAGACCAACGAGCAGATCCTGCGCATCCCCCCGCGTATCCTGTTCGAGCCGACGCTTGCCAACTACGCGGCGCTGATCTCGGGCCAGTTGCGCACGGCGGCGGGCAATCTCGAAATCACCTTCATGCACAATCTCTGGAACAGTCTCGTGCTGTCGAGCGGAGCGGTGGTGCTCGCGCTGCTCCTGGGTGTGCCGGCAGCCTATGCCTTTGCGCGCTTCAAGTTCCGACTGGGCGAGACCATCGCGTTCACGCTGCTGTCGTTCCGCTTCGCGCCGCCGCTGCTCGTGCTGCTGCCGCTGTCGCTCTACTATCAGGAGCTTGGGCTCAACGACACTTATGTCGGCGTCATCTGGGTGTATCAGCTCATTGCGTTGCCGCTGATCCTGTGGATCGTGCGCGGCTATTTCGAGGACATCAGCCCTGATATCGAGCACGCCTATCGCCTCGCCGGGCATTCCTGGCGCGAGGCGTTCACGCGCATTGCGGTGCCGCTCGCCGGTCCAGGTATCGCCGCGGCGGGGTTGTTGTCGTTCATCTTCTGCTGGAACAATTTCGTCTTCGCCCTGATTCTCGCTTCCGCCGACAAGCAACCTGTGACCGTGGGCGCGCTCGCCTTCGTCACGGCGTCCGGCATCCAGTATGGCCAGATCGCCGCGGCGATCGTGCTTTCAGTGATGCCGACGCTCCTGCTCGCGCTTTATGCACAGCGTTATCTGGTCGAGGGCCTGTCCCTCGGCGCGGTCAAGGGCTGACGCGATGGCGGCACTCGAAATCAAATCCGTCAGCAAAGCCTTCGGTGCGGTGCGACCCGCCGATAGCCTGTCGCTCGCTGTCGAGCCCGGCGAGATTGTTGCCGTGTTCGGGCCTTCTGGCGGGGGCAAGACGGTGCTGCTGCGCATGATCGCGGGCATGTTCGAGCCGGACGAGGGCGACATTCTTGTCGGCGGCCGTTCGATCGTCGGCGCCGTACCCGAGCGGCGCGGGATCGGGATGGCGTTCCAGAATTTCGCGCTGTTTCCGCATCTGACGGCGCGAGACAACATCGCAAGCGGCCTGCGAGCGAAGGGTAGGGTTGATGATGCGGCCGCGCGCGTGCAGGCGATCAGCAAGCTCTTGAAGATCGAGCACGTGCTGGGCCATGTGCCGCGCGAATTGTCGAATGGCCAGAAGCAGCGCACGGCGCTGGCGCGGGCGCTGGTCGGCAATCCGGACGTGCTGCTGCTCGATGATCCCTTGCGCAATGTGGACGCAAAGCTGCGCTATGAAATGCGGCTTGAGCTGCCGAGTCTGTTGCGGCGCGGCGCCGCCGCCGTGCTCTATGTGACCCAGGATTATCGCGAGGCCATGGCGATTGCCGATCGCATCGCCGTCCTCATCGAGGGCCGGCTCGAGCAGATCGCGAGTCCCGAAGAGATCTATGCGAGCCCGGCGTCCGTCGCGGTCGCGCGGTTGTTTGGCGATCCCAGCATCAATCTGGGGGAGATAACGCCTTTTACCGAGCACGGCATGCTGTTTGCCGCGATCTCGGGGGCGAGGGTGCTGCTGGGTGCGGCTGAAGCGCTTCCGGCGGACCGGCCGTACTGGCTCGGCGTGCGCCCGGAGCATCTCGACATTTCCTTTGCCGCCGGCGAGGAGGCCATCCGAGCGCGCGTTCTCGCGATCACGCCGATGCACGAGAAGGCGGTGCTGCTGCTCCGGCTCGAGGACGGCAGGGAATGGCTGGGGTCGCTGCGCCCCGGTGCGCCGAAGGTCGTCGCCGACGACACCGTGTTTGTCCGCTTTGCGCAGGAGGCCGTGCAATTGTTCGATCGCGAAACCGGGCTTCGCGTCTCGCTGTCGCACCGGCGGCAAGCCGCGTGATCGGAGCGCGATGACCATGGGCACGCTCGAGCTTCGAAGTGTCGACAAGGTGTATCGCAGCCGCGGACGGCCTGCCGTGCATGCCGTCCGTTCGCTCGACATGGCGGTCGAGAAAGGCGAGATCGTCGCGCTCCTCGGCTCATCGGGATGCGGCAAGACCTCGACCTTGCGCATGATCGCAGGCTTCGAAAGCGTCACCTCCGGCTCCATCGTCCTGCACGATCGGCGCATCGATGCCCTGCCGCCGGCCCGGCGGAAGGTCGCGATGGCCTTCGAAGGCTATTCGCTCTATCCGCCTTTGACGGTTCGCGAGAACATCGCGTTCGCGCTGAAATCCCAGCAGCTTTCGCGCAGCGAGGTGTCACGCCGCGTGGACGCGATCGCGCGCCTCGTCGAAATCGACGACATTCTGGAGCTCTATCCGCGTGTGATCTCCGGTGGACAGCAGCAGCGGGTGTCGCTGGCGCGTGCCCTGGTGCGCGATGCCGACCTTTATCTGCTTGATGAGCCGATGGGGCAGCTCGAGCCGCAGCTCCGCGCGGTGCTGCGCGGGCGGATCAAGAGCCTGCTTGCCGAGCGCGAGATGACGGCGATCTTCGTCACCCACGACCAGACCGAAGCGAGCGCGTTGGCCGACCGTATCGCAGTCATGGAAGACGGGGTGCTGCAGCAATTCGCAAGCGAGAAAGAGCTGAAGGATCGTCCTTCCAACCTGTTCGTCGCAAGCTTCATCGGCGAGCCGCCGATGAATCTGCTCGACATGGAGGTGCAGCGGTCCGATGGCGGTTTCCGTCTCTCGGTCGGCCCCGATGTGGCCTTTGACATCGGCGGCGCCGGCCTCGATCAGGCGGCCGAGAGGGCGCTCGCGGCGTCTCCGCGCGTGAGGGTAGGCGTCCGGCCGCAGAGGATCGCGGTCGGCGAGGGAGATCTGCGTGTGCGCATTGTCTCCAATCAGTGGCTCGGTGATCAATCTCATATCGCAGGTCATTGTGCCGGTCATCTCCTGATTGCCGTCATCCCGAACAGGATTGCGGCGAGGCCCGGCGACGTGATCCCGTTTGAGATCGCGCCGCGTCACCTGAACATCTTCGGCGCCGACGGCGTCTGCATTCGCCATGCGGAGGCGTCCTGACGATGCCCCGCGATGTCATTGTCGGCATCGATGCCGGCACCTCCCTGATCAAGACTGTTGCGTTCACGCGGGATGGAAGACAGCTCGGTGATTTCTCGCTGGCGAACCGCTACTTGACGTCGCCCGGAGGCAGCGTCGAGCAGGACATGGCGCGCACCTGGAGCGACACAGTCGCAGCACTGCGCGGGTTGGCCGCGGCAGTGCCCGACCTCGCCTCGCGTGTCGCGGCCGTTGCAGTAACGGGGCAGGGCGACGGGACTTGGCTGATCGATTATGACGGCCGGCCGGTCGCGCCGGCGCTGCTTTGGCTGGACTCGCGTGCCGCAAAATTGGTCGAGGAGATTCGCGGCAGTGAACGCAACGCGCCGCTTTATCGGCGGACCGGCTCCGGTCTTAATGCCTGCCAGCAGGGACCGCAATTGGCATGGCTGGCGGCGCATGCCCCCGAGATCCTTTCGCGCGCTGCGACCGTCTTCCACTGCAAGGACTGGCTATACTTCCTGCTCACGGGCAAACGCGCCACCGATCCGTCGGAGGCGACATTCACCTGCGGTGACTTCCGCAAGCGGGGGTTCGATCCCGACACTGCGCGGATGATCGGCATTTCCGATCTCATGCGACTGTTTCCGGACGTGGTCGATGGCGTTGCGGTCACGCATCCGCTTGGTGCTGAAGCGGCGGCCGAATCCGGCTTGCCGGCGGGCGTTCGAGTCTCGCTCGGCTATGTCGATGTGATCTGCAACGCGCTTGGCGCCGGCCTTTACGATCCGGCCCCCGATGTCGGCTGCACCATCATCGGTTCAACCGGCATGCATATGCGCCTTGCAGGAGAGGCCGACGCGGTCACCCTGAATGCCGAGGCTACCGGCTACACCATGCCGTTTCCTGTGCCGGGCCATTATGCCCAGATGCAGTCCAACATGGCGGCGACCTTGAACATAGACTGGCTGCTCGATCTGGCGTTGGGCGTGCTCGCGGCGGAGGGCGTGACACGCTCGCGCGCCGACCTGATCCGCCGGCTTGATCAGCAGGTGCTGCAGAGCAAGCCCGGCGAACTCCTGTTTCACCCCTTTATCTCGGATGCCGGCGAGCGCGGTCCATTCGTGGCGCACGAGGCCTGTGCGCAATTTTTTGGCCTGCGCACGCATCATGGCTATTGGGATCTGATGCGGGCCGTCATGGAAGGGCTCGCATTCGCCGCGCGCGATTGCTACAGCGCCATGGGCGCCTTGCCACGCGATGTGCGGATCACCGGCGGCGCGGCGCGCAGCCGCGCGCTGACTGCGATCCTTGGCGCGGCACTCGAATGCGATGTGCGTGTCTGCAGCCGCGGCGAGGCTGGTGCTGCGGGAGCGGCAATGATCGCAGCCGTCGCCATCGGCTTCTATCCGGACATGACGGCCTGCGCAGAGGATTGGGTAAGGCCGTATCTCAGCACGCCGCAAACGCCCGATCCCGCGCTGGTCTCGCGCTACGCACAGATGTTCCCGGCCTATCTCGATGCCAGGCTCGCGACGCGGCCGGTCTGGAAGAGGCTCGCGACGGTGCGCGGGGGAGTTGCCCATGTCTAGCTCGATCGCCATCATCGGGGACCGTTTCATGCTGCCGTCGGTTTTCGCCGAGCGCATCACGGCGGCATGCGGCAACGGTATCGACATCCGCATGCTGGAGCAGCCTTGGCCGGACGAGCCGATGGAGCACGGCTATGCCGGTTCGACGCTCGACGGGCTGAAGGAGTTCATGGGCGATCCGGACGAGGTCGCGGCTTTCATCGGCGATGCGACATTGCTCGTCACCCATCTGGCGCCGATCTCGCGGTCCATGCTCGAACGGTTGCCGAACCTCAAATTCATCGCGGTCTCGCGCGGGGGTCCGGTCAATATCGATCTGAAAGCGGCCCGCGATCAGGACGTGCTGGTCGTCAACACGCCCGGTCGCAACGCAAGCGCAGTCGCTGAATTCACCATCGGCGCCATACTTGCCGAGACGCGCCTCATTCGCAGCGGCCACGAAGCCCTGCGTTCGGGCGAATGGCGCGGCGACCTCTATCGCACCGATCGCACCGGGCGCGAGCTTGGCGAAATGACAGTGGGCGTCATCGGTTACGGCGCGATCGGCAGCCGCGTGGTGAAGCTGCTCAAGGCGTTCGGCTGCAAGCTGCTGGTAGCCGATCCCTACGTCCAGCTCAGCGCGCAGGATCGCAACGATGGCGTCGAGCATGTTGCGCTCGGCGAGTTGCTGGCGCGCTCCGACGTCATCAGCCTGCATGCGCGGGTCACGCCTGAGACCACCGGCTTTATCGGCCGCGACGCACTGGCGCGGGTGAGGACGGGTGCGTTCTTCATCAACACCGCGCGCGGCCCGCTCGTCGACTATGACGCGCTCTATGATGCGCTCGCGTCCGGGCAGCTCGGCGGCGCCATGCTGGACACGTTCGCAGTCGAACCGACGCCGGCGGACTGGCCGTTGTTAAAGCTGCCCAACGTGACGCTGACACCTCATATCGCCGGCGCGTCAGTGCGGACCGTCACCATCGCCGCCTCGCAGGCGGCCGAGGAGGTTCGACGCTTCCTGGCGGGCGAGCCGCCGCTCAATCCGTGTTGAACGAAAGGTATCAACTATGAAGCCCGAGGAACGACAGTTGCGCGAAGCGATCATCGCGAAGTGCCGGTGGATGAACGCCTCCGGCCTCAATCAGGGCACTTCCGGCAACATCTCCGCCCGCTATGGCGAGGAGATGCTGATCACCCCGTCGGCCGTTCCATACGATGCGATGAAGCCGGAAATGATTGCGTCGATGCCGCTCGAAGGCGAGTATGGTGCGTGGAGAGGGCCGTTAATGCCCTCCACCGAATGGCGTTTCCATCTCGACATCATGCGCGCACGCGCCGACGTCGGCGCTATCGTCCACACCCATTCCACCTATGCCACGGTGCTCGCGATCGCGCGGAAGTCGATACCGGCCTGCCACTACATGATGGCGGCGTTCGGCGGCAACGATATCCGCTGCGCCGGCTACGCACGCTACGGCACCAAGGAGTTGTCGGAGCTTGCGCTCGCAGCGCTCGAAGGGCGCAACGGCTGCCTTTTGGCCAATCATGGCATGATCGCGGTCGGCGCCAACCTGGACAAGGCAATGTGGCTCGCCGTCGAGCTCGAGACGATAGCACGCCAATATTATCTCTCGCTCGCGCTCGATCATCGTTTCATCCTCAGCGAAGAGGAAATAGCGGAAACGGCGCGCGGATTTTCAACCTATGGCCTGCAGGCTCCAAAACCAGAACCGACGGCGAGGGCGCGCGCATCGGCGAAAGCAGCACCGCACCGGGTCGAGAAGAAGCGCAGCAGGAAGTGATGACGAGGACGTCGCCGGGCCCGAGCAGCGATTACGGGCTGGTCGATATCGCGGTGATCGGCGGCGGAATCAATGGAGCCGGTATCGCGCGCGACGCCGCCGGTCGCGGTCTCAAGGTCCTGCTCTGCGAAAAGGGCGACTTTGCCGAGGGAACATCGTCACGCTCCGGCAAGCTCGTGCACGGAGGCCTTCGCTATCTCGAATATTATGAATTCCGTCTCGTGCGCGAGGCTCTGATCGAACGCGAGGTCCTGCTCGCTTCTGCGCCCCATATCATCTGGCCGCTGCGGTTCGTGCTGCCGCATTCGCCCGAGCAGCGGCCGGCCTGGCTCGTTCGGACCGGGTTGTTTCTCTACGATCATCTGGGCGGCCGCAAGCAACTTCGGCCGAGCCGCGGTCTTGACCTCTCGCGTGCACCTGAAGGAGCGCCGCTGCGGCCGGAGTTCCGTCGCGGCTTTGAATATTCGGATTGCTGGGTCGACGACGCGCGGCTTGTTGTCCTCAATCTCATCGACGCATCGCGCAAGGGCGCCAGGATACTGCCGCGCACTCGCGCCGTAAGAGCGCGCCGGGCGGACGGCAAATGGCTGATGGAAATGCGTGGTCAGGATAGCAGTGCGCATCTCGTGCGGGCGCACGTGCTGATCAATGCGGGAGGGCCCTGGGTCCAGGAAGTCGCGCATGGAGTGGCGGGATTGAATTCGGCCCACAATGTGCGACTCGTCAAAGGCAGCCACGTGGTGGTGCCGAAATTCTGGAGCGGATCGCATGCCTATCTACTGCAAAACGACGATCGCCGGGTTATTTTCGTCAATCCCTATGAGGGCAATCTCGCGCTGATCGGCACCACCGATATAGCCTATGAGGGACGGGCGGAGGAGGTATCAATCGACGAGAGCGAGATCGGTTACCTGTTGGGCATAGTCAGCCGCTATTTCCGGACCGCTCCGCAGGATCGCGACATTGTTCATGCCTTCTCGGGCGTCCGACCTCTCTATGACGACAATGCGGACAATCCATCGGCTGTGACGCGCGATTACGTCTTCGAGATCGACGGCACGCCAGACGTTCCCCCGCTGCTCTCGATCTTCGGCGGCAAGATCACCACCTATCGCAAGCTCGCCGAACACGCACTGTCACGTCTGGCCCCCTGGCTCCCAAGGATGCAGGCCGCCTGGACCGCCGACGCGCCGCTTCCCGGCGGGAACATTCCGGGCACTTTCGCCGATTTCGTGATGGATCTCGCACGCGACTACCCCGCTCTTCCCAAGACACTGGTTCATCACTGCGCCCGGTTGTACGGGACGCGCGCAAGAGAGTTGCTGGGTTCGGCCCGCACCTGCGGAGATCTTGGACGACACTTTGGCGGGGACTTTTATGAGCGCGAGGCGTCGTTCCTTCGCGAAACAGAGTGGGCCACGAACGCTGCCGACTTTCTGGACCGACGCACGAAGCATGGCCTGCATCTAACGCCGGCTCAGCGAGCTGCGTTCGAGGCAGGTATCGGCAAATGATGGTTAGAGGTTCGGGACCGAAGCTCGTTCGCCGAGAGTTGCAGTTGCCGCGGCAGAGCCCGACCAGGCGAACGGGGGTGAGCGCTGGGCCAACCGCCTGACATATCTGGTAGGATGATCTTGGCTGACGTCCATCTATGGCAGATTATGGTTTGGGGACCTTACTCTCCCTGGAACGACATGTCTTAAGTAGAATAAAGATCGAAAGAGGACGCGCTCATGCAGTGGCTCAAGGAAACCTTTCATGTCGGCAAGCCGATCATCGCCATGTGCCATTTGCAGGCGCTGCCGGGCGATCCCGGCTACGATGTGGCCGGCGGTATGAGCAAAGTGGTCGAAATGGCTCTTGCCGATCTCGACAATCTTCAGAATGGCGGTGTCGACGCAGTCATGTTTTCCAACGAATTCAGCCTGCCTTACCTGACAAAGGTGCGCCCCGAAACCACCGCGGCCATGGCACGCGTCATCGGTGAGCTCATGCGCTTCATCAAGGTGCCGTTTGGCGTCAACGTCCTATGGGATCCCATCGCTTCGATCGATCTTGCGGCCGCCACCGGAGCAAGCTTCATCCGCGAGATCATGAGTGGGGTCTACGCCAGCGATTTCGGGCTATGGAATACCAACGTCGGGGAAACGGCGCGCCACAAGGCAAGGCTCGCCCCGAAGCTCAGACTCCTGTTCAACATCGTGCCCGAAGCTGCCGCCTATCTAGGCGATCGATCGATTGCGGATATCGCCCGCTCGACCGCATTCAACAACCGGCCTGACGCCATCTGCGTATCCGGCCTCACCGCTGGCGCCGAAACGGACACCCAGATCCTTTCCAAGGTCAAAAAGGCCGTGCCGGGTACGGCCGTGCTTTGCAATACAGGTTGCCGGATCGACAATATCGAGCGCCAGCTTGCCGCTTCGGACGGGGCAGTCGTGGGATCGACGTTCAAGGTCGACGGTATCTTCGAAAATCCGGTCGATCCGGCGCGTGTCAGGGCCTTCATGGACAAGGTCAAAGCGATCCGCTCCACCTCGCGTGCGGTCGCTTAGGAAATGCTCGCCCGATCCGGCAGCCCGCGGCGCCGGGTCGATCCAGTTCCGATGAACAGCAAAGGTCCGGTACCGGACCGGATTGGACCAGAGTGACGATTGACCAACGCAGCCTCACACGCATCGAGACATGGACCAAAGAGCTTTGCCTAATACCCGGTCTTTCCGGCTACGAAGATCCGGTGAGCGACTATATCCGAGCCGCTTTTTCCGACCGCCGCGTCGAGAGCCACGGCGATACGTTTGGGAATCTGACCCTCACGGTGAAGGGGACAGACCCCGCAGCTCCATCGGTGATGGTCTTCGCTCATACCGATCAGCTTGGCCTCTTGGTACGGCGGATCGAAGCGAACGGCTTCGTTCGGGTGGAACGGCTCGGCGGCGTGCCCGAACGTGTGCTGCCGGGCCTGCGCTTGGTGATCATGAACAAGCACGGCAAGCAGATTCCCTGCGTCGTCGGCATCAAGGCACACCATGCCACGCCTCAAGACGAAAAGAGCCAGGTGCTGGGCTATGACAAACTCTTCCTCGATCTCGGAGCCAGATCGGCAGAAGAGGCGCGCGCCCTCGGCGTCGAAATCGGTGCGCCCGTCACCTACTGCCCCTCCTTCGAACGGCTGGCCGGCACGCGTGTGTCCGGAACCGCGATCGACGACCGCGCCGGCTGCGCCGCGCTGATGGACCTTGTGCAGAGAATTTTGGATGAACCCGTTCCTGCGACGCTGCACGCGGTCTTTTCGGTCCAGGAGGAGTTCAACCTGCGCGGGGCGATGCTTGCGGCCGAGCGTCTGAGGCCAGATGCCGCCTTTTCGATCGACATCATGGTCGCCTCCGATACGCCCGATCTCGCGGAGCGCGGCGAACTGCAACTTGGCGGCGGCCCGGCGCTTGGCCTCTACAGCTTCCACGGGCGCGGCACGCTCAATGGTACGCTTGCTCATCCTGCGCTCCTCAACCATCTTGTGGAGACAGCAAGCCGTGTCGGTATACCCCTCCAGCGCAGCGCTCATACCGGCTGCCTCACGGATTCCTCCTACGTTCAGCTCGTGGGCGAAGGAATTCCATCCATCGATATCGGCTATCCGACACGCTACACGCATGCGCCGATCGAAACCTGCGATCTGGTCGATCTTGAACAGATAGCGGCGCTGCTTGCCTTGGCTCTGCGCAATATGAAAGCAGGTTTCTCCTTCGAACGGAGAAGATATTCGTGCGCCACCTCCTAGGCATCGATATCGGCAGTTATTCCAGCAAAGGCGTCCTGCTCGATGAGTCCGGTACTATTCAGGCAATGGCGCAGCGCAAACATGACATGCGCGTGCCAGGGCCAGGACTCGCCGAACATGATGCCCTGCAGGATTGGTGGGAGGGCTTTCGCACGCTGAGCCAGCGGCTGATCCTGGACAGTGGGATCAACCCGGCCGCGGTCGCTGCAATCGGGTGCAGCGGGATTGGCCCCTGTGCGCTGCCGGTGACGGAAGCGGGCGAGCCCCTGCGCCCGGCGATCCTGTATGGCGTGGATACACGCGCCGAAGCCGAAATCGAGGAGCTCAAGGCCGAACTCGGCGCACCGAACTTGCTCGCGCGAACCGGCAATCCGCTGACGACACAATCCGTGGGCCCCAAGGTGCGATGGCTTGCCAAGCACGAGCCTGACACTTTCCGCAAAACTGCGCGGATTGTCGGTTGCCCTACCTTCATCGTTCACCGATTGACGGGACGGTGGGTCGTCGACCACTACGGCGCGTCCTGCTACACGCCCTTCTACGACCTTGCCGCCAAAGATTGGCATCGCGACACGGTCGAACGAATTTGCCCGGTCGACTGGCTACCTGAAATCGCGTGGACAACGGAGATTATCGGCCACGTGAGCCCTGAGGCCGCGCGGGAAACCGGGCTTGTCGCCGGCACGCCCGTGATCGCCGGCACCATCGATGCGGCGAGCGAAGCCATCAGCGTCGGTGTGCAAAAGCCGGGTGACTTGATGATCATGTATGGCACCACGGCCTTCTTCATCCAGGTCAATGCCGATCTCGTCGTCGACTCGCGTTTCTGGGCTGCGCCGTTTCTGTTCGAGAACACCTGGAGCGTCATGGGCGGGCTTGCGACTGGAGGCGGTCTCACCCAATGGTTTCGCAAGGAAATGACCGGACTTTCCGACGAGGATTCATCCTTCCAGACACTGATGGAAGAGGCGCTCAAAAGCCCGCCCGGTGCAAACGGCATTTTGATGCTGCCCTATTTCAGTGGTGAGCGAACGCCAATCAACGATCCGCAAGCCAAGGGCCTGATCTTCGGGTTGACGCTCGCGCACCGGCGCGGCGATATCTATCGTGCGCTGATCGAAGGGATCGGACACGCAATCCGGCACAATCTCGACAGCTTTGCCGAGATTCAGCCGGCCCGAAGCATCTATGCGGCCGGAGGCGGCGTACAGAATCCTCTCTGGACACAATGCGTCAGCGACATTGCGGGCGTGCATCAGAATGTGCGCCGGCAGACGGTGGGTGCTGCGCTCGGATCGGCCTTTCTCGCAGGAATAGGCTGCGGGATCTTCGCGCGGGAGGATATCGACCGCATTAACCCGATCGTGTCTCAAATCGCGCCGAATGAAGCCAACCGCAATCACTACGAGGCGGATCACGCAGCCTTCAAAGCACTTTACATCAACAACAGAGCCACGATGCGACGGTCCATGGCCGGCTAGTCTGATTGTGGCTCAGCATTCTCGGTGACGACGCCCAATCTGATATGGTGGCGAAAATCAAGTCGCGCCGCCAACGGAGCGCGGCGATCGGGTCTAGCGAGCGATCAGGTTGATCCGCGCCGTCCAGGCATCGCGATACGCGCCGAGGCCGGCGATCGAAACTGCAGGGACGGGCGTCGGTGCCGCGATCGGATAGGCTGGCGGCCAATGCGCCAGCATTGCGGCGCCACGCGCCGTGCCGGCGGCGTCCTGCGCCGCAAAGACGCGCTGCTTCGGCCTTAAGGTGCCGAGCGCCTGACAAAAGACGAGGTTGCCGGCGAAGGTCCCCTCGATGATGAGATCGCCGTTGGTCGCTCCCATGCGCGTTAGCATCAGATCGCTGATCAGAGCGCAATAGAGTGTCGCCAGCGCAGTCCGATCACGCGCCGCGACTTCGCCGCGGATCACACCTTTGGTCCTGGCATAAGGTCCGCCCTGGCCGGAGAAGCAGGGGAGGGCCATCGCCCCGGAGGCAATGACGCGCTCGATCGCGGCAAGATCCGGATTGCCGCCATCGCCCGCAATGACGGCGTATTCGCGTCCGCCCATGAAGCGCCCGCAGGCGGTCGGTTGGCCAAGCACGTTGACGTTGGCGAGCGTGTCGTCGAGAGCATCGAGCTGGCCGAGCGAAAGCCCGACGCACATCAGGATGACCCAGGTGCCGGTCGACAAAAGTGTGAACGGCCCCTCGCGCGAGATGAGGTAAGGCAGGAGCGACGCATTGGAATCGTGGACGCCGCAAAAGACTTGCGTTTCCGGCGCGAGTGATGTCGCAGCGGCGATATCGGGCTTGATCGGCCCGAGCGGATCGAAGGCGCGCCGCAGCGGCGGGATCAGGCCCCCGATGCCGAGACCTTTAACAAGGCTCGAGGCACGTCCCTGGCGCGGCTCCCAGAGATCCGTATGGGCGCCAAGTGAGGTGATCTCGGAGGCCACGACGCCGGTCAGGCGCCAGGCCCAATATTGCGGATACGTGAGGAAATGCTTCGCCTGCACAAAGAGATCGGGACATCGCCATTTCTGGCACGCGAGCTGCCGCCCAAGATTGAGGCCCGCCGGCAGTTTCGGCGACAGCGATTCCGAAAAAGGCGGACGAATCTTGGCGTAATCGGGCTCAATCTGCTCGACCTCTGGAAACTCATAATCCATCACCGGCAAGGCGAGGTCGCTCGCACCGATCAATGCGCCGGCCGCGCCATGCGCGGTCGGAACGAGCGCGCCGATCTCGTGCGCGCGCGCTGCTTCGCTTAGAGCGCCAACGAAAAAAGCCCAGGCGCTGTCGACGTCTTCATGCGGATAGGGCGGTCCAGGCAAAATGCGGTTGGACGTGGACTTTTCCCAGAGAAGGCGGCCCTGGTCGAACAAAGAAAGTTTCACGTTGGTCTTGCCGATGTCGAGAACCGCGACCGTCTGGCTCATTGTTCAAGCTCTAGGCTGATGTAACGAGCTGCAGGGGCGATCGATCTCGCCGGCTCGCTCGCATCAGCATGGGCCGCGATGCAACAGGCCGGCGTGCAGCGGATCGGCGACATTAGTTAGCTCGTCCTCACCTTATGCCGTGCGGCTGCCGCGGTTCAGCATGCCGCCGAGCGCGATGATAGCACGGTTCGTTCCTCGGCATCGAAGTTGACGATGCACTTTCGACCTCAGAGCAATTTGAGTTGTGAGGGCGCTCGGAGAGGGGTAGCGCCATCCCTTTGGTGGGCCTGAGTATCGTCAGGCCGCATGGCGTAGTCCCTCACAACTCTTCACGCGTTGCCCCTTTCCCGACTGGCAACTCGCGAGAGATCGGCAAGTTGCTAAACATCAGCACTAATAAACATAATACTAAACAAACAGGAATTCCCAGGTAACGTCGTCTCGATCGGCATAAATCCCGGCGTATTTGCAGGTCTGCGTGATGACGGGTTCACTGCCATCCTTAACCGATAATTTAGTAGGTGATCCTACACTGAACTTATCGACCATCGCGATTGCATGCATATCGCGTGCGGAATTTCAGATTTGGATTTGCCAATGAAGCGTTTCTCAGCGCTGCTCGGTGCCGGCTCGATCACGCTGCGCATCTATCTGGGCCTCGGCACCTTGCTGGTTCTGCTCGCGATGATCGCAAGCTACGGCTGGTTGCAGGTGAAAAACACCGCCGGACTGTTCGATGGATACGCGGCATCCGCCGGCGTCGTCGAGGGGGCGAATCGACTGCAGGTGCTGGTCGGCGATCTGCAGCGGACCGCCTCGGAATTCGTCACTGTCGGATCGCCCGAGAAAAAGGTTGAAGTCACGCAGCGGGCGGAGGCGGTCAGCAAGCACCTTGGGGTGCTCGGCGCGCAGATTTCGGATCCGGCCCAACGGCAGCACGTTGAGGCGATCCGGAAATTGAACAAGGAGGTCGATGAGAATCTCCTGACCCTCTACGAGCGCGTCACGCTGCGCCAGGAGGTGGAGGATGGTCTCAACTATGACGACCGCGATATCCGCAAAGCATTGGGAGACCTGATCAGCGGCGGCAGAAGCGACTTCGCCATCGTGCTCGATCATTATCTGGCTGCGCGTGCGTTGACCATTCGCTTCGCGACCAACGGCAAGGATGAGCCGAATGTGCGCGCCGAGCTCGCCAAGGTTACCGAACTCGGCGCCAAGTTCGCGTCCGGACTGAAGGACGGCGACGACCTCAAGGACAGCTATGACGATCTCACCGGCGGCCTGAAGCGCTACCTGGAGGATCTCGGTCGGTTGTCCAATGCGCTCACCAAGCGACAGGAGCTTGCGGTCATGATCGATCGGCTCAGCGACAAGATGCGGGCCGAGGCGACCGAGATCAAGCGAGCCACGGCGACCATCCAGGACGCCACGCGCGCATCGGTCGCGGCGGCCGCAAGCAGCGCCAGCAAGTGGATGCTGATCCTGTCGTTGACGTCGCTCGCCTTTGCCGCGCTTGTCGGCTTTGCGATCGCGCGCAGCATCACCGTGCCGGTGCACTCGCTCTCTGGCGCGATGCGGCGGCTCGCCGCCGGCGACATCGCAATCGATGTGCCCGCGCGCGGTCGCCGCGATGAGATCGGGCAAATGGCCGCGACCGTGCAGGTCTTCAAGGAAAATGCGGAACGCATCCACATCCTGCAGGAGGAGAAGAAGGCTGGCGAGCAGCACGCCGAGGCAGAGAAAAGAGCCACCTTGATGAGGCTCGCGGACGAATTCGAGAGTGCGGTGGGAACTATCGTCACGACCGTCTCCGCGTCCTCCGGCCAGCTCGAGGTATCCGCCGGTACGCTGGCAAGCACGGCGGAGCAGGCGCAGGAACTGACGACCCTGGTGGCGTCCGCTTCGGAGGAGGCCTCCGTCAATGTGCAGTCGGTGGCGTCGGCGACCGAAGAATTGTCAGCTTCGATCAACGAGATCAGCCGTCAAGTTCAGCAGTCGGCCCGGATGGCGAGTGAAGCCGTCGAGCAGGCTCGCGCCACGACCGAAAGTGTCGGCGAGCTGTCGAAGGCGGCTGCACGCATTGGCGACGTCGTCGAGCTCATCAACACGATCGCAGGCCAGACCAATTTGCTGGCCCTGAACGCCACCATCGAGGCGGCACGCGCGGGCGAAGCCGGCCGCGGTTTCGCAGTCGTCGCCTCGGAAGTGAAGGCGCTTGCGCAGCAGACCGCGAAGGCGACCTGCGAAATCAGTGAGCAGATCTCTGGGATTCAGACCGCGACGCAATCGTCGGTTTCAGCAATCATGGGAATCTCGGCCACGATCGAGAGGTTGTCAGAAGTCGCTTCCACCATTGCCACCGCCGTCGAACAACAGGGCGCCGCTACGCAGGAAATCTCCTGCAGCGTGCAGCAAGCTTCGCATGGCACGCAGCAGGTTTCCTCCAATATCACCGACGTGCAGCGCGGCGCTTCAGATACGGGCCATGCCTCCTCGTTGGTCCTTGCCGCAGCGAAGTCGTTGTCGAGCGAGAGCGGTCATCTCAAGGCCGAGGTCGATCGATTCCTGTCCACCGTCAGGGCGGTGTAGTCGCGGAAATTCAGACTCGGCCGGTCATCTGCGCCCCCAAAGGCGCCTCACAGGATGAAGCGCGTGTTGATGAAATTGGACCGATGCTCGGTCACGATGGCATTCAACAGCCGCTTGCTCGCATCGGTCTGTTTGGTGGCGATCATCGAACGGATTGAAAAGGATCGCAGTGCATCGCTCACCGATAAGGTGCCCTCGGCGGAGTCCTTGCGACCGGTGAAGGGGAAGACGTCCGGGCCACGCTGGCATTGACAGTTGATGTTGACGCGGCAGACCTGGTTGACCAGGGGATCGACCAATCGGCCGACCAGTTCGGGGTCGGTGCTGAAGATGCTGACCTGCTGGCCGTTCTCCGCCCCCGCAACATAGTCGAGCGCAGCCTCGATCTCATCGAAAGGAATGACGGGGATCACAGGCCCGAACTGCTCTTCCCGGTAGAGCTTCATCCCTTCGCGGACGGGATAAACGAGCGCCGGATGGAACAGCGACTTGCAGTAGGCCCCGCCGCCTGGATTGACAACGCGCGCTCCTTGCGCCTCCGCATCTCTGATGCATTCGGCAAGATAGGCCGCCTTGCCGGGCTCGGCGAGCGGCGTGATGCTGACACCCGGCTCCCAGGGCATGCCGATCCTGAGCCTGGCAATCTCTTCAGTGAAACGACGCATGAACTGCGACACAACGCCGCTGTGAACGAGCAGCGCCTTGAGCGCCGTGCAGCGCTGTCCATTGAACGAGAGCGCGCCGAGCAGACATTCCCTGACGGCCAGCTCCATGTCGGCGTCAGGCATGACGATTGCAGCATTCTTGGCGTCGAGGCCGAGAATCGCGCGCAGCCGGTTGACCTTGGGATGCAGCTTCTTGATGTGGTCTGCGACCCTGCTTGAGCCGATCAGCGTCAACACGTTGACCTTGCCCGACCCGAGCAGGGCAGGCACCAGATCGGCGCCGTTCCCATAGACGGTGTTGATGACGCCCTTCGGGAAGGCGCTCCGAAACGCCTCAAAGAGCGGATAGAACAGCAGCGCGCCGAAGCGTGGTGGCTTGAGCAGCACCGTATTGCCCATGATGAGCGCGGGAATGAGGGTCGCAAAGGTCTCGTTAAGCGGGTAATTGTACGGCCCCATGCACAGGACGACGCCAAGCGGCGTGCGGCGAATCTGGCCGATCGTTCCTTCAACGACGACGAAGCGGGAGCTGTTGTTATCGAGTTCCTTGAGCGCATCGATGGTTGCGGCAATATAGGCGACGGTGCGATCGAATTCCTTTTCGGAGTCCGGCAGCGCCTTGCCGACCTCCCACATGATGAGGCGGACAACTTCGCTCCTTCGTGCCAGCATCTGCCGCGTGAACTCTTCCATGCAAGCGATCCTGTCGGCGACCGCCATCGTCGGCCATTGGCCGCTGCCATTTGCATAAGCGTCGACGGCCGCGGTGAGCGCCGCTTCGGTAGCTTCCGGCGATCCCTTGGGATGCGAGCCGATTTCCGTCGCCGCTAAGGCTCCGTCGCGATCCCGCGTCCAGATCGGCGAGAGAACGGTCTGGCTGGGGCCATTCCAGTTCATCAGTTCGCCGTTGATCAAAATGCAGCGTTGATGGATGAGCTTGGGCAGGCGGTGCTCCGCCGGAATCTCGCTCGGCAATGGAAAGAGCTGGTCCAGTTTAGGCCCTTCGTTCACGAATATCACCTCGTTGTTAGAGACCGCCATCTGATGCTCCCGATCATCGTGTGGACGGCTCAGCCGTTAGCTGGAATTGAACGTTCAGTAAATTGGATCGCTAAACAAAATTTTCAAGCAGCTGGCCTGCGCAAGCGGTCGCTGGAGTTGATGTATCTATTCCGCTGAAGCATTCATCCACGCAGGCGCGCGTCAACTTCGGCGGTTGTTTCCCTCGGATAAAGTGCCCCGGTCTCCCGGTTCGGCCTGCTTCTTGTAGGACGTTCATCTTAAAAACAGGCAGGTTTCGCAATTTACCCGAAGATCGTTTCGCTGTCGGCCGTCCGCTGTCGCTGCCGAATGCATGGAGATCGCCTTATTGCATCGCAGCGCCGGTGCTCCGCGCGGCCGCCGCAAACTTTTTTCACAGCCCGGAAAGAATCTGACTTGACGGCCGTCTCAATTCAGTAATAGGTTTAGTGAAACAAAAAACTAAACATCACTCATCGAGTTGATGTGTGGGAGGAGCCCAGCCCTTCCGGAATGCGCTTTCCGGAAACGGTCCGTCTCGATCTCCACCATCGCTCATCAAACTCGGTTTCAGGGTTCTTGGCGTTGTCCCGCAGGCGCGCTGAGCGGGTTAGGTGCTTCAATGGAGAGAGGAAACGGATATGCGAACACTGAAATGGCTAGGCAATACGACGGCGTCCGTGGCCCTGGCGGCTGCGGTGCTGGGGCTATTCGGCAGCGGCGAAGCCGCAGCTCAAGGCAAGCAACTCACGCTGTGCTGGGCGGCATGGGATCCGGCCAACGCTCTGGTCGAGCTTGGCAAGGACTTCACCAAGCAGACCGGCATCGAGATGAAGTATGAGTTCGTGCCGTGGACGAGCTACGCCGATCGCTTCCTCAACGAGCTCAACTCGCACGGCAAACTGTGCGACCTGCTCATCGGCGACAGTCAATGGATCGGCGGAGCCGCCGAGAACAAGTGGTATGTGAAGCTCAACGACTTCTTCGCCAAAGAGCACATCTCGATGGACGATTTCGTCCCGGCGACGGTCGTGGGCTATTCGGAGTGGCCGAAGAATACGCCGAACTACTGGGCGCTGCCGGCGATGGCCGACGCGGTGGGTTGGACGTATCGCAAGGACTGGTTCTCCCGGCCCGACATCCAGTCGGCCTTCAAGGCCAAGTACGGCCGCGATCTCGCGCCGCCGAAGACCTATGACGAGCTGAAGCAGATCGCGGAGTTCTTCCAGGGCCGCGAGATCGACGGCAAGAAGGTCTATGGCGCCTACATCTTCACCGAGCGCGGCTCGGAAGGCATCACCATGGGCGTGACCAACGTCCTCTATAATTACGGCTTCAACTACGAGAACCCGAAGAAGCCGTACCAGATGCAGGGCTTCGTCAACTCGGCCGACGCGGCGAAGGGGCTCGAGTTCTACAAGGAGCTCTACAAGTGCTGCACCGCGCCCGGTCTGACCAACGCCTACATGCAGGAAGGTCTGGATGCCTTCAAGTCGGGCCAGGTGGCGATGCAGATGAACTGGTTCGCCTTCTTCCCCGGCCTGTACAAGGACCCGAACGTCGGCGGCGACAAGATCGGCTTCTTCGTCAATCCGGCGGGTCCGAAGGGCCATTTCACCCAGCTCGGCGGACAGGGCATCTCGGTGGTCGCGACGTCCGACCACAAGGACGACGCGCTCGCCTACATCAAATGGTTCGCGCAGCCTGCCGTGCAGCAGAAGTGGTGGCAGATCGGTGGCTATTCGGCCCTGAAGGCGGTCGTCAGTGCGCCCGACTTCCCGAAGAGCGCGCCGTTCGCTCCGCAATTCCTGGAGTCGATGGGAATCGTGAAGGACTTCTGGGCCGAGCCGTCCTACGCGCAGCTACTCCTCGACATGCAGAAGCGGGTGCATGACTACGTCGTCGCCGACAAGGGCACGCCGCAGCAGGCGCTCGATCTCCTGGTCAAGGACTGGACCAAGGTCTTCAAGGAGCAGGGCAAGCAGGTCGCGTCGCAATAGACGCGGCAAGCGCAATCAACGTGGACTGGTTTCCCCGGAGTCCTGCTCCGGGGAAGCCGAACCAGCCAGTCGATGGATAAAATGAGCACGATCTCTCATCCTGATCAGGCCGCGATTGCCGGCGTGAGTGACCCGGCCAAGTCTCGCCCGGCGAGGCGCGTGCGCGGACTCTCCGACCGAGCCATTGCCTGGCTGTTTGTCGCGCCAACGATCGCGCTGTTGCTGGCGATCAATATCTTTCCGTTGATCTGGATGATTCGGCTGTCCTTCACCAGCCTCAACCTCAGCATGTCCTATCTGCCACTGCGGTTCGTCGGGCTCGACAATTTCAGAGACATTCTGACCGACGAGGACGTCTGGAACCGGCTGCAGACCACGGCGCAATTCGTGATCTGGACCGTCACCCTGCAGGTCGTTACCGGGTATGGTCTGGCGCTGTTGATCAACCGGCAGTTTCGCGGCCACAGCTTTTGGACCACCATCATCCTGCTTCCGATGATGCTGTCGCCAGCCGTCGTCGGCAATTTCTGGACACTGCTGTTTCAGCCGCAGATCGGGCCCTTCAACTACGTGATCAGCCTGTTCACCGGCGTGCCGCCGAGTTCCTTCAGCATGACCGGCGAGGTCGCGCTGGCACCCTGGACCATCGTGCTCGTCGATACCTGGATGTGGACGCCTTACGTGATGCTGATCTGCCTCGCAGGCCTGCGCTCGATCCCCGACTACATCTATGAGGCCGCCGAAGTCGATCGCGCCTCGGCCTGGCGGCAGTTTTGGTCGATCACGTTGCCGATGACCGTGCCGTTCCTGATGCTGGCCGTTCTGTTCCGCGCTATCGAGAACTTCAAGATGTTCGACATGGTCAATCTTCTGACCTCGGGCGGCCCCGGTTCGACCACCGAACTCGTCTCGATCACGCTCAAGCGCGCGGCGTTCGAGAAATGGCGCACGGGGTATTCTTCCGCGCTCGCCATTATCCTGTTCGTCACCGTGTTCGGTGCGGCCAACATCTACGTCAAAGCGCTCAACAAGGTGAAGCAACGATGACCGCCGCTGTCGCCAAATCCACCGCTCACTCCATTGTCGAAGCGTCGCCGCGTGCGAAGGCGGTTGCCGGCAGCATCGTGATCCTCTACGCGATCATCTCGATCCTGCCGCTACTCTGGATCGGCGCCACCGCATTCAAGTCGCAGAGCGACGCCATCGCCTATCCGCCGAAGGTGATCTTTCATCCGACGCTGGAGGGCTATGTCAATCTCTTCACGGTGCGGACGCGGCAGACGGCGGATTTCATCGCCAGGATGCCGCCGCCGTCGACCTGGTACGACAAGCTCGTGCGCCAGCACGACATGGTGATCGCCGGCCCTTCGAAGGTCGTGCCGCGCTTCGTCAACTCGCTGATCATCGGATTCGGCTCGACGTTCCTGGCCGTCTTTCTCGGTACGCTTGCGGCCTATGCTTTTTCGAGATTCCGCATTCCCCTGGCCGATGACTTGCTGTTCTTCATCCTGTCGACGCGCATGATGCCGCCGGTCGCGGTCGCGATCCCGATCTATCTGATGTACCGGCACCTCAATCTGACCGATACCAGGTTCGGCATGATCCTGCTCTATACGGCCGTGAACGTCTCGCTAGCGGTGTGGCTGCTCAAGGGGTTCATCGACGAAATCCCGCGCGAATACGAAGAAGCGGCCCTTGTCGACGGCTACACGCGGCTGCAGGCGTTGCGCAAGGTCGTGCTGCCGCAGGCGGTGACGGGAATAGCGGCAACGGCGATCTTCTGCTTGATCTTCTCTTGGAACGAATACGCCTTCGCGGTTCTCCTCACCAGCGGCGAAGCGCAGACCATGCCGCCCTTCATTCCCTTCATCATCGGTGAGGGAGGACAGGACTGGCCGGCCGTTGCAGCCGCGACCACGCTGTTCGTCGTCCCGATCGTCCTGTTCACCGTCCTGTTGCGCAAGCACTTGTTGCGCGGCATCACCTTCGGAGCGGTACGCAAATGAGCAGCTCTGTTGCCAAGTCAAGGAATTTTCGCTGGCTTCGTCGTGCGCCGTGGGAGGCCGTCGCGATGACCCTGATCGGCGGCGGCATCGTCATGCTGGTGCAGCCCTGGTCGATCGACGTTTACAGCTATTCCTTTGTGACGATCCTCGCCGGCACGCTGGTCTATACCGTTGTGAGCCATTTTCCGGAATAGGGCGCAAGACATGGCACAGATCCGCGTCGAAAACCTGCGAAAGTCATTCGATCAGTTCACGGCCGTGCATGGCTCGAACTTCACGATCGATGACGGTACCTTCTTTGCAATGCTGGGGCCCTCCGGCTGCGGCAAGACAACGACGCTGCGCATGATTGCCGGCCTCGAGCTGCCGACCGAGGGAAAGATCCTGCTCGACGACGAGGACGTGACCTTCCACCGCGCGGCGGCCCGCGACATCGCGTTCGTCTTTCAGCTCTTTGCACTCTATCCGCATATGAATGTAGCGGAGAACATCGGCTTCCCCCTGAAATGCCAGGGCATGAGCAGACGCGAGACGCGCGAGCGGGTGCTTGAGACCGCGCGGCTTCTGCGGATCGAGCATCTTCTGTCGAGCAAGACCTCAAAGCTTTCGGGCGGCGACCGGCAGCGCGTCGCGCTCGGCCGCGCCATGGTACGACGGCCGAAGGCATTTCTGATGGATGAGCCGCTCGGGGCGCTTGATGCCGAGTTCCGTCACCTGATGTGCGATGAGCTTCGCGATCTCCACGATCGCATCGGTGCGACCACGATCTACGTGACGCACGATCAGCTCGAGGCGATGTCGATGGCGGATCAGATCGCGGTCATGAACAAGGGACGCGTCGAGCAGATCGGCTCGCCGCAGGAGATCTATGACCGGCCCGCGAGCATGTTCGTGGCGGACTTCATCGGCTCGCCGTCCATGAACTTCCTGTGCTTCGAGGCCGGCCTGCGATCGGGCGATCGGGTGGTCAGTCTTTCCGGCGTCAGCATCGACGTCCCGGAGATTCGGGAGGATCGCGCGAGTGCGCCGGTTGTCCTGGGGGTTCGTCCGGAGCACATTCGTTTTGCCGACGCGGCGCCGGTTCGCGGCGAGGTGTTCGGCGCGGAGTATCTCGGCACGACCCAGATTGTCACGGTCGATACCGCGCATGGGCGGCTCGCGGCCCGGCTGCCCTCCGCCATGTCCGTGCGGGTCGGCGAGACCGTAGGCCTCGAATTTCACTCCGAGCGGTTGGCGCTGTTCGACGCCGGTAGCGGCCTCGCGATACGGACTGCAAACGAGGGGAGCGCTCGCCATGGCTGACGTCATCCTGCGCAACATCAGCAAGCGATTCGGCACGGTCGAGGCAGTGCGCGAGCTTTCGCTCGCGGTGAACGACGGGGAATTTCTGGTTCTGCTTGGGCCAAGCGGCGCCGGCAAGACCACGACATTGCGGCTGATAACCGGGCTCGAGCGTCCCGATGCCGGGTCGGTGATGATCAACGGGCGTGACGTCACCTACGATCCTCCGGGATCGCGGGACATCGCGTTCGTCTTTCAGCAATATTCGCTGTATCCGCACCTGACCGTCTACGACAATCTGGCGTTTCCGTTGCGCTCTCCGGCGCGGCGCGTTCCCGAGCCGGTCATCCGCAAGCGCGTTGAACAAACGGCAGAGCTGTTGCATATCGCGAGCAAGCTGAACAATCGCGCAACCCGTCTTTCCGGAGGCGAGATGCAGCGCGTGGCTATCGGCCGGGCCCTGGTCCGGGGCCCCTCGATCTACCTCATGGACGAGCCGCTTTCGTCCCTGGATGCGAAGCTGCGCGCGGAGCTTCGGCTCGAGCTCAAGCGTATCCAGCTCGAGCTCGGCGCGACGATTCTCTACGTGACGCACGATCAGGTGGAAGCGATGACCATGGCCACCCGGATCGGCGTGATCAAGGATGGCGAGCTTCTCCAGCTCGGCACGCCGCGGCAAATCTACGAAAGCCCTTCCTCTCGGTACGTTGCATCGCGGCTTGGCACACCCCAGATCAACTTCGTGCCCGCCCGTCTCGTTTCCGAGATCGCTCTCCCGCCCGGAACGGAGACGATCGGCATTCGCACCGAACACCTGCAGATCGCCGCGCGCAATGGCGGGCGGTTGGTCGGCCGCGTGCACCGGGTCGAGCACCTCGGCGAACAGAATCACGTACATCTGGACTATAAGGGCCAGACGCTGGTGACGCTTGCCGACCCGGACCAACCGCTGCAGGCCGGACAGGAGGTTGAATTGCGGTTGACGCACCCGCTCTATTTCGACGGCGAGGGGCAGCGCATCCCTGCCATCATTCACTGAGGATGATTCGATGTCTCTGCAACCCGAGACCTTCAAGACGCTGATCAAGGTGGCCGCAGAACAGGTCATCGCCAGTGCGCCGGAGCTGACGTCGCTGGATCAGGCGATCGGCGATGGTGATCACGGAACGAACATGAAGCGCGGCTTCGAGGCTGTGCTGAACAAGCTCGATGCGATTTCGGAGCAACCGCTTCATGAAGCACTCAAGAGCATCGGCAAGACCCTGGTGATGACCGTCGGCGGTGCATCCGGGCCGCTCTATGGCAGCTTCTTTCTTGCTGCCGGCGAAGCCCTGTCGCACAGCAAGCATCTACCGGACGATCTTGCCGAAGTCTTCGGCAGTGGAGTGAATGCGGTGAGCGCACGCGGCCGCTCGCAAGCTGGTGAGAAGACGATGCTCGACGTGCTTATCCCTGTCATGGAGACGCTGAAGGCTGATGCTGGCCGGTCGGATCTGATCGAGCGGGTCCGAAGCACTGCTGCCGAGGCCGTCGAGCGGACCGCGCCGATGCTGGCGACCAAGGGCCGGGCGTCATTCCTTGGATCACGTAGCGTCGGACATGTCGATCCGGGCGCTCGGTCAAGCTGTGTTCTCGTGCAGGCGGTGTGCGCGAGCCTGGAGGGACGGCAATGAACGATACCGTCGGCATTGTGATCGTCTCGCATTCCAAGGACATTGCCAAGGGCACCGCCGACATGGTGCGGCAGATGGTCGGCAACGAAGTCAGGGTGGCCTTCTGCGGCGGCAATCCCGATGGCGGATTGGGGACCAACGTGCCTCTGATCTTCGACGCCATCAATAGTGTTTGGTCCTCGAAAGGCGTCGCGATCCTTGTCGATCTTGGCGGTGCCGAGACCAACAGCGAAATGGCTGTCGAAATGTTGGAGCCTGAGCGGCAGGATCTCGTTGTCGTTTGCAATGCGCCGATCGTGGAGGGCGCCGTCATGGCGGCGACCGAAGCCGCCGGGGGCAGCTCATTGGCGCAGGTGAGGGCCGTGGCCGAGGAACTTTCTGCCGGCTAACAGACGAGAATATGGTGGAATATGACTACGCTGGAAACTTCCGAAGCTGACAGGCCGGCATTCACCGGCAATGTGAAGTTGGTGCACGCCGTGGGCATGCATGCGCGTCCGGCAGTGAAGCTGACCAAGCTCGCCAAGAAGTTCCAGGCCCAGATTCACGTTCGTGTCGCCGGCGCGGCCGAATGGATCAACGCCAAGAGCGTGGCGAAGATCATGGCCATGCGCGCCGCTCACGGCAGCATGATCGAGGTCAAGGCATCCGGCAGTGATGCGCAGGCCGCCGTTGCGGCGCTCATTAATCTGATCGCCGCGGACTTTCCGGACGAGGCTGCGTGACATGCGGCAGGGTGCAGCAACGACGGCCTACCGCGGCAGAACGGCTTCGATCGGCTTTGCCCACGGCCCCTTCGTCAGGGTCGATCAGGGTGCGAACGTCGAACGCGTCGCGGGTACGCTCGTGGACGAAGCGCTGGCCCTTCGCAACGCGATCGAGACCGCGAGTCGCCAGATCGCCGAGCTTGCCGCGATAGCCGGCGGTGAAGCCGCGCAAATTCTCGAATTCCAGGTCGCGCTGCTCGAAGATGAGGATTTCATTGCTGCGATCTTTGCATCGATCGGCGAGGGCAAGCCGGCGGACGCGGCGTGGCGATCTGCGCTCGATGAGCAGATCGCGGAATACAATTCAACGCCGGACGAATATCTGAAGGCACGGTCTTCGGATCTTGCCGACCTGCGCGATCGTGTTTTGAACGTCCTGCGGGGGGACGAAGGTCAGTCTCTGAAGATCCCAGATGGCGCCGTCGTCTGCGCCGAGGATTTGCCGCCGTCGCGCTTCCTGGAGATCGACTGGTCGGGTGGCGGGGGTCTCGCCCTGTTGCGCGGCAGTCCTACGAGCCACGTCGCGATGCTCGCCCGTGCACGCGGGATCCCAATGGTCGTGCAGCTTGGAACGATCCCGGATTCGGGAACCACGGCGCTGCTCGATGGTGAGGGGGCCACCCTTGAGCTCGATCCCGGCACCGAGCAGATCGGCCAGTTCGAGAAGCGGCGCGACCTCCATCGCAAGAGCAGAGCCTCGGCTCGTGCGATCCTGCGGAGGCCGGCGGCGTCCTGGCGCGGTGAGCGGATCAAGCTCCACATCAATATCCAGGGCGTCGAGGACCTTGAGCACGCGGACGCGCAGTACGCCGACGGCGTAGGCCTGATGCGCACCGAATTCCTGCTTGCGAACCACGGCCTGCCCGATGAGGAAACGCAATTTCAGACCTATGATGCGGTTCTGCGTTGGGCCGACCGGCGCCCTGTGACCATTCGCACCTTCGACGCGGGTGGCGACAAGCCGGTGCCCGGCTTTACGTCGGATGGCGAAGCCAACCCCTTCCTCGGCGTTCGCGGACTTCGTCTTTGTCTTGCCCGGCCGGAGATATTTGCCGTCCAGTTGCGTGCGCTTGCGCGTGCCGCAGTGCGCGGAAATCTCAAGGTCATGTTTCCGATGGTTACTTCGGCGGAGGAGCTGGAGGCCGGGCGGAAGTTGTTTACCGACGCCGTGCAGAGCTTGCATGCAAGGGGTGTAGCCGCGATGATTCCCGAGCTCGGAATCATGGTCGAGGTGCCGGCGGCGGCGTTGGCCATCGCGAGCTTCAAGGCTGCCTTCTTTTCAATTGGTTCAAACGACCTCGCACAATATGTCCTTGCCTGCGATCGCTCGAATGGGGCTCTTGCGCCCTTGATGGATCCGCTGCATCCGGCAGTTCTTGAGCTGATCGCGCGGACCGCGGAGCATGGTCGCCGCGCCGGGGCCGGTGTCAGTCTGTGCGGCGACATGGCAAGCGAACCGCGTTGCGTCTCGGCCTTGCTGAATTGTGGTCTGCGCGAGCTGTCCGTGAATGTGTCAACGCTCGCGCAGATCAAGCAGACCATCAATCGGTTGAGCAGCGGAGGTGGCCTTGACTGACGCTGCAGTTGACGAAGCGCCCGAGGCCGGTGCGGTCGCCGTATACAAGCGCATTTTCAAGGAAGTCCTAGACAAGCGCCCGTCCGGAATGCGGCTGCGCCTCGCCCATGCAATGGGCAAGAACCGGAGCTTCATCAGTCAGATTTCCAATCCTTCCTATCCCGTTCCGATACCGGTTCAGCACCTCAATACGATCTTCGACGTCTGCCACTTCTCTCCGCAGGCCAAGGCCGCCTTTCTCCGCGCCTATGCGCGCGCTCACCCGCGCCGGATCAGCCGGCTTACCGAGGGACCGCACGAGCGGACGCTGACGCTGCACTTGCCGGATCTCGGCAGCAGCAAGCGGAACGCGCAGCTCGACGCGCTGCTCCAGGAATTCGCGCGGCGCTTGATCGCCCTCGTGCAGGAAAAGTGAGGCACGAATTGATGAGGAGGGTTGGGTGAAGAAGTTCATCAATTCCGTCGACGGCATGCTTGCGGAGAGTTTGGACGGGCTGGCCTCGGCGCATGCCGACATCATCACGCTCGGACCGGAGCGGAAATTCGTCCGGCGTCGAGAGCTGAACCCGAAAAAGGTGGCACTCGTCTCTGGCGGCGGCAGTGGGCACGAGCCCCTGCATGCCGGCTTCGTCGGCCATGGCATGCTCGACGCCGCCTGCCCCGGGCAGGTGTTCACCTCGCCGACGCCGGACCAGATCGCCGAGGCCGCCCAGGCGGTCGCCGGTGATGCCGGCGTGCTGCTCATCGTGAAAAACTATGCGGGAGACCGCATGAATTTCGAAATGGCGGCTGAAGTCGCTGAATGCCGGACCGCCACCGTGATCACCGATGACGATGTCGCGGTGGAGAACTCGACCCACAGCATCGGGCGTCGCGGCGTGGCCGGCACGTTGATCGTCGAGAAGATCGTCGGCGCCGCCGCCGAAAAGGGCGTCGACCTTGCCGGCTGCGTTGCACTGGGCGAACGCGTGAATGCGCGCACGCGTTCGATGGGGGTGGCGCTGACAAGCTGCACGGTGCCGGCCGCGGGTACACCGACCTTTACGCTTCGCGAGGACGAGATGGAGATGGGTGTCGGCATTCATGGTGAACCGGGCCGCCGCCGGATCAAGTTGGAGCAAGCGGACGCAATCGCCTATGAGCTGACGAGTGCGATCGCAGAAGATCTTGATGCTCGAGACGGAGCCGACGCATTGCTGCTTGTAAACGGCTTTGGCGGCACGCCCACGATCGAACTCTACCTGATGTACAACGCCGCTCGGCGAATGCTCGAGAAGCGTGGACTGCGCATCGCGCGTTCCCTGGTCGGCAGCTTCGTCACCTCGCTGGACATGGCGGGGTGCTCGCTCACCCTGAGTCTGCTCGATGCCGAGATGACGGCGCTCTGGGATGATCCCGTGCGCACCGCGGCGCTCAAATGGTGAGTGCTTCGTCCGTGTAAGCGGTCAATGCATCTGAAATTCCGCGGTGGCGGAATGTGGGCATGGGTGACGGTTCACTCACGCACCGGGCGCGTCCCGGTTTTTCTCCCTGAAACTTGCCGTGCCTTCGGGCACGGCATTTCTTTTATGCGCTCGTAACTGGGAGGGCCCTCACTGCTCCGTCCCGCGTCGCAATTTCCAAATGCGCGGCTTGCGCTGGGAATCGGGTCGCAGAAGTCGCGAACAACGCGGCTACGTTCGTTCCGCGCCGAGGGTTCCAAGTCGGGAACCTGACAAGCCCTCCGCAAGAATCCTGCGGCGGTGTGAGACGGCTCATACTGCCGCGTCGGGCTTCGCACTATTCACATCGCTGCAAGAGTTTCCTGGTTTTCAGCTCAACAGGAGATTTCGCATGAAGGCTCTAGTCATTGTTTCTTTCATCACGGCTGTCGGTTTGCTCGCTGCTGCGACCGGCATCCCGCGACCACACTCGATTTCGACAACCGGGCGTGCCGGAACAGCAAGCACGTCGACATTGCAGGATATGCAAAGCGCCCGCGGTGCAGACAAACTGCCGGCCGAGGACTTTGACGATCGGTCATTGGTCTTTCCGAGGGAGGCGGAGCGCTAAGCAGGCCACGCCGCGAGCCTTCAGCCGGAGCTCGCAAGTTGATCTGCGCTTGAGGCTCGCAAGTTGATCCGCGCTTGAGGGACGTCGAGCGGCGCCTTACGGGCTCAAAAAAGAAGCCTGGATGGCATAGTCGCTCCCCAGGAGACCAAGCTGTTCCAGTTCAACTCGATGAGCGTCTACTTCCAGAATGGCGAGGAGAAGGGCCAGCACGACCGCGGCATAGATGAGAGAGGGCGACGCTCCACGGCGCACATCGGAATGGTGTGGCGGTATCGCATCGCGAAGTGATCGCCACCGGGAGATGAAATGCAGATACGCTTTCAGCCGTATTTGCATGACGTCGTCCTCGACGTGTCAAATCAAGCATAGGTTCAGGCTATGCCCGGTTCAAGTTGATAACGACCGTTGCGGCATTGAGTAGCAGGGCCACCCCTGACCTGCGATGCAACATGAAACCGAACGACGGCTACAATCGTTGACGAGATCGAGCGAGTGCAAACATCCCGAACAATGGCGTGACATACCTGGCCATCTGTAAACCGCAGATGCATTGGGTCCCAAGTTTCAGCACTGGTGTCTGCATCGTTGCCACTTTGCTGGCCATCCATTCGGTGCCGGCGCATGCACAATTGACGGGTCACGGCGGACCCGTGAGGGCGATTGCGGTTTCCAGTGACGGCGACAGTGTGCTGTCGGGCAGCTTCGACACCGCTGCCATCCGATGGTCGCTCAAGACCGAATCCGCAGAGCAGGTCCTTCGGTTTCACTCTGATGCGGTGAACGCGGTTGCCTTCCTGAAGGATGGGCAAATGGCGACTGCCGGAGCGGATGCAAAGATAGCGATCTGGACGCCTGGCCGGCAACAGCCGGACCGGGTTTTCGCAGGCCATGGCGCGCCGATCGTTTCACTTGCCGTCTCTCCCGACGGCGCGAGATTAGCTTCTGCCTCATGGGACCATACCGTTCGCATCTGGTCGCTCAGCGATGGCACGCAGCAGGTGCTGGAAGGTCATGCGCAAAACGTCAACGGCGTCGCATTCACGCCCGATGGCCGATCGCTGGTCAGCGCGGGTTATGATCGTGAGCTGAGGATATGGCCACTGGCGGGTGGCACCCCAAGCGTGATCAAACTTGCCTCGCCCCTTAACGCCGTGGCGGTCGCGCCCGACGGCGAGATCGTGACGGGTGGCGCCGACGGGAAGCTGCGCTTTCTGACATCGGGTGGCCAGGGAAGCGGCGAGCTGCGAGCTGGCCAGACGCCGATTGTTGCGCTGGCGATCTCTCCAGACGGCACTGCGATCGCCGCTGCAGGAATTGGCGGCATCGTGGCGATCATCGACCGAAAGGAGCGCAGCATCGCGCGAACGCTGGTCGATCAAGGTTCGCCGGTATGGTCGGTCGCCTTCCTGCCGGACAATGCAATATTGCTGACGGGCGGCGCCGACGGCAAGATCCGGCGCTGGAACGCGCGGACTGGCGAGCCCATCGGCTCATCGTTGCAAGCCACGCCGCGCGATCCGCTTGCCGCCTATGCGGGGGATCACGGCGCCGAGGTGTTCAGGGCGTGCGTTGCCTGTCACACCTTGTCGGCGAAGGACGCGCAACGCGCCGGCCCAACGCTTGCGGGATTGTACGGCCGCAGGATTGCGTCGCTGCCCGGCTATCGTTTCTCCGAATCACTCAAACGGATGAATATCGTTTGGACGCCCGAGACTGTGTCAAAACTGTTCGAGCTAGGCCCAAATACGTATACGCCGGGGACCAAGATGCCGGAGCAACGAATTGGATCGGCTGAAGACCGCAAGGCGCTCACCGATTTTCTGGGACGCGCGACATCGAAATAAACTCTGCGAAACACCGCTTTCGTCCTTGCCCTAGTCCTTGCCTTCCCGCTGGCGCAAATAGTCGTTCGTCGTGCGTGGTGGCGCGCGTTCGGGCACGTCGGCGAACGGGTCGAATTGCTGCTCGCTCATGGCGATGACCCGGCAGTCCGCGCACATTTTGACTACGTCCAGCCGCTTGTCGCCCGCGGGATACATCCAGTGCCGGCCCTCGAGTTTCGCAGCGATCTTCTCGATCGTGCTCTTCACGCCAAAGGGCTTGTTGCAGCGGATGCAAAGCGCCGGCTCTTCTTCCTTGATGATCCTTGCCGGAGCCCTTGCGGCACGGAAATCGATCTGCGGTTCCAGCGTAATGACCTTTTCCGGGCATGTGCTCTGGCATAGCCCGCACTGCACGCACGCGTCTTCGACGAATTTGAGCACCGGACGTTCGGGATCGTCGCGAAGTGCGCCGGTGGGACAGGCCGAGACACAGGACAGGCAAAGCGTGCAGCCGTCCGTTTTGACGGCGACTGCACCAAGCGGCGCGCCCTGGGGCAGCGCAATGACGTCGGTCTGAGCAGGCGCAACGCGATGCAGTTCGTGAAGAGCGAGGCGAAGCAAGTCGCGCCGCTTGCCGACCGTTTTGAAGGTTGCGGGACGCTCCACGGCCGGCGCCGGCTCTATCGCCCGCAGCGCCTCTCCGAGCGCGTCAGGATCGTCCGTCCCGATCGTCGCGACCCGCCGTCCTAAAAATCCAAGCCCGGATACAATGGCATCTGCCATCGCGACGGTCTGGGAAAGACCGGCTGTGTCGTGCAGCGGCTTTGCCCGCAGGAGAAAACGGATCCCTGCCGCGCCATAGGCAAAGGACGCCACAACCGCCTCGAGTCCGACCTGCGTCACTTCGTTGACGGCGAACGGCAGTACATTGGCCGGAAGCCCGTGGCCGCAGCGGGCGAGCGCGTCGATCAGCGGGGTGCCGTGTTGGCTGTCATGGAACAGCACAACGGCATTGGCGCCGCCGGCTTCGCGATAGGTCAAGAGCATCGCGCGTAATTTATGAAGCAGCGCGTCGGCAGGCGGCAGGGCATAGGTTGCCGCACCCGTCGGACAGACCGCAGCGCACAAACCGCATCCGGCGCAGACCTCGGCGTTGATCTTGACGTGATCTCCATCGGGCGCAATTGCTCCGGTCGGGCAGAGATCGAGGCAGCGATGACAACCGGTCAGCCTCGATCGCGAATGGACGCAGATCTCTGCGGTGAAATTCACGTATTTCGGTTTGTCGAAGCTGCCCACAAGGTCGCGTGCCTTGAGCACCGCGCGCAGCATCGCGGCCGGATCTCGCGGATCCGCGCGGAGATAGCCATCGCGCAAGTCATGAGCGGGGAAGAGTGGCATCCCGCCGGAAAGATCAAGAAGGATGTCGCAACGCGAGGTCAGGCCGTCGCGCGGAGCCCCGAAGACGAGCGCATCGCGCGAGGAGGGGCGGGGGGCGGCATAGTCATCGATCGTCAACTCGAACGCCCCCAAATATCCCCTGGCATTGCGGATCATTCCCTGGACGATTGGAAAAGATGTCGTCGCCGGCGGCATGATCTGCGCCGGCTTGGTGATCATGATCGTCACGTCGAGATGATCGGCAAGCAGCCGTCCGGCATCGACCGCAACCTCGTCGCGGCCGTAGATCAGGATCACGCCTTCGCTCGATAAGGTTACAAACGGAAAAGCGGGCGCAGCTTCGGACGCAACTGCGAGGAGTGCTGCCATTTTGGGGCCCGCCTTCGTACCCTCCGCCGACCAGCCGGCCGTTTCGCGAAGGTTGACGAACTCCATTTGCCCGGAATGTCGTTTCGCCTCCTCGCCAAACAAGGGGGCCTCTTGGGTGCAGCCGACGATGAGCGGTCCTTCCGTCTTCGCCGCGTTGCGAAAATGGTCAAGCTCAGCCCGGCAGAGCTGACGGAACTCGGCGATTTCGCTTTTGTGGCACCCTCGCTGAATGGCGGCACGATCGAGGCGCATCGTGTCTTCGCACGAGCAGATCAGGATCGTTTTTGGCGGATCCGGCATGCGCAGCTATCTACCTCCTGAAGAGGCCGGGAACGGGCGAGCGGACTCGCCTCGATCCCTCTGCTCAATTAAGTTATTCTCACCAGAGACGAAAAGGAAGCTGGAGGTCCGATTGATACCGACAGCCCCTAGGCGCTCTTCGATTCAGGAGCCAATCAATCTGCCTCCGCCATTCACGCTGGTGAGGCTGCGCGAGAGTCGTGACGCCTTCGCTCATGCTATCGATATCGCCGAAGAGAGCGGGGCAGGGACGCTGACCTATGTGGGACGGTTCGATGTTGCCGAGTTCGCCATCGTGCTGGAGCCCGGCGAGCCCCTGCGCACGGCGCGCCGCGCTTTCTATGCCGGAATGGTGGCCCTGACCGACGCCTTGCGTGTCTATGCACCGCCGAACAAGGACATCGCAATCAACTGGCCGGACGCGATCCGTGTCGACGGCGGCCTTGTTGGCGGCGGGCGGCTCGGCTGGCCCCCATCCGCGAAGGAGGATGAGCCTCCGCGCTGGCTGGTGTTCGGCGGCATGATCCGCACCGTTGCGATGACCGACAGGGAAGCCGGCGTGCATCCGCTCGCTTGCGCATTGGACCAGGAGGGTTTTGCCGATGCCGGCGCCGTTCAGGTAACGGAAAGCTTTGCGCGGCATCTGATGCGCGCTCTCGACGTCTGGCAGGCCGAGGGATTCGACGGCATCGCTCATGAGTTCCTGAGCCGGCTGGTGCGCGAGCGGCAGACCTCTCGTCTGGTCGATGACAATGGCGATCTTCTGGTGCGTCGGATCGGGATTAACAGGACCGATCGGTGCGATCTGAAGAGGAGCCTGCTGCTGCCCTCGTGGCTCGATCCGGAACTCGGAGGGCCGCGTCCGTGAAGCTGTTGCGCACCATCGCGCTCGATGCGTCCGACACTTTCGTGTTCGACGTTCCCGCTGAGCCGGGTGATTGGGCGGTGTCAGGTGCGTTCCGATTTTGCGACCGGGATCCGGAGAAGCTGAGCGCCAAGGACCGTTCGGCGTTCCGCAGCGGTTTTCTGGGAGTGCGGTCCTGGGGCGGGTCGACGCTGGCGCAAATCGTCCACGCGACCGAGGACGATCGCCGGATGTTGGTGGAACTCCTCGCGAGGCAGCTTGTCGAGCGGTTCGGGGCGCCGGATCTTGCGACCGCGCGCCTCGCCGCGGAAGAGGAGGTCGCCTTTGCGCAATCGCTCTGCACGCATCCCATCAGTACGCTGATCGCCGTTCACCGCTCGGCCGGCGATGGCGAGGTGCGCGAGTCATTCCGCAGATTGCAGCTGAAGAAGGGGCAAGGTCACGGCAAGGCATTCTCGTTCATGGAAGTCGAGGATGACACCGAGCCCGACAGCGCTCTCAACCTTGCGAACATGAGCCGGGAGCCGTCACACCGATGAGGGATTTCTGGATCGCCTGCGGCCACCACCTGCTCAATCACAATGCGAGCGGCGGGCTCGTGGTGACGGATGAGTTCCTGAAGGCCTATTTCGCGCGTCCCGAGCTAGTGCCGCAGGACGACGCTTGCGCGGTCGAGCACAGGCTGCACCGAGAACTGCTCGCCGACCCGCGCCGGGCCGTCGCTGCGGAGGAGGTTGCCGCGATCGCCGACGCGGATGCGCGCGAGAACTGGCAATTGGTGCTGGCATTCCGCAAACTCTTGCTGCGCGAGCCTACGCTGGAAGCAGCCTATCTTGCATTGGTTCGGTCAGGACACATCAGCTTGCCACCGCTGTTTGTGAACCAGCTTGTTCACGCGATCCTGCGCAATGCGCTTGATCGCTGCGAGGATCCGTTCGTGCTGCGCGCGGCTGAACTGTTCTTCCGGCCGCAGCGTATCCTGCCGCACGGACACTCGCTGCTGTTGGGTGACGAGGAAGTCGCTAGCGGGCCAAGCCCAACGCCGCCCCTGTTGTCGCTGATGTCCATGTTGGGGGCAACGAGCCCCGAGGTCGACGTTCTCAGCGAGGGAAACGCCGACAGCTACTGGCAGCGCAGCGACCAGTTCGATCTTGCGCTCGATTTCACCGGCGGAGCGCGGGGCCCGGCTGCGTTGGCGCACGCCATGAAACTCTGGATTTCTCATTTGCTTGGAGTTGACGTCGCAATCGAGCCGCTCACGGCCCTACGCGATGCAAAGCTCACCTGGTATATTGGCCTCGACGCTGAAGCCACCCGGATGGGCGACCGGCTTTGGCATGGAGAGACGCTGGACGACCGTACGGCAGGCCGTGTGCTGGCGCTGTTCCAACTGAGCTTTCCCGATCATGGCCTGGTCGTTGATGCCGTCGGGCGCGAGCCGGTCTATCTGATTCTTGCAATGACCTCCGACCAGCTGGTGCGGATGAAGCCGCAGAATCTGTTGACGGGACTGCCGATCAAACACCTGGAGGCTGCGACGTGAGCTCCGGCGTCCTTCCATTGTTGCGCATTCCGGTCGGTGTCGTGGTCGAGCGCCGCAAGGCCGATTCCCCATGGATCGATTTTGTCTGGCGCGGCATCGGCGTTTTGCCGGATGAGCCGGAGATGACGCCGTGGACTGTTCTACGGGAGCGGGAGGGAACGACGCTCTTTTACGCGGGGAGCGCGACGGTCGATCTCTATCGTTCGGAAACTGCGCGCTATCGCGATAATCTTGCAACCGGCGCTCCCAGCGCCTGGATGGTATTGACACCTTCCGAGGGTGTCTGCCCCTATGTTGTTTCGGCCGTCACCGCGGACCCTGCCGAAGGCGAGGCATTCACGGAGGCCGGTGCCAATCTGGTCGAGGCCGTGCCATTGCCTGACGTGCTGCGTGAGACGATTGAAAATTTCATCGCCGAGCACCACGTCGAGACTGAGTTCGTCAAGCGCGAGCGGCGGCGCGCCGATCCGGAGGCGCTTGCGCGACGTCACCACGAAGGTGGGCACGAATGAGCGACGAGCAATTCCTGGCGCGCTGGTCGCGTCGCAAGCAAGAGGCGAACGTCGGTCGCGCTGAAGCAGCGCCCGAAAAAGCTGCCGAGGCACATGAGGCGGCGTCCTCCGATCGTGCGGCGGCAGAGCCAGTTCCCGCCGAGACGGAACTTTCGAACTTGCCTCCAATTGAATCGATTGACGCGGCCACCGACATCACGGCCTTCCTGCGCAAAGGCATTCCGCAGGAGTTGAGCCGTGCGGCGCTTCGTCGCGCCTGGAGCGCCGATCCCGCTATCCGCGATTTCGTGGGGTTGGCGGAGAACGCCTGGGACTTCAATGATCCGAACGCCATGGCTGGCTTCGGTCCGCTGGACTATTCCGCCGAAGAGGTTGACGCACTCGTCCGCCGCATCGTCGGGGGTAGGGTGGAGGAGAGCGCTGAGAGCCTCACCAACCACCCCGCAGAGGCTGCGGAGGATGCTGGACGACCGGCTCACGAGGAGGTGGGTTTGGCGCAATCACCAAGCCCGGTGAAGGTGATCACGGATCCTCGGCCGCACGACGAGTCCGCAGTAGAGGACCTGCCGTCGGGTCCTGCTGCATCGCAACCAGTAGCCGCGAGTGAAGCTCCTCTTCCGCGTCGCACACATGGCGGCGCGCTGCCCCGGTAGACTGCGACTAAATGTGATAGCCTCAGGCTATGCTAGTTGATTGACCGGTTCGCGACGCGCGCCGTAGTCTTGCATCAGCAAACGCAATTGACCCCTAGGATGGGAGGTCAGCGTGCGCGATACAGGCCTTGAACGTGCCATCGATGCGGCGGGCGGCGTCGCCGAGCTTGCCCGAAAAATCGGTATTGCACAGCCCTCAGTGTCGAACTGGAAAAGGGTGCCCGCGCAACGTGTGATTGCAGTCGAAGGCGCAACCGGCGTATCGCGCAAGGTGCTTCGTCCGGATCTCTACGGCGAGCCCGCGGTATTGGACGACTCGGTTGATCCGATCGATGCCGAGCGCGCGCAGGAATACACGCTGCTTGCAACCGTGCTCTCCTCGGCACCGTCGGCTGCATTGCTCGAACAAATTGCACAACTCAAGGCCGATGCAACGCCGCTCGGCCGCGCCCATACGACCCTCGCAGAGGCCGCATCAATTTCGGCCGCATCCGAGGTCGAGCGCGAATATTTCGATCTGTTCGTCGGTCTGGGTCGTGGCGAGTTGCTGCCCTACGCCTCCTATTACCTGACCGGCTTTCTCAACGAACGCCCGTTGTCGCGCCTGCGCGACGACCTCGCCGCGCTCGGCATTGAGCGGGTGGAGAATAATTTTGAGCCTGAGGATCACGCGGCGACGCTGTGCGAGATCATGGCTGGCCTTGCGACGGCGCGCTTCCCCGTACCGCCACAGGAGCAGCGCGACTTCTTCGAGAAGCACGTATCGCGCTGGATGGCACGTTTGTTCGCCGACATGGAGAAGGCGGAAAGCGCCAGATTCTACCGGTCGGTCGGGACGCTTGGACGCGTTTTTCTGGAAATAGAATCCGAGGCTTTCACGTTCGCCAACTGATCAGCGCCGCTGGTCCAGGAGAGATGCGATGAGAGACAAGACAACGACCGTCGGCCGCCGCGACTTTCTTCGCAAGGTCGGCATCGGCACAGTCGGCGCGGGAGCGACGCTGGCAACACCCTTGATGACTTCAGCGCAAGCCGACAGCGAGTCCGACCAAGAGAAACGCAAGCAGCGCTACAAGGAAACCGACCACGTGAAGACCTATTACCGCGTCAATCGTTACCCTGGTTGAGGGAGGCGGTCGTGCTGATCAAGAGAACGCAACAGCGTACCGAAATCGCTTCACGCGGATCAATCGCGGCAGGCTTGTCCGGGCAAACCAATCGTCTCGACCGCCGCACCTTCCTGCGCCGATCCGGCCTTGCCGGCGGCGCGCTCGCCGCGCTAAGCACGCTGTCGATCGGCGGCGTCCGCAAGGCGAAAGCGGCCATGGCCGGTCCACTCACCTCAGGAGCGACCGTTCGCAAGAGCATTTGCACGCATTGCTCGGTTGGATGCACCGTGACCGCTGAAGTGTTGAACGGGGTATGGATCGGCCAGGAGCCGAGTTGGGATTCCCCGATCAATCGTGGATCGCATTGTGCAAAGGGCGCTTCGGTGCGCGAACTCGTGCACAGCGAACGCCGGCTCCGCTACCCGATGAAGCTCGTGGGCGGACAGTGGACGCGCGTCTCCTGGGACACGGCGATCAACGAGATCGGCGACAAGCTGCTCGAGGTTCGCGAGAAGTCGGGCCCCGATTCCGTTTACTGGCTCGGATCGGCCAAGATGACGAACGAGGGCGCCTATCTGTTCCGCAAGCTCGGCGCGTTCTGGGGCACCAACAACACCGACCATCAGGCGCGTATATGCCATTCGACGACCGTCACTGGCGTGGCCAACACCTGGGGCTACGGTGCGATGACAAACAGCTTCAACGACATCCGTAATGCCAAGACCCAGGTCATCATGGGTGGTAATCCTGCGGAGGCCCATCCGGTATCGTTGCAGCATCTCCTCGAGGGCAAGGAGATGCAAAAGGCCAACTTCATCGTCATTGATCCGCGTCTGACGCGAACCGCGGCGCACGCGACCGAATATGTGCGCATGCGGCCGGGCACCGACATCCCGGTGCTCTACGGCATGATGTGGCACATCCTGCAGAACGGATGGGAGGACAAGGAGTTCATCAAACAGCGCGTCTATGGGTTCGATGATCTTCGGAAGGAAGTAGAGAAATGGAATCCGGAAGAAGTCGAGCGCGTCAGCGGCGTTCCGGGCGAACAGCTCAAGCGCGTCGCAAAGATGTTCGCCACGGAGAAGCCGTCAACGCTGATCTGGGCGATGGGGCAGACTCAGAAAACCGTCGGCACCGCAAACGTACGGACCAGTTGCATCGCGCTGCTGATGACCGGCAACGTCGGCAAGTCCGGCACCGGCGCCAACATCTTCCGTGGCCATGACAACGTGCAGGGAGCGACCGATGTCGGGCTCGATATCGTCACGCTGCCGTTCTACTACGGCCTCGCCGAAGGCGCGTGGAAGCATTGGGCGCGGGTTTGGGAAGTTGATTACGACTTCCTGAAGTCTCGCTTCGAGTCCAAGCAGATCATGGAAACCCCCGGCATTCCGCTCACCCGCTGGTTCGATGCGGTGATACTGCCGAAAGATCAGGTCGCGCAGAAAGACAATGTGCGGGCGATTTTCGTGCAGGGACACGCCAGCAACAGCATCACACGCATTCCTGAATCCCTAAAGGGTTTGAAGGCGCTCGACCTGCTTGTCGTCGCCGACCCGCATCCGACCACCTGGGCATCACTCGCCGTGGAGGCAGGGCGCAAGGATGGCCTCTACATTCTCCCGGTTGCCACACAATTCGAGTGCAAGGGTTCGCGCGTCGCCTCGAACCGCTCGCTGCAGTGGGGCGAGCAGATCGTCAAGCCGGTCTTCGAATCGAAAGACGACCTTGAAGTCATGTATCTGGTAGCGAAGAAGCTCGGTTTCGCCGACAAGATGTTCAAGAACATCAAGGTCGAAAGCAATCTGCCGGAGGCCGAGGATATCCTGCGCGAGATGAATCGCGGCAGCTGGTCGACCGGTTATTGCGGGCAGTCGCCCGAGCGTCTCAAGGCGCACATGAAGAACCAGGCCAAGTTCGACTTTCTGACCATGCGGGCGTCCAAGGACGACCCGGAAGTCGGCGGCGACTATTATGGTCTGCCGTGGCCGTGCTGGGGCTCGCCTGAGGTGAGGCATCCCGGCACCCCGTTGCTCTACAATACCAATCTGAATGTGATGGACGGCGGCGGCACGTTCCGCCCGCGCTTCGGGCTCGAACGCGAGGAGAAGCTGCCCGACGGAACGACGCGGAAGGTAAGCCTGCTCGCAGATGGATCCTATTCCAAGGATTCGGAGATCAAGGACGGCTACCCGGAATTCACGCTGGCGAGCCTGAAGAAGCTCGGCTGGGACAAGGACCTCAGCGAGGCCGAGATGGCCACGATCACCAAGGTCAATCCCGCCAATCCGGATGCAGTGTCATGGGCGCTCGACCTGTCCGGCGGCATCCAGCGCGTGGCGCTGAAGCACGGCTGCGTGCCTTACGGCAATGGCAAGGCGCGCATGAATGCGTTCGGCCTGCCCGATCCCATTCCGGTTCATCGCGAGCCAATTTATACGCCGCGCGTCGATCTGGTCTCGAAATATCCGACGCTGCCCGATGCCAAGCAGTTCAGACTGCCCAATATCGGCTTTTCCGTGCAGAAGGCCGCGGTAGAGAAGGGGATCGCCAAGCAATTCCCGCTCATCCTTTCTTCGGGTCGTCTCGTCGAGTACGAGGGCGGCGGTGAAGAAACGCGCACCAACCCGTGGCTTGCTGAGTTGCGGCAAGACATGTTCATCGAGATCAATCCTGCCGATGCGGCCGACCGCGGTATCAAGGACGGCGGCTGGGTCTGGGTCACGGGCGCCGAGAACAATTCGCGCGCCAGGATGAAGGCGCTCGTTACCGAGCGTGTCGGCAAAGGCGTCGCCTGGATGCCTTTCCACTTTGGCGGCTGGTTCGCAGGCAAGGACCTCCGTGGCAATTATCCGAAAGGCTCCGATCCGATCGTGCTCGGCGAAAGCGCGAACACGATCACCACCTACGGATACGATCCGGCGACCGGCATGCAGGAACCCAAAGTCACTCTCTGCCAAATCGCGGCAGCATAAGGAGCAACGATCATGGCACGTATGAAATTCCTCTGCGACGCCGACCGTTGCATCGATTGCAATGCGTGCGTCACCGCCTGCAAGAACGAGCACGAGGTACCTTGGGGCATCAACCGGCGCCGCGTCGTCACCATCGATGACGGCAAACCGGGCGAGCGTTCGATCTCGATGGCCTGCATGCACTGCACCGACGCGCCCTGCGCGGCAGTCTGCCCGGTGAATGCCTTCTATACCACCGCCGATGGCGTGGTGCTGCACTCCAAGGATATTTGCATCGGTTGCGGCTATTGCTTCTACGCTTGTCCGTTCGGCGCGCCGCAATATCCGAAGGTCGGCAATTTCGGCTCCCGCGGCAAGATGGACAAATGCACGTTCTGTGCCGGCGGGCCGGAAGCCGATGGCAGCAAGGAAGAATACGAGAAGTACGGGGCGAACCGTCTTGCCGAGGGCAAGCTGCCGCTCTGCGCCGAGATGTGTTCCACCAAGTCGTTGCTTGCCGGCGACGGCGAAATCATCGCCCAGATTTACAAGGAGCGCGTGATGAAGCGCGGCTACGGCTCCGGTGCCTGGGGCTGGAAGACCGCCTATCGCGAAACGATCGAGTCCTGAAGACAACTCGTTGCGGTCGCGTCAATATCGGGAGGAACTTATGGCGTGTTTTGCACGACTTATTCGCCTCGCCATTGGCGCAGCCGCGCTATTGCTGTTCGTCTCGGCGGCTTCACCGTCCATCGCCCAGCAGGTCAATCCGACCGCCAGCTCGGTCAAGGAACAACAGCTGCTGCGGCAACTGAACCGGATCCAGGGACGCGTCAGTATTCCCGACCAGCGCTCGGGCGTCCTCGAACAGCCGGCAGGGCGTGAATGGCGAGAGTTCCGGAACGTGACGCTGCGCTGGATTGGCGGCATCGCCATTCTTGGCATGCTCGCGGTGTTGATCATCTTCTATCTCAGCCGCGGCATGGTGCGACTGGAGAGCGGTCGTGCCGGCCGAACCGTCGTGCGCTTTACGTCATTCGAGCGCTTCGTTCATTGGATGACGGCAAGCTGCTTTGTCGTTCTGGCCATTTCGGGATTGAACATCACCTTCGGCCGTCCGTTGCTCTTGCCGTTGATCGGCCTGGAAGCATTCTCCGAGTGGTCGCAATGGGCGAAGTACGCGCATAATTATCTGAGTTTTCCGTTCACTATCGGAGTCGTGCTGATCTTCCTGATGTGGATTGCCGGGAACATCCCAGGCAGGGCTGATGTCGAATGGATCAAGCGGGGTGGCGGCATCGTCGGCCGTGATCATCCGCCGGCCTACCGCTTTAACGCGGGCCAGAAGGCCATCTATTGGATCGTGGTTATCGGCGGCGGCCTTGTCGCAGCCACCGGATACACGCTGATGTTCCCCTTCTACCTATCGAATATCGAAGGGATGCAGCTTGCGCAGATGGTTCACGCCACCGTAGCGGTCTTGTTCGTGGCCGCAATGCTGGCGCACATCTACATCGGCACGATCGGCATGGAAGGGGCATTTGAGGCCATGGGCACCGGCACCGTGGACGTCAACTGGGCGAAAGAGCACCATAGCCTTTGGCTTGAAGAACAGAATGCGCGCGTTGGTGTCAACGACGCGCGGCCTCAGCCGGCAGCCAGACCCGCGGAGTAGGCTGCGATCTCTTTATGGAAGGACTGCCATGAAAGCTTTCTTGTTATCCTGTGTGGCTGCCATCATCGTCGCAGTGATTGGCGCTGCCGTTCTTAACAGCGTGCAGAAACCCGTCGCACAAGCCTTTTCGACGACGGCTGTGCGGCTCTAAGCCTCCGACCCGCCGTCCCCTTGAGAATACGATTCCCGCAACATGCCGCTCGTCGGCGCAGGCTGTCCTGATCGAAAGTGCAGGACGAGAGCTGTCGCTCGGTCACATTATCCGATGCCAAATCGGCTGCATAAAGCTGCATATATCTGCGCATATTGTCAAAATTGCCTAGCAGTGGATTTCTGTGCATGAATACCAAGTTCGCCAAAGCGGAAATGTATAATGCAATCCACGGCAAGGTTTTCGCCCCTGGTCCTCGGCCTCCTTTGCGCGCTGCTGCCCGGGAGCTTTGCCGCACGGGCGGCCGAGTCGACCACGTTGACGGTTTTCGCCGCTGGCACGCTTGCAGTGCCGTTCAAGGAGATCGATGAACGTTTCCACGAGCAATATCCGAACGTAACCGTGCAGCCGCAGTTCGGCGGCAGCGTCAAGATGGCCAAGCAGATCACCGATCTGCACAGGGACGCCGACCTGCTGGCTGTCGCCGACTACAGTGTCATTCCAAAATACATGTTTGGCGGAAACGGAAAGCAGGCTTACGCCAAGTGGTATGTCGGCATATGTCGCAACGCGATCACATTCGTCTATACCGACAAGAGCAAGGGTGCCGGCGAGATCAATTCAAAGAACTGGTACAAGGTGCTCGCACGCAAGGGCGTCGAGATCGGGCGTTCCAATCCTGACACCGACCCTTCGGGTTATCAGACTGTCCAGATGCTCAACCTGGCGAACAAATACTACGACGATCCGAACATCGAGACGAGCGTGCTGGCCAACGCACCGCTTGCCAACATGCGCGATACGGAGACTTCACTGATCTCGGCGCTTCAGCTTGGTCAGATCGATTACCTCGCGATCTACCGCTCGGACGCCTTGCAGCACCATCTCAAGTTCGTCGACCTTCCGAACAAGATCAACCTCAGCGATGCAACCGAGTCCTCGTACTATGCGCAAGGCACCGTGCAAACGAAGAATGGCACGTTGACGGGCAAGCCGATCGTCTACGCCATTACCATTGTCGAGGGCAGTAAGAACGCGGCCATCGCGGAAAAATACGTGGCCTTCCTGCTCGGCCCGGAAGGCCAGGCCATCATGAAGAAAAACGGCTTCGGCGAATTCAAGCCGGCCTATGCGGTCAATCCTGACGCGATGCCACAGGGCTTGAAATCGCAGGTGAAGCCGTGGCCTGGCTCCTGAGACGGCGATGGCTATCGAGACGCAAGGCGGCTGGAGGTGGCGCACTGCACCGAGCCATCCGCACAGCGTGTTTCTGCTGTGCTGGTTTCTCGGCGGCGTGCTGCTTGCCTTCATTGCCATCCCGCTGATTGCGCTGGCCGGGTATTCGGCCGCGAATCTGGCTGAAGTCGCGCGCATGGCGGACGTTCGCGCTGCCATCCTGCTGAGCCTCGAGGCGGCGTTTCTTTCCGCCACCTTCGCCGCGCTGATCGGCGTGCCGCTTGCCTATGTGCTGGCGCGCTCTTCATTCCCCGGCAAAGGCGCAGTTGCCGCCCTGATAGACCTGCCGCTGGCGGTCCCGCACACCGTCGCCGGCATCGGCTTGCTGATGGTGTTCGGCCGCCACGGTCCGCTGGGCGAGCCCTTGCATGCGCTGGTGGGGATCAAATTTTGGGGCACGATCGCCGGCATTGTCGTGGCCATGATGTTCGTATCGGCGCCCTACACGGTCAATGCCGCCCGAATGGGGTTCGAGGCCGTCGATCCGCGGCTGGAAAAAATCGCGCGCACGCTTGGGCTGGGGCCATGGCGGACTTTTATGCGCATCAGCCTGCCCTTGGCGTGGCGCGGCATTATGACCGGGATCACGCTCACCTATGCCCGCTCGATCAGCGAATTCGGCGCCGTGGTCATCCTGGTCTACTACCCGATGACGGCACCGGTGAAGATCTACGAGCTGTTCCTGCGCATCGGACTGGACCAGGCCGCCGGTGCCGCGGTGCTTCTGCTGATCGTCTCGCTCTCTCTGTTCGTGCTGTTGCGCTATCTTGCGCACCAGCGCGAGACGATCAGAGAGAATCGATGACGTCGCCGGAGACGACGGCCCGGGCCATCACCGTCGAAGGGCTGTCGCTTTCGATCCGTGATTTTCACTTAAGTGGAATCGATTTCGCCCTTTCCGGCGGCGAGATCCTCGTCATCCTGGGACCCAACGGTTCCGGGAAATCGCTGACGCTGGAAACCATCGCCGGCTTCCATCGGCCAGCAGCCGGGCGTGTGCTGATCGGTGGGCGCGATGTGACGCAGCTTGCGCCGGAGAGGCGCAATGTCGCCTTTATGGTGCAGAATTTCGGTCTGTTCCCCCATCTTACCGTGCGGCAGAACGTGGCCGTCGGGCTGCGCAAGCGGCGTGCGAGCCCGGAGCGCCATGCGGCCGCGCTGCCTCACGGCGACGTCGCCGGGCTGCTCGACTACTTCGACATTACCCAACTCGCACAACGCGCCCCGCACAGTTTGAGCGCGGGCGAAAAGCAACGCGTAGCACTTGCGCGTGCTCTGGCAGCCGAACCCGACTTATTCCTGTTCGACGAGCCATTTTCAGCGCTCGATGCGCACACTCGCGACCAACTGCGCGAGGAACTCGCGTCGTTTTTGAGACGCCTATCAATTCCGGCGATCTTCGTCACGCACGACCATACCGACGCAATGGTGCTGGCCGACAGGATCATCGTCCTTCGTGGGGGCATAACCGTGCAGGCTGGCTCGGTGCAAGAGGTCTTTTACAAACCGGCCAATGTTTTCGTCGCTCGCTTCATCGGCGTCGAGAACATCCTTGCCGGCCGCATCGCCGGCAGCTGCGAGGCATTATCAACTGTTGCGATCGGCGAACGGATGCTCCGTGCCGCCGGACCTCAAGTTGCCTCGGGAGCCTATGTGCAGGTGGGCGTCCGGGCAGAAGCAGTCTCGATTCACTCAGTCGGCAGCGCATCGGCGCCCGGCGTCAACCGCTTTGTTGCGCGCGTCACAGAGGTGCGCATCCTGGGACCACTGGCGACTGTTCAGATCGATTGCGGATTTCCGCTCAAGGCCTACGTGCTGGCCCAGCAAGCGCGCGACCTGGAGCTGATACCTGGGCGTACTGTCGAGGCCGAGATTGCGCCGGCATCGGTCCGCTTGATGTTTGACTAGCCTACCGGGGCTCAAGCATCAGTGCGTCCAGGCAGCAGAGGCCCCGTCGCCGCTGCCCAACTGTCCATCTCGCCGCCACGTCGGGCTTCACCCGGCGAAGGCTGACGTTATCGCGACGTCGCCGGAAGGCGATCGCCGTGCTGGCGCGCCAGCATCCATTGCGGATATTCCAGTGGTCGCGCGCTGGCCTCGTCGAGCACCGCCAGCTCCTCGGCCGAAAGCTGCGTCTCGACCGCGGCAAGATTATCATCGAGCTGCTCGATCGACTTGGCGCCGATGATGACGCTGGTCACGGGTTTCTGGTGCAACAGCCAGGCGAGCGCGATGCGGGCCACCGACACACCGCGTGCCTTGGCGATCGGCTGGATCGCCTCGATGACGTCGTAGGCGTGCTCCTTGTCGACCGGCGGGAAATCGAACGACAGGCGCCGCGCATCGTTGGAGGCTGCAGCACCTTCGCGGGTGAATTTTCCCGACAGGAAGCCGCCCGCAAGCGGCGACCAGATCATCAATCCCATCTGCTGGTCGGTCGCCATCGGAATGATCTCGCGCTCGAGATCGCGACCGGCGATGGTGTAGTAGCACTGCGCCGTCTCGAAACGGGCATAATTATATTGGCGGGCCAGCCCCTGTGCCTTCATGATCTGCCACGCCGACATGTTCGACGCGCCGATGTAGCGGACGAGGCCTCGCGTGACGAGATTGTCGAGTGCCTTCATGGTCTCTTCGATCGGGGTCACGAGGTCTGCGCCATGGACCTGGTAGAGGTCGATGTAGTCGAGCCCGAGGCGCTTCAGGCTCGCTTCGACCGCATCCATGATGTGGCCGCGCGAGAGGCCGACGTCGTTGGGGCCGGGGCCGGTGCGCCCGCGCACCTTGGTTGCTATGATGACGTCCTCGCGCTTGACCTTCAGGTCGCGCAGCGCCTGGCCGAGGATTTTCTCGGAATGGCCCTCGGCGTAGACGTCGGCGGTATCGATGAAGTTCACGCCGGCCGCAAGCGCCCGTTCGACAAGCTGATTGGCGCTGGCCTGATCGACTTCGCCCCAGACCTTCCACCAGCCCTGGCCGCCGAAGGTGGCGGTGCCGAGGCAGAGTTCAGTGACATAGAGGCCGGTGCGGCCGAGCGCGCGATGCTTCATTGTTTTCACTCCCTGGGAAGTCTGTCAGCCCGTTCTGTGGCGGGCATTGAAGGACGTAGCGTTGTGACGTGGCTTGGCGGATGTCACCATCGGTTCTTGAGCAGCTCATCGACCATGCGGGCGGTCAGCTCGAAATGCTCACGCAAGAGTTTCGTCGCAGTGGGGGCGTCGCGGCGGATTGTGGCTTCGAAGATCAGCCGGTGCTCGGTCTTGATGTCGCGCGGCGGCGCCGAGATCGACAGGCGGCGATAGCGGTTGGCGCGCCCCGAAAGCTGGCTGCAGAAGCCGAGCAGGACTTTTGATTGGCACGCCGCGATCAGCGCCTCGTGGAAAGCCTCGTGGCGCTGCTCCCATCGCTCATCGACCGCTGTCGGCAGGTCGGGGCGCTCGCGATCCATCCGCGAGAGCAGATGATGGGCAGAGACGAGCTGCGCTTCCCAATGCTCGTCGCCGAGCTCGATCGATAGCCGCAACGCCTCGGATTCGAGCTGCTGGCGGTTCTTCACGACGTCCCAGAGGTCCGCTGACGAGACCGGCGCCACCCGATAGCCGCGGTGCCCCTCGAGCTCGGTGAAGCCTTCGGCCGTGAGGCGCGCCAGTGCCTCGCGAACCGGCGTGACGCTGGTGTCCGCTAACGCCTGCAATTCGCTGAAACGCAGCTTTTGTCCGGGCTTGAGCTGGCCGGAATGCATCGCGGCACGAATGCGCGAATACACCTCGTCCGCCAATGTGCGGGAAACATCACCAATCGCGATCATTGGGGTATCTTCACAACTTTTTGCCTCGAAGGCAAGATTTTCGAAAATACTTGACGCGCGATCTTCCAACCCACTAGGCTTTGGGAAAATAGGGAAATTGGAGGACGCGTTTGGGGAAGGTCGCGCGCAACCAGGTCCGGTGGGAAGTCGCAGTGCCGGCATGTGCCCCCGGTCGCGCCAGTTCCGGCGCACCGCAAGACCCTTGCCCCCAACCCGTCCGCACAACTTTTCAGAATGCCTCAGCGAGGGACGGTCACGTCCGTCTCTATCGCCAGCGACGCGATCCTTCGCACATGCGAGACACGTCGCATTCCTTTCGGAGGCGCCGCACCATCAATTAATTCGAGCAATGAGCAGACGGCCTGACAGAGCATCAGGCGTCAATTTGGGAGAGAGCGATGACCAAAGCGAGGAATTGGAATCCGACGCGACGTGATGTCGTTCGCGGGATCGGTGCTACTGGCCTTGGCGCGGCTGCCACCGCGTCGTTTGCTCCACGCGCATTCGCGCAGACCAAAAAGCCGGTGAACCTCTCGTTCTGGACCTTCGACAATCCGCAGCAGCGCCCTTGGGTGAACAAGCGGATCAAGCTGTTCATGCAGCAGAACCCGAACGTCAAGGTTGACTTCCAGTGGTTCCCGTTCGGCGACCTTGGCAAGAAGCTCAGTGTCGGCTTTGCGACAGGCACAGCGCCGGACGGTTTTGTGAGCCAGGACTGGTTCATGCCAGTGTGGCTTGACAAGGGGCTGCTTGCGCCGCTGGACGTGAAAAAGCTCGGCTATACCTCCTACGACACCTTTGTCGCCGACTACGCCAAGGCCTTCGTCGACGGCGCGACCAAGGACGGCAAGGTCTATGGCTACCCGATGTGGTTCTACGGCTACTGCAATTACTTGAACACCAAGCAGTTCAAGGAGGTCGGTCTCGACCCCGCCAAGGACTGGCCGCAGAACTGGGAGCAGCTCGGCGAGGTCGCCAAACGGCTCACCGTCAAGGACGGCGACAAGTTCACGCGCCAGGGCTTCAAATTCGCGATGCACGCTGCGCAATGGACCATGATCCAGTTCAACCCGATCCTGATCGGCGCCGGCGGCAAGTGGTTCGACGATGCCGGAAAGTGCATCGTCAACAACGAAGCCGGCGTTCGCGCCATGACGATCCGCGCCTCGATCGCGCAGAAATACGGCGCCGAGGATCCCGCGGATTCGATCGCGACGAATCCGATTCCGGGCCTCGACTTCCTGAAAGAGCGTTGCTCCATGTTCTTCTGCCATCCGCTGCCGATCTCGCTTGTGAAGGCGGAGAACCCGGCGATGGCCGAGCAGAATTACTTCCGCCCCGTCCAATATCCGGGCTTCGTGACCGGCAAGGGCATCTCCACGACATACGGCTTCAATCTCGTCATCAATGCCAAAGTGTCCGACGAGAAGAAGGAAACGCTGCACGACCTCTACAAGTTCATGATGAGCGATCTGGTCGACGCCTGGCGCGACGCGGCGCCCTTCACCTTCGCCAAGAAGACCGGTTGGGCGGATAATCCCGAGGTGCAGAAATTTCCTTACGTCAACGAGATCATCAAAGCCAAGGACGAAGGCGTGTTCCTGCCGCGCTCCCTGGTGTTCAACGAGCTCGCAGACGCCATGCATCGCGGCGTGCAGAAGATCATGCTGACCAAGGCCGACATCAAGACCACCCTGGACGAGGTTGCGGCGGAAGCCGATCGCGCCGCCGCGGCCTACAAGAAGGCGTGATCCTCAAATGGCTGAGCTCGCCTCGATCGGCTCATACGAGCGCGGCAAGGGAACGGGTGCGGCCCCATCCGCGCGCCCGTTCTGGCGGATCGGCTATCACACGCGCGTCAACCTGTGGGGCTTTGCGTTCGTGCTGCCGACGCTGATCTTCTTTGCCGTCTTCAAATATGGTCCGATGCTGTGGGCGATCGCGCTCAGCTTCACCTCGTACGACATGGTGTCCGCGCCGCAATTCGTGGGGCTCGAGAATTACCGGACGCTGCTCGGCGACCCGATCTTCCGCGACACACTCGTCAACACATTCGTCTATATCGCGGGCTCCACGATCCTGCTGACGGCATCGGGGCTGGGGCTCGCACTCGCGATCAACACTGGAATCCCCGGCGCGCGCCATTGCATGATGGTGATGTTCCTGACCAATCTGATGCCGATCATCGCGGTCTGCCTGGTCTGGCGCCTGCTGCTCCATCCCTTTGGCGTGGTCAACCAGATCCTGCAACACTTTGGCTTCGGCCGCATCGACTGGCTGACCGATTCGGCGACCGCCATGCCCGCGATCATCATGGTCACGGTCTGGCGTTTCGCGCCCTATTTCATGGTGGTGTTTCTGGCGGCGCTGCTGGCGCTGCCGGACGACTATTACGAGGCGGCCGAGCTCGATGGCGCCGGTCCCTTCCGGCGGTTCTTCCATATCACGCTGCCGCTGTTGATGCCGACGATCTTCTTTGTCGTCGTGGTGTCGGCGCTACTGTGTGCGCGCATCTTCCTGATGCCGTTTCTGATCACCGGCGGCGGACCCGGCAATGCGACGCGGGTGCTGTCGATGCTGATCTACGAGACCGGATTTTCCTATCTGAAGATGGGGGAGGCGGCGGCGATCTCGGTCGTGCTGTTTGCGATCATGCTGGTCTTCACAAGCTTGCAGATGGGGCTGTTCTCCCGAAGCGAACGGATTTACGTCTGATGGCATCCCTCGACATCAGCACGCCGCGGCGAGTTGCCGTCCATCGCTATTGGCCGGGGTTACGCAAGGCAATTGGCCTCGCGCTGCTCGCCGCATTGGCATTCGGCTTCATCATCCCGATCCTGTGGATGACCGTGATGTCGTTCCAGGCCGGCGAGAAGATGTTCCAGCTCAGGACCGAGTGGATTCCCTCGGTCTGGCATTTCGAGAATTATCCGAACGCGCTGTCACGCGCAGCGTTCGCCCAATATTTCCTCAACAGCGGCATCGTTTCGCTGTCGGTAATGGTGGGCAATGTCGTGTTCTGTACGCTGGCGGGATATGGCCTCGCCAAATTCCGCTTTCCCGGTTCCGGCCTCGTGCTGCTCCTGATCCTGTCGACCCTCATGCTGCCGCTCGAGGTGACGCTGGTGCCGACGTTCCTGGTGATCCACAAATTCGGGTGGATCAACACCTATCAGGGCATCGTGTCGCCGCTCTTGATCGATGCCTTCGGCGTGTTCCTGATGCGACAATCGATGATCGCCATTCCGAAGGACTATATCGAAGCGGCGCGGATTGACGGCGCCGGCGAGCTGCGCATCCTGTTGCAGATCATCGTGCCGCAGTGTTGGCCGGCTTTATCGGTGCTTGCGATCTTCGCCTTCCGCGACAGTTGGGATCAATATCTCTGGCCGCTCACCGTCGTCTCGAACGATGCCTTGCGGACCTTTCCGCTCGGGCTCGTGCAATTCGGCGAGGACTACGGCAATCCGCCGACCGAGCAGATGGCGATCGCGGTGCTGGCCACGATTCCGGTGTTCCTGCTGTTTGCAATCCTGCAGAGGTGGATCAATCGCGGCTTCGGCCTGAGCGGCCTGAAATGACGACGCGTCACATCACGCTCTCAAGCTAACGTCGAGGAAGATGAAAGTGGACAAGATCAAGATTGCCATGGCGCATCGCGGAGCCGGCGTGGCGCCGGTCTTCGCCGCGTTGGAGGGCGGTTATTTGCGCGAGAACGGCCTCGAGCCTGAGCTCGTCTTCTATCACGGCCATCCCAATTCGCTGAAGGCGGTGATCGCGGGCGAGGCGCAATTCACCAACGCCGTCGGCGCGGAATTGTTGCTCGCCAATCATCGCCATGGCGGCGATGCCGTGGTGCTCGCCTCCGCCATCTCGCGCAGCGCCCAGCAGGTTGCTGCACTGCCGGGCATCAAGACGCGCGAGGACCTTCGCGGCAAGCGCTGGGGTGTCACGTTCCGCAATGACGCCGACGAATGCGCGATGATCATGGCGTTCGATCGCTGGGGATGGAGCATCGAGAAGGATGTCGAAATCGTTGTCGTCGGCAATGCCGGCGCGCGGCTCGATCTTCTGCTCGACCCAGGCAAGGTGGACGTGGCGATCATGCATGCGCCCGAAACCTTCCAGGCGCCGAAGCGCGGCTACCATATCGCCGAGGATTTCGGACGGCTCGACGTGTCGTTCCAGAATAGCTGTGCGGCTTCGACCCGCAGCTTCGTGAAGAGCCATCCGGATATCGGCCTGCGTTACGTCAAATCCTTTTGCCAGGGCGTGCATCGCTTCCGCAGCGATGCTGATTTCGGCATCCATGTGCTGCGCAAATACTCCGGCGAGACCGACATCGACGTGTTGCGTCCGACCTGGGTGCTGTTCGCGCGCTACATGGGCGACATGATGTTTCCGAGCCTGGAAGGCGTGCGTAACGCATCCGCGATCCTGCATCGCGTCGGCGCGCTGCCAAGGCAGGTGGCGCCGGAGGAAGCGGTCGACCTCGAACCGGTGGCAACGCTTGAAGCTCAAGGCTTCTTCGAGATGTTGATGGAGGCCCGCCATGTCGCGGGCCAGAGCGCGGCCTGACCCCGGCTGGCCGCCAACATCGCGCATATGCATCTGACCGATCCCGACAGCGGTGCGGTCGTCTGATTTCGGGCAAAAGCGAGATAACAAGCGGCACCCCAGCGGCCGCGCGAATGGGAGCGAGACATGAAGGTAGGCGTCGCCGGATTGGGCCGCATGGGAGCGGCGATCGCGAAACGGCTGATCGAGGTCGGCCATCAGGTCACGGTCTGGAACCGGAATGCAGACAAAGCCGAGCCGCTGGTGAAAGCGGGGGCGATCCGGGCGGCGAGCCCGACCGAGCTTGCCTCCCGCGTTGATGTGGTCATCACGATTCTCACCGACGCAAGGGCCATGGCCGACGTCTATGAAGGCGCCTCCGGCCTGCTCGCGGGCAATACTCCCGGCAAGCTCTTCATCGAGATGAGCACCGTGCAGCCCGAGACCGAGGTTGCATTGGCAAAGGCAATCGCGGCCAAGGGCGCGATCATGGTGGAATGTCCGGTCGGCGGCACGGTTGGTCCGGCGCTGCAGGGCAAGCTCTTGGGGCTAGCGGGCGGCACAAAAGAAGACTTCGCGCACGCCAAGCCGATCCTGGAGCAGCTTTGCCGCCGCGTCGACCTTGTCGGTCCGATCGGGGCCGGCGCCAGCATGAAGCTTGCGATCAATCTACCGCTCGGCGTGTTCTGGCAGGCGCTGGGCGAAGCCTATTCGCTCTGCCGCCATCTCAATCTCGATCCGGTCTGGCTGATGGAATTGTTCGCGGACACCTCTGGCGGCCCCAACGTGTTGAAGGCGCGCGGCGGCGCGGTTGCGCGTGCGTTGCAATCCAGGGATCCGGGATCGGCGACGTTCGACTGCGACTCCATCCGCAAGGATTTTCGTACCATGCTGGCGGAGGCTGAGAGGCTCGGCTTCAACCTGCCGCTGGCCGAAAAGACCCTCGCGATCTACGATCAGGCGAGCCAGGAAGGCTGGGGGCGCAAGGATTGCACCGAGCTTCCCGCCTTCTGGTCGAGCCATCAAGCCAAGTGATTTCGCGGAGCAGCTTTTCTCGTGCCAAACCAGGTTGACAAGAACGTCGGAATGATCGGTCTCGGGATCATGGGGTCGGCGATGAGCAAGAATCTCATCGCGGCCGGCTTCACCGTGATCGGCTACGACATATCGTCGCGCGCCATTGACGCCTTCAAGGCGCTGGGCGGCGCCGCGGTGACTTCGGTCGCCGAAGTCGGGAAGGCCGCGAATATCCTGATTACATCGCTGCCATCGGCCAAAGCCCTGTCGGATGTCGTCGGCGAATTGCGCACGCTTCCGCAGGGGAATCGCGTGGTCGCGGAAACCAGCACCTTTACGCTGGAAGACAAGCTTGCAGCACAAGCAAAACTGGCCGAAGTCGGGATCGCGATGCTCGATTGCCCGCTCTCCGGCTCCGGTAGCCAGGCGCAAAATCGCGATGTGCTGGTCTATGGCAGCGGCCAGAAGGCCGACTACGACCGTTGCCTGCCGGTGTTCGAAGGCTTTTCCCGGGCGCCGCATTATCTCGGCGCCTTCGGCAACGGCTCCAAGATGAAGTATGTCGCCAACCTCATGGTCGCTGTGCACACGGCGGTGGCAGGCGAGGCCTTCACGCTCGCGCGCAAGGCCGGCCTCGACCCGGCGCAGGTATTTGCCGTCGTCAGCGACGGGGCTGCCGGCTCGCGCGTGCTCGACGTCCGTGGCGAGATGTTGATCTCCGATACATACTTGCCGATCCGTACCATGCCGCTCGAGCTCTGGCGCAAGGACATGCAGGTGATCGCGGATTTTGCCAATTCGCTGGCTTGCCCGACGCCGATGTTTTCTGCCGCCGTGCCGCTGTTCAATGCCGCCGTCGCCTCGGGCTTCGGCGATCAGGACACCGCGGCGGTCGCGACCGTGATCGAAGCGATGGCCGGGCTTCCCGTCGGCAAGAAATAACGAAACGAAAGAAGCCTGCGAAGGGACATGAGTTTGAAAGACATCCCGACCATCGACGCTCATCATCACATCTGGCGCCTGAAGGACCTGACCTGGCTATCGGGTCCGCAGGTGCCGCGCATCTTCGGCCCCTACGAAGCGATCCGCCGCGACTATTCGATCGAGGAATTTCGCGCGGACCTCGACGGCTGCAACGTCGTCAAATCGGTCTATGTGCAGACCAACTGGCCCGCCGGCCAAAGCTACAACGAGGCAAAATGGGTGCAATCCGTGATCGACGCGACCGGCTGGCCCCATGCCAACGTCGCTCACGCCGATCTCGCCGATCCCGATTGCGGTGAGCTGATCGCACGGCTGGCCAAGCTGCCAGCTAGCCGCGGCATCCGCCAACAGCTCCATTGGCATGAGAACCCGCAATACCGCTTCGCGCCGCGCCCTGACGTGATGAACGACGCCGCGTGGCGTCGTGGCTTTGCGCTTCTCGCGCAGTACGATCTGCTGTTCGAACTTCAGGTCTTCACCGACCAGATGCAGAACGGAGCGGCGCTGGCGCGGGCGTTTCCGGACACGACCTTCGTCCTTGAGCATGCCGGTATGCTGGAAGACATGTCGAAAGATGGATGGAAGAGATGGCGGGCGGGGATGTCCGCCCTTGCCGAGCAGCCGAACGTAAACGTCAAGCTGTCCGGATTGGGGACGTTCGTGCATGCATGCCGTGCCGACGTGATGGCGACGATCATCCGCGAGACCGTTGCCATATTCGGAGCGGACCGCTGCCTCTACGGCAGCAATTTCCCGATCGAGAAACTCTGGACAGACTATGCAGGGCTCTACAAGACGTTTCGCGATGCGATCGCGTATCTCGACGAGAAGCAGCAGTGCGCCATTCTTCACGACACGGCCGCCCGCCTTTATCGGATCTGAGAGGCCGGAGAGGGAGTAACGGGCATTTTGCGGAGGCTACGATGTGGGTGTTACGTCATGATCGCGAGGGCGAGAGGCCGACCGCTCCGGTGGACGCTGTCCGCAACGACCCTCTTCCGTCAAGTGTTGTGCGGACCGCTCGGTGGCGAGGTATCCGAAAAGATTTCCGCCGCGATCCGGGTCGTTTCGATCGCGGCAGGGATGCCGCAATACATCGCCACCAGCAGCAGCACGTCCTGCACTTGCTCGGAGGTGCAGCCGTTCGCCCGCGCGCCTTGCGCATGCACGCGGAATTCGGCGGTCTTGCCACTGGCCGCAGTGATAGCGAGCATCACCAGGCTGCGCATCGGGTCGGACAGATCCTTTCGTTCCCAGATATCGCCGTAGACATAGGCATTGATGATGTTCTGTAACGGTGCACCGAAATCGCCGGCCGCGGCCATCCGATTCTCAACCTGCGTCGCTCCGAGCATTCGTTTGCGTCGATCGAGACCGCGCGCATAAAGATCGTTGACATCAACCATGGAATATCCTGCCTTGAAGATCGCGTTATCTTATACGGCCAAAATGGCGGTGTCTCAATCTTCGGCTGACCCACCCCCGATCAATCTGAGGCGGATGATCTCATGATCCAATGTGCGATCGCAGGCCTTGGACGCTGGGGGCGAAGCCTTGTCGAAGCAGCGCGACGCGGTGGCCGGCTGAAGATCACGGACGCTGTCGAGCCGGATGCCGAACGCGCGCGGGACTTCTGTGCGGCGCACGACCTCGCGCTCGCCGAGAGCCTTGAAGCGGTGCTCGCCAATCCCTCGATCGAGG
>Ga0070730_10000140_pt1 | contig 90471 bp, 84 predicted proteins | sample Coa_R1_3_FD_66447 | JGI IMG/M metagenome (GOLD analysis project Ga0070730, IMG submission 66447) | Surface soil microbial communities from Centralia Pennsylvania, which are recovering from an underground coalmine fire - Coalmine... | ecosystem: Environmental > Terrestrial > Soil > Unclassified ... | reverse complement strand
CCGCACCGGCGCTGCCGAAACTAACGATCGTTGTTATCCCTGATGGGATAAGACCTAGCGCGCTGGAAGACTAATTTTTGGAATCGGGCCCTCCGACCGCTCGCAGCGACCGCTCTCCTCCCATGCCCTCCTTCCTTTGCTGGTCCGCATCTTTTTGACGTTTGATCGCAATCGCCGCCAGGCACTTCGCTCGTTCAATCAATTGAAGTTCGTCAGCGGATGGACTTCTTCGCTCACTGCAGTACATCTCCAGAGACCCGAGGATTTCGTCGTTGTCGGAAACTATGCTTTCAGAACAAAACGTATACAAACCAAAAAGGGCTGCGTTCGCGGCTATCGCGCCAAGCTCGTTGGCATCGTCTGCCGGCAAGGAAATGAGCGAAACCACATTGCCGATCTGACAATCGAGAGCAATGCAAATTCCATTCAGCACTCCCGGAAGCGGCGCGCGACTGGAGATCTGCTGAAAAAGCTGCTCTTCTGCCCGCAGGAAATACTGAATCTTGTCGTCACAATTGCGGTCCGTTGTGTGCGTTTGTGACCTGTCGCTCGAGTCGAAACCGTATTCTTGCATCGGAGATCCCCCTCTAGGTCCTTGTTCAGATCAATCAGACCTGGCCCTCGCATTGCCGAGGTGTGGGAGCGCTCGATTCATGCCGCGCTCCCTCCACCGATGCTTGCGATCTTCCTTATTCCTCGCGCATCTTTCCGGTTAGCGCTCGTCGTGATCGGGATGACTGTGACGCCAATTCCAGTACGCCCGTTGTTCTTTCACTTTTATTTGGACAAAGGGCCGGTACTCTTTGTGCCTTTCTCCGAGGTACACACGGTAGGACCGGTCTTCGTTGTCATTCCAATTGTGATAGTCCTTGTGGTCACGATCGTAGACCCTGTTGCGGTCCTTATCGTCCCGATGGTGTTCTTCCTGCCGTCCATTGTCTTGCGTCTTGGCCGCGGCGCTTGCCGCCATCGGTGCTGCCAGTGCTGCCGTAAGAAAAAAGGAACTGAGAAAATACTGATATCCACGATGCATGTCTGCTCCCCCTTGGCTTTAGATTTCCTTCTCGGAAACTTCAGGTCGCGAAGAGTATCCATCTATATTGGGATGGAAGATGTTCGCTACGGAACACTTGCTTGACCAACTTTTCACCCCCGATTCCCGGAAAATTCATGGTTCACAACCTCAGAACGTGTTTTGGAGGCATAAACGGCCTGGCGGGCTCCCGGGCGCTTGTCTTTCATTGAGTAAAGGGCCCTGTCCGCGGCGTAGAGCAGCGTTCCGATCGTTTCGGCGTCCTTCGGATGGCTTGCAATTCCCACGCTCACCGAAAGTGCCGGCTTTTCACATTCTTTCGCAAGAAGTTCACAAATCCGGTGGGCTACCAATGTGGCCGCGGCCATGCCTGTCTCCGGCAGGACCAGCGCAAACTCGTCACCGCCATGCCTCGCCGCCGTATCTATGGACCGGCAGCAATCTCTCAGTATCTGCGCTAGCCGGCAGAGCGCCCGGTCCCCCGCCAAGTGACCAAATTGATCATTAATCGCTTTTAATCCGTCGAGGTCCAGCAACATCAGAGAGAATTCCCGGCTGGTTCGGCTGGATCGGCATATCTCCGCGTGTAGCACTTCGAAAAGGCGGCGATGATTGCCCAAGCCGGTCAGCGAATCGCTCGAGGCCTGGTGCCGCAGTTGATCTTCAATCGTCCGCTGTTCTGTGACGTCGACGGCGATGATTTCATGGCCGGCAAAGTTTCCATTCTCGTCGTAGATTCCTCTGCCGCTTAACCTCGCTTTCAGCGTCGTTCCGTCCTTTCGCTGCCACTCTGTTTCGACCGGCTCGATTTTCTTTGCCTCTGACAGGCGCCCCAATGCTGGTACGTCATTCGCGAGGCTGGAAAGCCGGCCAACCGGGTGATTCGCCGCCAGCAGTTCTTCCTTGTTTGCGTAGCCGAGCATGGTCACCAGCGCTTGATTCGCGTCGATCGTTTCTCCTTCCGCGTTGCATCGATAAATTCCATAGGCCGGATTGTCCACCAGCGCGCGATACAACGATTGTGAGTGCCGCAGCGCTTTTCTGGTTTCTTCCAATTCATCGCGGAGTTTCTTTCCGTTCAGCGCTTGACGAACCACTAGCGGCAATTGAGCGACATGATCGCGCTCCACGTAATCAAATGCGCCGTCCGCCCCTAGTTGGGCGATGGACTCACCTCTCATTGCGTTGGCCACAAACAACAAAGGAGTCTCCTGTAACTCCTTGTGGAGGACTTGCAATGCCTGGGACCCTTTCAAACTCGGACAGGGGTATTCGGCAACCACCACATCGTATGACTCGGAGTGAAGCCGTTCAGCGCACTGCGCCAGGTTCAATACGAAATCGGCGCTCACGCTGAACTGGGCTCTTTTCAGCTCTTCCACACAATTGTCTACTACCTCCGCATCCCGGTGGACGAATAGGACGCGGAGCGGCCGGCGGCGTTGTAAACCCGCACTCTCGGGTCGGATTCTCCCTAGATCGGACGGTAAGCTGCTCTGAGCCAGATTCGACATACAAGTACACTTAGACTACCGAGGCCGTCCACATGAGCGGCCAGGATGTAGCCCCCTTCTTGTTCAAGGTAGGCTGTCATCGGCGGGCCGTCTGCCCCCTTTTGAACACCCCCCAACTGAGGCCTTTCCTGGGAAACACGCAGGCAGTGACCGGGGAGAAGCCTATCCCCCTTTGGCTCGACGTTCAGCACCATCGCATGCCGCTGTCCAAAACGGGACAGAGAATAGGCTTTCCTTTGCTACAAAATGAGTTCGCCTCTTGGACGTTCGAGCGGCATCCGGAGATTCTCAATGTTGAGCTGTCCGTTTTGCCAAAGTCCACGAATCTATAGATCGCGACGTCACGGCATCCTGGAACGAGGATTCTTGGCCATGATCTTCGTCCGCCCCTATCGCTGCCTAAAATGTGACTCGCGCTTTTTCCGCTGGACGTTCTCCTCGAATACCCAGGCTTCCCGGCAGGAAACCACTCGCTAACTGCCCTCTCCCTTCCAAAATCGACCTTCCGCGAAATGATTCTTCCCAAGCCATTCTACAAACACCTCTCTGCTGCTTTGCTCGTAGGATTGGCATTGCGCCTCTTCTTTCTCTGGCGTTTCCCATTCGCTTCTGGGGACACGCCTTACTATGAAGAGCTCGCTCGCAATTGGCTCTATCACGGCGTCTACGGCCTTTTCTCGAATGGGCATCTGTCTGCTTCCGCCGTTCGCATGCCGGGTTATCCCGCATTTCTAGCAATCATTTATTCCTTGGCAGGCCCCGGCAGAACCTCTGTCCTTCTCGTGCAAGCATTCGTTGATCTTGCAACGTGCCTCCTGACCGCCTGCATCGCGGCACGCCTCGCGGCTGGCGCCGGCGAACCGCTCCGTACCCGAATCACCCTCGCAGCGCTTTGGCTCGCGGTGCTTTGCCCCTTCACGGCAAACTACGTCGCCGTGCCTCTCACGGAAGTCCTCGCCACATTTCTCACCACACTCGCGATTCTCCTTTTTCTGGCACCTTCTGCCTTTGAGCTCGATCTCATTCGAGCAAGGCCTGATCTTTTGCGCTCCGTTCGGACCTGGTTTCTCGCTGGCCTCGTTGTCGGCCTCGCCACGCTCGTTCGGCCGGAGACGCCGCTCCTCCTCCTCGCTGTCCTTCTTGTCTATGCGCTTCGTTGGTGGCGCCCGATACATTGGAGAAAGCTCGCACTTGCTGGTCTCTGGGTGGCTCTCGGCGTGTTGGTGCCTCTAGCTCCCTGGGCCGCTCGCAATGCCCGCGTCCTCGGACGCGTCCAGTTCCTCTCTCCGCGCTATGCCGAAACTTTCGGCGATGTCATGCCCACCGGATTTTACGCATGGACGCAGACTTGGATGTTTCGTTCCCGCGACGCTTATCTCTTTGCCTGGAAGCTGCCTGCCGCCCCCATCGCGCTCAGCGATGTCCCCGCCTACGCCTTCGATTCGCCCGAGGAACGCCTTCGCGTCTCTTCGCTTCTCGAACTTTACAATCGCCAGCGCGGTCTGGCCCTCCAATCCGATCTGGCTTTCGCCAATTTGGCGCGCCAACGCACTCTTCGCCATCCATTCCGCAGCTACCTCTGGATTCCCATCGAACGCGCTGCCGCGATGTGGTTCACTCCTCGAATTGCTCTGCTTCCTTACTCGGGGCAAATTTGGCCGCTGACCGACGCTTGGCATGAAAATCCCGCAGCCTTCGCGATCACACTTGCCTTTGCCCTTTTGAATTTTCTCTACGCTGGCCTGGCCATATTCGGCGCCTTTCGCTGGCGCCAGAGTCCCGGAATCGCCCTGATCGTAGCCTTCATCGCTATTCGCACCGCGTTCCTCACCCAACTTCAAACCTGTGAGCCTCGCTACGTCTTGGTCTGCCTCCCCGCATTATTGGCTGTGGCCGCGCAGTCCTGGCGCACTCGGCTCTCGAGACCCGCCCATTCTTCCGTCCTCGCCGCCCCAACCATTCAGCTCGCGCCAGTCCTGCGGCCTTCTCTAAATCAGGAATCACCGTAGCGACAAGACCATCTCGCCGCTGCCCGGCAAAAGTGTTCTATTTTGCACAGCTTGTGCCGCACCTCTTGCCGCATGCTGTTCCGATTAGAATGAGAGACATGTCGCCCGAGCCGCCTCGCTTCCGGCCTCGTCCGACGTGCCAAGTCGGTCCTGGCTGGCGCTATGTAATCCATTCTGGCAGGCTGCGCAACGAAGCGTACGTCCACCCAAAATTGGCTGCCCTCGAGCCTGGGGAATGAAGCGCACTCACCTTGTTGAAGGAGGTTCTGATGGCTCTTAAAACCACTCACAGCACTAGAGATGGGGTTATCGTCATCCGTCTCATCGGCGCTATTTACTTCGGCGAAGAATCAACATCTCTGCGAATCCTCGTGAAGGACTTGTTGAACAATTCCCGCCAAATCGTGCTCGACCTCGGGGATGTCACTCACATCGATAGCGGCGGCTTGGGTACTCTCGTTTCTCTGTATGCGTCGGCTCGCAAGGTCGGCGGTGAAATCAAGCTCGCTCACCTCGGCAATCATACGAAAGAGTTGTTGCAGATCACCAGGCTCATAACGCTGTTTGAGATTTTTAACACCGCGGACGACGCAATCGTATCTTTCGACAAGGCTGTGGCGGCAAGCTGATCATCGCCCGCGGCTGCCCCCATTCTTGTGCGTTTTGTTTTCGCGAGTGTGTGTCTTTCTCGTCTCCTTTCCCATTTCGCGTTTCGGATTTCTAATTTCGATTTCCTCTTTGGCTTTCCACACATTCCAACAGCCGTAACAAACTCAATACTCCTCCTCCGGCGCCGTTGACGCGCCTTGGATCCTTAAACGCCTGCCCGACCCCGGATCGGGACGTTATCTTTCCTCTTCCAAGGTCTCCGGATCCCCCATCATCAGCTAGCGTATTGAGGTGTTCCTTACGGAACAGGCGACTAGTGCCCGATCAGGGTAAAATTCAACCACTGGAACCCAATCTCCCGAACCGCTCCGGAGCTCTGATGGCCACGCCCCGCAAAATCGCCTTTCGTCTAGTCGTGATCGGCTTCTGTGTCATCGTCGTAACGATTCTGTTGGTTCCCGTGTGGTTTAACCTCGATCGCTACCGCCCGCAAATCATCTCCTACTTCGAACAGACTAGCGGAAAAAAAGTTGCAATCGACCGCGTCACGCTGACCTTCTTTCCCAGGCCGACCATCCACATCGATGGCTTTGCGGTGAAGAGCCCTCCGTTATTTCCGCCCAGCTACATTCTGAAAGTCCCCCACTCCCACACCGTCCTCGATTTTTGGGCCTTGCTCCATCGCAACGTAGTGATTAGGTCAGTGATCTTGGACCAACCCCAAATCAATCTGGTATCAGACCCGGATGGCCCTTGGAATTTCGAGAATCCTGAAACGCCGAATTACAAGAATCTCTTCCCCTTGGGGATCATTGACAAGGTAACCATCAATCACGGCCAACTAATTGCCTCTATTCTCTTACCCTCCGACGCCCAAGGTCCGGTCTTTTTTGAAGCTCAGGACATTTCCTGCACACTCGATCGCGTCGATTTGGCGGCCATCGTCAATCCCACTGCTTCGGCGTTGAATGGCCAGGGCAACTGGAAAGCAGCTCGTTTGCGTTTTGCCGCCGTTGACACGACCAATGTGGACGCAAAATTTCGGCTGGAGTCGCGTGAGGTTTTTTTTACCAACCTCAAAGCCGACATCTACGGCGGAAAAGCTATCGGCGACTTGTCCATCAGTCTGGCGAAAAGCACCCCGACCTTCAAAGCCGCCTCGCAAGTCCACGGAATCAGCATGGCCCGTCTTCTGGCGGCGTTCCACGAATTGCGTGGCTTACTCACCGGAAATTTGGACGGGGACTTTAAGCTTGCGGGGGCCATCGAGCACACCACCAGTCCATTCGCGCGAATTCGAGGAATCGGGCATCTGAAGGTCACCAACGGTCAAATCCCAAGCTTAATGCTCAACGCAAACCTGATGAAGCTGGCTCATTTCAACGATCTCGGCCCCGCAAAGGAAAATCCCGCTTCTTTCTCCTCGATCACCACCGACCTCGAACTCGAAAATCTCAGAATTTCGAGCAAGACCATCGATATTGACGGCTACGGCGTCGACGTGGACGGCTCTGGCAGCATTAGCGTATCCGGCTCCGACGATCTTCAGTATCAAGGTGTAGCGGCAATCGCCACCAAACAGGGTTTTTTCACCAACTCTCTCGCCCGATTGGAAGGCGCGAAGCTTGTCGACGGCAAGCTCACTTTCCCGTTCCGCATCGATGGCACCATCGAAAGTCCCAGATTCTCTAAAGGAACAAAAATTCATTAAGACGGTCTTCTGGCGGGCGGGTGGCCGCCCGTCGATCCGATGAAATTCCCGGAGCGGCCCACCCTTGCGATTTTGTTACTTACAAGGGTGGGGCCACTTCTAGATGCCCTCCCTCTTCGCTTCCTCAACTCCCACCTTAGATTTGGCCGGCACACGCCGTCCCGAGCGTACTGTCCGAAGCGGGAATGCGTGGTCTCCCTCGAACCGAAATCGAAATGGCTGGAAAACGTTCGGACAGTCCCTCGGTTTCTCCTCACGTAGGTAACGGGCGTTTGCAAATAAATCTTCAATAAGCGACACAATCGACTAATACGGTAAGCTAAAATGAAAATCAGCTACATGCCCGTCAAAACCAGCTACCACGTCAGGCTGATGTCCCCGCTCGGCAAATATCCCGCCTCGTCGCGTCCCTGTATCTCCGCCCTTTACGCCAGCATCTTGCCTTGAGTGGCACAGACTTCAGTCTGTGCTCCTTGTCCCTCTAGCTGCATCTTGTCTTCAGTGGCACAGACTTCAGTCTGTGCTCCTTGCCCTCTAGCTGCATCTTGTCTTGAGTGGCACAGACTTCAGTCTGTGCCCCCTGCCCCTCTAGCAGCATCGTCCCAGCCTGCCCCCCGCACGCCCCGAAGGAAGCGCAGCGAAGAACCACGGCTCGATCGTGCCCCTCCTCCTCTTCGCCCCCACCCCTGGCCTGTCATTTCGAGCGCAGTGGGCCGACGCATTTTCTCTCATCATCGCTCCTGCGATGATGTCGGCCCACGGAGGGAGAAATCTCTCTTCTCCGGCGGCGCAGCAATAAAATCTCTCTTCTCCGGCGACGCAACGATGAAATCCCTCTTACTTCCCCGCCCCACCCCTGACCCGTCATTTGCGCTTTTTGCATCCCGAACGTTCCTGCGGGATCGAACGGAGCAGGCCGACGTTTTTTCTTTGTGTCTCCTTTGCCCGTCATTTCGAACGAAGTGAGAAATCTCTCTTCGCTCTTCATCGGCCCGCGCAAAGAGACCTCCGCCCCATCGCTCGCGCCTCCCACCCGCGCTGTCATCCCGACCGGAGCGTCAGCGCTTTCGCTGACGCGCAGTGGAGGGACCTCTCTTCCTCCCCCTCTGCCCTCACGTTTCCCCTCGTCATTTGCGCCTCTTGCATCCCGAACGTTCCTACGGGATCGAACGGAGCAGGCCGACGCTTCTTCTTTCACGTTCGCTCCGCGAACGTGTCGGCCTGCGCAGAGAGAACTCTGCCCCATCGCTCACGCTTTGTGAGCGATGAAATCTCTCTTCTCCGGCGGCGCAGCAATGTAATCCCTCTTACTCCTCGTCCCACCCCTGACCTGTCATTTCGAGCGCAGTGGGCCGACGCATTTTCTCTCATCATCGCTCCTGCGATGATGTCCGGCCCACGGAGGGAGAAATCTCTCTTCTCCGGCGGAGCAACAATGAATTCCCTCCTCCGCTTCGGAATCCGAGCATTGAACCGCGAGGCAGTCAAAGACGAGCATGGCACGATTCGAGAAAAGCCCCAGCAAGAAGCAGCCCCACCCGCACAAGAAACAAGAACGCAAGGGCTGGCCCACCGGCCAACTTGAGTCCGCAAGTGCTGGACTATTTCAAAGCGCTGTCGGCGGAGACGGGACTCCCTCGCCAGAAGCTCATCGATCTCTATCTTCTCAACCGTCACAAAGAGCGCAAGAAACTGTCCATGAAGTGGGCGGCGTGGTAGCGTTGCACGACAAAGGCCCAAGGATCCAGAATCAAACGACAAACCTGGGACACCCGCGTTCTCCGTTAGCCTGGCAAGTTCCTCTTCTGCCATGACCTCGCCGATAAATTCATCGGCGCAGCGCATGTAGTCCAAACGATGAAATAAGCGGTCGACGTGTGATATACACTCTTGCAATCAATCAGAGGTAAACCTATTATTCTGACGGCGGGACGAGTGGCCCAACATGCTAAACAAGGTTCTGATCGAGAACTACCGATCCTGCCTCAACACGAAGCTAAATCTCCATCCCAAGCTCTCCGTGCTCATCGGCCCGAATAGTAGCGGCAAGACCAACATTCTGCAAGCAATCATGCTCATAAACAAACTCGCGCTCTCGCGCGAACGCTTTCCTCGTCAAGAACGCCGCCAAGTCGTTACGTCTCGTATAAAGTCATTTTTTGAATGGGCGAATGTCACAGCACGCCTCAATGTGGCCATCGACGTCTTCACCGACAATTCCAACAACGACAAGGTCCTCGAGTCGCGCCAGCGTTGGACCTTTTCCAAAGGGGGTAAGAAGGAGTTCACCTCCCGACTCCCCTTCAGCTTTGGCCGAATTGAATATAATTCGATTCCTCGAGCATTCTTTTTTCGAGAGGGAAGATATTTAATTCATGAACTGCACTCTGCCGACATGCCGCCCGAATGGGCATGGAAAGCAATCCGGCAGCTCACCAAATTCTGCAGCCGAATAACCTATTACGGAGCGTCTCAATTCACAAACCCTGGAAGCTGCCCGCCATCTCTTGAAGTTGACCGAGACGGCGACCCAACTAGCTCCTATCGAGTCCGCGGCCACGGTAGAGTACTGCACGCAATGTACTCCGCAAGCAGGATCCACAATAATCCTCAATACAAGAGATTTCTGGACCTCGTAGGTCCTAAAGGGCTGCGCCTGGTAGACGGCGTAACGTTTCGGGTCGTTCGAAGCTCATCCACCGAATATAGCGTCCGAGTTGGCGGAAAACTGGAACGGCGCAGGCGCGAGAACAGTCTAGTTATCCCTCAATTCAGGATCGGACGACAAGTCCTCTCGCCCAACCAGCTGTCGGAAGGAACGTTTAAGACCCTTGTCCTCGTCTTCCACCTCATCACCGACGACAGCAGCGCCCTTCTTATCGAAGAACCAGAGGTCTGCGTCCACCATGGCCTTCTAGCCAGCATTCTCGAAATCATCAAGTCGGCCTCCCACCGGAAACAGATTGTGCTCTCGACGCACTCAGACTTCGTACTCGATCACGTGAAGCCGGAAAACGTTCTGCGAGTCACATTCGATAAATCGTTAGGCACCATCGTCAAGAGCATAAGGCGCTCGATGACCGCCCGAGAATACTCAGCGCTCCGAGACTACTTAGACACCACAGGAAACCTCGGCGAGTTCTGGCGTGAAGGCGGGCTCGGAGACCGCCCGTGAGAATTGGGATAATCGCCGAGGACGACAGCGACGTAGCCGTATTTCGTGAAATCACCCTCAAATTGATCAGACCCAAAGCAGTTGGCTTCAAGAAATTTGTAGGCGACGGTTCCGGAAAACTCCGTCGAAAATGCGAAGCGTGGGCAAGCAACCTGGTTAAACAGGGTTGCCCTTGGATCGCGGTTGTTCACGATCTTGATCAGCACGACGAATTTCGGCTTCGCACACAGCTGACGAACGCAATCGCTCCCGCGAAGGCACTTTATAGCGTCGTCCTGATACCGAAGCGCGAGATCGAGGCATGGCTGCTATACGACAATCAAGCCATCGCTACGACATTCAAAGGGAGCAAGCTGCCAAAACTTCCGGGAAACCCGGAGTCGTTGAGCGACCCCAAGAAGCACCTGAGGGACCTCGTCCGAAAGACATACGGCAAAGACTACTTGCACACGATTCATAATGCGCAGATCGCAAAGAACGTCAAACCCACGACGCTACGCCGTTCTCAGTCTTTCTCTCCGCATTTCGGCTTCACCCAAAACGTTCGGGCGAGCCTCTAACAGTGGAAATCGGGGAAATCGGGGGACTGGCGCGTGGGCGCGCCTTAACTCTCGGCTGGCCTATCCCTTCACGTGTTTGTTTCTCGCGAAGGGTGGGCACTCTCGTTGTTGGACCTCAGGGGCGATCCGCCTTTGGCACCGACGGGACGCCTCTTCCTCCAACCTCCAACGTCTAACTTCCATCCTCTAACATCTAGCACCCAAACCACTTACAGATAATCCTTGACAGACGGTACTAATTCGTATATACTCTTCTTTGAAATTCGGGTCTCGCGCCGTAGTTGTAAGGCTCCATTTGTAAGGTTCAATTCGTCAGTATGTGCGTTTTTTGCATCCCGGAAGCGTTTCCGGGGCTCGCCCGCAGAGCGGTCCTTCTAATTCCTCCAGGACCTCCCGTCCCACCCCGATTACCACTTTATACTAGCCACCCTCCCCTAAGCCATTTGCAATCAACACTTGCGAAGCCGTTCGCAAATGTTGATTCTACAACACTTACAGAAAACTCAAATCCTTTAGCTGCAACACTTACAAGAAATGGGGGAGGGGCTCGCCTCTTCCGCCCGCAAAGTTTGTCAACTTGTTACTCCTTGTCTGTCATTTCGAGCGAAGCGAGAAATCTCTCTGCCGTCCCCTTTCGCCACCCGTTCACCCTGGCCGAAGTCGCAGGGTCACTCGTCACCGTTTTGCGCACGGGCACACAAACTCGACACGCCCGTGTCGCCGCAACCCCATTCTCCTCATGCGCTTCCGCACGGTTTCCGTCACACAGGGGGGGTGGGGGGCGCGCCACCCTCCATCACTTCAAGTTCTACTTCAAATCGTCCCGTTCCCTGCTCAGGGCCGGCGTGTGTCACGGTGGGATGTCAGTCGTGGCGGACGGCGCAGAGGGGTCGCTGCGCATGGCGCTGCGCTGCGCGCCAAGAGCGATCCGGATGTCGATTTGGCCTGTGCGCCGCGCGGCCAGAAAGGAAAGCACGCCGCAGGTGACGATGAGTCCAGCATCGAGCACGACGCCGGCGAAAATGAAAAAAATAATAATGTCGCCAAATGTTCCCGAGCTGGAGAAAGGGTCTTCGCTACTTCATGGAAAATTTTGGCTGGGAGACCTGGACTCGAACCAGGATAGCCAGATCCAGAGTCTGGAGTCCTACCGATTGGACGATCTCCCAGCCGAGGGGAGGAAGAAAAACGAACCGTAGCAGATTCCCGCGGATCGGGACAGCTACGATTCTACTTATCTAATTTAATCGGGATTCGCGGGGGCGTCAACCGCGAGGCGACGTTGCCGGCGCTGAATCCGCCGTTCCCGAAGTTGTAATGGGCACCATTTGTCCTTTGTGCATGGCGTATTTCCGGCCGCCCCAGGTGATGCGGTTGGAGGCAAAACTCGCCAGCCAGACAGCCGGATAAATGGCGTCGCGGAAAGGCACGAGCCAGAGTTTGCGGCGAAGCACATCGTCGCCGACTCCCCACACGCCGACGGTCCATGCCATGGCGTGCCGCAGCACCAGGTAGGCGAGCAAGTAGGCCGCAGCGATCCACTTCGTGGGCGCCACAATCGCCGCCAATATCGCCCAAGGGAGGCCAAGCGTAAAAATCAATCCGAAGTAAGACAGCGGCCGGCACAGCCGAACTGTTCGCGCCCAGCGAAGCTGGTGGCCCCAAAAACTTTTGGCGGTTTGCGCCGGGTACATCGTCCAGACAGGCTCGCGCGAAAGTTCTACGCTCCCGCCCGCTGCCGCGATACGCAAGCCGAGTTCGTAATCGTCCGCGAGCATTCCGGCGATGGACTCGAAGCCGCCAATTTTGGAGAGCCAATGCTTGGTCGTCACGATGGAAGCGCCGAGTGCGAAATTAACCCCCTCGGTGAGCTCTGCCATCAGCACGCCCGCGAAAAAGTCGCTGGACGCGCCAATCGCTTCGAGCTGAGCGCCCAGATTTTTCTCCGCAATCCCGCAGTAGAAACTCGTCACCGCGCCGGTGCTCGCCTCGACAAACGGGGCGGCCACTTCGCGCAAATAGTTGGGGCCGACACGCACGTCCCCGTCCGTTATGGCGAGTATTTCGTAGCGCGCTTCGCGCGAGAGCCGCGCAAGCTTGTTCACCTTGCGATTTGCGCCCAGATTTTCCGCACCGATGAACAACCGGATCTGTCGTCCGGGGAATTCGGCGATCAGCCTGTGAATCAGGGGAATCGCCGCATCCGAAGCGTCATTCACGGCAAAGAGAATCTCGTATTCCGGATAGTCCTGCCGGCAGAAACTCGTGTAGTTTTCGTAGGAAGCGAAATCTACTCCACGAACCGGTTTCAGAAGGCTCACTGGGGGAGTGTACGCCACCGGCTTGCGCTCGCGTTCGCGGCGAAAAAATCGCCAGGCGGCAACGGTCGCCGCGAAGTAATAAAACAGCGGCGCTGCGGCCAGAAGAAGCACCGCATCGCGCCATCCTGAATGCAGATGAGTCACGATGAATTGCTCAAATTGATTTTACTTGATTCGATGGGGCGCGCTCCAAGCCGGCTACTAGCTTGCCACAAAGCAGCGGCCCGCCGTAATTCCCAAGCTGCGGTCGCAATGGAAAGAGTAAACGAACGAAGAAGTTTTCAAGATGGGTCGATTCCGGATGAGATTGGCTGAAATTCTAGAAGTAAAACGAGCGACGCGTGTAGCCGATCGGAACTTTCTAGTGAGCGCCTTCCTCGCTCACTTCAGGGATGAGCATTCCTTTCCTCACGCGATAGACGGACCCGCGCCACTCGATCCGGTTGAAGAAAAATCCTCCCACCCACACCACAAAACTGATCGCATCGTGCAACGGAAACAGGAACAGTTTTTTCCCGATCTGGGTATCGCCGAGGCCCCAAACGGCCGTCGTCCAAACGACTCCGAATCGCAAAACCAAATACGCCAAGGCATACGCAATGGCAATGCTTCCCCGCCCCAGGGAGATCGCCACCGCCATGCCGACGAGCGTCCAAGGCAGCCCATGCGTGAAGATCATCCCGAGGTAACCCAATGGCCGAACATTTCGCAGCCCAATGGACCATCTCAGCTCGTGTTTCAGAAATTCACGGAAGCTCTCGTCCGGCAGAACCATGCTCACCGGCTTGCGCATCAGCTCGACTCTGTATCCAAGTTCTGAAATCCGGTTGCCGAGTTCAAAATCATCCGAATGATGATTGACCATGGACTCAAATCCGCCTATTTCGGAGAGAACCTTTTTCGTGGTGGCCATGGTCCAGCCGAACGCAAATCGCATGTTCCCTTCCAGCTTGCGCGCCACCAGCGCGGATGGCGCGGAATCCGTGTACATTCCGAGGTCATCCAACGCGGAAGCCAATCCCTTTCCGGAGTTGGCGCGGTATAGCGAGGTTACAACTCCCACCTGCGAGTCGGAAAAGGGCGCGACCACATCTCTCAGATAGTCGGACTCCACTCGAACGTCGCTGTCACTCATGACGACCAGTTCGTACTTGGCTTCTTGAACCAGCCGGCACAGATTATTGACCTTGTTGTTCGCTCCCAGGTTGGCCGCGGAAGTGACCAGCCGGACCGCGCAGTCCGGATAGGATTGCTGTATCTTTTCGATCACGGGAACCACGGGATCGTCAGGGTCGGTCACGGCGAAAACTATTTCGTAGACCGGGTAGTCCAACCTGCAGAAGCTTGCGAAATTCTCGTAGGCTTCCCGGTCCACGTTGCGCACTGGTTTGATGATACTCACTGGTGGAGTGAAGGACTTGTCGGCTGGCCGAAGTTTGCGCACTCCGCGAAAATAATCCAGCACGCAATAGAAGGACAAGAGATAATAACCGAGCGGAGCTACGGCAAGAATGAGGATTGAAAAGCGAAGAGCAGTAGACACGTAGTGCCTCCTCGAGCTCTTTTCTTGACCTTTAGTGGCCTAATCCCGGGACTCCGTCAAGAATCGCAGGAACTAACGAAACCGCGAGATGTGCGATCCTGTTCGTACATAAGTGCACAGGGCCTGCACGCACGGTTGCGACACGGTACCCCGATTATATGGATGCGATTCTCAAAAGCAAGGATGTTTTGCGCGGGAAGTGCCAAATGCGCTGGGAATGGCCGATTCAGTGCTTGCCAAGCCAAACCAGTGTGACTCCAAGGCAGACGAGAAAGACTCCTACCCAGCGGCGGCCGGAGACGCGTTCACCAAGAAAGACAACTCCTCCCAACGCGCCCGCGGCGTAGCTCAGCGCCGTCACCGGGACAACAAAGCTGACATTCTCGATCGATAGCATGGCCAATAGGGAGAAAAACGCGAGTGCCATCATGGCCACGCCCGCCCACATCCAGGGCACCTTCAACGCGCTAAGTATTACGCGCACCAGCGCGACTGGGCGGAAATCGGTCACTTCACCGACATGCTTCATGGCGCGGGTAACGCACAACTCCCCTCCGGTTCCCGCGGCAACCACAAAAAAGAGAAGCAGCGCTTCGCGCATATTCAGCCTGCCTCAGTGGTGCGCGGCGGAGTATTTCCAACCACAAAAACCCCAAGACAGATCACTGCGATTCCCACCCAATGAATCGACGTTATCCGCTCACCAAGATAGAAGTAACCCAGGAGCGCGACGACAAGGTAGGCAATCGACGATGCTGGCTGCACGTAACTGAAATCCGCCCAAGACAGAATCAGCATGTAGGCTACGAAGAACGTTAGCAGCGAGGCCACGCCGAGCCATATATAACCCGACCCAAAAATCCTGAGGAAGATGCGCGGCAGTTCCGGCGCCGCCCATGTGACCGCCGAGCCGACGTGCTTCATACCCTTGCCCAGCAGCACGTTTCCAAGCGGACCAAAGACGACCATGATCAAAATCATGCAATACGTCTTGAAGTGCAGGCCGGATGAGGAGGTCATGCCGCAGGCACGTCCGAGCTGAATACAGGCCGCCCATTGGAATGCACGCCGAATCTCTGCCGCGCACCAAATGATTGCCGGGCCCAGACTAAAATCCTTATTGAAGCAAACTCAGATTTTGCGTTCATTTCGTCCCATTATTATTGCATGCTTTTCGCAGCGTTCCCAGCGACAGCCCCCCGGCAAGGCGCAGTGCCTCTCCACGCCAGAATCACGGCGGTGCGGCGCCAACCCCGGATTCGGTGCCGTTCGGTTTCTGACATTTCCAGGAGTGAATCCCTCAGCTTTTTTGCTATTCTTCTTAAGTCTCTTGCGAACTCTTCAACTGGTTTGAAAGGACCGGCCGCCGAAAAAGGAATGTTGATCGCCCTGCTCAAGTTGCCTGGTATCTCGCGCCAAGCTGCTCTCCGGGAATTGTTTGCAAGCGCCGGCCTGCGCGCCCACCCCGAATGGATGATATCGGCTGTCGGCTGGCTTCGTCTCGAGGCTTCTCGTGCCGGCGCATAGCGCGGTGTACATATTCCTGGGCGTGGCCGCGATACCGTTCATCTATTATTTCCTTGCGCTCTTTAGTTCGTGGCGGTTCTTTCAGCATGCGAAGCTGTCGAAACCAACTCTGCCGTTCACTCCTCCCGTCAGCAATTTGAAGCCTATTCGCGGCCTGGATAACGAAGCCTACGATAATTTCGCGAGCTACTGCCGGCAGGATTATCCGGATTATGAGCTGCTTTTTGCCATCGGAGACGGTGACGAGCCGGTCCTGGCGGTTATCGAGAAACTGAAACGCGATTTTCCGGAGAGCCGAATTCGTGTCGTCCACGTATCCGGACACACCGCCGCCAACGACAAAGTCGTGAAGCTCGCGCGTCTGGTGGAAGAGGCACAAAATGAAGTGCTGGTCATCAACGACAGCGACGTTCGCGTGCGGCCGGATTATCTGCGCTCCGTGGTGGCCCCGCTCGGCGACCCGAAAGTTGGCGCCGTAACCTGCCTCTACGTTTCCACTCACGAACGCACGTTTGTCCAGAAACTCCAATCCATCGGCATGTTTTGCGATTTTTATCCCGGAATCCTGGTTGCCTGGCAATTGGATGGCGTCAAGTTCGCCTTCGGACAAACAATCGTCACCACGCGAAAAAATCTCGCTGGTTTCGGAGGTTATTCCGCCATCGAGAACCGTCCCGCGGATGATCTGTTGGTCGGGCGGCTGGTTGCTGAGCAAGGTCTTGAGGTCGCCCTGCTGCCTTATACCGTCGAGACAGTCGCCGATTTTCATTCCTTTAGCGAGTTTTTTTTCAAACGGCTACGATGGATGACCGTCATGCGTCATATGCGCCCGTGGGGACATTTTGGGCTGGTATTTACGCAAGGGCTGGCGTGGTCCATTGCCGCCGTCGCCGTTCACCCTTCGCTGCGAACCGCCATCCTTTATTTCGGTGGATACTTCGTTGTACGGGCGGTCATGACCTGGTTGATCGGGGTATGGGGTCTGAAGCAAGCTGGTATCTGGAAGAAAATGGCGCTCATCCCGCTATGGGATGCGTGGGCTCTGCTTATCTGGCTTCTTAGTTTCGGACGCAGGAGTATTCGCTGGCGAGACATCAACTATCGCATCCGCGAAGGCATGCTGGTTCCCCTTGCACCGTCCGCGACACAAAAATAAGCGGCGCCGACCGGCCCGTTACTCATCCTCGACCGTGATCCTGCGCCCCGCGTTTGCCTAGCCGTGCGATTGCTTCTTGGACTTCTCCACCGGTTCCGCCGCGTTTTGGGAGCGCGCTCCACCCAGATAACTTCTCGCGGTCTTGCTCATCTGCAGGCGCCGGTCGTTGCGCGGTTCGCGCCAATTTACCTGAGGCAGCATCAAGGCCGCGTCGGCGCGATCCTTATACTTGATGGCAATGTTCATCAGAGAGTCCAGCAGGGAGTCCGAAAGCAAATGCGGCTTCAGCCCCAGATCAATCAGCTTGGAGTGCTTGGCGTTGTAGTAGTGCTCCTCGGCTTCGACGCGCGGATCCTGTAAGTGATCCACTTCGACGTTTAAGCCGAGCTTCTTCCCGGCGGTTACGGTCATACTCGCCAGGTCTCTCACGGAATACTGCTCCGTGAACTGGTTGTAAACACGACATTCGCCCTGAGCCGCCGGATTCTCGCAGGCGATTTCGATGCACCGCACGGTATCGCGAATATCCAGAAACCCTCTCGTCTGTCCGCCCTTGCCGTACACCGTAAGCGGCTGCCCGATGGCGGCCTGGATGCAGAAGCGGTTCAGCACAGTGCCGAAGACATCGTCATAGTCGAAGCGGTTGATGAGTGCCTCGTCCATGGCGGACTCTTCGGTCACCGTTCCGTAAACCACGCCCTGGTTCAGGTCCGTGGCGCGCAAACCCCATATTTTGCACGCAAACATGATGTTGTGGCTGTCATGTACTTTTGAAAGGTGATAGAAGGAGCCCGGTTGTTTCGGGAAAGGCAGCACGTCCTTGCGCCCATTGTGCTCGATCGTTATGTAGCCCTCTTCAATGTCGATGTTCGGAGTGCCGTACTCGCCCATGGTTCCAAGCTTGACCAGGTGACAGTCCGGACGATGCTCGCGCAGCGCGAAGAGAAGATTCAGCGTACCGACAACGTTGTTGACCTGCGTGAAAACGGCATGGCCCCTGTCGATCATCGAATAGGGAGCGGAGCGCTGCTCGGCGAAGTGAACGACCGCGTCGGGTTCGAACGCGAGTATGGAGGAAGCCAGAAACTCGTAGTCACAAATGTCGCCGTAGAATGACTCGATCGTCTTGCCGCTCACCGCTTGCCAAACCCGCAAACGGTCCGAGAGCGGGCGAATGGGAGTCAAGGTCTGCGCGCTAAGTTCGTGGTCCCATTGCCGGCGGATAAAATTGTCAATGATGGCGACGGAATGCCCTTGCTTTGACAAATACAGGGCCGTCGCCCATCCGCAATAGCCATCCCCCCCAAGCACAGCAATCTTCATCGTGCCTCCTCAGTGCGATCCCCCTGTATGACTGGCCTCGTGGAGTGGCGCTTATTCATTGCGCCGGCCCATGCTGGAAGAAAGGGCGTGCCGAAAGCGCCCTGGCGCGGTCTCCACCAATTGGAGCTAGCTACAGTATACGTGATTAGAGCTCGATTACGCCCTTCGCCGTTCCGGAATTCCTTTGCGATTTGCCGTTTTCAATAGGGGGCCAATAGCTTTGCCTCAATAACTATCCCGCCAGAAGAACAGTCCGGCGCGTTTCCAAAAGCAATTTAACCGCTACGTCGAAATGCCTGTTTTTTCCTGCATCCAGGCGGCTGGCAGGGTCGCAGGCGCCGTCTGTATTCGCCATTTTTTCATCCACAGGAAAAGAAGCATCAGTCCCCACAGGTGGTACCCGATGTTTACGCGGCGTTCCAGGTGCTGCCGCAACGCTTCCCGGATCTTGTCCGCCCGAAAGAGCGCACCGTGATCGGCCAGACCCTCTGCCATCGTTTCAACCAGAAGAGCCCGCAAGGGACCGCGAAGCCACTCGTGCGCGGGAATGTCAAACCCGACTTTTTTGCGCCGCAAGATCAACTCCGGAAGCCGGTTTTTCATCAATTCCTTGAGAATGATTTTCTGGCTTGATCCCTGCATCTTCAGTCTTGAGGGCAAACTTGCAGCGAATTCCACGATGCGGTGATCCAGAAATGGCGGCCGGACTTCCAACGAGTGCGCCATGCTCATGCGGTCGACTTTATTCAATATATCGTCCGGCAAAAAATATTTTTGGTCCCACCAAAGATATGGAGCGACTCCATCATTGGCGGCCGGCGAATCCCGTAACCAGCCCAGAACTGTTTCGAGTGCAGCCGGCAGCGGCTCCGCCGAAAGAGTCCTTGCCTCGGTCGAGGAAAATGTCCCGTTCCAATAGACGTGCGCCCGGTCGGACGGCAGCAAGCATCCTTCCAGCAAACGTTTCGCCATGTATTCACGGCTTATTTTGTCGTCGGAGACTGGCCAAAGGCGTGCGAGCCCCAACGCCGCGCGCAACGCCCATTTCGGAAGCCGGCGGATCGGCCGCGCGAGCTGATTCGCACGATACGTCAGGTAGCCTCCGAACAGTTCGTCCGCGCCTTCGCCGCTTAACGCGACCGTCACTTCCCTTTTGCTCATCTTCGAGAGGAACCAGACCGGCAAGGCCCCCGCATCTGAACTCGGCTCATCCGAATAGTATGCGAACTCCTCGATTGTTCCCCGCAGATCTGCGTCTGCGTTCAGATCAAATTCTGTGTGCGCCGTCTGATACTGTTTCGCGGCCGCACGGATGTACGCCGTTTCGTCGAAGCTTCTTCCCAGAAAGGAAATGGAGAGAGTTCTGATCGGTTTCGCGGAGGCGGTCGCGGCATAGTGCAGGACGGTGGAAGAGTCGATGCCACCGCTCAGCCACAAACCGAGAGGAACGTCCGAAAGCAAGTGCTCGCGGACGGATTGTTGCAACAGGGTATCCAGTTCCTCGCACGCAGCGCCGAGCGATCGTTCGCGAATCGGCCCCGCCGGCAAATTCCAGTAGGACTCTGCACGGACGTTTCCGTCGCGCCATTCCAGCCACTGCCCTGGCGGGAGCTTCTCGATCCCCTCCACCATCGTCCACGGACACGGGATGTAGTTCAGGGAGAGGTAGCACTCGAGGCCTGCGAAGCTCAATCGCCTCTCGAATTCCGGGTGCACAAAAATTGTTTTCAGTTCGGAGCCAAAGAAGAGGTCCTCGCCACGACGTGCGATATACAGCGGCTTGATTCCCATGCGGTCGCGCGCCAGAACCAAACGCCGCGAAGATTTGGTCCACAGAGCGACGGCAAACATCCCTCGCAACCGCGAAAAACAGTTGGTGTCCCACTCCACGAAGGCATGCAAGACGGTCTCAGTGTCGGAATGAGAGTGAAACCTGTGCCCCAGTTCTTCCAGTTCGCCGCGCAGTTCGAGATGGTTATAGATTTCCCCGTTGAAGGTAATCGCGGTGTCGCCATCTTCCGTGATGATGGGCTGGTCTCCGCCTTGCAAATCGATAATCTTCAGGCGTGCCGCGCCCATCGAGAGCAAGCTGGAACGGTAGACTCCGCGCTGATCCGGGCCGCGATGGGACAGCGTCGCGGTGGCCTGTTCGATTCGCTCCGGATCGGGCGCCCAATTTTTATGTGTAAATCCGGCAATTCCGCACAAGTTCGAGAACCTCTCGTACGCCGGCAAATTGAGCCGGCCAGGCAGTCACCGCTTCAAGTGCAACCCATCCTGGAGAATAGTGCTGCTGCAGGATACCTCGCTTAACCTAGCGCAACCAGCGCCACACCCGCGCACACGAATATCACGCCCATCCAGCGCGCAGCACTCACTTCTTCTCCCAGAATATATTTGGCGCCGAAAGTTCCTACCACGTAGCTAAGAGCCGAAGCGGGGATGACGAAGCTGATCGGCTCCCAGGAGAGCAGGACCAGCAAGGCGTAAAACGAAAGCGCCATCAACGGTACCCCGGTCCAGAACCAGCCGTTGCGCAATCCTCTGCGTAAGAATCGAAGTAGTTCCCTTGGCCGCAGCCGCTCCGGTTCGCCCGTGGCTTTCATGCCCCGAGTGATGGCGATTTCTCCTGCGGTGCTTCCGAAAATCAGCAAACCGAGAAATACCGCGACGCGGATCATGCCAAAGCCTCGCGTATGACCGCTGTCGTTCGCGGTTTCGTTTGGCCTACGAGTAGCACACCGACGCAAATCAGAACGACCCCCACCCAGCGCCGCGTGGAAACCGCCTCGTGCAGAAAGACGACGGCTAAAAAAGTGAGCAGAGCGTAGCCGAACGCCCCAGCGGGCATTACGTAGCTATAGTCCGCCCAACTCAGCACCGTCATGTAGCTGACCATAAAGCCGCAGAGGAAAAATATGCCGATCCACAAGCTTCCATTTGAAATGGTCAATCGAAATGCGTGCGCAAGCCCCACCGCGGACAGCTCCACAGCGCCGATCTGCAGCATGGCCCTCTTCAACATCAGATCTCCCGCATTGGCGCACACCACCATCGCGCACACCATGACCAGTGTCTTTATCCGCAGCCTTGCCTGGGTTGCCATTTTGCTTAAGTTTTAGTCGTTCCCGGAAGCCGTGGGCGTCTCCGGCACGGAAATCATGGGTTTCTTCAGATTGTCGCCGCCCTGGCGTACCCACTTCCAGCGCTCCGCACGCAGTTTCAGGAAGCTCGTTGCTTCCTCATAAAGACGCTTGCGTTCGTGCGAATCCCAGAGCGCTTCCCGCACGATGCGCCACACGACGCGCGGCCGGAAGTAGTATTCGTCATAGAATCGGTTCACACCGCCCATCATCTCGGCCTTGGAAAGATGGGGGTACTCGATGTGCGGCAACTGGTGTCCGCCGGAATCGGCAAGCGCCTCTACCTTCAAGAAACCTTCCTTGGCCATCGATTCATGCAGTTCGGTGCCGGGCATCGCATGCGCCAAAGAAACCTGGATTGTCTCGCAGTCCAATTCTTTCGCAAACTCGATCGTCTTGTTGATGGTCTCTTTGGTTTCGCCGGGCAGCCCGATAATGAAATCTCCGTGCACCTTGATCCCGACTTTCTTGCAGTTCTTCATGAATTCGCGCGCCATCTCCACCGTGGCGCCCTTCTTGATGTTCTTCAAAATCTGCGGATCGCCTGATTCGAATCCCACGATGAAGAGTCTCGCGCCCCCGTCCGCCATGGCTTTTAGCTCTTCATATTTGCTGTGGCAGCGCGCCGTGCAGGACCACCGGAATTTTAGCGGTTTGAATTTCTGGCTCAGCTCGATGGCCCGATCCTTGCGGATGTTGAAAGTATCGTCGTCGAAGAAGATCTCTTTCATCCGTGGAAAATATTCCAGCGTGTTCTTCACTTCCTGAACGACGTTGTCCACCGACCTCGTGCGCCAAGCATGTCCAGACACTGTTTGAGGCCACATGCAGAAGGTGCACAGCGCCGGGCATCCTCGCGTCGTATAAAACGAGACAAACGGATGGAGCAAAAACGGAACATTGTAGTTTTCAATGTTCAAATCTCTCCTGTATGCGTCAGTGGCAAACGGCAGAGCATCCAGTTCTTCGGTGTGCAGTTGCGGACGCGTGGCGTTGTGCACGACTCGTCCGTCTTTCCGGTAACTCACGCCAAGAATCTGTTCGATCGGTTTGCCGTGTGCGTATTCGGTCACCGAGTGATCGAATTCCCCCCGCGTGACGAAATCGATGTCTGCGCTCGCCATCAACGTCTCGTCCGGCTTGATGTGCCCATGCGGCCCGACGAACGCGATCTTCAATCCAGGATTGCTTTCCTTGATCCTCCGGATCAACTTGAGGTCGCTGTGGAATCCGACTGTGGACGTGTACAACACCAAAAACTCGTACTCTTTGCAGATTTCGACTGTCTGCTGCCAGTTCACTTTGTGCGGCGACGCATCCAGCAATCGGCTTCCGGGAATCATCCCCGCTGGATAGGCCAGCCACACGGGATACCAATAAGATTCAATCTCGCGCGTTGCGGGCCAGCGCGAGCTTGCTCCACCGTCGAAATTCTCAAAACTCGGCGGATTCATCAACAGCGTTTTCAATACATCCGGCATTCTTCACCCTCAGTCGTTCTTAAACAGGCCCGTTCCGACAGGCCTCTTGGAGCCCATTTTCCCCTAACTCGCTGCCAGTTCAACTGGCCACCAACCGCTCGCCATCCACACCCTATGTAGTTTACCTGACTTGGCGGTATCCCCTCAAACAATTACACCCGCACGTGCCATTCTGGAACCAAAGGATTCAGTTGGCCGTGGAATGGGCAGGAAGAAGTTTTCACCCTTCTTTCGGAAGGCTGGCACATTGCCTCTGTTCCCCTCGCCGCGCGAGCTTCCTTCTTGCCATTAAAGGCGTAGGGTCTCCCAGTCGATTCCCATCGTGCAAAATCGCGCTGGCAAGGACTTTAGTTCCCTCCCGGGACGCGCATGTGCGCCTTTATAACTCGGCCTAGCTATCTGTCGCTGTTTTTTCTGAGGGCTTCCCTTTGCGAAACATTTTTAATATAACCTAAGTAAGATAGTACAAGTTATGTAATACTTGTGTAGGAGCAAATCGCGATGGAAAACGAAACCGCTCGGTCAAACGCGCCTTGGGGCCCTGTCATTCTCGTTGTCGAGGGTTCAGCACGCCGGCTGCAGTTCCTCCAGGCGATTTTGGAAGATGCCGGCTTTCTCATTTTCTCCGCTGCGACTGCCTCTCAGGCGCTCGAACTTGCCGGTTCCTGCCCCAGCCCCATTCAGCTTCTTATTACGACACTCCGGCCGGCCGGAATGACCGGCCCCGATTTAACGTCTCGTTTGAGACGCCGATTCCCGGATATGAGCGTCCTGTATACATCCGGCAATCCTATGGCAACTCTGGAAGTCCCCGACCCCGCTGAAGTAGTCTCTTCCATGCTGCCCCGTCCGATCAGTAAAGAGATTTTGCTTCGCCGGGTTAGCACGCTGCTGGCTGCACACGCATTTGTCTAGCGGAGTTCTTGGGCTTTTCGCATGTTTCCGCTGCGCCTCTAGACTGCGTTCTGCGCGGAGTTCGACTCGTGCCGCCAGCCTCCCGGCTCTCCATCGTTTTCGTCCGTGCCTATCAACTGGCGACAAGCGTTGCGCCATCCTCATTTAGCGCTTCGGTCGTTGCTGCTGACAGCTTGTCCCAGATCTGTCCTATCCAATCGAGATGCTCTGGCTTCATAAGCACCGACCGCAAGCAGGTCATGGTTTCGCGGTCGCGATCCATGGAGGCGAAGAAACTACCCCAATAATCCGCAGGTAACTCCGCGAGGGCGAGGTGCAAATTGCGTTTCGCAGCTGCCGTGAAAATCCGCCGGCTCAGTCCGGATGCACCGCTTACGCTTTTTGCCCGCGGGGCAAAAACCAGGATATCCAGCTCTGGGGCAAACGCCGTCATGTAGCGTTGGTCCTTCTCAAGTTTCTCGTGCAGCGCCACCGCGGCCTTTCTCCCGCACTCCAGCCCAAATGCAAATTCCCCGCCGCGCTCGAGCGGCAGCAATTGCTGAGTCGCCCACAGCGCAGCCGCTGCGGCGCCTGGCCGGGAACATTCCAGGCTGATCTCGCCCAAATGCAGCTCTGCCGAGCTGAAATATGTATACGGCGAATCATGTTTGTAGAATCGTCCCACGCCGGGATCGCAAAACAGAACGCAGCCGCAGCCGTAAGGCTGCAATCCATGTTTGTGCGGATCGATAACGATCGAATCCGCTTCTTCCATCCTGGCGAAGGCTGTGGCGGTCTCCTCTCCTAAATTTTTTGCAAGCACAAAGTAACCGCCATACGCGGCATCCGCATGTACTCGAAAGCCGTACTTCTCTCGCAATGCAAGAATTTCAGGAAGTGGATCCACTGACCCCGTCGCCGTCGTTCCCATCGTGGCGACCACTGTGCCCACGTCACGGCCCGCCAATCTTCTTTGGAGCGCGGTCATATCCATTCGTCCTCGCGCGTCGCAGCCTATGCTTTCGAATGGGACTTGCAACACCGCGCTGATTCTTCTGTGCGTATAGTGCGCTTGATCGCTTGCAAGAATTGTCTTACCAGGGTGCGTTTGCGAAGCCACCCACAGCGCCTCGAGATTTGCCATCGTCCCGCCGCCGCACAGATGCCCGAGAAATTCTTTCCATCCGAACATCCCCGCGATCTCCGCAACAGCTTCTTTTTCCATCTCGGATGTCGCGCGTCCTCCATCCAGCGCGTGATTGTTGGGGTTGATCCACAACGAGAGTGCGTACGCCAGCCGCGCCACGGGATGCGGCGGCTTGAGCATCTGCCCTGCATACAGCGGGTGAAAATAGGGATAGTTGTCGTGAAGCCGTTCTGCGGTTTGCGCCAGCGCTCCCGCGATTTTCTCCATGCCGGGCGTCTTCGATTCGAACGCAGGCAACGCTCCAAACCCCGCGTCCAGTTTTTTCACGGCCTCCAGGAGCGCGTCCAGACTCTGCCGTTCTAGCACTGCTCACCCGCCACACTTCACCTGTCGATTCTTCTTACTGCCAGACCTTGTCCAACTGCCCCGCCGTCCTCAGAAGATCCAGTTGCGCTTGCTGCCGCTGGAAATTTGCATCCAGATAGCCCATCCATTTGTCGTTTTCTTCCAGCCGCGCCTTTTCCACGTCTCGCAGGCTCGCTTTACCCTCGCCGAACTGCTGTTGCAGCACGGTGATATTCTGCTGGGCCAGTTGCAGCTCCAGCCGCGCGACTTCCTTTGCCGCGTCTCGTTCCCGCAAGTGCAGAGTTTTTTGCCGCACCTCGGCGCTTACTTCCGTCCTCTTGTTTGCCAGCGTCGCCTGCGCCGTTTGGAGATTTATCTGCGCGAGCCCGATCGCCTGCTTTGTCCTCGCGCTGAACAGCGGAACCTGCACTTGTATTCCGGCGTTAAGGTTGTTCCTCTGAAACGAATTCGGGTTGAAAAATTTCGTGTAGTTATTGAAGTCCGCAAGCACGCTGTAAATCCCGACAAATTCCAGTGTTGGTAGATTCCCCCGCTTTTCCCCTTTCAAACGGAACTCTTTGGCTCGCACGTCGGACTCCGCCAGTCTCAGTCCGGTATTATTCTGCATCGCCATGGCCACCAGATTTGCGCCTTCCTGCTCCGCCTCTCCCGGCAATTCTTCCGCGGCCACTTCGATCCTTTGGTCTTGTCCCAGTCCCAGTTGTCCTTGCAAAAATACTTCCAACTCGTCTTCTCGTCCCTCGAGCTGCAGAATCCTCTGCGTCACTTGCGCTTTTGTGAGTTCCGCCTTTGTCACTTCCATCGGCAACTCGTAACCTTCGGTCTGACGATCTTTGGTGACCTGCAGGATTTTGTCCGCGCTTTCCTGCTCCGCGCGCAATAGCTCGATCGAGTGCCTTACTTTTACCAGCTCCAGGTAGGACATCGCTGTCCGCATAATCACGCTGTTTTTCACGTCCTCCAGCATGATTTTCTGCGAACGCGCCTGCTCCTCCAGCTCTTTCCCCTGTCCTCGCAGCGGTTCGTTATAAATTTCTTCCGAGTACGTCACGTTGAAAACGGAAGGCGCTCGCCCTCCCGGCGTCTCGGGAATGCCGTATGTATACCCCGCCCCCGACCCCGCGTAGAGATTTGGCAGGAATTGGGCCCTGCTGACCATCGAAGCATGATCCGCAACGCTCGCCTGGAGCTTTGCCACCTGAATGTCTCTGCTGTTTCTCAGGGCCGTTTCAATCGCGCTCCGCAGAGTCAGTGTCACGGGAATGCCTTGTTGTTCTCCGGCAGCCGCGTTCGTGGATTGTCCCGCTTGCTCAGTGGCCGCCGTCTGCGCGTTCGCCCGCGCGCCCAACAGCATGGCGCCTATCACCATCGTCCATCCCGCGACGATCGACATCACGGAAGTCTTCTTCATTTTTCCGCTCCTTGGTTCGGTTCCGCCGGCGAATCCGAATTGTTTCAGCCCCAGTTACTCGTACCGGAGCGACTCGACCGGCTGCAGCCTGGCTGCCTGGTTCGCCGGCAAGTATCCGAAGAAAAGCCCTGTTGAGCACGACACGACGAACGCCAGCACCACGCTCAACGGCGACACCGGCACGCGCAGGTTCCCCGGAAGAAATAGTTGCACGACGGCCGGCACCAACAACCCGATTAGAATTCCGAGCACCGCTCCCCCGCCGCTAATCAGGAACGCTTCGGTCAAAAACTGGTACATGATCTCTCTGCGTGCGGCTCCAATGGCCTTCCGGATCCCGATTTCCCGCGTCCTCTCCGTCACCGTTACCAGCATGATGTTCATGATCCCGATCCCGCTGATGAGCAGCGCGATAGCCGCGATCACAATCAGCACGATCGTCAACGCCAGCGAAATGTCTCTCGCCGCGTTCAATATCGAAGCCAGTGTCTGCACATGGTATTCCGCGCTGCTTGGGTGCCGGCTTTGCAGAAGTTCGCTGAGTCGTCGCTGCACAAGCGGCACGTCCTCCGGTGTCGCGGCCTGAACGTCCAGCACCTTCAGTGTGTTCACGCCGGTGTAATACTTGATGAGTCCGAAGGGGATCAGCACGGTCTCTGACTGGATGTCGGAGAGACCAAAGGTCTCCACGCGCTCGTTGAAGACCCCGATGATCGTGAAAATCAATTCTCCTACGTGCAAATCGCGGCCTACTGGGTTGTCTTGCCCGAATAGCCGCTTGGCTAGCTGTGGTGTGATTACGCAATTCTTGCTGTGGGCCTCCATGTCCAGCGAATCCAGGTAGCGCCCGCGCAGCACAACCAACCTGCGTATCTCGTGGTACCCCGTGGTTACCCCGATCAGGGTCACCGGCCTCACCACTCCCTGCGCCACTACAGACATTTGCACGTCGCTTGTTCCCGCCACCTGGGTGATTTCAGGGATGGTATTCTTCACCGCCTCCATGTCTTCTTCGGTCATTTCATAGCTCAGCGGCTGAGCCTTTTCAGAACTCCGGATCAGTTCCGCCCAGACCACATTCGATCCCACCGCTTCAATCTTCGAAATAACGAATTTTTTGCTCGTCAACGCAACTGTCACCACGAGCACAATCGACGCGCTGCCGATGATCACGCCCAATGACGTCAACATCGCGCGCAGCTTGTTCGACCTCAAGGCGTCGACCGAGACGGACAGCGTTTCTTTCAGATCCATCATGAAGGTTTACTCACCGCGTCTGCCCGAGCCGTCCATACTCGAAGATGCCGCGAACTCTCTGCGCCCTACTTCTCAATCCCTTCCCAGTCTCTTGAGCGATTCGCGCGCCGTTTTGTCTTTCGGATCCAGTTGCGCCGCTTCCTGAAATTCCTTTGCCGCCAATTCTTTTTCGCCTCGGCTCTCGTACAAGCGCCCCAGCCAATCATGCGCCGTCGCGTACCGCGGATATCCTGCGCGTTTCGGCGCTTGCTCCAGATACTCCCGCAACAAGCGCTCCGCTCGCTCCGGCTGTTCACTCTTCAGGATCAATCCTACGGCTCGGTAGAAGAGCTCGCGCGGATCCGAAGGGGCTGCCTTCGCTCCAATTTCGGCCACTTCGAGCAGGACTTCCGCCTGGCCTCGTTTGACTGCATAGTCTCCGATGTCATAAATCAGCTCCGCTGATTTCGGATGGCTTTCCAGCGCCTGCTTGAACTCGGCGTCCGCCGTGGCGAAATCCTTCTTCTGCCGCCGGCAGTTTCCTACGGCGTAATGCCACTCGGCGGCATCCATCGCCCGTAGCGCCTCGATCTCCGGCTCGGCTTTGTCCACGCCTCCGCCGACAATACCCGGAGCGCTGCAATCAAACTCGATCAGCGCTTGCCTTGCCGAAAAATTCCTGCCGTCCAGCTGCACGGCTATTTCAAACTCTTTGTGCGTCTTCCGCGCCAATCCCATCGCGGAAAACATCGACGCATGCGACGCTTTTTCTCCGTAGGCCTTCCCCAGCCATTCGTGAAACTGCGAACTCTGAGGATCGATGGCCACCGCTTTTTCCGCGCTCGCGATGGCCGCGTCGTGCTCCTGCAACTCCAGATAAGCCTTTGTCAGCAGCAGTTGTATCTCGCCGTTTTGCGGCTGCGTCGCCGCCGCGCTCTGTAAATCTCTCACCGCCGTGTTGTAATCGCTGTTCTCGTAAGCTCGCCGGCCCGCTTCCCACGCTTCACTTTGCTTGACAGTCGTCGCAACGCTCGCTGTTCCCGCCAGCAGCAGAGCTGGCAGCGCCCACCTGCCTGTCCGACTGCCTGCCCACCTTTCACGCCGCATTCGTATTCACAACCTGAACAGCCATGCCGTCCCGCAGATCTGTATCTCCCGGCAGTGCCACCCTTTCCCCTTCCTGCAATCCGCTCACTACTTCGTAGCTTGTTGCATCGGCGATTCCCACTCTGATCTCCCGCTTTTCCAGCGTGGACTTTCCCAGCTGGTTCGGTTTCACCACGAACACATATCGGTGCCCTCCTTCGGATTCCACCGCCCCTCGCGGAACCGCCAGCACGTTTGTTCGCTCCTTCGAATTGATTCGCACATTCACATTTATGTTCGGCAACAGCTCCAGGTTGTCGTTGTTAACTCCGCAGAGCAGTTCTCCCACGCTGCGCGTTCCGTGCGGGACGACCTGCTTGGGAATCACTTCAGTCTTCCCCACCCAGTTCCGGTTCGGAAATGCGTCCCAAGTGATAATCACCGGTTCGTCCTTCTCCAGCGCGCCGAGGTCCGGCTCGTCAATGAACGCCCGCACGCGGACTCTATGAAGGTCCGCCATCTCCGCCAGCAAGTCGCCCACCTTCACGTAGTCCCCCGCCTTCAAAGGCACCGAAGCAGCGTTCCGGCCAAGCGAGTACAAAGTTCCGTCCACTGGCGCCACGATTCTCCCGTCGTTCACCTTGTCTTCCAGTGCCGCCATTTCGCTCAGTGTCTGCTGCACCTGCAGCTCTCCCCGTTCCACATCCAGGCTTGCCTGCCGGTCAAATTCCTGTTTTACGGCAAGCAGGCGCGTCACTTCTGCCTTCGCATTGCTGAGCGCCAGCTGGTTCGCGGCCAAATCTTCCTTCGTCGCCGCTTGTTCCGCCGCCAGTCGCGTCAGCGAATCATGCGTCCGCTGCACGCGGTCCAGTTGCGCTTCCGCCTTGGATAAGTCCCCGTTCACTTTGGCGGCTTCGTCCGCCTTTCCGCCGGCTTTCGCGGCTCGCAGATCGTCTTGCACACGCAGGAGTTTCGCGCGCATCTCGGCCAGCTGCGCTGACGCTTCCTTCACGTTCAGTTCCAACAATAGCTGCCCGTGCTTCACTTTCTGGCCTTCCGTCACGTAGATCTTTTTCACAAACGTGTCCAGCTGCGCCCTCATCACATAGGGCGATACGGGCTCGACCTTCCCGTTGCTGCTTATCGACGAGACAAGATTTTTCCTTGTGGGTGTCATTGCCGAGATCTTCGCCGCAGGTTTCCTCCCGATTACCGACACGAGGAAATAGGCGAACAACCCCGCCAGCACCAGGAAAATCACGATCCGGTTTCGCAGCTTGCGATCCATGCTCTCCTATTCCGCGCAGTCTCTTGCCTGGGGCGCCCAAGGACACACAGTATCCTGCGCCCCCACGCCATGCACGTACTTGTCCGTGGCTTGCTTCCCTAAATCTGGCGGACCCCGAAGTATTTCATTCTAGCAATAGCCCCGCTGCTTTCTCTACACTGCTTCCCCAACTTGGTTCCTAATAAGTGCCTCATCACCAACACTATAAAGATGCAGCGCTCGCCCTGCAGGATGCGCAGTCCCTCTTACCCTCGCATCGTGAACCCGCAACCCTCCGTCAACGCAATCACTGAGCCCCTTTCCATTGCCGGGCCCGTCCCTTTATCACGGGTCACGAGTCACCAGTCTTTGGCCCCTCACTTCCTCTCCCGCTGAAATATCTTCCCCGCCCCACACGTAGTAGACTCTGTACCCTTGTTGCCCTGTGTCTTGATCGCTCCAATTGAGGGGTCCATTCATGATTGATGCTCGTGGCCTGTCCAAACGCTTCCAGGACAAGAAGCGCGGTGAAATACGCGCCGTGGATAACATCAGCTTTCAGTGTCAGCCAGGAAAGATATACGGCCTGCTGGGAGCTAACGGCGCGGGCAAAACCACTACCCTGCGCATGCTCGCCACCATTCTTGAGCCTACGGATGGCACCGCCATCGTCTGCGGCTATGATGTCGTCGAACACCCAGAAAAAGTCCGCGCCAATGTGGGCTTCCTCTCCACCGCCACCGCCCTCTATCGCAGGCTCACCGCCCAGGAATTCGTCGAATACTTCGGCCGCCTCAACGGCCTCGACGAAGCCACTCTCAAGAAACGCGTCGACAATATCTTCGATCGTCTGGACATGAACGGCTTTCGTGACCGCCGCTGCGACAAGCTCTCCACCGGCATGATGCAAAAGACTTCCATCGCGCGCACCCTTGTCCACGATCCCCCCGTCATGATCTTTGACGAACCCACCAACGGCCTTGACATCATGACCGCTCGCACCATCACCGCCTTCATCCGCGAGTGCCGCAACAACGGCAAAACCGTTATCTTTTCCACGCATATCATGTCCGAAGTCGAAAAGCTCTGCGACACCATCGGCATCATTCAGTCCGGCAAGCTTCTTGCCGAGGGCACTCTCGCCGAGCTTCGCGATAAATATTCCGAGCATGATCTCGAGGAAATCTTCGTCAAAGTGGTTACGCCTCATTATGTCGCCGAGGAGAAAAACTGACATGTCCCTGCGCAACGTTGGCATCGTCTACCGCAAGGAACTCACCGAAGCCATTCGCGACCGCCGCACCGTCATCTCCACCATTCTCGTGCCTCTCTTGCTGTTCCCTGTTCTCAGCGTGGGCTTCGGCTCGCTCGCTGTCGCCCTCGTCGGCAAAGCGAAGGAGGAAACCCCCAAGGTAATGCTCATCGGCGGTGCGGACTCTCCCGCCATCGTCGACGGCCTCCGAAAGCTCGACAAGATCGAGATCGTTCCCGAAACGCCCACCTGGAAAGACCAGATCATCAACAAGGAAGTTCGGGCCGCCGTTGATATCCCCGCTGGATTTCAGGCTGACATCGCTCAGCAAAAATCAGACACGGTCAAGATTTACAATTACGAAGGCGAATTGAAATCCGAATTTGCGAGCGACAAAATCGAGAAATATTTGAAGTCCTACAGCGACAACGTCGTGAAAGAGCGGCTCGCCGCAAAAAATCTTCCGGTGGACGTTCTGAAGCCGTTTGAAATGAAGCGGGAAAACGTCGCCCCTCCCGAAAAAGTCAGCGGCGCCGCGATCGGCGGCATCATCGGCTACATGGTCATTCTTCTGTGCATGACCGGTGCGATGTATCCCGCCATGGACCTCACCGCCGGCGAAAAAGAACGCGGCACCATGGAGACGATTCTTTCCAGCCCCATCTCCCGCACCCATCTCGTGCTCGGCAAATTCTTTCTGATCCTCACCGCCGCTCTCGGCACCGCGGCTCTCTCCGTTTTGTCCATGGGTGTCTCTTTCTCCGTTTTGGGCCACTACACTTCACAATCAGCGAGCGGCCGCGACGCTGCCGCGGGCCTCCTCCTTCACCTCGGCCCCAAGACCGTCGTCTCCGTCTTCCTCATGGCTCTTCCTATCGCCGTTCTTTTCTCCGCGGTCCTCATGACCATCGCTCTCTTCGCCAAAACCTACAAGGAAGCCCAGAGCTATCTCACTCCCATGACTTTCATTGTCATCATTCCCGCCATCGCCGCCATGCTTCCCGGCGTCGAGCTCACCTCCAAACTTTCTCTCATTCCCATTCTCGGAACCAGCCTTCTGTGTAAGGAACTCGTGGCAGGCACGTATCATTGGAATCTGATCGCACTGATCTTCACTTCCAATTGCGTATACGCAGCCGTCGCTCTCTTCATCGCCATCAAAATGTTCCAGCGCGAATCCGTCCTCTTCCGCTCCTGAATTTCTTCCTACTGCATCCCACATCTCATCGGGGCGCAACTTTTGGGGCCCTTGTCGTCAAGATTCAACCCCGGCCACGCACCCGCTTTGATTTGTCCGGGTCTGTGCCTTTCTTCCATGGACTCAACACCGAATAACTAGGCGTAGCCGTCACAGTTGCTTTGCTCACTGTTAGCAGTTTCCTCCGAATCAGCCAACTCACCGCCCCTTGCACCGAACTCTTCGAAGCCCCAACACTCTCCGCAATCTCCCGGTAACTCACCTCCACGGCTCCATCCCGCCGCCCCTGCTCCGCCGCCAGCCACAAGTACACCAAAAAACACACCGGCCTCCGGTCGTGCCCCACAAGGTCTCGCAGCAACACGTCAACCACGTAATCATCCAAAGAGATCATAGCTATATCAACCATTCATATAGCAACGCCTGCCTGATTGCAACTGCCCTTCAGCGCAGGCTATCTTCCCAGCAGTTTCATCAAGGAGGCTTCCATGATTCGCCGCATCAAGTTCGCTGGCATTCCCGTTCGGAATCAGGATGTCGCATTAAAGTTCTACACGGAGACGCTGGGGTTCAAAGTCGTCACCGATCAGCCCTTCACCGAAAAACAGCGCTGGATCGAGTTGATGATTCCTGGCGCTGAAACCGGTCTTGCGCTCTATACACCCGAGGGCCATGAAAATCGCATCGGTCAATTTCAGTCCCTCGCCTTTTGGTGCGACGACCTCTTCGCCACCGCCAAAATCCTCAAATCCAAAGGCGTGCAATTTGCCGTCGAGCCCAAGACCGAGGCCTGGGGCTCCTCCAGCGTCTTCAAAGATCCCGACGGCAACCAGTTCGCCCTCTCCAGCAAATAGAGGGCCCGCATCAACTACGGTAAGCGGAGATCCACAAGGACCGATTCCGGCGTTAACATGAGTGCGTATGCGTTTTTCTTGCTGCGAGCCAACGGAAACCGGCCGGTCCCTATCTCGATTCGCTATCGCGGCTGCTGCGATCTCTTTTAGAAGGTTGAATTTGTTGATTCCTATCGTTTCCTTGTCGATCTGCATGGGAGTTGCTTTCCTTCCGGCGGCGGCCCAGTCGCCAAGCCCATCGGCGGAAACCAAGGAAACCGAACTGGTCGTGCATGCGTTGTGCGGCAAGAGTGTCGCATTGCTCGGGGAATCGCCAGTGCATGGTTTCGGAAAGACGCTGGATTTCAAAGTCGAACTCGTTCGCCGGCTCATTGACGAGTGCCGTTACAACGCGCTCTTCATGGAGAGTGGAACATACGATTACATCAACATCCAGAAGAAGCTGAAGTCTGGCCAGGATGTTACAGACTCAATGATTTCGGCCGCAATCGGCCGCATTTGGGCCACGAAGGAAATGCAACCGCTAATTCCATTCCTCAGGGAAGAACTGAAAGCAGGCAGCTTGACTCTCGGCGGCCTCGACGATCAGCTCGGGATGGGCACGTACGCGCAGCGTGAGATGCCATCCGATTTGGTCCAATATCTTCAGGGCGACGAGAGATCGCGGTGCCTGGCCACCTTACAGAAACACATGCTGTGGCAATACACCGATGATGCTCCCTACGGGCCGCCCGATGAGGCCAAGATTGTTGGCTGCCTGGATCGAATAGAAGCTCGCCTCCCAGGAGAGCAAAAGGGTAAGGCACCTTGGGCCGAAGAAGACAGGGCGATGATCGCCAGCCTCAAAAGGTATTTCGCCCGAGATCTCCTTGAGGAATTTGGGAAGGGCCCCGATCCCGACGCGGGGTGGAACGCGCGAGATCGATCGATGTACTTGAACTTTCGGTGGATGCTCTCTCGATTGCCAAGTCACAGCAAAGTGATCGTATGGACCGCGACGGTACATGCGGCGAAGGATCTAAGCGGAGTTAGCGGATTCGATCGCAGAGTCCCGCTTGGCTCGTACATAAGACGGGACTTCAAGGATCGGGCCTTCACTCTGGGGTTCTCTGCGTATTCCGGCAGCTATGCGTCTGTCGGTCAGCCAGTTCGACCATTGAACGCTGCTCCCAACACCTCCCTCGAATGGCGATCGTTCGCGAATCGCGACTCCGATACCGTCTATCTCTCTCGCAAGCAGCTTCGGAATTTCGGATCAGTTGGAGCGCGCCCGCTGGGAACAGACTTCCAAACCGCCCGGTGGGACCACGTATTGGACGGATTAGTTGTATTTCGTGAAGAGCGGGCTCCCGAGTATCTTCCTCGCTAAAGACCGACTGCATGGTCGATCTGTGGGAATTTCCAGTCACCTCCGAGTGACGAGCAATTCGGAAGTGACGGGTGCTCCCCTCGGATTAGTACCGACAAACGCGCTTGCGTTCACCGATCTGGCCAACTACAAGGTGGCCGGCTATCCGGAAACTGAGTTACAGCCAGGGGTTGGGTTGGAGTGTGGCTCGGAAAGCCCGCCCGAAACGGAGAGCAGGGACACTGCCGACAAGAGCGAAGCCCGGGGAATCGGACGCCGAAGCCCTTTGGTTCTGGCTTTAATCAAAAATATCGATATTATAGTGAGATTTACTTCATGGTCGAGGATGGTCCTGATGAAAACTAATCAGTTTTGGCCTGTACAGCGCAGGCGTTCCGCAAAATTCGGATTGTCCGCGCTGGCAGTGTGCGTCGCGGCAATTCTAGTACTGGCCGCCACTGCCCATGCGCAGCATCGAATGCATGGGCAACAGGAAAAGGTGGACCGGAACCATCCCTGGATGAACGCCAGTCTTTCACCCGACGAGCGGGCGGAAATGGTCCTTAAGGAAATGACGCTGGATGAAAAGATCGATCTACTTCACGGAATGGGTATGCCGGGGTGGCCGAGGGAAGTGCAGAATCCGGAGCCGGAACTGGGCAACGGCGGCGCTGGCTTTATTCTCGGAATACCGCGGCTTGGGATTCCGATTGTTCAGATGAGCGATGCCGCGTATGGCGTGCGAAGCAGTGCGGAAAATGGACGCTACTCGACGGCGCTGCCATCCGATGTCGGGGCGGCGGCAAGTTGGGATACGGAAGCGGCGTGCGCGTACGGAACGGTGATCGGGAAAGAACTGCGCGCGCAGGGATACAACATGACGCTCGGCGGCGGCGTGAATTTGACGCGCGAGCCGCGAAACGGGCGGACGTTTGAGTATATGGGTGAAGACCCGATTCTTGCCGGGACGTTAGTGGGCAACTTGATGAAATGCGAGCAAGCGCAGCACGTGATCGGAGATATCAAGCATTACGCCGTGAACGACCAGGAGAGCGGCCGGAACGAAGTGGACGCCGTCATCGGCAAGCGCGCGATGCGGGAGAGCGACCTGCTGGCTTTCGAGATTGGCGTGGGCATCGCGCAGCCGGGCGCGGTGATGTGTTCGTACAACGCAGTGAATGGAGATTTTGCCTGCGAGAACAAGTATTTGCTGACGGATGTGCTGAAAAAGGATTGGGGATTCAAGGGGTTCGTGGTTTCAGATTGGGGCGGAACGCATAGCACGGTGAAAGCCTCTGCGGCGGGTCTGGATAACGAAGAGCCACTGGACGAATTCTTCGGGGCGAAGTTGAAGGCCGCAGTGGAGGCGGGGAAGGTTTCGCAGGCGGAATTGGATGACCACGTGCGCCGGGTGCTGCGGTCGGAATTTGCGTGCGGGATTGTGGATCACCCGACACAGAAGGGCGTGGTGGACGTCGAGGGCGATCTGAAAACCGCGCGAAAGATTGAGGAACAGAGCGCCGTGCTCTTGAAAAATGCAGCCGGACTCCTGCCCTTGAACCTCGCCCTGGTGAAGTCGATCGCGGTGATCGGGCCGCATGCGAATGAAGGGATGATGTCGGGCAGCGGCTCGGCGCAGGTGGACGCGCCAGGGCGGCCATCTGCGGGATGGATGGCGCAAGTTTGGTTTCCGCCCTCACCGGTAAGCGTGCTCCAGAAAAAGTTCCCAGGAGCGAAGGTGCAGTTTGATTCGGGCGCGAATCCGGAAAGTGCGGCGGCACTGGCCAAGAGTTCGGATGTTGCGATTGTGTTCGCGTATCAGTGGGAAAGCGAAGGGATGGATCTGGAGAATTTATCGCTGCCTGTGAATCAAGACGGAATCATCGAGGCGGTGGCCGCGGCGAATCCGAAAACGATTGTGGTGCTCGAGACGGGAACGGCTGTGACGATGCCGTGGCTGGATAAGGTTGGGGCGGTGCTGGAGGCGTGGTACGGCGGAAGCAAGGGCGCGGACGCCGTGGCGAACATCCTGGCCGGCGACGCGAATCCCAGCGGAAAGCTGCCGATGACGTTTCCGAAGAGCGAGGCGGATTTGCCGCATCCGAAGTTGGTGAAGCCGGGACCGGGCGAGACGGGTGAGAAAGCGGTGATGAAGACGGGGGAAGCGAAGCCGACGTTCAGCGTGCACTATGACGAGGGGTTGAAGGTCGGCTACAAGTGGTACGACGCGGAAAAGAAAACCGTCCTCTTCCCATTTGGATACGGGCTGTCGTACACGACGTTTGCCTATTCAGGATTGAAAGTGACGCCGGGAAAAGAGACGTCCGTAAGTTTTACGGTGAAAAACACGGGGAGCCGCGACGGAGCGGAAACTGCGGAAGTTTACGCGGCGTTGCCTGCGAGCGCGGCCGAACCGCCGAAACGGCTGGTGGGATTCAGCAAAGTTTGGCTGAAGGCGGGGGAGAGCAAAGAAGTGAGCGTGAGCGTCGGCGAAAAATACTTGTCGATTTACGACGAAGCGAGCGACGGGTGGAAGCTGGTGCCGGGCGGATACGCTTTTATGGTTGGGGGATCCTCGCAGAGCTTGCCGCTCTCGCAGAAAGTCGAACTGAAATAAAAGATTTCGAGCAAATCGCGCGCGGAGTTTATGGGGACGGGTGTGCGCGGAGGCAGAGAGCGGGATTAGGAGCATTGCGTTTTACTGCGATGGGGCCAGCGTGCTGCGCCCCTCCCTACAGAGAGCGGAGGAGTTTGTAGAGTTCGTTGGAGGCGTCGAAATCGGCTTCGAGGTCGCGGGAGGCGAGCTTTTCGCGAAGATCGTCCAGGCGACGAGCGAAAAGATCGAGAGAAGCGGAGAGAAAATCCTTGTTGGTGAGGACGATGTCGCGCCAAGTCGAGTAAGGGCTGCCGGCCAGGCGGAGCGAATCGCGAAGGCCGGAGCCGGCGAGTGTGAGGGGCAGACCGTTTTCGTCCAGATGATCGTAGAGAAAAGAAGCGAGCGCGACGGCCGCGAGTTGAGGGAGATGGGAGACGAGGCCGACAGCGTAATCGTGCTGCTGCGCGCCGAGCCAGAGAGGGCGGGCGCCGATTTTTTCCAGAATCTTTACGAAGGCGGAAATGAGGGGATCGTGTTGGTCGGTGGATGCGCCGATCAGGGCGTATGGCGCGTTGCGGAAAAGTTCGGCGTCCGCGTGAGCGATGCCCGCCAGTTCCCTGCCCGCCATGGGATGTCCACCAACAAAGCGTTTTGTGGGGTCCTCGGAGAATAGCTTGACGGCGGTCTCGAGGACACGGGCTTTTGTGCTGCAGGCGTCGGTCACAAGGGCGCGCGGCCGCGCGGCGCGGACGATATCCGGAAGGAGATCCAAAGTCACGCCGATGGGAAGCGCGATGTAGACGAGATCGGCGTTTTCCAGAGCAGGAGCGAGATCGCCCGAGAATGTCGCATCGATGATGCCACGCGATTGCGCTTCGCGGACGACGTCGGGGCGATCCCAGCCAGTGATGTGGATGTCGCTGGTGTATTTGCGGAGAGCCAATGCAAAAGAGCCGCCGATAAGGCCGGTACCGAGGATAGTGACGCGGTTGATGAGATGGGGCGTCATAAAGGAGAAAGGATAACGCAGAGACGCAGGGTGCGCGGAGGAACCGCTGAGGCAGAAAAGCAGATTCTCCTCGCGAACAACGCTCGGAGGCGCAGAGGTCCTCGCTTCTCTCGGAATGACAAATTTGTTTTTGTGCGTGGGGCCATTTTTGTGGGGCGAGGAGACATGAGTTAGGCCATGCGGCGGCCGATAGCAGGAGCGATGATGCGGAGCTCGGCCATGAGTTGCGTGAAATCCTCGGGATGCAAGGATTGCGCGCCGTCGGAAAGGGCGTGATCCGGGTCGTTGTGGACTTCGATGAGCAGGCCGTCGGCGCCGGCGGCGACCGCGGCGCGAGCCATGGGAGAAACTTTGTCGCGGCGGCCGGTGCCGTGAGAAGGATCGGCGATCATAGGGAGATGAGAAAGTTTTTTGATGACGGGGATGGCGGCGATGTCGAGCGTATTGCGCGTATAAGTTTCAAAAGTGCGGATGCCGCGCTCGCAGAGAATGACGTTGTAATTTCCGCCGGCGAGGATGTATTCCGCGCTGAGTAGAAGCTCTTCCATCGTGGCGGAAAGGCCGCGTTTGAGAAGCACGGGCTTGCGAACTTCGCCGAGAGCGCGGAGAAGATAGTAATTCTGCATGTTGCGCGCGCCGACCTGAAAGACGTCCACATATTCGGACATCATGGGGATTTGCGACAGATCCATGACTTCGCTGACGGTGAAGAGATTGAATTTGTCGGCGGCTTCGCGCATGAGCTTGAGTCCTGCCTCGCCGAGGCCTTGAAACGCATACGGCGAGGTGCGCGGCTTGAATGCGCCGGCGCGCAGGATTTTTGCTCCCGCTTTGGAGACGCTTTCCGCGACGGAAAGAATTTGCTCGCGGGATTCGACGGAGCACGGACCCGCGGCGACGACAACTTCATTGCCGCCGATTTTTACGCCGCGGCCTAAATCGACAATAGTTCCTTCGGGCCGGAACTGGCGGCTAGCCAGCTTGAAAGGCTGCGTGATGCGCATGACTTCGCGCACGCCCTCGAGCAATTCGAAATCGCGGTGGTCGAAATCCCGATGGACACCCACCGCTCCGAGGACGGTGTGCGACTCGCCGGTGGAGCGGTGCACGTTAAAGCCGGAGGCGACGAGGCGATCGATGACGTGCTGAATTTGCGCGTCGGTGGCCCCTTCTTGCATAACGATGACCATGGTTAGTCCTGATTCCCTTTCGATTGCAGCGAATTCTACGCGGCAAAGACTCCGGGCGGAAGCCCGGCACCGCGAAGGCGAATAACTCAACAACGGCTACGAATAAGACCTTAGGCGCATGCTGTTAATTCCCTCCCCTGGGGCCTTTTCCCTTGGCGCCATCGGAGTGCATCGCGTCGCGTTCGGCGGCGCGAGCTTCGTCGATGATGCGTTCGAAGAGGCGGCGGATGGCGGCGTCGGTAAGCGGGCCGGGATTTTCGCGCTCCGCATTAGCCAAGACCTCGTTCTCACGATCCGGTTGATAGAGCGGGAGGTTGGCCGCTTGTTTGAGCTTGCCGATTTCCAGCGCGCAGTGTGAGCGTTCATTCAACAGCTTGACGAGTTTTTTGTCGATTTCGTCGATGCGGCGGCGCCAGTCGGAGAGATTCATTGCGCGGCCTCGCCGACGAAGAACAAGCAGATTCCGTGCTTTGCCAAGAATGACGCCACGATTGAAAGGTGCCAAGTAGGGGCGCAGCATGCTGCGCCACTACACACGAGATCGCGCCATCGGCTTCGCCAAGCGTAGTTCACGGAGCCACCTCTCGACGCGAAAGGCCGCGGCGGGCGGCTTCTTTCAGCGAACGGACGCGAGTGGACAGGGCCGCGGCAGCGGAGGCGATGTTGGCGGGCGATGGATTTGCGGCGGTGGCGGTTTCTATTTCGGAGACGAGCGCTGAGCCGACCACGGCGGCGTCGGCCAGGCCGCCAAGAACGGAGACGTGACCGGGAAGCGAGATGCCGAAGCCGACAGCGATGGGGAGTTGAGTGACTTTGCGGGCGCGGCGAAGCAAGGATGGAAGATCATCGGGGAGGGAGTCCTTCGCTCCCGTGACACCGGTGCGCGAGATGAGATAGAGAAAACCGGAGGACACGGCAGCAATCTTGGCGAGGCGGTCGTCGGTGGACGTGGGAGCGCCAAGAAAAATCGTGTCGAGATTGTGCGCGGCGAGAATGCGGCGATAGTCGTCCGATTCTTCAGGAGTAAGGTCCGTAATGAGCGCCCCATCGGCGCCGGCAGTCGCGGCAGAGGAGGCAAATTTTTCAAGGCCCATCTGCAGGACGGGATTGTAATAGCCGAAGAGGACGATGGGAACTTCACTCTGCTTGCGGATTTCGCGGACTAGATCGATGACTTGGGCGAGCGTGGTGTGCGACTTCAGAGCGCGTTCCGAAGCGCGTTGAATTGTCGGGCCGTCGGCGAGCGGATCGCTGAAGGGAATTCCGAGTTCGATTACATCCGCACCAGCATCGCCGAGTGCCAGCACAAATTTCAGAGTGGCATCGAGAGAGGGATCGCCCGCCGTGATATAGGCAACGATGCCCAGTTCGCTGGATTCGCGCAGATCGGCGAATCGTCTGGAAATGCGGGTCGAATTGGCAGGCGTTGCGGACATAGGATTTTCTTGAAAGAGTAAAGCTTAGAGCAGGCGCGAATAAGTGTCCATGTCCTTATCGCCGCGGCCGGAGAGGTTCAGGATGACCAGGTCGTCGGCGGACATTTTGGGGGCGCGCTCGATTAAGCCGGCGATAGCGTGGGCGGATTCGAGCGCGGGAATGATGCCTTCGATACGCGAAAGTAGGCGCGCGGCTTCGAGAGCCGCGGAGTCGGGAACCGCGGAGTATTCGGCGCGGCCTTCGTCGGAGAGCCAGGCATGCTCGGGGCCGATGGCGGGATAGTCGAGCCCGGCGGAGATGGAATGGGTAGTGGAAATCTGCCCGTCTTCGGTTTGCAGCACGTAGGTGTAAGTGCCTTGCAGTACTCCGGGACGCGCTCCAAGGAATCCTTGATGCGCGGCGAGACGCGCGGCATGTTCGCCAAGCTGGCCGCCGCGGCCCCCGGCTTCGATGCCAACCATCTTCACAGAGGGATCGCGCAAGAATTGGTGGAAGAGGCCGATGGCGTTCGAACCGCCGCCGACGCAAGCGAATAAATATGTAGGCAGGCGCTTTTCCGCCGCGAGAATCTGTTCGCGAGCTTCGCGGCCGATGACCGATTGAAAATCGCGCACCATCGTGGGATAGGGATGCGCGCCGAGAACAGAGCCGAGGAGATAGTGCGTGTTGCGGACGTTGGTGACCCAGTCGCGCATGGCCTCGTTGATGGCATCCTTCAGCGTGCGGCTGCCGGAATCGACTCCCACAACTTGCGCTCCGAGCATTCGCATTCGCGAAACGTTGAGCGCCTGGCGGGCCATATCTTCCGTGCCCATGTAGACGACGCATTCGAGGCCAAGATGCGCGGCCACGGTGGCGGATGCGACGCCATGCTGTCCCGCGCCGGTTTCCGCAATGATGCGCGGCTTGCCCATTTTGACGGCAAGCAGGCCCTGGCCGATGGCGTTATTGATTTTGTGCGCGCCGGTATGAAGCAGGTCCTCGCGCTTCAGGTAGATGCGCGGGCCCCCAAGATGCGAGGTGAGACGCGAAGCAAATTGCAGAGGCGTGGGACGGCCGGCGAAATTTTTCAGGAGGCCGGCGAATTCGGATTGAAAACCCGGGTCGGTTTTCGCGGATTCGTAAGCGCGCTCGAGTTCGAAGAGCGGCACCATGAGCGTCTCGGGGACGTAGCGCCCCCCGTAAGGCCCAAAGCGGCCGGGAGCGATTGTTGCGGATTGCAGTGTCGAACTCATGGAGCGGATTGTCCCGTTGGCGGCGCGTCGAGCTCTTTTTCCGCGCGGCGCACTTCTTCGATGAACGCGCGGACCTTCGCGTGATCTTTCTTGCCGGGCTTGGTCTCCACGCCGCTCGCAACATCCACCGCATATGGCCGAACGGCTCGAATAGCCGCGGCGACATTTTCCGGTGTGAGCCCGCCCGCTAGCACTATACGGTGAGACGAGGCGGCGCGGCGAGCGACATTCCAGTCGGCGGCCGTGCCGGTGCCTCCATATTGGCCGCCGCGCGATCCATCGAGCAGGAAAGCAAACGCGTCGTGAAATCTGTCCAGCGTGGAAAGTGGAAAGTCGGCGGCGACGCGAAAGGCTTTGATGACGGGGACGGTGCGTCCAACTTCGGAAACGATGGAAGGAGATTCGTCGCCGTGAAGCTGGGCCGCGTTGAAGCGCACAAAGGCATGGAGCGAAGCGATTTCCGAAGGCTTGGCGTTCACAAACAGGCCGACCGGCTCGACGCCTCCAGGAAGTTTCGCCCGTATGGTGGCGGCTTCGACGGTGGAAACGCGTCGCAGGCTCTTCTCATAGAAATTGAAGCCCAGCATGTTCGCGCCCGCGTCGCAAGCTGCCTTCGCGTCCGGCCAATTGGTGATGCCGCATATCTTGACGAGGATCATGTCGTGGTCAACTCGGCAGCGCAGCCGTTCCCAGAAGGGCTCCGAGCGCGGCGCCGGGATCGGGCGACAGCATGAGACTCTCGCCGATAAGAAAAGCGTCGAAGCCCGCACTGCGCAGCCGCGCAAGGTCATCGTGCGTGCGAAGACCGGATTCGCTGACGGCGATGCACTCCTCCGGTATCCGCTCGACCAGTTCGTAGGAGGTCTCGACATGCAAGTCCAGAGTCCCCAGGTCGCGATTGTTAACGCCAATGATGCGAGCGCCGGCGGCAAGCGCGCGATCCAGCTCCGCGGCGGTATGAACCTCCACGAGCGGCTCCATTTTCAACTCGCGCCCGAGAGCGAGGAGCTCGCGAAGCAATTCGTCACCGAGCACGGCGACAATCAGCAAGAAGCTGTCGGCGTCGTTCGCGCGGGTTTCCCAAACTTGCCACGGATCGAACAGGAAGTCCTTGCGCAGTACGGGGAGTTTCACGGACTTTCGAGCGTCGCGGAGATTCTTCAGCGAGCCGCCAAAAAATTCGCCTTCGGTAAGCACGGAAAGGACGGCGGCTCCCGCGGCCTCCAGCGATCGCGCCAGCTCGACGGGATGGAATGGTTCTCGAAGAATTCCTTTTGACGGCGAAGCAGGCTTCAGCTCTGCGATAATATTTAAGGAATTCCGCGACAGCGCGGAGGGAAAGTCGCGCAGCGGAGTTGCAGCGTTCACGCCATAGCGAAGCGCTGCTTCCGGAAGGACGCGCTTGCGATGGTCGACCTCGAGGCGGCGCGCCCGCAGGATGCGGTCGAGGACGGTTCCGCCGTCGGCATGAGCGCTCATAGCCATCGCTTTGTATGCTAGAGGCGGAAGGTAGTAGTGTCAATTGCAGGAACGCGAGGAGTCGCGAGCTGAAGTTTGCACCGCTCGGAAGCCGTTGATCGATGGGAGAGGGAATGGGATCCCGGGAAGAATACGGACCATTGTTGGAGGAACTGGCGAATGAGGCGGACGCGATCTCCATGCGTTTTTTCCGCACCCTTGACATTCGCATCGACAAGAAAGTAGACGGCTCGGCTGTGACGCAGGCGGATCGCGGCGTGGAAGAGATGGCACGCACCAAGGTCGCCGCGAGCGGACTGGGATTGGACGTACTTGGGGAAGAGATGGGGGGCGAGAATGCAAAAGCTCCCGCCGGGGCGGCCCGGGCGCGGTTGATCATCGATCCCATCGATGGGACCGAGGAATTTTCGCGCGGCATACCGACATTCGGAACGCTGCTGGGTATCGAGCGGGATACCGAAATCGTGGCCGCCATGGTGAGCGCTCCGGCTCTCGGCATTCGGTGGTGGGCGCATCGCGGCGCAGGTGCATGGAGGAACGGAGACAGAATGCGCGTTTCGAACGCGAATCGTCTCGACAGTGGAATGGTCTTAACGGGAGGCACCGGACCGAACAGTAATCGGCAGAACACTGACAAAATGCGCCTTCTATTGGACGCCGCGCGCTACGGGCGCTCCTTTGGCGGATTCTGGAAGCACATGATGGTGGCCGAAGGCGCGATCGAAGCAGCGGTGGATTTGCATTCGAAGCCGTGGGACCTGGCGCCGGCCGCGCTGATCGTGGAAGAAGCCGGCGGCCGCGCGACAGATGTGCACGGCGAGCGAACCATTTATAACGGAAGTCTCGTGAGCACAAACGGAAAGATTCATGACGAGGTGCTAGCGCTCTTGCGGTGAGGAAGGACACGGCGGGCCATTATTAGACGCCCATCAAGCGCGTCTGCCGGCCCGTGGAAAGTATCGAAACGAACGATGATCAAGATCAAGCGAGTCTATGAAAAACCGGCGAAGGAAGACGGATGGCGTGTGCTGGTGGACCGGTTGTGGCCGCGAGGAATGAAAAAAGAGCTTGCGCACGTGGAGTTGTGGATGAAAGACGTGGGACCCAGCGATGCGCTGCGGAAGTGGTTCGGGCATGAGCCGGAAAAATGGAACGAATTTCGCAAGAGGTATCGCGCCGACCTGGAGAAGAAGAAGGAGCTGGTCGCGGAATTAAAGAAGATGGAAAAAGAGCACGGAACTCTGACTTTGGTTTTCAGCGCGAAGGATGAGGCACACAACCAGGCCGTGGTTCTGGCGGAAGCCCTGCGGAAACGGTAAGCACGATCACACGCAAGACCGCAGGAACATCCTCTGTCGGTGAGATTTCTTTAGACTAGCAACAGCTTTCCAATTTGGATGTTTCTTCCTGTCGCCCGTACACCTAGCCTCTACCAGCGAAAGGAAGAGCAGGGATTATTCCCGGGGGATTCATATGGATATCAAAGCGCAAGCAGTAAAAGCGGAAAAACTCAGAAAGCTGCATCATGGGCCGCGCCTTTTGGCGCTGCCGAATGCGTGGGACGCGGTCAGCGCGCGAATTCTGGAGGAGCTCGGTTATCCGGCTATCGCTACCAGTAGCGCGGCGGTGGCCTTCTCCCTCGGATATCCTGACGGACAACGCATTTCCCGCGACGAGATGTTGCAGGCGGTCGGGAGGATTACGCGGGCCGTGCGCGTCCCCGTCACTGCCGACCTGGAGTCCGGCTATGCCAAGACACCGGAAGAAATCGCTGCCTTCACGAAAGCCATGGTGGCTTCCGGCGCTGTGGGACTGAACTTCGAAGATGTCACGGGAGACGATGAGGGCACGCACGTGGAGCTGGGACTGCAAGTGAAAAATATCCGCGCGATTCGAGAGACTTCCGCCGCGCTTGGCGTGCCCGTGGTGATCAACGCGCGCACAGATATCTATTTGATGCCGATCGGGCCCGAGGCAACGCGATTCGAACGGACAGTCGAAAGGCTGCGCGCTTACCACGAGGCTGGCGCGGATTGCCTCTTTGTGCCCGGCTTGTGCGACCGCGAAATCATCGCAAAGCTTGTGAAAGCCCTGAACGCGCCGCTGAATATTCTCGCTTCGCAGGGTTGTCCCTCGCTCAAGGAGCTCGAAAAAATGGGAGTGGCTCGCGTGAGTGCGGGCTCTTCAGCCATGCGCGCGGCTATGGGAGCGTTCCAACACGTTGCCAAGGATTGGCTGGCGCTTGGCTCGTACGATTCGCTCACGCAGGTTACTGTTCCTTACGCGGAACTCAATCGAATGATGGCGAACCGCAACTCCTGACGCCAGTCTCGGAAACATGCCCAAGAAAGCCGCACTGCTCAATGTGCTGAACGATGAAATCGTGGCGTGCCGCAAGTGCCCGCGACTGGTCGTGTATCGCGAAAAAGTGGCGCGAGAAAAACGGCGAGCCTTTCGCGATTGGACGTACTGGGGCAAGCCCGTGCCGGGATTTGGCGATTCGGGCGCCGAGCTGTTGATCCTGGGACTCGCCCCGGCCGCGCATGGAGCGAATCGGACAGGGCGCCTCTTTACCGGAGACCGTTCCGGAGATTTTCTCTATGCCGCGCTGCACAAAGCCGGGTTTGCGAATCAGCCGACTTCCGTTCGAAACGGCGACGGCTTGCGATTGAGCAACGCCTACATCGCGGCAACCGTCCGATGCGCGCCACCCAAGAATAAGCCTCTCCCCTCGGAAATCGAAAATTGCCAGAGTTATTTAATCCGTGAGTTGGAGATCCTGCGGCCAAAGGCCGTTCTAGCCCTCGGAAAAATCGCATGGGATGCCTACCTGCAAATCCTCAAGGAACGCGGATGGATCGCCTCGCGAGCTGCTTTTCGTTTTGCGCATGGCGCCGAAGAGGATTTGCCGGGCGAGGGCGGGCGGCTATTTGGCGTGTATCACCCAAGCCAGCAAAACACGCACACCGGGCGGGTGACGCCCGCCATGTACCACCAAGTTTTGCGGCGTGTTCGCCGGTTTCTTTCAACGTAAGCCCCAGAAGTCCCGTCTCTCGTTGATTCCATGCATCGCTCCTGTGTCGGCATTAGCATGCACACGTATGGCGCCTATTCCCGACACATGACCCGAGCGCCCCTGAGCCTGTGACCGCGTGCACATCCATCTGTCTGTCTTTTCATCCACTTATCGGTGCGCTGAAAAATGACGTTGGCGACCGACCTGCATCTCCCACGATTCGGCAGGACACGCGGGAGGCCAATATGCAGGCGAGGAAGACACGGCAGTTTTTATCGGGGATAACAGGGCTCGTGGCGGCCTTGGGGTTTGGGATGGTTTGCGTTGCGCAGGACAATTCTCAAGTTCAGCCGCCTCAGCAAGCGCAAGAAAGACCAATTATTTCGCAGGACCGCATCAGCAAGAAACCCATGAGCGAGAACGAGGACCAACCGCTCAAAGCCGCCGACGGACAGCGTCATGGACTGCCGCTGGAAACGTATGGTGTTGCGCCAGGAACGAGATTTTTGGTTGCTCTGGAAGATGATCTGGGAACGAAAGGCACTCAGGAAAAAGCAAAGTTCAAAGTGAGGACACTTGAGCCTCTGGAAGCCGGCGACGGGATTTACCTGCCATCGGGAGCCGAGATCGAGGGGCATGTCAGCCACGTTGAACCGGCCGGAGTCGCGGGCCGCGCGAAACTGTGGCTGACCTTTGATGAGATTCGAACCAGGTTCGGGCGTTTGCCGATCGTTGCAGAAGTTGTGAGCGTTCCCGGTGACCATAGCGTCAAGAGCAAGCCGGGCCAGGAAGGATTGATCGAGGGAAGAAGCAGCACGCAGGAGGACGCGGCCCAGGCTGCAGCCGCGGGAGCGGCCATCGGTGCTGTCAAAGGCGTCAAGGATAAAGACAAGAAGGAAGCCGCGGAGGGCGCGGCGCTGGGCGCACTCACCGCGTACTTGATGGAGTCGGGTCGAGGCCATGAACTGGATTTGCCGAAGGGCGCCAAGCTCGAGCTGGAATTGGAAAGGGCGCTTTATCTGGTGAAGGAGTAGAGAGCAATTGCAATCTGAAAAAAATTGCAGGAGTTGAGCTCGAGCCAGGGGGCACAGACTAGCCCACGATCTTCTAATGGATTTGTTCGATGCCGGGGATGAGCCGGCGCAGCACGGAGGCTGCGCCGGCTTCTTTGCGTTTCTGAAGCTTGTTCCCGCTGGCCATTTAATTTATCGGACGTTCAGCCTCAAGGAGCCGTCCTCGCTTGGCAAGCGTGCCCGCGGCTTGTTACAGTCGAAGTGTCCAGCCTGCACAGGGATCTGCGAAAATCAGAAGTGTTGCGCGGGAGAGGCGTGAACGCATGGGGGATGAAGCGAGAAGCGCAGCGCGCGCGATGGAGCCGCTCGAGCGCAAAGACCGCGTGTTGATTGTCGAAGACGAAGACAACGCACGAAAAGGTTACGAGCAGCTCCTGCAGCGATGGGGCTTCGATGTGCTTGGCGTGGGGACTGCGGAAGAGGCGCTGGCGAAATTTGGCAGCTACCAGCCGGACACGTTGATCGCGGACGTCGAACTGCCCGGAATGAACGGGCTGGACTTGCTGAAGCAGCTTGGGCCGGAGCTGCTGGATGTCCCCGCGGTCATCATCACCGGAAAAGGAAGCGAAGAACGCGCCGTGGCCGCCATCGAGTCCGGCGCGTTCTGGTACATCGAAAAGCCGTTGAAGGGGCCGGTCCTGAGGGCTTTGCTGGACCGGGCGCTGAGCAAAGGGCGGGACGCCAGGCAGCTTGTCGTGTTGCAGCGTCAATTGCGTGAAGCAGGGCGGCTCGGCGAACTGGTAGGCGCGTCGAAACCGATGCAGGATGTCATGCGGCTCGTCGAAATGGCCGCGCCAAGCTCGGCATCTGTGCTGATTACGGGAGAAACGGGCTCCGGCAAGGAAATCGTCGCCCGGACCATCCACAAACTTTCGCCGCGCGCAAACGGGCCGTTTGTGCCCATCAACTGCTCCGCGATTCCCGAGACACTCATGGAAAGCGAAATCTTCGGCCACGAACGCGGCGCGTTTACTGGCGCGGCCGAGCGGCGCATCGGTTGCTTCGAGCTGGCGGACTCCGGGACTCTGCTCCTCGATGAGATCGGAGAGATGCCCGCGCCGACGCAAGCGAAACTTCTTCGCGTGCTGGAAGACCGGAAAATACGGCGGCTCGGAAGCAAAAGCGAGACGCCCGTGGATGTCCGTGTGCTTGCGGCGACGAACAAGGATCCGGAAAAGGCTGTGGCGAGCGCGGAGCTCCGCCAGGACCTGTTTTTCCGGCTGAACGTCTTCCACATCAATTTGCCGCCGCTGCGCGAGCACAAAGACGATATTCCGCTTCTCGTGGAGCACATCTTGCGCGACGTGAACGCGAAGCATGGGAAGCACGTGCGGGGAATCGGGGCGGAGGTGCTGGACATTTTCATGAGCCACACCTGGCCGGGGAATATCCGGGAACTTAGAAACATTCTCGAGCGCGCGTCGATCATGTGCGAGAAGGAGCTGATCACGCGGGCATGCCTGCCGGGAGAGTTCGGCAAATCGGCGCAGAAGAGCTCCGGCGATCTCTCCTCGATCAAGTTTCCCGTGGGGACGACTGTGGATGCCATGGAGCGTGAACTCATCCTTCAAACGCTGAACGCGACGGGAAACAACAAGACGCGGGCAGCCGAACTGCTCGCTATCAGCCTGAAGACGCTCCACAATAAGCTGAAAGAATACGGCGGCGAACGCGCCGAGGCGGAATAGGGCCTGCGATGCAGCTCCGGCTGCGAACAAAACTCACGCTGGTCATGACGGGACTCGTGCTGCTGGTGGTGGCGGCCGTTTCTGTCGTGTATTTCGCGCAACTTCTCCAGGAGGTGCTGGATCAGAGCGAACGCCGGGCCGCTGAAATCGCCAGGAATACTTTTGACCAGGTCAATGTAGCGCTGCAGGAAGCGAAGGCGCAAGGATGGCGGCCCGAATCCAACTCCCCCGAAGATATTCGCGACTATGTTGCCTATGCTCTCGGCGCAAGTCAGGGCTTACAGGCGCAACTCCAGGCCGCCGTCGCCTCGCCGGGAATTTACGAGATCTCTATCATCGATCACCAGGGCCGAGTGCTGGCGTCCGCCCCGGACAAATCATTGGTGAATCAACTCCCGCTCCGCTATCCTCCGCTCTCGCAGCTCACGCAACGCGGCATCCTTCATCAAGTGAAGGTCCTCGCCGGCCCCCCGGGAAACTACGAATTCCAGTTTCAATTCAATTATGGCGAGGAGCCTTTCGGGGAAGTGCGCGTTGTAGTCTCGTCCGGCCTCTTGCTCGACAAGGAAATTTTGCCGATTGTCAGGAAACTCGGAACGATCGTCTTGTTGGCCCTGATCATATCCACTGTCCTTGCCGCTGTGGTCAGCGGGGCGACGCTTGCGCCCCTCGCTCGCATTTCCCTCCAGTTGGACCGTATCTCCGCCGGCCAATATGATGCTCCGATGCTAGAGGTGAAGGGACTCGGGGGAAGCAGCGATGAACTCGGCCAGGTCAGCCGGAAGATTACGCAGGTCGGCCAGCAATTGCGCGGAGTACACGAAATTTTCAGCACCATGCGCGAAAATATGAACTCTGTTATGGCGGGGCTTGAGGATGGGCTTCTGCTCTTCACGCGCGACGCCCGCGCGGTCATGGTCAGTCCCGCGGCGGAAAAATTTCTTGGCGCCCCCGCGGGACAGTTTCTCGGGCGGCGCGTGACGGAAATTTTTCCGATTGGTCACCCTCTCCGCGACGCGTTGCACATCGAAGGGGATGAGTTGCGAGAGGTCGCCGCGGAAACGGAGTTGAAAACCGCGGAAGGCGAAAAAAGGGTGAGCGTGAGCGTGCAGGCGATTCAGGAAGACGGCGAGCGAATGGGCGCTCTTGTGACGCTGCGCGATCTCGATTCGCTGGACAGCATCAACACGCAGCTCCAGGTGAGTGAGCGTCTGGCCGCCCTCGGACGCATCACCGCTGGAGTCGCGCACGAAGTGAAGAATCCTCTGAACTCCATGCGGTTGTGGCTCGAAAATCTGAAAGAGTCCTTGCCGCCCGACCCGGACAGCAGCGCGAAGCAGGCCGTAAACGTTCTTGACAAGGAGATCGACCGCCTCGACGCCGTTGTGAAGCGCTTCCTGGATTTCACTCGCCCGATGGATGTCCGGCTGGAACCCACGCAGCTTGCCGAGCTGCTAAGAGAGGTCCTGGAAGTGGCCCAGCCGCAAATGCAGAAAGCCAACATTCAAGTCGCCCAGCTATTGCCAATCGATGTCCCGGAAGTCTATGTCGATCGCGCTTTGCTCAAGCAGGCCGTGCTCAACCTCCTGCTGAACGCCGGCGAATCCATGCCCAACGGCGGACAATTACGGCTGATGCTCAGCCGCCGCGGGGAAATGGCGGAAATTACCGTGGGCGACACCGGAAAAGGAATCCCGCTCGAACACCGGCAAAAAATCTTTCAGCTGTTTTTTACGACACGGCCCGGGGGCAGCGGCATCGGATTGGCCAGCACGTTTCGAATCGTGCAGCTTCTTAACGGCTCGATAGATTTCACGAGTGAAATTGGCAAAGGAACGACGTTTCGCATCGAGCTTCCACTCGCGGCATGATGTGGAATGACGTGCGCACGCGAATCCCTATGACAGAATTTTCGGCCCGGACCCGTATCGTCGTGGCGCAAGCGAGACCTCTGATTTATTTCGGCGTGCTGAGTTCCTTGGCGATTTTGCTGAGCGGCTGCGCCGCGCAAAGAAAACCCGCCATCCCGTGGACCACCGCTGTGTTAGTAAGGCCCGTCGCGCTGCAGACGTCATCGCCGGCTATAGACCTCGAAGATCCGCTTCCCGACCTAAGAATGGAGATCCCGCCTCCGCCGCCACCACTTGCGGCAAGAACTACTCCGCCGAGGCCGCGCGGTTCTGTGCCCTTGCAAAACCAGAATTCCGCATCCATAAAACCGGAAGCGCCACAGGTTGTGCCGGACTTGACGACACAAGAATCGGCTTCACTCCAGCGGGAAACAAGCGAGAGCTTGAACGCCGCGACGCGCAATCTCAAACTCGCGTCCGGAAAATCGCTGAACGCCACGCAATTCGATCTTGCGTCCAAAGTGCGAAGCTTTATTTCCGATGCGCGAGAAGCCGCCCACGCGGGCGATTGGGCTCGCGCGCGTGACCTGGCAAAAAAAGCGCAAGTCTTGTCTGAACAGCTCGCGGAATCTCTTTAACATTTCTACAGCTGCGCGCCTGACTTGAACGAAATACCGCAGTTTTCTGCGAAACACTTCCAGCAAGCCAACCCGAGAGGCAGCTCGCATGTTGCCAGTCTGCGCAAACGTGATGCGCTTTCGCTTCTGCGTTAAGATGACGAGATGAAGAAGTTTGACGTGGCGATTGCGGGCGGCGGATTGATTGGCGGATCCATCGCACTCGAGCTGGCGCGAGCCGGTTTGCGTGTCGGTTTGTTCGACCGGCAGAATCCCGGGCAGGAAGCATCCTGGGCTGGAGCGGGAATTCTTTCTCCCGCGCCGGAAAGTTCCGCGATGATCCCACTCGTGCCGCTCGGCAAGACAAGTCTGTCGCTCTATCCGAAATTCGTGGAGATGGTGGAGGAAATTTCGGGGCAGAGCGCGGGCTACCGCCCGAATGGGACGCTGCAAGCACTGTTCACTCGGAATGCGCGCGAAGAACTCAGCACAATCATTGCGCTGCATCACGGTCTTGGATTAAAGGCGGAGCCGCTCAGCGCACAGGACGCGCGAGCGCTCGAGCCGTGCCTCAACGAAGATCTCGAAGCCGCTGTGCTGCGGCCGGAGGAAGCGTCGGTCGATAATCGCGCGCTGACGTGCGCAGTGCTGGAAGCGGCGAAGCGGAGCGGTGTGGAATTTTTCCCGGAGCGCGGCGCAGAAGCAATTCTGCGAGATGGCAATCGATGTAGAGGCCTGAATCTCAAGCGCGAAAAAATCGAAGCGCAGTGGACCGTCATCGCGGCTGGTTGTTTTTCGGCGGACATCGAAGGAGTCGCCAAGTACGCGCCGGTGCGCCCGGCGAAAGGCCAAATGGTTGCGCTGCGCGCGGACGATTTAAAAATCGAGCGCGTTCTTTGGTCGGAAAACATTTATCTTGTGCCGCGCAACGACGGGAGAATTCTTGCCGGAGCGACCGTCGAATATACCGGATTCGAAAAATATTTGACGGCGGGCGGCATCGAAAAAATTCTCGCCGCTTCGATTGAACTGGCTCCTCGACTTGCAGGCGCGCGCCTCGAAGAATCCTGGGCCGGGCTTCGCCCTGACTCGCCGGATCATCTGCCCATTCTCGGACCAACCGATGTTGAAGGTCTCCTTATTGCTACGGGACACTTTCGCAGCGGAATTCTGCTGACGCCGATCACCGCGCAGCTTGTGCGCGAATGGGTGACGCAACAACGCGTCAGCGTGGATTGGGAACGATTCAGTCCTCTGCGATTTCAGTCCGCTTCCGCGCAGGGCGCTCCAGCTTAAGTCCTTAGAAAAACAATCACGCTGCCAACGTGCCGCGTCCCGACGTTTTTGAGGTTTTCGTTTTCGTCTTCGTTTTCGTCTTCGTTTTCCTATCCTTTTTCTTTTTTGTTTTCGTTTGCGTTACGGTTGAGGCGCGGGAGGCGGCGTGATGGGCATGGCCTGTCCCGTGTTCGTGAATTGAATCTCGCTCTTGTCGAGAGCCAGTTCGTGCTCGAGAACGATATCGAGAGTGGAGCCGCGCGGCAATTCGGCGTCGGGCCCTCGCGTCAAGAGAACCGCGCCGAGTCCCGCGAGTGCGCCGACGCCCGCGCCGATTCCAAGTCCCTTGGCGCGCCCTGCGATTGCGCCGATCCCCGCGCCAGTCGCGGTTGTTTCGGCGACGGTTTGGGCGTCCTTACCTTTTCCGCCGGGGCTGATGACCTTGCCTTCGGAGTCCATGGTTTCTTTCCCACCGGAATCAGCGCTGCGAGGCGCCGCATTCAAGTCCACCGTATAACCATTCGGAAAAATCAATGTATCCAGACGCATGCGAAACTCGCCGCGACCCTTCACGCGCCCGGGCCGCTTGGATTCGATGAGTTCCCCTCGAAGATACGAACCTACCGGAATGATGATGTGATTGTTCTGCGTGATGGGGAAAGAAGTGTGGAAGTAAACGGAATCGCCGGCTTTTGCGCCGCGAGTGGAAATGCCGTTTTCAAGAACGACGGCAACGCGAGTGCCAGCGGGAATCCTGATCTTGTCCGTGGAGGCGGGAGCTGTCCGCGCGGCGGGCTGCTTCTCGGGTTGCGGAGGAGGAGCGGCAGTCTGCGGCCCCGCTGGTTCTTGCGCCCGGCCCGAGTGTGGCAGGGCAACCAGGAGGGCGGCCAGCACGCAATAAAGTGCAAACTTTCCGCGGGGCGGCTTACTCATAAAGTGCCTCCAATATGCAAAATCCGATGCGATGCGGTAGACGCCGGATGCCCGAGTATACGCCTGCTGGAGGAAGTGGGAAGCGGACAAGGAAGAGAGAATGTTGGGAGGCAGAGGATGAGAATGCAGGGCCCCCCACCCCGGGTGATTTGTGCAAAGAGTGCGCAAGGATATGAAGAGATTGAAGATAGCGTTTTGCGCGGTGCAAAAGAGTGCGTAAGAGTATGAAAACAAAGGGAAGCTAAAGCATTTGGAATGATACTGATGTGGACACTTGCGGGAAGAGCGGTTCAGAGCTGAAAGTTCAAAGTCGGAAGTGAACACGGAGACACACCCCCATAGGTGACGGAAAGCGTGTGGATGAGATTGATAGCAGAGCGGTTGCGACGGTACCGGCGTGTCGAGTTGTGACGAGTGTGTCGAGAAGGGAGCGAAAGTGGCGGGGCCGGGCATGGGGAAGGGTTGGAGAGCCATAGGAGCTGAACTCGACGATTTATTTTACCGCAAAGGATGATAACTTGTCAAGGTATTTCTACTGTATTTCTACTGTAGTAACCATTCGAATGGCCCGAAGTAGAGATTTAAGTGGATGATGGGAAAGGAGATGGAGCGAAAATAGAGCCCCTGAAAAAACATTTCAACGAACGAGGCTAGACAAGAGGGCCGAGCCGCAGTTCGGGGAAAAGCAAGAGAAGGGGCTGACGAGTGAGGCGGTTACCTGAGCACTGCGGCGACGGCTTGGCGGAGGAGATGGATCATTTCGCGCCGATGTTCAACGGAAAGGTCAAAACCCGCACCCATGCGAAAACCGCAAAGATGCGGCGCCGAAAACCGTTTCACCAGTCTACCTGTCAGCCACCCGCCGGCATAACGGTTTTCTTCGCTACTCCCCTCATGCGTATTGTGGCTCGAATGGAGCAACCTTCGATTAGACAATTAACATCCTGGATTCGTTGGGGGTGGGTTAGGTTACGCATGCAGCGACTATACTAAATCCGCTTTAGCATGTCGAGGGATTTCCTTACGCGTCTAGCAGAATAGCTTCTTCCTCAGAGTCACGGTCGGTCTCGTCTTGGTCTTCCGTGACCTTACTATCGTCGGTGGGCCGGAGGTCTTCTAGGGTCTTGCGTCTCTTTTCATACATTTCCCGATGTAACTTTAGGGCTTCCGATTCAACTTGCTTTTGTTTTGATTTGCTTTTAGTCATGTTGTGCTCCCCGTAGAAGGGTTAGCTTGAGTGTGGCCGTACAACCAGAAAAAGGGCATACGGAATTTCCTTGATAACCGCTTACAGATAACCCCCTGTGATGTAAGATTCTCTAATTCCGTTACAACTTTTTTCGACAGGTCCGATTCGTCTGTCGTCATTTCTTTCACGACAAGCTTCCAATTGTCGCAAAAGTGATAATCCAAATGGAACGAATGAGATGGTGCTCCGTGTACAAGCTTTTCGCTCAGGTCCTCAGAGCGCTCTGCCCTGTCAGAAAAATCCGCAAACATGTAAGTGTACAAAAGTTCTTTGGCATAATGGCGGGTAAGATTTCGTTCCCTGAAAAATTTAGCTACTTGCAAAGCTCCAACTTCATGCACCATCGCTACGAGCAACTCCGAATCGACATTGGTGTTCCCGCCCTCCATTTTCCTTAGTTGTTCTTCAATGACTTGACGAGCACGCCTCGCAAAGTCAATAAAACCATCAATGGTGGCTAACTCAACTTCCGATCTTCCGCGTTCGGACTCAGATACAAGCGTAATATCTATGGGCGACAATCCGGCGTAGTGCCCTAGCCGGACTTCGTCACCGGACAAGGATAACAAAGTAGCTGCGCTATACGCACGTTCGGGTACCAAAAACGCTACGTCTTTTACCATGTCTCTGATGAGCTGCGCGATGCGATAAGCTGCAACCGGGTTTCCTCCCCAACTGTCTAACAAGACATCCAACTGTGGGAGCTTCGTCTCCACTGTGACGCTGTTTCGACGAAAGGCTTGATAGACTTCCGCCATGTCACGCTCGCCCATTCTCGACAAGGGTGGGTAAAAAAGAATTAAAAGCGGTCTCTGTCGATGTTGGCTTAGCGCGAGAGCGGCAGACTCCAAATCCGTCATCGGGTCAGTACTGGGGCTGGTCATTTTCTTAGCTCTCTTTTGTTTTCCACCTAGCTTGCGCCGCTTTGCGAGCGACCTCTTTCCGCTCTTTGGCACTCATAGTCTCCAAGCGGCGCTTCCCACCAATCTTCCCGCCTCTACGCCCCAACTCTGCCATCAGCATAGATATTTGGGATGACGTAGGCGGCGCTATCCTATCATCACTTTCTGTTGTTGCATTGGCCAAATGCCTCGCCAACTGGTTCACGCCTTCTGGTCTCTTCGGCCTCTTCTTCATACCCGAATCTTATCATGCTAAAGCGGCTTATGCAATCGTTGTTCCATTCAAGGTAGCCCAATACCCTATTTTGGTAACTATTCGAATCGCCCGAGGTAGAGATTTAAGTGGATGACGGGAAAGGAGATGGAGCGAAAATAGAGCGCCTGAAAAAACATTTCAAGGAGCGACCGGGGCTAGACAAGAGGGCCGAGCCGCAGTTCGGGGAACAGCAAGAGAAGGGGCTGACAAGTGCAGCGGGCACCTCAGGACTGCGGCGACGGCTTGGCGGAGGAGATGGATCATTTCGCGCCGATGTTCAACGGAAAAGTCAAAACCCGCACCCTTGCGAAAACCGCAATGATGCGGCACCCAAAAGCGCTCCACCAGTCTACCTGTCAGTCAGCCACCCGCTTATTGTGCTGGACGAGGGGGACGTTGCTGCTGCTGCCTGTCCCTGTCACAGTAAAGTTGACGCCGTTGCTGGGAATTCCTCCGACGGTGACGACGACGTTTCCGGTGGTAGCGCCGCTTGGCACGGGCGCGGCGATGCTGGTTGGGCTCCAGTTCGTTGGTGTTGCGGCTGCGCCGTTGAATGCTACGATACTTGTTCCCTGCGTGGGGCCGAATCCCGCTCCCGAAATAGTGATCGAGGTTCCTGCCGTCCCAGATGTGGGCGTCAAACTAGTGATAATTGGCGTGACAGCAAAACTGAGGCCGTTGCTCGGCTGCCCGGCCACCGTGACATAGACATTCCCAGAGGTAGCCGCGCTCGGAACTGGCGCGGTGACGCTAGTTGCGGTCCAATTCGTGGGATTGGCCAAGGCGCCATGGAAGGCAACTGTGCTTGTCCCCTGCGACGCGCCGAAATTTGCTCCAGCGATGGTTACGGAACTCCCTACGGGGCCGGAGGGTGGGCTTAGGCCACTGAGAGTTGGCGACGGAATTGAAACGATAAAACTCGCGCCGTTGCTCAGCTGACTGGCAACTGTCACGGTGACGTTGCCCGTGGTTGCGCCGTTAGGCACGGGAACCACGATGCCTGTGGTGCCCCAACTGCTCGGCGTCGCGGCCGTGCCATTGAAAGTGATCGTGCTGGTTCCTTGCGCCGACCCAAAATTGGTCCCGGAAATTGCGACGGATGTGCCGATTACGCCGGAGACGGGATCCAAGCTTGAGATGGTGGGCGCAGAAGGGCTTTGGCTGCCTGTCCCGTCGAGCTCGATGCCGACGGGAGTGGCCATCATGTTGGTTTGCATGTTGAGATATCCGACTCTGGAACCAGTCTGGCTTGGCGCAAAGGTCACGTTGACGGTACACGTGGCGCCGACGGCCAATGGTGAAGACGAAACACAATTGTCCGTTTCGGAGAAGTCGCCTGAAGTGCCTACGCGAATGACGCGCAAGCTCGGGTTGTTGCTCGTGTTGGTGAGAGTGAGAGTTCGCGGGCCGCTGGCGGTCCCAATGTTTTGCGTCCCGAAGGAGAGCGAAGTAGGCGAGGGCGAGACTGGCGCCCCAGTGACGAAAACAGGGACGCCTTTGCTGGGGCCCCCGGAGTATGTGGTAACCACGGTTGCGTGTCCGGGCGCTACAGCTCTCACCAGCCCCTTGGTGTTGACGGTAACAATGGCGGGATTGGACGAGGAAAAAGACAAGTAGGTCGATTCGGTAACATTCAGGTTCGTAGCGTCGGCGAATCGGCCCGAGACTCTGAGGTAATCGAACTCACCTTGACGAAAATAGTACACGGGCGGGTTAGTGGTCAGCGACACGGGCTTGTCCGGTCGCTCCACGGTAATGTCGATAGACTTCGAGAATACCGCTTTGCCGACGGAGGGCCTGCCCACTGCGGTGAGCCCGTATCTTCCGGGAACAGTGTTGGAAGGGATGGTGAGAGAAAACGCAGCCGGAGCGGAGGTATTGGCGTCGAGCGGCCCACCTGGTCCCAGGATGCCGATAGAGGTGAACGTCAAATTAGCAGGTGAGGTAACAGTGATGGAGATGGTTTGCCCCGTGTTCACAACAATTCCACGCGTGGGGGACGTAATTTGTAGACCAGGCTGAGTCTGTTGCCCGAAGCAGGGATGGGCTAGCGCCAGAAGCAAAGCTGAAATGCGCGGCAACTGGGAAGCGCAGTTAGCGGGGATAGAGTTTTTCATTAGAATTTCGGGCGCTCCTTTTGGGGGCGGGCGGAGGATAGACACGTTGAGTTTTTTCTTGACGGAAGCGCACCGTGCGAGCATACCACTTCTGTAATTGCCCGAATGCGACAAGTGCGGCACCTCCAAAATCAAAATCAACTGCGCAGGTTCCGCGCATGAATCTCTTCGCCACCCGCCGGTAGTACGGTGCACTCCAGATTTCCGCCACCGCTGGCTTCTTCCCTACAATCCGTGCGGAGTTCTCTAAATGAAAAGTTCCGCGCCGACGTGAAAATACTGAGCGAGCTTCTTGGCCTGCGTTTTGCTTATAGATCGCTTGCCGTGAAAGACCTCGGAAGTAATTCCCTTCGAGCCGAATACTTTCCAGAGATCTTTTTGCGTCAGGCTGCGGGCCTCCATCAAATGCTGGAGTGTTCGCTGAGGAGTTGCTTTCCGAATTGGATAGCGCCGCTCCTCGTACTCATCAATGAGCACGGTCAGCAATTCAGCCAGTTCCTTTTCTTCCGGCGAAGGGTTCTCCCGTTCGTCCAGACGCAGAAGCTCGTTTGTGAGACGTTCGCATTCCTCATCCGTGTGGATAACATGGGGAAGCGTGCGGCCCAGCAGCTGCCCGTACGTTTTCTCGTCGAGATCGATCGTTGTGGTGCTCATTGTTTCCAGGCCCCTTCGTCGTATTCCGAGTGTGTCAGCAGGTACAAGACAAAGACTCTCTGCGTAAAGTAATTCACTCGCGCGACTAACCGGTACTTATTGCCAGCGATGTTGAACACAGTTCTCCGCCCAACCAAGTCGGCATTGTGGTAGACCTGTTTCCTTTCCGCGGGCGTCTTCCACTTTGCTTTGCGCACCACGCCGTACCATGCTTCAAGGCTCGCCTTCGCGTCGGGGTGTTCCTGCCAAAACCGTTCGAGAGCGCCTCGTTTTATGATGCGCATGGAATCTTAGGTTCTCATAATGAGAACAGAGAGTCAACTGTTCCAACCGGCTTGGGCTGAGTGAAATTAAGCGGCGCAGACTTCACTTTCTTGCCGATGGGTCGTGCCATGAAGTTGGCTCTAAACCGGCACGCGAAAATGCGGCGTATGCGGCACCCAGCCACCGGCTATGAATCTGCTCGCCACCCGCCGCACGCACGACGGCAGGAAGAATCAAAACTCCCAGACGCAAACCCGGCGTCTGGGGCACCCGGCAGCGCCGATTTCTACCGACCTCTGTACGCCGCGCCGCGTTTGCTGTACAGTCTTGTCAGGTACAGGATTGACCGTATGAGAACGGACGAACTTGCGCCGCGAGTGTCTTTGTTTGAACCTGAGGCTGCCCAGAGCAAGAATTGGTTCGTTATAAATCCCGCATTCTGGGCAATTTTGGCAGCATTTGTCGCTGGGGCAATCGCAGCGTCTGTCTTTCAGAGTTTGCAAACGGGGAATGGCTTCCGTACATGGTGGCGGCTGGGCTGTGTCGCCGTCTTTTGGTTTGTCATGGCAATTGTTGGCGTGGTACGAGGCCTTAACAAATCGCGGCCTTAATTTGTCTCTCACCCAAGGCTTTCGCTTCGATTCCAGTACCCACTTCTCCGGTAACCGCTTTACCAGGCATGTGGGGGTTTGTTAACCGACGCTTCTCGCTTGCTCAACGTCCACGCTGCTTCCATCAGGAGCGCTGCTTTCGTGTCCGATAGTGGGAGACTCTGAAGGAAGCCAATGGTTAGGTTGGCTTCGTTCTGAATGCCGATCTGGACGAGTGCTGGTACACCATCCACAAAGTGCAAGGTGCCCATTCTTTGCTGTTCCAGAATGACGTGATTCGCGATTTCAAGCCCTTGCTCTAGTAGCTGGTGCAACTCGTTTTTCTTGTCTTGCGCTGCTGCAACGGAGGCCTGGGCAGAAATCAGGTTCAGGCGCGTGGCATGCTCGATTCTCCTGATTTTCTACGGGACCAGTGATCACTGGGAGAGAATAACACTTTCGTAATTCACCGAGGCGCGAAGATACGAGGGTGCCTCAACCTTTCTGGGAAGAAAGGGTGGGCGATTCTTTTCTGGTGCCGAGAAATGTGAACGACATTAGGACAGGGGCGATCTGGACTGCAAAACCGTCGACTGCCAGGAAAGGAGGGAGCGATCCCGCGATGGACGCGATGGACGCAATGGACGCGATGGACGCAATGGACGCGAACGCTGTGGTTGACGCGGGAGGAGGAAAATGAGTAGCCTCGGGCGGTTGGCGGAGAAGAAGAGAAAGAGGCAGGGGAAAATGGCGAAGCTGGCGCTGATTTATGGAATGCGGTTGCTCCCGGAAGAGGAGTTGGGCGAAGTGAAGGACGCGACGGTCGTCCTGAAAAACGGCCGGACCGCGCGCATTACCATGCACCTGATCGAAGGCAGCAAGGAAGAGATCGAAGCGACCTTCCACGAATCCGTGGCCGCCTTCTTCGAGCTATACCCGGAGATTTAGAAGCCAGGAATTGGAGGTTAGAGGTTGGAGAAGGAGAAAGGGAAAAGCGAGAAAGATACGCAGGCAGAGGAAGGTAAGTTCAAGAAGAAGAATGGCAAAAAGCAGAATTCAGCGGTTGCCGAAATTTTCGGGGTCGGCGTTGGGATCACCGAGATTGTCGTTGATGAGAACGGTGGATTGGCCGGTAAGCTCGAAGCGTTTGCGGCATTTGAAGCAGGCCACGAGGTCATCAAGCCGCACCATGAAAGAAGTAGCTTTGGCGAATTTGCGGCGGTCTTCTTCGCCGGCGCCGCGCGGCAGTTCCCTTTTCTTGCGAGAGACTTTCCAGCGGACGGGAAATTCGAATTCGCCGCGGCAGCTCGGGCAAACGAGCTTGATCTTCCTGGTTTCTTCCTTTTCCGTGTAAAACGCGCGCTCGTCCATGATTAGACGGCGGGTGTGCGCACCGCCTCATCGATTGTAACAAATTCCAGGCCAAGGTCACGCCATCGCGGAAGCCAATGTTCAAGCGCCGCCAAAGTCGGAAGGCGGTCGGCGTTGAGCTGGCGGTGGGAACCATCGTGAAGGCAGAGGATGTCTCCTGTTGCAGCCACGCCATGCGAAGCGCCGGAAGCCAGACGGCGCTGGGCGCGGGCGGCGATCGGCGCGATCCGCGGGATAAGCCACTCCGAGGAAGTGGCACGCCAGTCACCCGGAATTAGGGTCCACATGACGACGCGCTTGCCCAATGCATGCGCGGCCGGAATGACCCAGGGATTGCGAAAACCGAAGGGCGGCCGAAACCATTTCGCTGGAGAGCCGGTGGCCGTTTTGATGGAGAAATCGCAGCAGCGAAGCTCGACGGTGATTTGATCCGTCTTCAGCCAGAAGAGGTTGGGATGGGCGTCGGTGTGATTGCCGACGACGTGGCCCCTTGCGGCGGTTTCCTTCAGAAGTTCCGGGCATTCCCGGGCGTGCTTGCCGATGATAAAAAAAGTGGCGCGCGCTTTGTAACGATCGAGAAGATCGAGCAGCTTCGGCGTGATCTTGGGATTCGGCCCATCGTCGAAAGTGAGAGCCAGCTTGCGCGGCGAGTTCGTGCGGCAAATCGTACGGCCAAAAAGCTGCGAGCGCGGGTGAACGGCTCCGTAAGCGACCAGCCCGGCAGCCGCGGCGGGCAACGCAGGAGCGGCGGCAATCAGCCACGGGTTCATCGCATCCATTCTCGCACGCCACGACTCCGGCGGACTACCCGGAAGGGAGTTGCGTGGTCTTAGACGCGCGGAGCGAGACAAGGTCTGCCGGGCTTCCATCGAAGGAAACCTCAACGCGGCGCCAGGTGTGGCGGGTGAATGCGTGCGGATGCAAGCTCGTGAACGCTGGGACGGGGAGGGACTTCGAGTCACGCGGGAAGCGGAACGGGGCAATGCCGAGACAGGGAGTGTGCCGATTTGGTCCAAACGCGAGGGCCTGTTCTCAAAGGGAACATGCTCCCGTCCGCGCGAACCGGGCGCCTTGTAAATAGAAGAATTCAGGCGCTTTAGATGAACACACGCGAAAACTTCAGGCTCGGTGTGGACTACCTCTTGCTTGATAAGTGAGCGTGAAGATGTGTCCAAAATCCGTTGGGAGAGATGCGGGTCGCGCTGGTGGAAAGAGTGCGCGTGGCGGATTCATCCTGTGCATTTTGGCGCTATTGGTCGAAGCATGCTTGGGTTGTTCAACGCTTCGCGCACAGGAGCAGCATCCTCAGTGGCAAGCGGATGTGCGGAGATATGCGGAAGCACGGGAGTGGGACGCGGCGATGAAGATCGTGGACAGAGAGGCTGCGCGAACGCCGCAGGACATGGACGTGCGCGCGTGGCGTGCACGGGTGCTGACATGGTCCGGACGTTTGAGCGAAGCGGAGAAAGAATACCTTGAAATCTTGAGGCACGTGCGGAATGACCCGGACAACTGGATGGGACTTGCGAGCGTATACCTGCGCGAAGGAAAAACGGCGGAAGCATTGCGCGCGCTGGACCGCGCCGAGGAACTCGATCCCAAGAGGGCGGACCTGCGGGCGGCTCGCGGCCGGGTGTTGCGGGCCATGGGAGAACGCGAGGAGGCTCGATCGGAATTTCAGAGCGCCTTGAACCTCGATCCTTCGAGCATGGAAGCGCGCGCGGGGCTGGTTTCGGTTCGAGGCGAAGCAAAACACGAACTGCGTTTCGCCGAGGACAACGACGTATTCAATTTCGCGAGCACAAATCGCGACGGATGGGTCAGCCTGGTTTCACAATGGACGACGCACTGGGCCACAAGCTTCGCGGGGAGCTTTTACGATCGAAATGGAACGAGGGCGGGAAAATTTTCGGGGGCTCTCACGGCGAGGTCGCATGCGTGGGGAGCTTTGACCGCCGGCGGCTCGGTTGGGCATGACCAGGGCGTCATTCCAAAGAGCGAGGCTTTCTTTGATCTAGACCACGGCTGGAAAACCGGCGAAACGAGCCTTGTTCGAGGCGTGGAATTCGTCTACGGCCAGCATTGGTATTGGTATCAGTCGTCGCGGATTCTCACTCTGAGCGGGACTACTCTCTTCGACCTTCCGCGAGAATTTGTGTTTTCGGTCGGGGCCAGCGGAGTACGCAGCGCGTTTTCCGGGGCCGGAACCGAGTGGAAGCCCACCGGTATGACGCGGCTAAGTTTTCCGCTGGCCCATTCGGGAGAGAAACAACTTTCGGGAAACATTTTTTTTGCGGTGGGTTCGGAAGACTTCGCGCAGGTTGATCAAATCGGCAGGTTCGCTTCGCAGACGTACGGCGGTGGATTGCGCTTTCAAGTGAATGCCCGGCAGGACATCACCGGGTACGGCTCCTACCAGAAACGCACACAGGACAGGACAGACACGGCATTCGGATTGAGTTATGGAATCCATTTTTGAACGGTTGTGGAGGCTGGGGCCGGCTGCGTTCGTGGTGAAGGCCATCGTCGCCGCAGTCGTGGCCGACGGCCTGTTGCTGGGCTTTATCCTGGTTCGGCGAACCTACCGCAAACGATATTTCGCACGGCGGGATAAACGCGTCTTTGAACTGCGCCAGGTTTGGGACGATTTGATTTCAGGAAAGATTCCCTACGATTCCTGGCGCCAGAAAGCCTTCGACCGGCGCATCGTGGAAACCATCGCGCTTGACGGGCTCGAGGCGGCGAGCGCGGAGGAATCGGCGCGGCTCCTGAAATTTCTGAGGAACAGCGGTCTCATCGAAAAACGCATTTATGAAGCCCGCACGCTGAAAGGCTGGCGGCGCATGCGCGCGCTAGTCGCGCTCGGGCAAACTCGTGCGCCGGAAGGCATTTTTGCCATGTCCCAGGCACTGCGGGACCGGGATCCGGAGATACGGCTGGCGGCGTTGCGCGGATTGGGCCGAACAGCGGCTCCGCAAGCCGCGGAGGAGATACTTACGTGGGTAGGAGAGCGCGGACTTTGCGTGCCGGCGCTGCCGCTGCAAAGCGCGCTGATCCAGTGCTGCGCGGAGCGTCCCAAGATCCTCATACCGTATGTCAGGCAAGCGAAAGGCCCGCTGCGGGAAGCTCTTGGCCGAGTGCTCGGCGAGGTGGCCACACCATCGATCGGCCCGGACCTGCTGCAATTTGTTGGCGACGACCTCGATGAACTGCGCGCCGCCTCCGCCAGAGCGATGTCCCACTCGGAGCCGAGCCTTGCGTTCGAGGTGCTTCATGAGTTGGTGCGAGATCCGATCTGGTTTGTGCGGCTGCGCGCTATCGTAAGCCTGGGTGAACTCGACGACGCGCGCGCAGTTCCGGATCTGCTGGTGGGCTTGACGGATTCGCACCGGCTGGTGCGTTTGCGCGCGGCAGAGGCGCTCGTCAAAACTGACGCGCCAATCGTACCTAACTTTCAAAAAGTAGTGGGCACACACGATCGGTATGGTTTGCAGGCGTACCTGACTGCCATCGAAAACGCTGGTTTGCAGAATCACCTGGAGGCGGAACTTCAGGCGGCCGTTTTGGGCAGCCAAGATGAGAAGGAAAGCCTGCTGAAAATTTTGCGGGAAGGATGTCTGCCTTCGACTGAGCCCGACGCGCCGGTCATAAGCCCGACAAAATCGGCTTCCCTCCCATGATTTGGCTCCTTGACCTCTCGAATCACACACTTTTCTGGTACTACGTCGGAAGCAATGTGTCTTACCTGGTGATGCTGATTATCGCGCTGAAGACGGCGGCGGCTCACCAGCGCAGGCTGCAGAGTTATCGGCTGGGCTGGCTGAAGGAGTCGCCCTTGGCGCCGCCCGTTACGATGATTGTTCCCGCGCACAATGAGGAGAAATCGATTCGCGTAGCAGTGCGAAACCTGCTTGAGCTGGACTACCCCCAACTAGAAATTGTCGTGGTCAATGATGGCTCGCAAGACCGGACGCTGGAAGAAATGCGCGAGGAATTCCGGCTGCGCCAGGTTCGCGCCGTGTATGTGGCGGAGACCAAGTGCGCTCCTATCCGGGGATTGTACCGGAGCGAAAATAGCGGAAACCTGTTGGTGGTGGATAAAGAAGCCGGGGGCAGCAAAGCGGACGCCATAAACGCCGGCTTGAATGCGGCCACATCCCCGTACATTTGCGTAGTGGATGCCGATTCGGTTCTGGAGCGGGACGCGCTGCTTCGAATCATGGTGCCCATCCTGGCGGACCCGAAACGTGTCGTAGCGGTCGGCGGGATCATCCGCGTTTTGAATGGCTCCGAAATTGAAGGCGGGCATCTGAAGCGAGTGCGATTGCCGCGCAAAAGCATTGAAGTGATCCAGGTGATTGAGTATCTGCGCGCTTTCCTGATCGGGAGAGAAGCATGGGGCCAGGGAAACATGCTCATGATCATTTCCGGAGCGTTCGGCGTGTTTCGCACGGATCTCGTGCGCGCAGTGGGCGGCTACAGGGCGCGCGCCATTGGGGAGGATTTTGATCTGGTGGCACGCATGCACCGGCTCCTGCTCGAACGAGGCGCGGACTATCAGATCCACTTTGTTCCGGACCCCATGTGCTGGACGGAAGTTCCCTCGGATCTAAGGTCGCTGGCCAGGCAGCGCGCACGCTGGCAGAAGGGGCTGCTGGACGTGCTTTGGCCGAACCGGGATTTGCTCTTTCGCCCGCGATATGGGCGGATCGGCAGCTTTGCGCTTCCTCATTTATGGCTGTTTGAATTATTCGCGCCGGTGGTCGAACTTACCGGGCTGGCCACGATCGTACTCGCGGCCTGCCTTGGCGTGTTGAGCCGGCACTTCTTCCTGCAGTTTCTGCTCTTCGGTTACGCATTTGCCACGGTGATCTCCATCGGCTCCGTCCTGCAGGAGGAGATTACCTACAAACGCTACAACGATTGGCAAGACGTCTTCCGCCTGATCAGCTACTGCTTCCTGGAACATTTTCCTTACCGCCAGCTGCATATGATCTGGCGGCTGCAGGGGCTTTGGCAATACCTGCGCGGTGACATGGCCTGGAAACCTTTGAAGCGCAAGGGACTCGGACCGGCCCGAACCTAAAGGCGCCGCCGAATTCCTGACGGCACATCCGCGGACAGCCGCCGGCCGCCGTGTCAGCCCGGGAGCTGGCGGCGCGTCTTCAAATCGTTGAGCAACCGTTCGACTTCGTTGTCACGGTCGAGGCGCGTGAGCTTTTCTCCCACATCGTCCGACAACAGCTCAACTTCCGCTGTGGCCACGGCTTCGGTTTGGTGCACCCGGTCTTTCAGCCGGTCAAAAGAGGCGCTCTTCGAGTTGTCGCCGATCGCGGTGTGCGCGTGGGCCGCCTTCCCGAGCGCCACGCTGCGGCGATGACGGGCCAACAGCAAATCACGTTTGGATTTCGCCTCGTCCAATTTCTGTTCGAGCTTCAGCAGCGCGCTCTTCAGAGCCTCGACCTGGGCCTTCTGGTCATCCACCTGTTCCTTGTAGCTCTGCGCCAGCCGCTGCGAGGTGTGGAAACGGTCCAGCGCGGCGCGAGCCAGATCATCTTCCCTCTTGTCAACGGCAACTTCGGCTTTGCGCATCCAGTCCTTCCCCGAATCTTCGTTTTCACGAAGCTTCTTTTCGAGCATGTGCTGGTCGGCGATGGAAACCGCCACCTGCGTTTTCACCTGCAGGTACTGGTTCTCCATATCCATCATCACTTGCTTGATCATTTTCTCCGGGTCTTCCGCACGGTCGATCATGTCGTTTAGATTCGCCCGGATTAAGGTGCTCACTCTTTCCAAGAGTCCCATCGTATTTCTCCTTTCAAACCATCAAAAAAAACCGCAACTCCTGCACCTAAGGCAAATGCTTCACGAACAGGTGAAGAAGTACAGGCATGTAACTCAGACTGAACGCCGCCAATCGCTCCGCGAGATAAGCTGTCCCTCCGAAAAAGTGCCGGACAGCGAACGTTATCAGCACCACGCAGAAGATCCAGAGAATCAGGAATTCATCTTTCAAAGTCATGGCCGTCCCCCCAACCGCCATTTAGCGTCCCGGCAAGCGGCAGGCCTGCCGGGACGGAAGCAAACGTTAGGACTTCTTGACCACGGGAACCTGCGGCGGCTGGTCGGGCTTCGGAGCCTTGTCGCCGATCATGCGCACCTTGCCGAGCAGTTCGGACATTTGCATGCCGGAAAGGGCTTCGAAGAGCGCCGGAACTTGCGCGGCAATCTTGGTGATGTCGCCGGTCAATTTGTAAGCACCGGCTGCGTCGCCATTACCGGTCGAAACGATGGTGACCTTGTCGACTTTGCTCAAGGGCTCCGAAAGCGCTCGCACAACTTCCGGCAAACTGCTAATGAGCTTGTCCACTACAGCGGCCTGGTTGTATTCCTGGAAGGCTTCCGCCTTGATATTCATGGCCTTGGCTTCCGCCTCGCCTTTTTTGAAGATGATTTCCGCCTCGGCCTCGCCTTGAGCGCGGATGGAGGATGCGCGGCCTTCCGCTTCGGTAATGAGCCGCTGGCGTTCGGCGTTTGCGAGCGTTTCGATGCGCTGGCGCTCGATCTCCGCCTGTTTCAGGATGGTTGCGATCAATTCTCTTTCGCGGCGCGCGATTTCCGCTTCCTGCACTTTCACTTGCGCTTCGCGCTCCACCTGCTGCACGCGCACAGATTCCTCAACGACGCGTTGTTGCATGACGTTGGTCTCTATTTCGTAGGCCTTATCGGCAGTGGCCTGGGCTTTCTTGGTCATTTCCAGGTAGCTGGCCTTTTTGATGTCCAGGTCGCGCTCCGCCTCGGCTTGTTTTGCGAGTGAAGCAGTCTCCGCGGCAACGCGTTCCTGGTCGGCTTGCGCCTTGGCAACCGCGGAGGCGCGTGTCGCCTCGGCGCGCTTGATGGCGATGTCGCGGTCAGCTTCGGCAGCGGCCACTTCCGCGTCTCGTTTGATGCGCGCAATGTCCGGCCGGCCCATGTTGGTGATGTACTCATTCTTGTCGCGCACTTCTTTAATCGTGAAGCTCACCACTTCGAGCCCCATCTTGCTCATGTCATCCGCGCACGTGGAGCGCATCCGGTCGCCAACCATTTCAGGTTCCTTGACGATCTGCTCGACCGTAAGCTGGCCGATAATTCCCCGGAGATGGCCCTCCATCACCAGCCGAATCAAGGACTCACGCTGTTCCGGCCGCTTGCTCAAAAACTGTTCGGCCGCGGTCAATATGGATTCCTTGTCCGATTTCACTTTGATCTGCGCCACGGCCTCGACCGTGACGGCCACGCCCTGATTGGTGTAAAGACTCTGCTGCGGAGCCACATCAAACGACATCAACTCAAGCGAAAGATCCCGGCAGGTCTGCACCATAGGAAAGATGATGGCGCCCCTGCCGCAATACACGTGCGTACCTCCCATCCCGTACACAATCAGGGCTTCATTCGGACCCGCCTTTCTGTACATTCTGGCGATGACCGTCATCGCAAAAATGATCAGGAGAACGAGCAACCCTGCACCCACCACTACGTCCATTGGCAACCCGAACATAAGGACCTCCCTTTCTTGCAACCGGCTGGACTGTTGGCGTCGTTCGTCAGTCCGCGAAACTCTTCACTTCGTGAACTCATCCCACTTCTTTACGTAGGCGATTCCTTTGTCATAGCGCTCGATGACCACTTCGGCGCCTTTTTCGATGATCTGCCCGTCTTCCGTACGCGCCCCCGCGCACCTGCGGACTCCACCAAGCGAGAAGATGATTTCGCCGGTGCCGTTTTGGCGGATCGGCATGCTAAGCGTGCCCACCGATCCCTCAATTCGGTAGTCCTCGCTCTTCATGGGAGTGTCCGTCGTGTGCATGAGCTTGACCATGAAGCGGAAAATGACCCATGCCGCCGCGAATCCGGCGACCGTCGAGATCGCAAGCGAGAGGAGCGCAACCAGATGGGAGTGCCGCGTCAGCAGGTAACCGGTTCCGCCAAACCAGGCGAGAAACATGAGCGCAGACAGCGCATTAAATCGGGAGATATGCCCGCCGCCGCGCATCCCCCCTCCTCCGCCATGATGCGCGGTCGCAAATGGGACGTGCAGCCTGAAAGGCAAGTGAATGTGGACCGCGCCCGCCAAGAACGAAATCGCAACCAAAGCGAATCCGACGATGAAGCAGAAGAGATAAAAATCAGACCAGGTCATGAGACACCCCGAAACGCAGCACCTCGCTGCGCAGACTGGATTTCGAGACGCGGACCCCTCGGGTCAGTTATTTAATGTACTGGGCGGTGGTTGCCCACTGCCCTGGCTCGTGCCGGAATGCAAGACCTCTCCTAAACGGTCCGCCAAACCCGGCGTGCGAAGAATTTCGCCAAGGAGCAAGAGCGCCTTGCGTGAATCTTCGTGCTCCGCAACAGCCAGAAGACTGCGATGAAGTTCCGGATCGGCGGCAAACTGCTCCGCCGCGGAGTACAACCAGGAATCGACCTTGGCATCGACAACCCGGAGCGACGATTGCAACTCCGGGGTGTAGCCCTCCGGATCGTCCACAAGAAAACCCGGATAGACACGGAAAAAGCGCGCTAAAAGCGTGCGCGTGCCGTGCGTCAGATGGGGCCGCGCGCCGCTCTCAATCTGGGAGAGGTAAGCTTGGCTGAGACCGCGGCCCACTTCACGCTTCATCGCTTTGGCCAACTCCAGTTGCGTCATGGGGCGGCCAAGGCCACGAAGAGAACCCTCCACAGAGCGAAGAGAACGGAGTTTGTTGCCGAGAGTCATGGGGGAGCCCCTGTATTGCAATATGCAAATACGCTATTACTATTTGCTATGTCTGTCAAGAACTATATTTGCCCTGTTTTCTTATGCTTAGGAGATGGTTCTATTTTGGGTGGTTAACAAGTAGGGGCACAGCAGGCTGCGCCCCTACATTCTATATAGCGTCTTACCGAGCGGTGTTCTTGAAGAAGGGACGGCGTACAGGCGAGAAGTCAGTCCGGCTTGCGCAAGGATTGCAAGTCAATTCCCAGTTGCTGGCATTTCTTGTACAAGTGGCTGCGCTCCAAGCCGAGAGCGCGCGCGACGTTCGTCATATGAAAATTGTGCCGCTTGATTTCTCCCAGCAACACTTCTTTCTCGAATGCTTCGGTGCGCTCCGCAAGGGTGCCCGTCCCTAGCGATCCGGCTCCAGAAGAGCCTGTCGAACCACCACCTGCGTCGCCGGGAAGCACGAGCCGTACATCATCAGCCGAAATCGCGACTTCGCCGGAGAGCAGCACCAGCCGCTCTACCACGTTGCGCAGTTCCCGGACGTTTCCCGGCCAGGCGTAGCGCTGCAACTCCGCAATCGCATCCGCGGCGAAGGATTTCTCTTTCCAGCCGTTCTGCGCAGCAACTTGCCGCGCGAAGTGCGCGGCGAGTTCGGGAAAATCTTCCAGCCTCGTTCGCAAGGGCGGCAACTCCAGCGGAAAAACATAAATGCGGTGAAAAAGGTCCCGCCGAAAAGCATTTTGCTTCACGAGATCCTCGAGATTTCTGTGGGTGGCGACGAGCACGCGCACATTCACGCGAATCGGCTTGTCACCGCCCACACGCTCCACTTCGCCCTCTTCGAGCACGCGGAGCAATTTCGCCTGCATGGAGACCGGCATGTCGCCAATTTCGTCGAGAAATAACGTGCCGCCTTCGGCCTGTTCGAATTTTCCCAGATGCCGCCCAGCCGCGCCGGTGAACGCTCCTTTTTCATGGCCGAAGAGTTCCGATTCGATCAGCTCCGCCGGAACGGCCGCGCAATTGAGAGTTATGAAGGCGTTTTCGCGGCGTTGCGACTTCTCGTGAATGGCTCTCGCCACCAGTTCCTTTCCCGTTCCCGTTTCCCCGAGAATGCAGACGCGCGTTTCACTGGCAGCCACGCGCTCGATCTGCGCGAGCAGCTTTTTCACGGCCGGACCGGATCCCACTAATTCGTGCTTGCCCAACCGGTGCTTCAGTTCCCGGTTTTCGAGCTCCAGCCGCGATAACCTTAGAGCATTCTCCACGGTGACGAGGAGCTTCTCCGTGGATAGCGGCTTCTCCAGAAAATCAAGAGCGCCCAGCTTCGTCGCCTTTACCGCCATTTCCACATTCGCCTGGCCGGAAATCAGCACAATAGGCGTTTTCACGCCCGCCTGTTTCAAGTCTTCGAGCAGCTCGATGCCGCTTTTGCCGGGCATAACGACATCGGAAAGAATCAGGTCGAACGGCTCGGTGCGCAAAAGTTCCAGGGCACGCGGTGCGTTGTCGCAGACCGTCGCTTCATGCCCGGCAAGACGAAAGGCGCGCGAAAGGGAGGCCAGCGTGTTGGGGTCGTCATCGACGAGCAGCAGGTGAGCTTTGCGAGGCAAATGGTTGTCCTTTGCGGCGGAGCGTCAGTCGGAGGCGGCTACTGTAAAACTTTGCGGCGGCTTCTTCTCCGGTGCCGCTTCTTCGCGAGGAGGTGACGGACGCGCGGACTGGCGCTGTGGCAGTTCGATGTGAAATGTCGTTCCATGCCCCTCGTCGCTCGAAACGGAAATGGTTCCATGGTGATCGCTGATGACCGACTGGATGATCGCGAGGCCGAGACCTGTACCCTGCACTTTCGTCGTGTAATACGGCGTGAAGAGCCGGGAACATTCTTCCTGCGTAAGTCCCTTCCCCGTATCCGCAACGTCGATTCGAATATACCCTTCGTGCTCCGAAGTACGCATGGTCAGCGTGCCGCCCGCGGGCATGGCGTCCAGAGCGTTCAGAACAAGATTCTGAAAGGCGCGATGCAGCAAGTCCGCGTCGGCATCGATTTCCGGCAGGGGCTCGGTGAGAAAATACTCCGGAATCACCGGCGGCTTTCCTACCGCGTTGAATTGCGGTTCGAACAGACGCACGGCATTGCGCAGGGCTTCATTCACGTTGACGCGCGCAAAATGAGGCGCCGGCATTTTTGAAAAATCGCTGAAGCGTCCGACAATGGTATTGAGATTCGCAAGCTCCGCGCGGAGCGTCGCCGTGGATTCGTTGAACACTTCCAGGAACTGCTTGGCGTCCAGCTGGCGCGCCTTCTGCAGATTCTCGACCGTGATTTGGAGCGGGAAGAGAGGGTTGCGCAGTTCATGCGCGAGCCGGCGAGCCAGCTCGCGCCAAGCAGCAACGCGCTCGGTCTGCACAAGCTGCTCCCGCTGGGCCGCGAGCGTCTGAGTCATTTCGTTGAACGCGGAAGCAAGCTGTCCAATTTCGTCCCGGCCGCGCAGATCAATCACCGTGTCCCAGCGCCCGGAGGCCACCTCGCGCGCTCCCTCGGCGAGTTCTTCGAGTGGTCGCGTGATCCTTGCGGAAACCCACAGGCTGATGAGCAACCCGATGAGCAGCGCCGCTCCGCCCACTGCACCCGCAATTTGCAAAATGTGCCGCGTCAGGAGGACAAGGTCGCGCCGCGAACTGCCCAGCAAGAGCACGGCCAGCAACTCGTTGTTACGACCCGTCAGCGGAATTGCGTGAAAAGTTTCGGCGTCCGCCGCGTTCTGCGTCCAGTCAATCGTCCGCACCAGCGGCTGCGGCTGTTTCTGAATTTGCTGAATCAGCGGCTCAAGACGGTCCGGCTGCGGGAACGCGCCGTTGACGTCGGTCAGCGCCGACGGCACGAAACTCTGCTCCAGATTGCGGTACAAAAGCGCGCGCGTTCCCGCCGGAGGAACGAGTGATGCCAGAAAATTCTGGTCCAGCCGCCGACCGCCGATCACATACATATACTTGTCGTTTCCGCCCGAGAGCATTCGAACGACGGCCAGAGAAAGAGCCACTCCGTCCGGCAATTCTTCCTTGCGCAGGAAGAATCCCGAATCATTCCAATTCTTGTTGGTCGTCACCCAATCGTTCTTGTAGCCGACGCGCGCGGGATACTGCGCGGAAGAGATCAGCGTGCCGTCCCAATTCACAAACTCCACAAAATCCAGCCCGTGATCCTGCGCCGCTCCCGCAGCGTCATGCACGTAAAGCGAAAGATCCGGATTGGGCCGCGCCAGATCAATCGCCACCTTCAGCGTGATATCCGCGTCCGTAATGTCTTTCACTTGCCGAGCAATTTCTTCGCCGCGTTGCGCGTATTCTTTATTGAACTGCGAAACCAGCGCTTCGCTTCGTTGCGCGTCGGAATCTTCGAATGCCGCCTGCGTGTAGTGCGTCACGCCATAAGCCACCAGCGACACAGAGGCAAGCACGGTGATCAGGAAAACCAGGAATAATTTGGTGCGAAAGCTCATGGCTTTGCTCCGGAGGCGGCCGAGCGCGGCTGCGCCGAGGATGGCGCCGCGCCGTCTGCTGCGTTCGAAGCGCCGGCGTGGACGGGCTCCGGAAGGTCAAGCCAAACATCGGCAAGATGCCATTCACCCCAGCGAGCGGGCATCCAGTCGCGCACAGTTGGGGCGAGGCCCACCGATTCCGCTTGGGTGACGAGTGGCAGCACCTGCCAGTCTCCCAGAACTCGCCGCTCGCGGGCGTAGAGTTGTTCGCGATTCGTGCTCGTGGCAGTCTCCTCTGAGGGCTGGCTCAGATTATATGCTGCAAACATGGAATCCAGCTCAGCGCGTGGAGAAAGTGATGAAAAGTGCCATGCAAACAGGTGAACGCCGGCGGGCGGCTCCGCCGCCGTTGCAGAGCCGGAGCGCGTCGCGGGACGATTCATGACCTGCACGAGAATTGAAGCCTGACGCGCGTTCAATGCCACTCGCTCGCCGATCAGCTTTGCCAGGTCGCCCGCCGAATCCACGCGCAACCGCAACGGCGACGAAGCGGCAGCCTCATTTGCCGGCAGCGGGCGGCGCAACTCTTTCGAACGTTCCAGGTTGGCATCCATACTGAAGAGGAAAGCATATCCCGAGAGCCACTGCGGCAAAAGGGCCGCCGCAGGTTCGGCTTGCTTCTGCAGCAACACGTTGGCCATGCTTTCTCGGTCGAGCGAAAGTGAAAGCGCTTCGCGGAGCCGGGGGTCCGACACAATTCGTTGCGCATCGTCAAACCGCAAGCCATACAGAATCAATGGCTCCGATGTCCACACCCGTAGATTGACTTGCCTCGCGCGCGGGACAAGTTCGGGCGAAAGTTCGATCAGATCCGCCTTCCCAAGCTGCAAATCAAACATCGCTCGCAGCGGCGGCACTCCAAGCGTCACATCGATGCCATCCACGAAGGGTCGGCCCGCCCATGCGTCCGTGTTAGCGCGGAAATAGACGTGTTTGCCGCTGGCTTGCGAGGCGGTATCGGTTGCTCGATCGGTTCGCGACGCAGAGGGATTTTTCCCGTCGCTTTGCTCCGCGCCTGCCGCGGGCTCACCGAAGACAAACGGACCCGTGCCAACAAGCGCTCCGTTAGGCAGCGCTCGATAGATGAAGTAGCGCCCGGAAGCGAGTTGCTCGAGAAGGTCGGCGACCGGCGCGGCCGACTGAATCACGATGGTGTTGCCGAAAGCGGAGACCTGTTGGTTGGCGGGCAGCAACGGCTGAAGCGCTGCCGCGACATCCGCAGCCGCGAGCGCCGAACCATCCGAAAATGTAACTCCAGACCGAATCGTGAATTGCCAGCGCCTGTTCGAACCGTCGTGCGTCCATTCCGTGGCAAGCACGGGCAGAAACCGCCCGTAGTCATCGAGCGACAAGAGGCGTTCGAAGACGAGCGCTGCCAGCTTTTCATTCGCGGCGGCTTCGAGCGAACCCACATGCCACTCGCGTGGATCGAGCGAAACGCTGGATGCGCGCGCTTCGATGCGCAAAGTTCCTCCGAAGCGCGGATTTTCTGCCGCACCGGCGTCCGGCAAAAAACCGATAAGCACGCTACTTAGTGCAAGCAATCGAAAGCAGGTAAGCCTCATACCGTCCAGTCTGCAGGTTTCGATCTACTGCCAAGGCCTGCCCTTGCGCTGCCGCGTTTTCTCCGGCTCTCCTCCCGGGAGTGCGCAAGACCGTTACAGGGCCGGGAAACTCCATCGGATCGGAAACCGTTTGTGCTCTCCGGTCTTTAATATCGATGGCTTGAATCTCGTCGGGCTTGGTCCAGTCGCCGGTTCCGGTCACCAGCAATTGCCAGCCGCTGCCGCAGCCACTGTAAACGCCTGCAATTTCGCTGCCCCAATTCGACAAAACTGCAACCGGTTCTGGCCCGTCCTCGTACAAGCGCGCCAGGCCGTCTTCTCCGGTCACCACAATCCTGGTTTTTCCTTCCGTGTCCAGCTGCGCCACGGAGATCCACGGCCCCAGTTTCTTTCCCGACATCGCCTCGGCCGAAACCGATCTCACCCCAATCTCCGTTGCGTTTTTCCGACAGTCCCACCCGTTGGTACCGGGGAGCATGGAAAGAGTGCAGGATTCTTCGGGGAAAACCGCGGACTCCGAGTCAATTCCAACACCGAGATAACCCCGCTCGTTCCGTTTCATTACTCCATGCCGAGGGAGCCGCTCGGAACCTGCCAACACCCAATTCCCATCGCGCAGTACGTACGTGCTCAGCTCGCGGAATCCCAGCACGAACGCGCGTTTCGAATCGGAGTCAAACACGACGTCGACGATCGGGCCGTCCTGCGAAAAAAGAAACTCCCTCCGCAGCGTGAGGTTGAACGCAGGCTCCGGCGCCGGCGGCCCGCTTACGGGGCCAATCGTCTCCATGACCGTCTCCGAATTCCCCTTGCGCTGAATCTGTACCACGCCGATGTACTCCGTAGGATCTTGCGTTACGCTTACCACGAGTTCCACCGCAGCGTCCGAATGCACGATTTTGATTCCCCGCCGCTGCAATTCTTCTTCGAACGCAGTCGCGAGACTCGCATAAGCTCCGGCTCGAAGCGTGGAATAATTCCGGAATTCGCACTGAACTGACGTGGCGCGGATCGAAGCCCAGACCTTGCGCGCAAGCGCCCGGGCCGCTTCTTCCAGAGAATCAGCGCGCGAATTCAGCGGAACAAATGCAGTTACGAGAAATACTCCAAGTAGCAGGAAAAGAGGGGCACGGCCGCACTGTCGCGGCAAAGATTTTTTTCGCTTGGCGGACACAGGCTTGCGGCATGATGATAGCACGGCTGCAAACGGGGGGAAGTCGCCGCGCCGCTGGGATGTGCCGTATCCATTTCAAATTCGCGTGGCACGCGTATAGAACCTGGCTGGTTGCGTTCTTTTTTTCGCGAAACTATTTGCGGGGTAGCGCGTCCATCTTAGTAGTCGGGAATTCGGGGTAAATCTCTGTCTTCGAGGATGATCCGTATGAATCGATTCGCTATTCGTCTGCATGCGTTGCTTTGTCTGGCCGCGGCCGCCGCGCTTTGCCTCGCCGCCGCGCCCGCCCAAACTCAGTCTGCCGCAGCGGATCAAGTGCCGCCCGGTCCTACTCATCTCCTGCGATTCGCGGACATCTCGAAGGACAAAGTCGTTTTTGTTTATGCCGGCGACCTGTGGATCGCTTCCCGCGAGGGCGGCGCCGCCAGGCGTCTCACCTCCCAGGTCGGGGACGAGCTTTACCCAAAATTCTCCCCTGACGGAAAATGGATCGCTTTCACCGGCGAGTACGACGGCAACCCCGACGTCTACCTCATCTCTGCCGACGGCGGCGAGCCCAAGCGCCTCACTTTCCATCCTTCGAACGACATCGTCCTTGGTTGGACGCCTGACGGCAAGAACATCCTATTTCGCTCCGACCGTTTCAACGAGCCGCTAGGCCGCTCCACGCGTCTCTACCTTATCTCGCCGCAGGGCGGTAGCGCGCACGCACTGCCTGTTCCGCGCGGCGACCTCACTTCCTTTTCCCCTGACGGCACCAGGATCGCTTACCTCGAAACCTCGCAGGAATTTCGCACCTGGAAGCGCTATCGCGGCGGCTGGAGCCTCCCTATTGCCATCTACGACCTGAAAAAGAACACCTACGAAGAGCTGCCCAAAACCGCAGGCATGGACATGTTCCCCATGTGGCACGGCAACTCCATCTTCTTCATCAGCGACCGCGACGGCATCATGAATCTTTACAGCTATGACCTCGGCTCCAAGCAAACCAAGAAGCTCACCGACTACAAAGAATTCGATATCAAGTGGCCCAGCCTCGGCCCCGACGCCATCGTCTACGAAAACGGCGGCTTGCTTTACTCCTACGATCTCGCCAGCGGCAAGACCAGAGACCTTCCCATCGTCGTCCGCGCCGAGGACCTCGAAGCGCGGCCCGAGTTCAAGAGCGTGGCCCAGCAAGTCAGTGGCGCCGCACTCTCTCCATCCGGCGCGCGCGCCGTTGTCGAGGCACGAGGCAATATTTTCACCGTCCCGGCGGAGCACGGCAGCGTCCGCACGCTCACCACCGAGCATTCCAGCATCCACGAACTCAATCCGGCCTGGTCGCCCGACGGAAAGTGGATCGCCTATCTCTCCGACAAGACCGGCGAATATGAACTCTATACGCGTCCGCAAATGGGCGGCGACGAAACGCGTATCACTACCGACGGCAAAATTTATCGCTTTGGCCCGACATGGTCTCCCGACAGCAAGAAGCTCGCTTTTTGGGACAAGTCCAATCAACTCTGGTATGTCAGCCTGGACGACAAGAAACCAGTTCTTGTCGATAGTTCTGAATACGGCCTCATTGCAGACGCCTCATGGTCGCCAGACAGCCTGTGGCTGGCCTATTCGAAACCTCATCGGCGCGGGGCCAACGACGTCTTTCTTTATTCCCTTGCTTCAAAGAAGGCCACGGAAGTTTCTTCAGGCTTCTATAGCGACAACAATCCCGTTTTTGACGACAACGGAAAATATCTCTATTTCGTTTCCACGCGCTATTTCTATCCAAGCATCGGCCAGCTGGATCAGCGCTTCAACTACTATTCCACCGACGGCGTTTTCGCGGTCACGCTGAAGGCGGACGAAGCTTCTCCCTTTAAGCCCGAAAGCGATGAGGAAAAAGCCGCCGACGAATCCAAGGACAAGAAGAAGGACGACAAGAAACCGGAAGCCACGAAACCGGCGGAGCAAAAACCCGGAGAAGAAAAAGAAGAGAAAAAGGCCGAACCAGTCAAGCCCATTCAGATCGACCTCGAGGGCATCGCCAATCGTGTTGCGCCCGTCCCGATCGAGGCCGGCATTCTGAGCAATCTTGCCGCGCGCAAAGAAAAATTTTTCTACGTCTCCACGCCCATGGAAGCACGCCAGTTCGCCATGCCGGGAAATCAAGGCCCGAAGAATGTGCTTCACGTTTACGACGTCGCCAAGCGTGAAGACAAAGTTCTGCTCGAAGGCATCGAAGTCTACGACCTCGATAAGGAAGGAAAGAAGGTTCTCTATAAGGCCGGCCCCGTCCTCGGCATCACCGACGCCGTACCGGGTAAAGCCAAAGTAGGCGCCGGCAAACTCGATCTCAGCGGCCTCCAGGTGAAAATCGACCCCCGCGAAGAGTGGCGCCAGATTTATCACGAAGCCTGGCGCATCGAACGCGATTTCTATTGGGATCCCAACATGACCGGCCACGATTGGAATAAGATCGGCGCGCGCTATGAAGCTCTGCTTCCCTGGGTGGCCCATCGCAGCGATCTAAATTACCTGATCGGAGAACTCATCGCCGAGCTCAGCACTTCGCACACTTACGTCGGCGGCGGCGAGCAGCCCAAGAATCCGCATATAAGTGTTGGAATGTTGGGCGCGGACTACGAGCCCGATGGCGGTTTCTATCGCATCACGAAAATCTATCCCGGCGAAAACTGGAGCGACGCGACGCGCTCGCCCCTAACCGAGCCGGGGCTCAAAGTGAAAGCGGGAGACTATTTGATCTCCGTCAATGGGCAGGAAGCCCGCTCAACGCAGGACGTGTATTCCTATTTCCAGGATCTGGCCGGAAAACTTGTCGCGTTGAAAATCAACAGCAAGCCCAGTCTCGACGGAGCGTGGGAAATCACAGTAAAGCCCACCGCCAACGAAACCGGAGTCCGTTACGTCGATTGGGTGGAATCCAACCGGCGTAAAGTCGCCGAAGCGACCGGCGGCCGCGTCGGTTACATGCATGTTCAGGACACTTCCATTCCCGGAATCATTTCGTTCGATAAAGAACTTACGGGACAGCTCGACAAAGAAGGAATGATCGTCGACGAACGCTACAATGCCGGCGGCCAGATTCCCGATTTCTACACCGAAAAACTCAAGCGCTCTCTTCTCGCGGTCATTTCGGTTCGTGATGGCAAGGACGTTCCCTATCCTCCCGTCGCCATTTACGGGCCTAAGGTGATGCTCGTCAACGAACTCTCCGGCTCAGGAGGCGATTTGTTCCCATGGCTCTTCCGCTTCGAGAAAATCGGACCGATCGTCGGCACGCGAACGTGGGGAGGGTTAGTCGGCATCAATCGCGGCGCGCCGCTTCGTGACGGCGGCTTCGTCACCGCACCATCGGCGGGTTTCTATTCCTGGGACAAAGGCAGCTCGTCCTGGGTCGTGGAAAACCACGGCGTCGATCCCGATTTCGTCGTGCCTGAGCGCCCGGATCTTGTCGTCGAAGGACACGACCCGCAACTCGAAAAGGCTATCGAGCTGGCGAATGAAGCCCTCAAAGACTACAAGGGGCTTCCACCCAGGCCAAAGTTCCCTGGTTCAAAATAACAGCAGCAAGTTTCTGCCGCTTCCTTCTTGTCCTGCATAAGCCAAAACGGCCGGCTAACTGCCGGCCGTTCCCGTTTTCGAATGAAGAATAATTTAACCGCTAGCCGAGTGGCTTGGTCCACGCTGCTGGTGTAGGAATAACCTCTGGCAAATTCGGCGAAGCGCGGCGGTGCTTGCCTGCATGCTCATGATCTTTCCTCCTTTCCAGCAGCGCGTCCCGAGCCACCCACAGGGGTTTTGGCTAGCGGAACCCGTGGCACAGGCTTCGGCCTGTGCGATTTTTTTGAACTGCTTTACGGCCTCTTCGCCGGCTGTCTCTGCGCGCTGACGGCGGGCGATGGGCTATCCGGATCCGCCGCATCGTCGGAAGCTGAGCCGTTGTTCCCGTTCGTCACGCCGGAAAATGCCGAGCGCAGCACGTCGCTCGCAAAAAAGTTTTTGCCATCCATCGGCACCATCATGATTTGCAGCTTGTCGGAAAGCCGCTCCGCAATAATCTTTTGAATCAGCATCGGATTCTGCTTCAGCACGGCCGCTTCGAATTTCATCCGTTCGGAATCGGCTGCGGCTGTCACGCGGATGCGGTTCGCTTCCGCCCCCGACAGATTTCTTTGCCGCTCGACTTCCGCCTTGCTGTCGATGATCTTCGCCTGCGCCGCCGCTTCGGCATTTTGCAGAGTGGCTTCCTTGCGTGCTTCGGCCTCCAGTTTGGTCTGCTCGATCTGTTTCTGCTTCAACGGCAGTGTGTATTGCATCGCGTCCGCTTCCGCCTTCGCCTGCAACACGCGCACCGCTGCTTGTCCTTCGGCTTGCTTCACGTCGCGCGCCTTCTGCGCTTCCGCTTCCAGCTCGGCTATCTTCACTTCCTTCTGCTTGATCTCCTGTTCGGTTCCCAGCCGCTCGTTCTCCTGCTCCTTCAAGAGCAACCCTTCAAGCCCCTTCGCGTATTCCGCTGGAAGCTGCAAGTCGCGCAGCAGAACTTCGCGCACGAGAATCCCGTCGCTCTCCAGCCGCGCCGTAATCGCGGCTGCCGCTTTCGTCCGCAGCTCTTCGCGCTTGGTCGCAAAAATTTCCTGTGTGATGTAGTTCGGCGCGAGCTGCCGGTAAATCGTCAGCACCACCGGGGCAACCACTTCCTCGCCAACTGGCTGAGGCAAGTTCGCGTGAATCGCGTCCAGTCGGCGCGCGTCAAGCCGGTATCTCACGGAAACCGCCAGGCCGATGTTCAACCCTTCCCGGGCCTGCACCGTCAGCACATCTCCTTCCGTCTTGGCCGATGGCGCCGCAAGCGTCGAGTACACCTGCTCGCGCGTGTCGTACAGTGCAACGCTATCGACGAGCGGCGTGACGAAGTGCACTCCGGGATACAATGTGCCGCGCCGCGCGCCCCAAATCTGGCTGACGCGTACGCCAGCCGTTCCGTCTGGGATCACTACGATGCTCAGGGACAAGAGGATCGGAATTAAAGACATTACCGCGAGCCGCTGGACCAGCCGCCAGCGGACCGGCCCAGAAGGGCGACGCGCCGTCACCAAGCTTTCCGCCCCGCTATCGCTCGTCTTACTTCGCGCTAACAGACGCCGCAACTGCTCCGCGATATAAATGTCATAAGCCACCAACGCGCCGGAACTGCCGAACAACCCGAGGCCCAGTATCATCAGCAAACACTTCAAAGCCAGCATGACGTTGCTCCCTTCCTACTCACTCCCGGGCGTTGCGGCGTAGAGGCGACTTTCAACTCCGCCGCTCACGTTGGACCGGGAATTCCGCCTGCGCAGTCTCGGGCATTTCGCATCCGGCCCTGGCGCTCACCGATGTGGTGCGTAGGCTCTCGCAAGTTGAGCCGTCCCTCCGACGAGTTGAGTCCGCGGTGCGACGCGGCGAGCGGTCGCCGGCCTCATTAAAACGAACATCGCCCGCAACAGCATCCAATCGAACCCCACGGCGGCCGCCGCGGCAAAAATCGTCGTAACAACCAGCGTTGCGAAGTGCAGCATGGCGATCATGTTGTGCCTCCCCAGTCTTGTGGCGACCTGCGACACAGGGAGGTGCACGCCAACGGCCGCGTTGAATGCCCTGAAAATAAAAGACTTATTTCGGAGGCAGGGCAGAGACTCTGTGTGGGGACACACACGCCGTGGCCGGCCAGACGCGCATCTCGCCTGCACAGTTGGCCGAACGCGGAAACGGAGCTATTGTAGTAGTGATACCAAAAGAACCCGGAGATAAGCAGCAAGCCCGGGAGCAGGCCTGAAAGGAAAAAGAGCGCGAACCTCTCTCGCTATTCACCAGCGGCAGAGGCATTTGCTCGCAAACCTACTCGACATGGCGGCACGCCCCGGAATGCGCATCGGCAGGATTCTCGGAATACCCATCTATCTGCATTCGACGTGGGTCATCATCTTTGCCGCCATCACCTACTCTCTTGCGATGCAGTTCACCCAGGAGCATCCCGCCTGGAATCCCGCACAACAATGGAGTGTCGGCATCTTCACGAGCCTGCTTTTCTTTGCGTCGCTGCTTTTTCACGAGCTCGCCCATAGCGTGGTTGCCCAGCACTACAAGATTCGCGTCTTGTCCATCACGCTATTCATCTTTGGCGGCGTGGCCAGCATTGAGCGCGACCCTTCCAAGGCCATCCAGGAATTCAATATCGCTATTGCCGGTCCCGTCGCCAGCGGCTTTCTTGCTGGAATTTTTTTCGGCTTGGTTCAGGCCTTTCCTTCGAACCAGATGGTTAATGCCGTCTCTACCTGGCTCTGGACCACGAATCTGCTGCTCGCGGTCTTCAATCTCCTTCCAGGTTTCCCTCTCGATGGCGGAAGAATTTTTCGCGCGATCATATGGGGAGCAACGAAGAACTTTTCCAAAGCCACGCGCATCGCCGGCGCCAGCGGACGATTGATCGCCTACGCGATGATTCTTCTCGGCGGCTTCGCGGTCTTCAAGGGCTTCATTGGCCAGGGTCTTTGGAGTGTCTTCATCGGCTTCTTCCTGCTGAACGCGGCGCAAGAAAGCGTTGCGCAAGCCGCTATCCGCGAAACTCTCACCGGCCTCCGCGCCGCCGACGTAATGAGCCATGAAGTGCCCACCGTCGGCCGCGCCATCTCGCTCGAGGAATACGGTGCCGAAGTTCTTCGCACCGGCCGCCGCTGTCATCTCGTCATCACCGACGACCGCCTCGTCGGCATGATGAACGTTCACACTCTCAATTCCGTATCTCGCGACGAATGGGGCCACACTTCGGTCCAGGCCGTCATGATTCCCCGCGAACGCATCCTGTGGGCTTCTCCCGACGAGCCGCTCCTGGGCCTCCTCGAGCGCCTCCTCACCGCTGACGTCAATCAAATGCCCATAGTCTCAGGCTCCGATGATGGCGCCGCACATATCATCGGCATGGTCTCCCGCGATTCCATCCTCCGCGTCATGCAAACGCGCAGCGAACTCGGCCCACTCTCTTACGGCACGGCAAGCAAGTAGCCCGATCCGACTCCTGGCTTCTGCGACAGCGTTTTCCATTCACCGCATGGCGTCTACTCTTTCGTTTCTTGTTTAACGCAAGCGGCCCGCTTGGGTATACGATGGTTGCCTAGCCTCAAGGAGAGGGATGATGGCCAAAAAGAGCAAGCTCACGCAAGTCGCTTCCAAAATTGGCGGCGCATTCGGCAGGGCGGATCGCAAAGCCCACCAAGTAGTGGCGGCGGGAGCGGTTGCCAAGAAAGAGCTCCAGGCAATCGCGAAGCAAGTCGGTGCACTCAAGCGCCAACTGGACAAGACCACCAAGCGCTTGAAACACGCCCTGAGTTAGATCCAAGTCCAATCCATCTTTCGTTCACCGATTGGCTCATCCTGCCGCTTTCCCGCTCACGTGTGCCTCTCGAATCCACGTCGCGCCTGATCAAACGAGTTCACTTCTCCTATCGCTCCCCCGCAACTCCGCGGGGATTGTCAGGTCGATTGGTCTATAATGCCCCACCCGTGGGGTAGATAGGCTGGCAGCTAATCGCCAAACCAAAGTGGAGGAAACGTAGCCATGCACTCGGCGAATCTGTGGAGGTCTTTGTCGTCGCGGTATACAAGTTGGATTCGCGTAGGCTCGGCGGCTCTGCTGATTTCTTCGGCGCTCCTCGGCCTCGATCTCGCCGCGCAATCTCCTACTCATTCCGATCGCTCAGAGCCGCCTGCCGCCACGCCCGCCTCCCCCGCGCCAAACTACACTCCCAACTACTCCCTCGAGGCGCGTTTCCTCCCCGCCAACATGAACAAACTCGTTTTCGACCTCTCCGTCACTCCCCACTGGTTCACTCTCTCCGACAAATTCTGGTACACCTACCGCACCAGCAGCGGCGCCAATTATTACGTCGTCGATCCTCTCAGGAAGTCCAAGTCCCCGCTCTGGGACAACGCGAAAGTCGCCGCCGCACTTTCCCTTCTCACCAATTTTCCCTATGACGCGCAGCATCTTCCCATCAAGCGGCTCAAGCTCATCGATAAAGACACTCGCATGCGCTTCGAAGTGGAAATTCGCAAAGACGGCGTTGTTCCCAATGAGCCTGAGAAAAAAGCCCAGGACGACGGGAGCCAGCAGGGCAACGAAAGCGAAGTAAAGCAGAACGAAGAAAAGCAAATGGAGCAGCAGGGCCAGCGCTCCGACCGTTCCGCTCAGCCCGCCGAGCCGCGCGAAGAAACCCGCACGCTCGTCTTCGAATACGATCTGGCCACCGCCAAAGTCTCTCGCCTGGACGATGCCGAGGCCGCTAAGCCACGTCCTCTGTGGGCTTCCGTTTCTCCGGATGAAAAAACGGTCGTCTTCGCACGCGGGCAAAACCTCTTCATGATGGACGCCGAGAATTATGCCAAGGCTCTCAAGAAGCCGGGCGACGCGAGTATCGTCGAAACGCAGCTCACCTCGGACGGCGTCGAAAAATTCAGCTACGCCCGCCGCATCCTGCCCGAACAGGAAGATCAGCTCAAAAAAGAAGATAAGGGCGACACGAACAAAGCCAGCATTCGATCCCCGGCTATCCAGATTCACTGGTCGAAAGACTCAAAAAAGATTGCCGTCGTCCGACAGGACGAACGCAAAATTCTGGACTACTGGGTCATTCACTCGCTCGCTTCTCCGCGCCCCACGCTTGAGTCCTATCCCTACTCGCTCCCCGGCGAGGACGCCATGCCGATTTCTCAACTGGAAGTTCTTGACGTCGCATCCAGACAGCTTGTCGTCGTGCAAGCCATGAACTTCCGCGAACAAGAACTTCGCATCGCAGATGCCCCGCTTCTCGAACGCGATCGCGAAGAATCGCGCGAAGAGCAGGAAGGCAATCAGGAAGGCGCTCCGATGCCTCTCTCGCGCGTCACCGCTCGCTGGCTATCCGACACTTCCGACAAGCTCTACTTCGTCAGCACGGACCGCGATTTTCGCAAGATCGATGTTTGCGTCGCCGACACCGCCAGCGGCGTCTCGAAAACTCTCATCACCGAGCGCTCCAACGTCTGGCTCAGCGTCAAGCCGCTCCGCCTCGTCGGCAACGGCCCGGAACTTGTCTGGTGGTCCGAACGCGACGGCTGGGGCCACTACTACCTCTTCGATTCCTCCGGCAAGCTTAAAAACCAGATCACCTCCGGCGAATTCGTCACCGATCAGATCGTTTCTCTCGACGAAAAATCCCGCACTCTCTTCTTCACCGCCAATGGGCGCGAAAAAGATGAAGATCCCTACTACATCCATCTCTATCGCGTCGGCCTCGACGGCTCCGGCTTGCAACTGCTCACTCCCGGCAATTTCTCTCACGCCTTCAGCGCTCCCGATTCCGGCAAAGTTCTTGAAGACACTTTTTCCCGCGTGGACACTGCCCCCAAATCCGTCCTCGTGGATGCGCAAGGCAATCATCTCCTCGATCTCGAAACCACCGACGTCTCTCAGCTTCTCGAAGCAGGCTTCAAATTCCCTGAAACCTTTAAAGTCAAAGCCGAAGACGGCATCACCGATCTTTACGGCGTTATGCACAAACCCTTCGACTTCGACCCTTCCCGCAAATACCCTCTCATCGAGTTCGTATATCCCGGCCCGCAAACCGAGGAAGTGAACAAAACCTTCTCGCCAAAAAGCCCCAACGTCCCGCTTTCGCAACTCGGCTTCATTGTCATCGAAGTTGGCGCGCGCGGTGGGAGTCCTCAGCGCGACAAATGGTATGACAGCTATGGCTACGGCAATCTGCGCGACTATGGTCTCGCCGACAAAAAAGTTGCCGCCGAACGCCTCGCCGCCCTGCATCCCTACATCGATCTGTCACGCGTCGGCATGTGGGGCCACTCCGGCGGCGGCTTTATGACTGCCGCGGCCCTCCTGCAGTATCCCGATTTCTACAAAGCCGGCTGGTCCGAATCCGGCAACCACGACAACAATGTCTACAACCGCGACTGGAGCGAGAAATACCACGGCGTCCGCGAGGAAACGCTCAAGGACGGCACGCAAAAATATGTCTACGAAATCGATAAGAATTCCGAACTAGCCAAAAACCTCAAAGGCCATCTCATGCTCACCACCGGCGACATGGACAACAACGTCAGCATGGTCAACACCATGCGCGTCGCCAACGCCCTCATCAAAGCCGACAAGCGCTTCGAGATTCAGGTCTATCCCGGCATGCGCCATTCCTACATGCCCATCGCCAGCTACGTGGATATGGCTCGCGGCGATTTCTTCGCCCACTGGCTCCTCGGCTCCTCCGATACCGGCGCCGACATCATCGAACTCCAGAATCAGCGCCAGGCCACTCCCAGCAAAAAATTCAAGGAGTAGTATCGCTCTTCACAGTTATCTTTTTGAACTGGTTCCCTAACCTGTTAGTTGCAAAGGTGTTGCGGGCTGATTAGATGAAGGCGTCGGGCGGGTGGCCCGGACTCGAGAAATAAGCGTTTGTGGGAATAACGAACGTGGAGAGAATATCACTGCGGCACTTCTCGCGAAAGTATCGTGACGCGGAGGGGCGCCCTCCGTTTTATGTTGATTTGTGATTAGGCGAAGCATCTTTGATCGACGGGGGTTTGTCAGATTCAAGAGCAGGTCTTCCGGGCCACCCGCCATGATCCCGTGCGCGAGCTGCGGGTGCAGATCAACCCCAGAAAAAGCAAACTCAAAAACGTCCTACTGCGCTAATGGTCATCCACCCGCTCGCGGTTAGCCGTTGGCTCTCACAAACATGAGGATGTCTTCGATTGCGTCCTCCACCGTGCCGCCCAGGTGCTGATCAAAACGTAATGCTTTAAGTGCGGGAATCGTAACGGACAGCGTACTTCTCCTGTGCACCCGCGCAATATGTCCCAAGCCGATTATGGCGGCGGCCCGCACGTCTTCACGTCGGTCTTGAAGTGCCATCAAGCATTGTTGCTCCGCCCAGGCCCAATCGGTGTCATGAAGAGCGGTTGCAATGATGGCTCGTGCGGCTCGCTCGTCTGAGTCAGAGGTCAAAGCCTCACGCAATTCCTCGCGGCTGATAGGCAATATATCTTCGTATTTCACAGATCAAATAATCTTCCCTTTCTTGTTTACGAATCCAGCTTTAATTAGAACATTCCGCTGTTGCTATGATAGCTGGTCCCAAGTCCTCACATGCCCGTGGAATTTGTCCTTGGAAGTTTGATCCAGAACAACGAGCTGACCATGCTTCTTGTCCACACCGACTCGGCGCGGGGACGTAGCTCTTACTTGAACGGAGTTGTCGAGAGCGGTTTGGCCGTCCTTCGGACCTGGGCTGGCGTTGCCCTTTTGCTCCGGACCATGTTTCGGGCTCGGTTCGAACTCTCCGTTAGGATTCGCGGGAGTGCTCTGGTTTTGTTGAGTCACTGGCGGCGCATTCTTTCGATGGGCGATGTCAGACACAAGGGTGACAGGCGCCATCTGCGAATCCGCGAGTGGGTGCGCTTCGACGAAATCTTGGACTTTGCCTGCGGCGTCCTTCACAGCGTCATAGTTTGTGGCAACTGTTAACACAGCCGCTCCGGCGATGATCAGGCCGCCGACTATTTTTTCGGCAAGTGTGGGACTTTCAAAAATCTGCTCGCCGAGGTCGATAGCGTCTTCACAGCAGTGGCCGTCGAGGTTGGCGAAGGATTCGGGATCGTCGGCGACCATGGAGTAGAGGTTGAGCGTTTGCGGATTGGCGAGGTTGGCGTAAGGGACGGGAACAGGGACGCTCGACCAATCGGCGCTGAGCCAGCGCCCGAAGCGGCTGGTGTAGTAGCGGGCGCCGAAGTCGTCGTTGCCCGTTTCCGTGTCGCGTTCTTTGCCCTCGAATTTATAGTTCCGCGAGCAAGAGTTGATGTAAGCGTGCTCGCCGCCGTAGGGGTCGAAGTCGGCATCGTAGCAAGGGGTGCCGTTGTTTTGTGTCATGGCGCGCGAAGAGCCGAGCAGGTCTTCGATGTAGTACTGCGTGTTGCCGCCGGAGGGGAGGATGGCGATGCGCTTGCCACCGAAGAAAATGTATTCGTTGAGGGTGTTTCCGGAGGCATCGGTTTCGGCGAGGACTTCGCCGCCGAAGGGCAAAGTCAAAAACCGCATCCTTGAAGATCACAAGGGATGCGGCACCCCGTCTGCATTCTGTGCTCCACCCGCCAGAGTCACAACCGTCCTAGCGCGTTAAGGGTCGCCCACCCGCCCGGTTTCCAAATGGGAGAGAACGTCCCGTCCGTCCCCGGGTTTCCCGGAGTCAACGAATATAGTTGGATCGGATAACCTTGAGATCCTTCTTGCTGATTTCGACGACGAACCCGGGGTGGCTCCTAGTGCTTCCCCTCGCCCCTTTAACGCTATCGGAAGCAGTCAGGGCTACGGTTACAGAGTCGCTGTCTTCAACCACCGAGATCATGTAGTTATCCAAGTCCAACTTCTTTAGTTGAAACTCAGGCTCTGCTGCATGTACCCACTTAAGGGAAGCCCCTGGAAATTCTGCCAGCGGCTTGGGGGGATTCGATTGAGCCATCAATAGACCCCATCCTAAAATTGACGTCGCCACCACTATAGCCCACATGTATCTTTTCATTTCAATGGTCCTTCCCGCCTTGTAAACGGATTGTAGAATAGAAATCTACCGCTCGGTGCGCCCAGAAAGGCGGGTGGCCCGGACTCGAGAAACATGCGTTTGTGGGCATAACGAACGTGGAGAGAATATCACTGCGGCACTTCTCGCGAAAGTATCGTGACGCGGAGGGGCGCCCTCCGTTTCATATTGATTTGTGATTAGGCGAAGCTTCTTTGATCGACGGGAGTTTGTCAGATTCAAGAGCGCGACGTCCGGGCCACCTGCCTGGATCACCAAGGGATAAAAGTTTTGAGGAGGCAACATATGCTGCGTTTATCCGCAATCGTACTCTCATCGCTTTTCATTTGTGTGGCCGTCGTAGGACAAGAACAAGCACCCGACCCCTACTCGATGAAATTCGTGGAAAACAATTTACGCATTGCGTCAGCATCCGGGGGCGGTGAGTGGGCTAGCGCTGGAAAAGATTTCCAAAGGCTCGGAGATGCGGTCTCGATAGCCCTCCTGAAAGTGCTGAGTCAGCAGGACCTGAGGAACCCGGATGTCGTACGCCGCTTCTTGCCCATAATCCGCCAATCCTTTTCATATCCTTCCATAATCTCGATAGAGGCGGACAAGAATCCCAAAGTCACGCTTTTTCTCCTCGCTGATCTTCAGCAGAACATTTCCGACCCCGGCCTACGACACGAAATTCGCCAAACCATCAGCTTCATCAAGCAGAAAACCTCGACATAAGAATGGGCGGGTGGCAGGCCTTAACGGCTGGGCACTGCTCGGGTGCCGCATCCTTCACGATTTTTGGGAAGGGTGCGGGTTCTGATTTTTCCACACTTTTCCACAGCCGTATCAAACCACAAGATTCCCTGTGTACCCT
>Ga0070730_10000138_pt1 | contig 91293 bp, 75 predicted proteins | sample Coa_R1_3_FD_66447 | JGI IMG/M metagenome (GOLD analysis project Ga0070730, IMG submission 66447) | Surface soil microbial communities from Centralia Pennsylvania, which are recovering from an underground coalmine fire - Coalmine... | ecosystem: Environmental > Terrestrial > Soil > Unclassified ... | reverse complement strand
CTTGCGCACCATGCCGCCGTAGAACAGCGCCAGGCCCGGGATCGTCATCATCAGCACCAGCGCCGTCGAGGTCAGCATCCAGGCCGTGTCCCCCGAATCCAGCTTCGGTGCCGCCGCATCCTCCGCCAGCGCCGGCGCCGCCGTCATGGCCATCAGGCCGAGCGCGGCCGCAAGACCGCTCCATTTCCGGATCCTCATCCTCGTTCTCCCAGTTTCTAGCTTGATCGATCGATAGGGCAGTCCCTCAAGGCTGCTTTCGATGGCGAGAAATCGGGGCTCGTAGGCCCGGCCGTTCTGCCACGAAACGGTCATGTTGCATCGCAACAATCAAGAACCGTGCCAGAAGCGGATTTCTTGGGGAGTGTTTGGCGGGAAACGTCAAAACGGGATTTGCACAGGATTTTTATTCGGCAGGCGTCTGGTTTGATGCGAATTTTATAAGCGGCCGCCGCACCGCCGATGGGCAGTTGCTCGAAAATTCCGCAAGTTGGATTTTCTGATCAAAAAAGATCGGCGTCCCCAGCGGAACGCCGATCCGATGTCTCTACGCCGCCGGAACCCGGCGGCGGCCTTCTCAGGAGAAGGCGGCGATGCCGGTCTGGGCGCGGCCCAGGATCAGCGCGTGCACGTCATGCGTGCCCTCGTAGGTGTTGACCGCTTCCAGATTCAGCACATGGCGGATCACGCCATACTCGTCCGATACGCCGTTGCCGCCGTGCATGTCGCGGGCGACGCGGGCGATGTCGAGCGCCTTGCCGCAATTGTTCCGCTTCAAGAGCGAGATCATTTCCGGCGCCGCCCGGCCCTCGTCCTTCAGGCGGCCGAGCCGGAGGCAGGCATGGAGCCCGAGCGTGATCTCGGTCTGCATGTCGACGAGCTTCTTCTGGATGAGCTGGTTGGCGGCGAGCGGCCGGCCGAACTGCTTGCGTTCCAAGGTGTAGGAGCGGGCGGCGTGCCAGCAGGCTTCGGCGGCGCCGAGGGCGCCCCAGGCGATGCCGTAGCGGGCGTTGTTGAGACAGGAGAACGGGCCCTTGAGGCCGGACACGTTCGGCAGCAGGTTCTCCTCCGGCACGAACACCTCGTCCATGACGATCTCGCCCGTGATCGAGGCGCGCAGCGAGAATTTGCCCTCGATCTTCGGCGCCGTGAGGCCCTTCATGCCCTTTTCCAGCACGAAGCCACGGATCACGCCGTCGTCGGTCTTGGCCCAGACGACGAACACGGTCGCGATCGGCGAGTTGGTGATCCACATCTTGGCGCCAGAGACCAAATAGCCGCCGTCGACCTTGCGCGCGCGCGTGACCATACTGCCCGGATCCGAGCCATGGTCAGGCTCGGTCAGGCCGAAGCAGCCGATCCATTCGCCGGTCGCCAGCTTCGGCAGGTATTTCTGTCGCTGCGCCTCGGTGCCGAAAGCGTAAATCGGGTACATCACGAGCGAGGATTGCACGCTCGCCATCGAGCGGAAGCCGCTGTCGACCCGTTCGATCTCGCGGGCGACGATGCCATAGCTGACATAGTTGGTCCCGGCGCAGCCATAGCCCTCGATCGTCGAGCCGAGGAAGCCCATCTCGCCCATCTCGGTGAAGATGCTGGGATCGACGCCTTCGTCGCGGAACATCTTCTGCACGCGCGGCTGCAGCCGGTCGCGGCAGAAGCTGCGGGCGGCCTCTTCGATCAACCGCTCGTCCTCGGTCAGGCATTCGCCCAGCAGCAGCGGGTCGGCCCAGTCGAACGCCGGCTGGCTCGACTTCTTGGCCTCATTTCCCAGGACGGGGGCAGTAGACATTGCAAAACTCCCTCAGGCGCATGTTTTGTACGTCCGGGAGAATGCCCCAAGCCTGGGAGAGGCGCCAGCGAGTCTGGGGCGGTGACCCGGCACGGGGCGTTGCCTCAGACCGTGAGCGCGCCCATAATCCGTTTCCGCTCCTGATTGAGTAACGCGGCAACAAAGACCGGCGGAGAATGGTTCGGGCCATGGCGGAGGTGCGCAGGAATCGCCTGACGGCGGCCTATGAGGTCCAGGTCAGGATTGCCGGCGAATGGCAGATTGCCAAGGCTGTCGAGGATCGCGAGGAAGCGGTCCTGGAGGCGGTGGCGCTGACCGGCGAGCTTGGTGGCCTGAAGCCGGTTCGCGTTGTCGGCGAACTCAAGGATTCCCTGACCAACAGCCTTCGTCCGAGCGTGGTGTGGAGCCACAAGCCGCCGCCGCAACTGCCGCCGGCCGACGCCTTCGAGCTGCGGCGGGATCTGCGCCTACGCGCCCGCAAGGGCCTGATTGGCGAGCGCCGGACCCTCATCGGCCTGGGCGGCGCGCTGCTGCTGGGCCTGCTGGCGCTCTGCCTCTATGTCGGCAGCCACATCCACATGGCCAACGTCCGCTATTAGAGCCTACGCGCCGCCGATGCTCAGCCTCCGCTCCGCGGCGTATCGCTCCAGGGCCTGCGGCAAGCCGGACGGATCGGCCAGGGCGACATAGCCGTCAGGACGCAGCAGATAGAGCGCGTCCCGCGCCAGGCCCGCCGCCTCATGGGCCGGCTGCCAGGCGAACAGATGCAGCGGCAGGTGCCGGGCGGCGCACCAGCCCGTGAGCCCGTCCGAGGCCGAGCCATAGACATGCAGCTGCCATGTCATGGCCGTGAGCGGTGTGAAATTGTCCTGGCCGTCGATCGACACCCAAGGCAGCCGATCGCCGCCCTGGACCGTGCCGGCCGTTCCGGCGCTGAGCGGGCCGCCGCGATAATTCAGGGTGATCTGCCCGACCGTCCTGAACAGATACTCGCGGGCGGCCTCGAAGCCGGTGACCGCGGGGATCAGCCAGGGCGCTATGCGTGTGCGTACCACGTCGGCGATCGGACCATCCGCCGTGACGAAGCTGAAGGCCCGGTCGGTCGTGGCGACCAGACGCCGGGCGAAGCCGATCCGCTCGGCCTCGTAGCTGTCAAGCAGGCTGTCTTCGGCCCGCCCGCGCAGGACCGCGGCCAGCTTCCAGGCAAGGTTGACCGCGTCGCCGATGCCGGTGTTCATGCCCTGGCCGCCGGCCGGGCTATGGATGTGGGCCGCATCACCCGCCAGAAAGGCCCGGCCTTTCCGGAAATGCTCCGTCACGCGGTGATGGACGTGATAGGTCGAGAACCAGTTCACCCGGCGGACGGACACTTTCAGGTTCCGGATCGCCCGATCGCTGACGTCCTCGAATTTCAGTGTGTCGGCATGATCGGCCCGCTCGTCCCGCACGGTGCCGATCAACCGGGCCCGGCCGGCGCCCTCGAGAGGGAACAGCGCCAGGAAATCCGCCTCGTCCAGGTCGACATGCAATTCTCCGTCGACGGGCGGGCCCTCCGCTTCGACGTCGGCGACATAGAACAGCTGGCGATAGGTGCCGCCTGGAAAGCCCGTGCCGATCGTCTCGCGCACGAGCGAGCGGGCGCCGTCGCAGCCGGCGATATAGGCGGCCTCGCAGGTCTCTTCGCTACCATCCGGCCGGCTGAGGCGGGCGGTGATGAAGCGATCCTCGTCGGTGAAGCCCAACAGCTCGGTGCGCCGCTCGACCGCGACGCCCAGCGCCTCGAGCCGTTCGATGAGCAGGCGTTCGTGCTCGTCCTGCGGGAAGATCAGCAGGAAGGGATAGGGGGTGAGGCCCGCGCCGACATTCTCGAACGGTACGCGCGTCGCCTTTCGGCCCTGGACCCAAAGATTGACCGCAGGCGTCTTGTGGCCGCGCTCGAACACCGCATCGGCAAGGCCGACCTGACGGTAGAATTCGAGGGTGCGGGCCTGCACCGCCAAGGCGCGCGAGGTCGTGCCCGGCTCGGCGGTCTTGTCGATGATCCGCACCTTGACGCCGAGCACCGTCAGCCAGAGTGCCAGGACCAGCCCCGTCGGGCCGGCGCCGATGATCAGAACATCGCTGCGTGCCATGTTTCCCTCCATCAGGCTGCGATGCCGGTCCTGCGCGCGTTCCGGCTAAGAAGGCGTCGCCTGCGCTTGGTGCAGCATGCCGTGCAGGACGGCGCGGGCGTGCTGCGTCGCCAGCGCCTGCAGATCCGGAAGCTCGGCCCCGGCCGTGCCGAAGGTTTCGCGAAACAGGACGGCCATCACGACCGGCCCGGCGAGGGAAAAGGCGTAGAGCCGCGCATCGCCGGGCATCGCTTCGCCCCGCGCCTGGGCGCGCGCTATGAACTCGGTCAAGATGCCGAGCGCAGGGACAACGACGTCGTCGTGCCAGATTTGCGCGAGGTCGGGGAAGTTGCGCGATTCCCCGATCACCATCTTGACCACCGCTGGCAGGCGGCTCGAGCCGATCATCTGGACGACGCGGGTGAGGAGCATCGGGACGAGCTCGGCGAACGGCCCGTCGAACGCCTCGGCGGCGGTCCTGATGGCTGCGAGATTGGGCGCCACTGCCGTGCGGGCCACGGCGCGGAAGATGTCTTCCTTGGTCTCGAAATAGAGGTAGAGCGCGCCCTTCGACACGCCCGCCTGCCGGGCGATGTCATCGAGCCTGGCGCCGGCGAAGCCCTTGTCCGCGAACACGGCCAGTGCGGCGGCGGTGATCTCGGCCGGCCGCGCCGTCTTGCGCCTGCGCCATCGGGGGACATCGTCCGCCATGGGCCACCTTAATAACTATCCGGTCAGTTATTAGATGGACCCATGGCGGCGTTCGTCAACCCGGGCGCCGATGCTCATTCCATCAGCAGCTGGATCGCCTCGCGCCAGCGGTGGCAGGACACGGTGTGGCTGCCGGTCACCGGTTCGAGCACCGGCACCACCGAGTGGCATTTCTCGAACACGATCGGGCAGCGCGTGCGGAAGACGCAGCCGGAGGGCGGATTGATCGGCGAGGGCAGGTCGCCGGTCAGCGACACGCGCTTCTTCGCGCGCTCCTTGTCCGGGTCGGCGATCGGCACGGCCGACAGCAGCGCCTGGGTATAGGGATGGCGCGGGTCGCGGTAGATCTCGTCGCGCTCGGCCAGTTCGGCGATCTTGCCGAGATAGAGCACCATGACCCGGTCGCTGATCCGGCGCACGACCGACAGGTTGTGCGAGATGAAGATCAGCGCCAGGTTTTCCTCGTTCTGCAGCCGCTTCAGCAGATTGATGATCTGCGCTTGGATCGAGACGTCGAGCGCCGAGACCGGCTCGTCGCAGACCAGCATCTTCGGCTTCAGGATCAGGGCGCGCGCGATGCCGATGCGCTGGCACTGACCGCCGGAGAACTCATGCGGATAGCGATTGATCAAGTGGGACGGCAATCCCACCCGCTCCATCGCTTCGATGACGCGGGCGCGCTTTTCCTTCTCGGGCAGGCCTGGTTCGAACGTGTCGAGCGGCTCGGCCACAATGGAGCCGACAGTCATGCGCGGGTCGAGGGCGGCGAGCGGATCCTGGAAAATGATCTGCATCTCGCGCCTGAGGCCGCGCAGGTCGCTCTTGGATGCGTCCTCGAGCGGGCGGCCGAGCCAGACGACCTTGCCGGCGCTCGACGGGATCAGCTTGAGCACGGCGCGGCCGAGCGTGGATTTGCCGCAGCCGGACTCGCCGACGATGCCGAGCGTCTCGCCCGGATAGAGGTCGAAGCTGACGCCGTCGACCGCTTTCACGACGCGCTTTTCGGCGAACAGATCGCCCTTGACCGGGAAATGAACCTTGAGGTCGCGGACGCTGAGGAGCGGGCTGGATGGGGAGGCGGACATGGTCTCTCTCAGGCGACGAGGCGGTCGAGCGTGCAGGCCTTGGACCGGCCCGGCGCGATCTCGCGCAGCGGCGGGACGGCCTGGCGGCACAGATCGGAGGCGAAGCCGCAGCGCGGCGCGAAGGCGCAGCCGGGCGGCATGCGGGCGAGATTGGGCGGCTGGCCGGCAATCGTCGGCAGATCGCCGGCGAGATCGTCGTCGAGCCGCGGCATCGACAGCAGCAGCGCACGCGTATAGGGGTGCTGTGGGTCGTAGAAGATCTCGCGCACCGGCCCCTGCTCGACGATCCGGCCGCCATACATGACCAGCACCCGGTCGCACAGGCCGGCGACCACGCCCAGGTCGTGGGTGACGAGGATGATCGAGGTCCCGGTCGCCGCCTGCTGCTCGGCCAGCAGGTCGAGGATCTCGGCCTGGATGGTGACGTCGAGTGCCGTGGTCGGCTCGTCGGCGATCAGCAGGTCTGGCCGGCACAGCATGCCCATGGCGATCATGACGCGCTGGCGCATGCCGCCCGACAGCTCGTGCGGGTACATGTCGAGCCGCTTGCCCGGCTCCGGAATGTGAACCTGCTCCAGCACCTCGCGCGCCTGCTCGCGCGCCATCGTCGGGCTCATGTTCTGGTGATAGGTCAGCACTTCCGTCAGCTGCCGGCCGATCGTCAGGTACGGGTTCAGCGCGGTCATCGGGTCCTGGAAGATCATCGCCATCCGCGTGCCGCGGATCTTGTTGAGCTCATCGCGCGACAGGCCGAGGATCTCGCGATCCTCGAGCTTGACGCTGCCCGTGGACGTGCCGTTGTGCGGCAGCAGCCCCATGATCGACATCAGGACCTGGCTCTTGCCCGATCCGGATTCGCCGACGATGCCGATCGTCTCGCCCTTGTTGATGGAAAAGCTGACGCCGTTCACCGCCGACACCGTGCCGTCGGGCGTGGCGAAGCGGGTCTCGAGCTGGTCCACGACCAGGAGCGGCGTCTGGTTCCCGGTCTTCCAGCCGGGCTGATCTTGGCTAACGGTCATCAGCGGTCCTTGGGGTCGAGGGCGTCGCGCAGCCCGTCGCCGAGGAAATTGAGAGAGAAGAGCGTGACGGCGAGGAAGGTCGCGGGGAACAGCAGCGACCAGGGAGCCGTCTCCATGTCGCGGGCGCCGTCGCTGATCAGCACGCCCCAGCTCGTCATCGGCTCCTGCACGCCGAGGCCGAGGAACGACAGGAAGCTCTCGAGCAGGATCACCTTGGGCACGGTCAGCGTCACGAACACCATGACCGGTCCGAGGATGTTCGGGATGATGTGGCGGCGCACGATGGAGGTGCTCGACGCGCCGAAGGCGTGGGCCGCCTCGATGAATTCCCGGTGCTTGAGGGCCATCGTCTGGCCGCGCACGATGCGCGCCATGTCGAGCCACTCGACGGCACCGATCGCGACGAAGATCAGGAAGATGTTCCGCCCGAAGAACACCGTCAGCAGGATGACGAAGAACATGAAGGGCAGGGAATAGAGGATGTCGACGATGCGCATCATCACATTGTCGACCGCCCCGCCCATATAGCCGGCGACGGCGCCGTAGGTGACGCCGATCAGCAGGCTGACGATCGAGGCCAGGATGCCGACCATGAGCGAGACGCGCGCGCCGTAGAGCGTGCGGGCGAACAGGTCGCGGCCGTTGGAATCCGTGCCGAAGTAATAGCCGTCGGCCCAGTTGGGCGGCGTGCCGATATTCTCCCAGGAAATATCGTCCATGGCATGGGCGGAGATGTGGGGCGCCAGGATCGCCATGATGCCGATGATCAGGAGCACGAACAGGCCGCCCATGGCGGCGCGGTTGCGCACCAGCCGGCGGCGGGCGCTCTTCCACAGGCTGGTGCCCTCGAGCGGCTGGGGGGCGACGCCGGAGGCGTCGAGTGGAGTGACGGACATGAGACGGCCCTTCCTTAGCGATGAGCCAGCTTCGGATCGAGGACGCCGTAGAGCACGTCGACGATCAGATTGAAGACGATGATCAGCACGCCATAGAAAATCACGACGCCCATCACCAGCGTGTAGTCGCGATTGAGCGCGCCCTGGATGAAGTAGCGGCCGATGCCGGGGATCGAGAAGATCTGCTCGATCACGACCGAGCCGGTGATGATGCCGGCGCAGGCGGGACCCAGATACGAGACGACCGGCAGGAAGGCGGCGCGCGCGGCATGGCGCGTCACCGTCAGCCATTCCGACAGGCCCTTGGCCCGCGCGGTGCGGATGAAGTTCGAGCGCAGCACCTCGATCATGCTGCCGCGCGTCAGGCGCGAGACATAGGCGATCTGCGGCAGGGCCAGCGCCACCACCGGCAGGATCTTGTACTTGAGCTCATGCCCGTCGCCCCAGCCGCCGACCGGCAACACGCGCAGATAGACGCCCAGCACCAGGGTCAGGAGCGGCGCCATGACGAAATTCGGGATGGTGATGCCGGTCATGGCCGCGGTCATGATCGTGTAGTCGGCCGAGCGGTTCTGCTTCAGCGCCGCGAGCGCGCCCAGGCTGCCGCCGATGAGCACCGCCAGGAACACCGCGGTCAGGCCCAATTCCATGGAAACCGGGAAGCCCGACCAGATCAGCTCGGTGACGCTATAGTCCTTGTAGGAGAAGGACGGGCCGAAATTGCCGCCGAGCACGCTCTTGAGATAGAGCCAATATTGCCCGACCAGCGGCTGATCCAGGTGATAGACGCGGTTCAGATTCTCTTGGATTTCGGGCGGGACCGCACGTTCGCTGTCGAACGGGCCGCCCGGTGCCAGGCGGATCATGAAGAACGCGATTGTGATGATCACGAAAAGCGTCGGCACCGCCCCCAAAAGACGTTTGGCGACAAATGAAAGCATGTCGGTTTCGAATCCGGTTCAGGAGGATGGCGGGACGATGTCGGACATTATCCCGCCTTTGAGCCTCAATGTTTGGCGATAGACACGTTCTTCGAATAGAAGTAGCCGAGGATATTGAGATCGAAGCCCTGCACGTAGGGCTTGACCAGCCGCTTGTTGACGTAGTCGTAGATCGGCATCATCGGCAGGTCGTGGACGACCAGCTTCTCGGCGTCCGCCAGCATCAGAGCGCGCTTTTCCGGATCGACCGTCAGCGCCGCGGTCTTCACCAGCTTGTCATATTCCGGGTTGTTATAGCCCATGTCGTTCAGGCCGGCATCGGACTGCAGCAGCTCGGCGAAGGTGTTCGGGTCGGCATAGTCCGCGATCCAGCCGGCGCGGAACAGCTGCGTCGCCTTCTTCTCCTTGCGGGTCTCCAGGAACACCTTGAATTCCTGGTTGACCAGCGTGACGTTGACCCCCAGCGCCTGCTTCATCATGGCCGCGATGGCGATCATGATCTTCTTATGGTTCTCGCTGGTGTTGTACATGATCTCGAGGTTGAGCGGCTTGTCGGGGCCGTAGCCGGCCTCCTTGTACAACTCCTTGGCCTTGGCGATGCGCTCCGGCATCGGCATGTCCTTCCAGTCGACGAATTGCGACTGGTAGCCGGCGATGCCGGGCGGGACCCAGCTATAGGCCGGCTGCTCGCCGGTCTTGGTGATCTTGGAGACGATCGCCTCGCGGTCGATCACCATGCTGAGCGCCTGGCGGAGCTTCAGATTGTCCTTGAACGGCGGCTTCTCGAGGTTGAAGCCCATGTAGTACGAGCCGAGATAGGGCACGATCTTGAGTTCGCCCGGCAGGTCCTTGCGGATGAAGTCGACCTGGTCGGACGGCACCTCGTTGGTGACGTCGAGCTCGCCCGCGCGATAGCGCTTCAGCTCTTCGTTCTGGTTCTCGATCGGGTAGTAGTCGACCTCGCTGAGCTTGACGTTCGCCGCGTCCCAGTAGTTCGGGTTCTTGACCGCGACGATGCGCGACTGCGGCGTCCATTCCTTCAGCATGAAGGCGCCGTTCGTCACCAGATTGCCTGGGCGGGTGAACTGCGGCCCGAATTTCGTGATGGCGGCCTTGTTGACCGGCAGGAAGCGGGCATGGCCGATCAGCTTCAGGAAATAGCCGGTCGGGGCCTTGAGGGTGACCTCGAAGGTCTGCGGGTCGACCGCGCGCACGCCCAGGGACTTGATGTCCTTGTTCTTGGCGTTGGCGATGTCCTCGGCATTCTTGATCGGATAGAACAGGAAGGAATATTTCGAACCCGTGGCCGGATCGACCGAGCGCTGCCAGCTATAGACGAAATCGTCCGCCGTCAGCGGCGTGCCGTCGGACCACTTCAGGCCGGCGCGCAGCTTGAAGGTGTAGGTCAGGCCGTCCGGGCTGAGGGTCCAGCTTTCCGCCTGGCCCGGGGCGACCTTGCCGTCCTTGTCGATGACCACGAGGCCCTCGTAAAGGTCGCGCTCGATATGGCTATCCTGGGTGTTCTCGGAGATCTGCGGATCGAGCGTCTGCGGCTCGGATCCATTGCCGATGCGAAGCACCTGGGCATCTGCGAGATTCTGGGCGAATGCCAGAGGGGCGGTGGTGGTCAGCAGGGCCACCGCCATGCCGAGGCCGAAGACGGCGCGAGTACGAAGCATCGAGATTTTTCCCTCATGGGCCGCATTGGCGGTCATTCTTGGCCGTGAAGATTCCTTGTCACGGTTACGAGTGCAACGAATTTCGCGCATCCGGCGGAAATCCACCGGGCGCGGGTCGATCAAAATGCCGATTTCGGTCTGGTTTTAGCTTAATCCGTTCTTGGCGCGCAGGCGAGAATCCCGTCGGCCACGCACGGCTGCCCGAAGGATTCTCGATGGCCGCGGCCTGGCTTTAGGGCGAATTCCAGCCAACGCGGGCTTCATTCCGCCGCAACCGGCATGGCGGCCGGATTGCGAAACGCGGCGAGCAGTGCCACCTCCGACTTCTTGGCTTCGGCCAGGTTTGCCTCCTTGACGTGGCCGAAGCCGCGGATGCGGCCCGGGATGCGCGCCAGTTCGACCGCCGTCTGATGATTGTCCTGGGCGAGACGGCTCATGATTTCCTCGAGGATCGCGACATACTCGCCGATCAACCGGCGCTCGGTCCGGCGCTCCGCGGTACGGCCGAACGGATCCAAGGCGCTGCCGCGCAGCCCCTTGAAGTGGGCGAGCAGGCCGAACGCCTTCAGCATCCATGGGCCGTAGGTCTTCTTCTTCAGATGGCCGGTCGTCCGGTCCCGCTCGGCGAGCATCGGCGGCGCCAGGTGGAACTGCAGCTTGAAATCGCCGTCGAACTTTTCGTGGAGCTGCTGCAGGAAGGTGCCGTCGGTATAGAGCCGAGCGACCTCGTATTCGTCCTTGTAGGCCATGAGCTTGTAGAGATTGCGCGCGACGGCCTCGGCAAGGCCGCTGCGGCCGGGGGCCCGCTCGCTCTCGGCCTGGCGGACGCGCGTGACCAGCGACAGGTAGCGCTGGCCATAGGCGGCGCTCTGATAGGCGGTCAGTTCCTTGACGCGCCGGGCGATGAGCTCGTCCAGGCTCTCGCTCAGGTGACGGGCGCCGGTCGCCGCCCGCTTCGGCATGGCGACCGCTTCGACCGTGGCCAGGTCGACTGCCGCGCGGCGGCCCCACAGGAAGGATTTCCTGTTGAACTCGATCGCGACGGCGTTCAGCTCGATCGCCTGTTCGATCGCCTCCGCGCTCAGCGGCACCGTCCCCTTCTGCCAGGCATAGCCGAGCATGAACAGGTTGGCGGCGATCGAATCGCCGAGCAGCGCCACCGCGAGCCGGGAGGCGTCGAGGAACTCGACCCGTTCGGCACCGGCGCTCTCGACCAGGGCGCGGCGCGTGTCCTCGGTCGGGAACTTCAGATCCGGGTTCTGGGTGAAGCTGCCGATGATCGTCTCGGCCTGGTTGACGAAGGCGCGGGTCGTGCCCTTGTCGACCTTCGCCAGGCTGTCGGGCGAGGCCGCGACCAGGAAGTCGCAGCCGAGCAGCAGATCGGCGCCGCCGGCGGCGATGCGCACCGCGGCGATGTCCTCCGGCTTCTTGGCGATGCGGATATGGCTGAAGACCGCGCCGCCCTTCTGGGCGAGGCCGGTCATGTCCAGAACCGACACGCCCTTGCCTTCGAGATGGGCCGCCATGCCCAGGAGCGCGCCGATCGTCACCACGCCGGTGCCGCCGACGCCGGTGACCAGGATGCCGTAGGGGCGGTCGAGCGCGGGCAGGGCAGGCGTCGGCAACGGGGCGAAGCCGTCGGCGTCGACCGACGTCTTGTTCTTGCGCAAGGCCCCACCATGCACGGTGACGAAGCTCGGGCAGAAGCCTTCGACGCAGGAGAAATCCTTGTTGCACGAGGATTGGTCGATCTCGCGCTTGGTGCCGAATTCGGTCTCCGCCGGCACGACCGACAGGCAGTTGGAGGTCTTCGAACAGTCGCCGCAGCCTTCGCACACCGCGTCGTTGATGAAGACGCGCTTCTGCGGATCGACCATCTTGCCGCGCTTGCGGCGGCGGCGCTTCTCGGCGGCGCAGGTCTGGTCGTAGATCAGCACGGTCACGCCGGTCATCTCGCGCAGCTCGCGCTGAACCTCGTCCAGCTTTTCGCGGTGATAGACGGGGGTATGAGCCGGCAGGCCGACGTCGGCCGCATATTTCTCGGGCTCGTCGGTCACCACCACTAGGTGGGCCACGCCCTCGGCCGCGACCTGGCGCGCGATCATCGGCACGGTCAGCGAACCGCCGTCGTGGGTCTGGCCGCCGGTCATCGCGACCGCGTCGTTGAACAGGATCTTGTAGGTGATGCTGACCTTGGCGCCGACCGCGGCGCGGATCGCGAGCATGCCCGAGTGGTTGTAGGTGCCGTCGCCCAGGTTGGCGAAGATATGGCCGGTCTCAGTGAACGGCGCCTGGCCGATCCAGGGCGTGCCTTCGCCGCCCATCTGGGTGAAGGTCGAGGTCGACCGTTCCGGCATCCAGATCGCCATGTAGTGGCAGCCGATGCCGGCAACCGCGCGGCTGCCCTCGGGCACCTTGGTCGAGCTGTTGTGCGGGCAGCCGGAACAGAAGAACGGCGTGCGCGCCACTGCCTGGGTCAGGCCGGCGAGCTGCTGCTCCTTGGCGTCGAGGAATTTCAGCCGGTCCTGGATGCGCTCGCCGGTATGGAAGCGGGCGAGACGACTGGCGATGGTCCGGGCGACCATCGCCGGCGACAGCTCGGCATAGGGCGGCAGGATCAGCTCCTTGCCCTCGTCGAACTTGCCGACGATGCGCGGCCGCAGGTCGGCAGGCCAGTTATAGAGCTGTTCCTTGAGCTGGGTCTCGATGACGGCGCGCTTTTCCTCGACGACCAGGATCTCTTCCAGCCCTTTGGCGAACCGGCGGATGCCCTCGGGCTCGAGCGGCCAGCTCAAGCCGACCTTGTAGATGGCGATGCCGATGTCGGCGGCGTAACCGTCGTCAATGCCCAGGTCATCCAGGGCCTGGCGCACATCCAGATAGGATTTCCCGGTGGTGACGATGCCGAAGCGCCGCCGGGGGCTGTCGAGCATCACCCGGTCGAGCCGGTTCGCCCGCGCGAAGGCCAAGGCCGCTTCGAGCTTGAACCGCATCAGGCGGTATTCCTGATCCATCGGCGGGTCGGGCCAGCGGATGTTGAGCCCGCCATGCGGCATGGCGAAATCGTCGGGCCGGACGATCGCGACACGCTCCGGCGCCACATGGACCGAGGCGGAGCTGTCGACCGTCTCGGCGATCGTCTTCATGGCGATCCAGGCGCCGGAGAAGCGCGACATGGCCCAGCCATAGAGGCCGTAATCCAGGATCTCCTGGACGCCCGCCGGGTTCAGCACCGGAATCTGTGCATCCATGAAGGCATATTCGGACTGATGCGGCAGGGTCGAGGATTTCGACGCATGATCATCGCCGGCCAGCACCAGCACGCCGCCGTGCGGCGCGGTGCCGGCGGCGTTGGCATGCTTCAGCACGTCGCCCGAGCGGTCGACGCCCGGACCCTTGCCGTACCACATGGCGAAGACGCCGTCGTATTTGGCGCCCTCGAACATGTTGACCTGCTGGCTGCCCCAGACGGCGGTCGCGGCCAGGTCCTCGTTCAATCCGGGCTGGAAGAACACATGGTCCTTCTTCAGGTGGTCGCGCGCCGACCAGAGCGTCTGGTCGAGCCCGCCGAGCGGCGAGCCGCGATAGCCGGAAATGAAGCAGGCGGTCTCGAGCCCGGCGGCCAGGTCGCGCTGGCGCTGCATCATCGGCAGGCGGGCGAGGGCCTGCACGCCGTTCAGGTAGATACGCCCGCGCTCGAGCGTATACTTGTCCTCGAGGGTGACCGCCGCCAGAGCCATGCCATGAATCCTCTCGCCCGGGCTGCGCATCGCAGGGCCGGTATGCGAAAAAGTTAATCCATGCGGGGCCTTCGCTCAATTGCCCCGGATGACGCGGGCCGAGAAAGCAACGAACGGACGATGCCATGGCAGCTCGTGCGCTGAAGCTGCGACGGATTCGCCGAATGCGGTAATATTGTTACCGTTTAAGGACGGTCGGAGGACCTGATGCAGCTCTATATCAAGGACGATGTAACGGCCGAACTAGTTGCGCGATTGGCCCGCCAGCGGGGTCTCTCCAAGCAGGATGCCGTGAAGCTGGCCGTGCGGGCCGAACTTGAACGGGGGCAGGACGCGACGCCGCTGCGCGAGCGTTTCGCGGCTCTCCGCACCGCTCACCCGCGTCCGCCCAGGACGGGCGACGTGGCCGACAGGCAATTCTTCGACGACTTGTCCGGTCAACCGTGACGAGTTTCGCCGATGCCTCGGCGCTCATCGCCATCGTTGCGGGCGAGGTCGGCGCCGACCGCCTGGCGGATACGCTCGACGAGGATCGGGAGCGGCTCTGCTCGGCACTTTCGGCCTTGGAAATCGTGGCCGGGCTCAGCTCGCCTTCTCGTACAGGCTCTCCAGCAGTGCGCCGTGGGCGCCGCGGATGGCGTGGCGCTTGATCTTGAGCGTCGGGGTCATCTGGCCGTTGGCGACGGAGAACGCCTCTTCGACAATGGCGAAGCGGCGGATGCGCTCGGGCGCGGTCAGGGTCTTGTTGACCTTGGCCACGCCGGCCTGGATCTCCTGCTGCAGCCGGGCGAGCCGCGCGGCATCGTCCGCCTCGCCCCGGGCCCGCCGCAACAGTTCCTCGTCCGGGACGATCAGCGCCACCAGGTACGGGCGCTTGTCGCCATAGACCATGACCTGGCCGATGCCGTCCTCGAGCGTCAGATAGCCCTCGATCCGCTGGGGCGAGATCATCTCGCCGCCGGAATTCTTGATGAAGTCGCGCTTGCGGTCGGTGATCTTCAGATAGCCGTCGGCATCGAACTCGCCGATGTCGCCGGTATGGAGCCAGCCGTCCTTGATCGCCCGCTCGGTCGCCTCCGGATCGCGCCAATAGCCCGTCATCACGTTCGCGCCCTTGACCAGGATCTCGCCGTCTGGAGCGATCCTGACTTCGACACCCTGCAGCGGCGGGCCGACCGTGTCGACCTTGATGCGCTTGGGCGGATTGGCGGAAATCACCGGACCGGCTTCGGTCTGGCCATAGCCCTGCAGCAGGTTGATGCCGAGCGATAGGAAGAACAGCCCGACCTCCTGGTTGAGCGGAGCACCGCCCGAGACGAACGCCTTGAGGCGGCCGCCGAAGCGCTGGCGCACCTTGCGCCGGACCAGGCCCTCGACCAGCAGATCCAGCGCGCGCTCTTTAAGCGTCAGGCTCTTGGGTGCCTTGTAGCGCTTGACGCCGAGCTCGTAGGCCAGGCGGAACAGCTTGGCCTTGGACCCGCCGCTACGCTCGGCCGCCTGCAGGATGCGCTTGTGCAGCATCTCGAACAGGCGCGGCACCGCCGTCATGATCGTCGGCCGGACCTCCGGCATCTCGGTCGCGAGCGTCTCCGGCCCGCCGGCGTAATAGATCTGGGCGCCGAGCATGATCGGGAACCACAGGCCGGCCGAATGCTCGTAGGCATGGGTCAGCGGCAGGAACGACAGGAACACTTCCTCGCCCAGGCCGAAGGCGTCGTCGAGCAGCTTGCGCGCGCCCTTGCCGTTCTGCATGACGTTGCGATGGCTCTGCATCACCGCCTTGGGCACGCCGCCGGTGCCCGACGTGTAGATCAGGCAGGCGGTGTCGTCGAGGCCGAGGCTGGCGACCGTCGCATCGACCCGGTCCTCGGACTGGGCGCCGAGCGCCAGGACGTCGTCCCACAGATAGACATCGGCGCTGGTCTGGGTCTTGAGCGGCTCCAGCGAGACGATGGTCTCCAGATAGGACAGCTGATCGGCAGCCGGCAGCACCCTCGGCGCCAGCGCATTCGACGACAGGATCAGCGCCTTGGCGCCGCTATTCGCCAGCACGTGGCGATAATCCTCGGTCGTGTAGGTCGTATAGGCCGGGACCGTGATGGCACCGGCGGCCATGATCGCTAGATCCGCGATCGCCCATTCCGGCCGGTTCTCTGCGATGAGCGCCACCCGGTCGCCAGGCTGGATGCCGAGCGCACTCAGGCCGCGCGCCAGGCGCCGGACCCGGCCCGCCGTCTCGGACCAGGTGAGCGAAGCCCAATCCTTGTCTTTGCGGACCCACAGAAACGGCCGGTCGGCCTTCCGTGCCGCCCAATGAAAGAACATTGCGGGAAGGTTCGGCCAATCACTCTCAATCATGGGAAGCTCGTTTCCTCGACCCTCTGGCGCGGACTCCGTTCCGCTTCTTGGCGCCGGCGGGGCCTGGTTGCCCAGCCGGTCTTGGGTTTGCGGTCCTTCTATAACCTTGCGCCCGCGACTATCCAACCCCTGCGGCGTTATCGCCGTCGCCCACCATAAGATGGCGGTTCGAAACCGTTTGGCGGGCGTCGGGCCTGCACCATATATCGGTGCATTATCGTCGCCAGGAGTAGCCATGTCCCGTCAGCCGATCCGTTCCGCCACGTCCACGGCCGCTGCCGTTATCGATTTGGGCGCCTTGCCGAGCTGGAATCTGGCCGATCTCTACGACGGCATCGCTTCCCCGGCGATCGAGGCCGATCTGAAGCGCGCCGATGCCGATGCCGAGGCGTTCGCCAAGGCCTACCAAAGCAAGATCGTTGGACTCACCGGCGCGGAACTCGGCGCCGCGATCGCCGCCTACGAGCGGCTGCAGGATCAGCTCGGCCGGCTGATGAGCTTCGGCAGCCTCGCCTTCGCCGGCGCCATGGACGATTCCAAGGTTGCGCAATTCTATCAGACCGTGCAGGAGCGGGTGAACGCCATCTCGGTCCGGCTGCTGTTCTTCACGCTCGAGCTCAACCGCATCGACGATGCCGATCTCGAGCAGAAGCTCACGGCGCCGGAGGCGGCGCATTATGCCGCCTGGCTCCGGGATGTCCGTGCCTTCCGGCCGCATCAGCTGTCGGACGATATCGAGAAGCTGCTGCACGAGAAATACGTCGCCGGGCGGGCTGCCTGGAGCCGGCTGTTCGACGAGACGGTGACCGACCTGCGCTTCCCGGTCGGCGGCAAGGATCTGACCATCGCCGAGGCGCTGCATCTGATGTTCGATCCGGACCGCGCCAAGCGGCGGGAGGGGTCCGAAAGCGTTGCGACCGTGCTGGGCGGGGCGGCGCGCACCTTCACGCTCATCACCAACACGCTCGCCAAGGACAAGGAGATCGAGGATCGCTGGCGCGGTTTCGCCCGGCCGATCTCGGCGCGCAACCTGTCGAACTTCGTCGAGGACGAGGTCGTCGACGCGCTGGTCCATGCGGTCAAGGAGAGCTATCCGGCCCTCTCGCACCGCTATTACCAGATGAAGGCGCGCTGGCTCGGGCTCGACAAGCTGGAATATTGGGACCGCAACGCGCCGCTGCCGGGGGCGCCGCAGCGCGTCATCCCCTGGGCCGAGGCACGCCAGATCGTGCTCGATTCCTATCGCGCCTTCTCGCCCAAGCTGGCGGTGATCGGCGAACGTTTCTTCACCGAGCGCTGGATCGATGCGGCGGCGCGTCCGGGCAAGGATTCCGGCGCCTTCTCGCACCCGACCGTGCCGTCGGCCCATCCCTATATCCTGATGAACTACATGGGCAATGCGCGCGACGTGATGACGCTCGCCCATGAGCTGGGCCATGGCGTCCATCAGGTGCTGGCGGGCCGGCAGGGCGCGCTGATGGCCGACACGCCGCTGACCCTCGCCGAGACCGCGTCGGTGTTCGGCGAGATGCTGACCTTCCGCAACTTGCTCGGTGCCGAGCAGGATCCGGTGACGCGCAAGGCGCTGTTGGCACGCAAGGCCGAGGACATGATCAACACCGCGATCCGCCAGATCGCCTTCGTCGAGTTCGAGCGGCGCGTCCATGACGAACGCCGAGCGGGCGAGCTGCTGCCGGAACGCCTCAATGCGATCTGGCTTGAAATCCAGGCGGAAAGCCTGGGCCCGGCATTCAACTGGCGGCCGGGCTACAGGACCTATTGGAGCTCGATCCCGCATTTCATCCATACGCCGTTCTATGTCTATGCCTACGCCTTCGGCGACTGCCTGGTGAACTCGCTCTATGCCGCCTATCAGGCGGCACCCGAGGGCTTCGCCGAGAAATATCTCGACATGCTGTCGGCCGGCGGCACGCTTCGGCACCACGAGCTGCTGAAGCCGTTCGGCCTCGACGCCCGCGAGCCGGCGTTCTGGGACAAGGGCCTGTCCGTGCTGCGCGGCTTCATCGACGAGCTGGAGGCGATGGGCTGACGGCGGGACGCCGGCCATGGCCGACCAGAACTCGCTCGGCGGACGCATCCGGCGCTATGCCCAGGTCTCGACCACGGTCGGCGGGCTGGCGGCGCGGCTCGCCGGCGAACGCTACCTGGGCATGGATATCGACCGGGAGCGCCACGCCTCCGACCTGACCCAGGCGCTGGGCGGCCTCAAGGGGCCGCTCATGAAGGCGGCCCAGATCCTGTCGACCATTCCGGACGCGCTGCCGAAGGAATATGCCCAGGAACTGTCGCAGCTGCAGGCCAACGCGCCGGCCATGGGCTGGCCGTTCGTGAAGCGTCGCATGGTGAGCGAACTCGGCCCCGACTGGCAGGCGAAATTCGGTTCGTTCGAGAAAGAGGCGGCGCGCGCCGCGTCGCTCGGCCAGGTTCATCGCGCGACCGACAAGGCGGGACGGCGGCTTGCCTGCAAGCTGCAATATCCGGACATGTCTTCGGCGGTCGAGGCGGACCTGAAGCAGCTCAAGCTGATCCTGTCGATCTATGGCCGCTACGACGGCTCGATCGAAACCGGCGAGATCCATGCCGAACTGGCCGACCGGCTGCGCGAGGAACTGGATTACGAGCGCGAGGCGAAGCATCTGGCGCTCTATCGCCGGATGCTGGCCGACGAGCCGGGCGTGCATGTGCCCGACGTCGTGCCGGAGCTCTCGACCGATCGGCTGCTGACGATGAACTGGCTCGAGGGTGAGCCGATCCTGAGTGCTGCCGCGGGGCCGCAGCAGGCGCGCAACGCCATCGCCATGAACATGTTCCGCGCCTGGTACCTGCCGTTCTACGGCTATGGCGTGATCCATGGCGACCCGCATCTGGGCAATTACGCGGTCCGGCCGGACCAGACCATCAACCTTTTGGATTTCGGCTGCATCCGTGTGTTCCCGGCGCGCTTCGTCGGCGGCGTCATCGATCTCTATTGGGCGCTAGCGCGCAATGACGAGGCGCTGGCGGTCCATGCCTACGAGACCTGGGGCTTCAAGAACCTCAGCCGCCCGGTGGTCGACGCCCTCAATCTCTGGGCGCGGTTCCTCTATGCGCCGCTGCTCGAGAACCGTGCGCGGCGCATCCAGGATGCCTCGACCGGCGAATACGGCCGCGAGGTCGCCGAGAAGGTCCATGGCGAACTGAAGCGCCTGGGCGGCGTGACGCCCCCGCGCGAATTCGTGTTCATGGACCGCGCGGCGATCGGTCTCGGCGCCGTGTTCATGCGCCTCAAGGCCGACCTCAACTGGTACGAGCTGTTCCACGACCTGATCCGCGACTTCGATGTGGCCGCGCTGGCGAAGCGGCAGGGGGCGCTCCTGGACGAGGTCGGGCTGCCGCGCGTGGAGTAGAGCCGCTCGGCCCCTTTATTCGGCGGCCATGGGGAAGTCGGGGAATTGCCGGGGGCGCTTGCGCGTTGCCGGCCGAACCGACCGCGCCGGCTCGACGACCGGTGCGGCGGCCAGCAGGTGTTCGAGCTCGCCGCGGTCGAGCGTTTCCTGGTCGAGCAGCGCCTGGGCGATGCTGTCGAGGGCCGGACGGTGGCGGATCATCAGGCGCCGCACGCGCGCCAGCGCCTGGTCGATCTCGCGTTTCATCTCCTGGCGCACCGGCTCCTCGATCCGGTCGTCGCTGCCGCTCCAGTTCATGAAGCCCAGACGCCGGCTCATGCCCCATTTCGCAACCATCCGGTAGGCGAGGTCCGTCGCGGCCCTGATGTCCGCTTCGGCGCCGGTCGAGACCCGATCCGCCCCGAACTTCAGTTCCTCGGCGATGCGGCCGCCGACGGCGACGGCGAGGTCGGCCTGCAGCTTGGCGCGCGAGGCGGCGAAGCGGTCATGCTCCGGCAGGCGCACGACCATGCCGAGCGCGCGTCCGCGCGGCACGATGGTCGCCTTGTGGACCGGATCCGAATCCGGCATCAGCAGCGCTACCAGCGCGTGGCCGGCCTCGTGCCACGCCGTCAACACGCGCTCTTCGTGCTGCCAGGCGAGATTCTTGCGCTCGCTGCCCATCATCACCCGGTCGCGCGCGCTCTCGAGGTCGATCGAGCAGATCGTCTTCGCTCCGCGCCGATTGGCGGCGAAGGCCGCCTCGTTGATGACATTGGCAAGCTCGGCGCCGGAGAAGCCGGGTGTGCCGCGGGCGGTCGCTTCGAGATCCGCCGTCTCGTCCAGCTTCACCCGCCTGGCGTGGGCGGCGAGGATGGCGCGGCGTCCCTGCAGGTCGGGCAGGCCAACATGGACATGGCGATCGAACCGGCCGGGACGGATGAGGGCTTCGTCCAGCGTGTCGACCCGGTTGGTCGCGGCCAGCACCAGCACCCGGTCGTCCCGGGCGAAGCCGTCGAGCTCGACCAGCAGGGCATTGAGCGTCTGGTCGCTTTCCCGATCGGCGCCCGACGAGCCGGCCGAACGCTTGCGGCCGAGGGAGTCGAGCTCGTCGATGAAGATGACGCAGGGCGCCCGCTTGCGCGCGGCGGCAAACACCCGGCGCACGCGGCGCGCGCCCAGGCCGGCCCACATCTCGACGAAATCCGAGCCGGACAGGCGCAGGAACGAGGCGCCGGCCTCGCCGGCGACGGCGCGGGCCAGCATGGTCTTGCCGGTGCCCGGCGGGCCGACCAGCAGAATGCCCCGCGGTGCGTTTGCGCCGAGATCGCCCGCGGCCGACGGGTCGAGCAGCTGGCCGACGGCCTCGATCAGTTCGGCCTTGGCCTCTTCCACGCCCTGCACGTCGTCGAACCGGGTCTCGTTCTTGCGCGCGCCGATCCACTCGCCCGGAACGCCGCCGACGCCGGGCACGCGGCCGGTCATGAGCAGCAGGATGGCGGCGATCACCAGGGTCGGCAGCAGCGAACGGACCAGCGCCCCCATGTCCTCGGGATCGAGCTTCGACGGGACGTTGGTCAAGATCTCGACATGGTTCTCGACCAGCAGGTCCGCGACCGATTTCGCCAGGCTGGCGCTGGGCAGGACCGTCGACAGATAGCGCCCATCCCGGGTCCGGAAGGCGACTTGCTGGGTGCCTTCGCTCTGGCGCGGCAGGATCGCGCCGGTCACCTGGCTAGCTTTGACCAGATCGAGGAATGCCGTGAAGCTGGTCTGCTCCTCCGCCGTGGTGCCGCGCTCGGCCGCCTTGGCGTCCTGGTCCTGGCGGGCGCGCTCGAAGGCCGATTGGGCGGTGCCGACGCTCTTGCACGGCGCGCAGGGCACGCCCAGCGCACCGGCGATTCTGTCCGAATTCCAGGCGGCGAGTGAGGCCAGAATAAGAACGAGGCCGACTGCCACGATCCACTTGTGCCGTCCGCAGGCCGGCAGGATCTCGCGGCGGATAAAGTCCCAGATCTGTTTGAACAAGGCGGCCCACTCACACTCGATTTGGACGATCCGGTCTCTGAATAGCCCGGAACCGGTTCGCAAAGCATGAACCGGGGGTCGGATCGGGCGGAACAGACTGACGCTTGCCCTGTTTGATGGGGACTGAACCGCAGGAACTCAAGGAGAGCGTCATGTACAATATCGTGTGGCTGGTCGGCGCCGTCGTCATCGTCCTGGCCGTGCTCGGCTTTTTCGGGCTGAGATAGGCGCCTGCGCTAATCGGTCCTGGTCAGCGACCCGGCATAGAGCACCGGCCCGGTCGGCTGGCCCGACGGCGAACCGCCCATCGGTTCCAGGCTGACCAGCAGCTGCAGCCGGTCGCGCGGCAGGTCGGCGGCGGCCACGACATAGGCGCCCGAGGCCGGCAGCACGCCGAGGGAGACCGGCTTCGTTGCCCCCGCCGCCAGCGCCCAGAGTTCCAGGTCCTTGTCCGATGGGTGGGCCGCCTGTCCGAGGGCGGTCACCACCAGCGCGCCGTCGGCGCGGGTTTCCGCGAGCCAGGTTGCCGCCGGCCCCTGCATCGGCGCGATGGCCGCCGCGTAGTGGGGCGCCGGGGCCGGCGTCCGCAGCAGCAGGATCGCGAGGCCGGCCGCCAGCGCCGCGGCGGCGGTTGTGGTGGCCTGCCAGAAGCCGATCGTCCGCAGCATCGACCGGGGGAGGAGCCGCGTGACCTCGGCCTGGGGCGCGTCCCGCAGGCCGAGCTCGGCCTCGAGGCGCTGCCACAGGGTGGCGGGCGGCGGTTCGGGCGGCAGGGTGTCCGCGAGCGGTGTCAGCCGCGCCTCCCAGCGGGCGACGGCATGGCCCAGCTCCGGATTGCGGTCGATCTCGCGCCGGAAGGCGTCCGCCTCGTCAGGGGACATCACGCCCAGCACGTATTCGGCGGCGCGCATGTCGAAATCGTCCGGTTCGGCGCTCATGCTTCCAAACACCTGCGCAGGTCCTGCAATCCCCGACGGATCCAGGATTTGACCGTGCCGAGCGGGGCCTTGAGCCGGGCCGCGAGCTCGGCATGGGTCAGGCCGTCGAGAAAGGCGAGCATGACCAGCTGCCGCTTGTCGAGATCAAGCGTGTCGAGGCACCGGCGGAGCGCAGCGCCCTCGCGCCGTTGCATCAGCCGCTCCAACTGATCGGGATCCTCGTCCGGGCGGTCGGGCAGTTCGGCGCCGAGGTTTTCGCGCCCGGTGCGCCGGATCAGATCCAGTGCCCGGTAACGGGCCAGACTGATCAGCCAGGTCTCGGCATTGCCGCGCGCCGCGTCGAAGCGATCGGCGCGCTGCCAGACCTGGAGGAAGGCGTCATGGACGGCGTCGGCCGCCAGGCTCGGCTGGCGCGTGATGCGCAGCGCCACCGCATAGAGCCGGGGCGCGCTCAGGTCGTAGAGTTGCCGGAACGCGGTCCGGTCGCCGCCGGCGCAGCGACCGAGCAGCGTCTCCAAAGCGACCGGTGCGGACGTTTCGTTCAAAGGAGCCTCGCGGTCCTCGGAGGCGACCGTCGAAATGCCGCCAAGCCCGGAGAAGTAGATCGCGCCGGGGGCCGCGATGTCCAGCGCGGTGGTGGCAAAGGGCGCGGCTCTCATGGCCATGGACTCCGGCCGGGGCGCGGTGATCGGCGGGACGTGCCTGGGGTGGCATGGCGTCCCGCCGCTCGGCCGCTGCCTCAGGAGGCGGGCATCAGCACCTTGTCGACGACCTGGATCACGCCGTTCGACTGCTTGACGTCGGAGATCGTGACGTCGGCGACGCCGCCCTTTTCATCGCGCACGGCGATGTTGTTCGGGCCGTTCATCATGACGGTGAGCTCGCCGCCGGCCAGCGTCGTCAGGGTGGCGCTGCCGTGGTTCTTCTGGATCAGGGACCTGAGCTTGGCGCCGGTATAGTCTCCGGCGACGACATGGTAGGTCAGGATCTTGGTCAGGGTCGGCTTGTTCTCGGGCTTCAGGAGCGTGTCGACTGTGCCGGCCGGCAGCTCGGCGAAGGCCGCGTTGGTCGGCGCGAACACGGTGAACGGGCCCTTGGCCTTCAGCGCATCGACCAGGCCGGCGGCCTTGACCGCGGCGACCAGCGTCGTGTGGTCGGCCGATTTGACGGCGTTGTCGACGATGTCCTTGCTGGGGAACATCTGCTGGCCGCCGACCATGACCGTCGCTTCGGTCGCGGCACCTGCGGCCAGGGGCACGGCCAGGGAGCCGATGAGGGCGAGGGCGGTGAGCGCGGTGATCTTCTTCATGGGTCCAACTCCGAAAACAGGCGGGATCAGTGTCCCGACCCGCCCGATACCGGCCGGCGCCGCGCCTGGATGCAGCAGTCAGGAAAAAAAGTTTCATGCCGGGGCCACGCTCGCGGCCGGCCTCGACCGCGGCACGGTCGTGGCTTTAAAGTGTCATCGCTGGAGCCTCCGACCGGACGGCAAGCGGAGGCAGGGCGCGCGGGCATGCAGGACTTTGAGACCGACCGGACGTTTTCGGCGCAGGACTGGCGCATGCTGCTGGCCAGCGCCTGCGGGGTCCTGGTCATTGGCGTCGGCCTGGGTGTGCTGATCGGCCGCCTGATCGCGGCGCCGGCCGGCCCGCCGCCGGCCTCGGCCTCGATCCTGCCGGACGTTTCACCCGCTCCAGCTCAGGCCGCTCAGGAGCTGCCCGCAGTCGCTTCATCGGACGCGAGCGATGAGGATGTGGACGCGCCGGCGCCGGCTGCCGCGGCAGCGTCATCGCCGGTGACCTCGCCGCCAGCCATGCTGAGGACCGCGGCGCCAGTGTCACCCGCAGAATCCGTGGCGACGCGGACGCCCGAGCCGCGCGCCGACTCAAGGCCGAAGCGGCGGGTGGCGGCCCGGCAGGTCGAGGCCAGGCCGAAATCCAAGCCGAAGCCGGTGCCGTCAGACGCCCGCGGCCCGCGCTGGGTCGTGCAACTGGGCGCATTCCAATCGTCCGACCACGCCAATCTGCTGGTGAATACCTTGGCGGTCCATGGCGAGGCCGCCCATGTGACCTTTGCCCGGAATGGGGCGGGGCAGGGCTGGTTCTATGTCCAGACGCCGCCTTACCGGTCGGCGGCGGCAGCCAGGGGCGCCGCCAGAAGCCTGGCGGCCCGCGAACATCTGCCGACTTATTTGATCAAGCTGCCGCCCGTTGCCGGGTGACGAGCGCGGATCGTCCCCGGCCCGCTACTCGCCGTGGACCTTCTTCAGCTTGTCGAAGGCGAGGAAAACCGCTTCCAGATCTTTGCGATTGTCGGTCTTGCCGGGGCCGCCCTCCTTGGTCAGGGCCAGCTCCAGCGCCTGGATCAGCAGATCGGCCACTTCGACGGCGCGCTGCTCGCAAGCCTGATTGAACGCCATCAAGATCTTGTCGCTCAGTCGGCGGGTATATTGCGGCAAATCGCTCATCAAATATTCCTCTGGTCCCCGCATCCGAGCACGCGGGCTCTAGACGGCCATTGACAGGATACACGGTCAGGCCGCTCGATTCATCCGTCAAAAGCGCGGGCTCCGGGCGAGCATTCCGATGCCTCCGGTCCCGCGCCGTGGCGCGATGACGCGGCCGCCGGGATCCCGGAATAGGCCGATCGGAGCCGGAGTCCATTTCCCGGCCGGATGATCGCAGGCACGTGCCCGTGCCGGGCACGCCTCGTCGGCATCGATCGCCCAACGGCCTCTCGGGAAGGTGCATGATGCGCAGTCTACTCAGTTCGACGGCCCTTGCGATACTTTGTTCCGGATGCGTAACGGCTCCGCCGCCACCACCGGCGCCGCCGGTCGCCGTCTCCGCGGTGACCGACTTCCAGACCCAGGTCAGCGTCACCGATCCGAATTGCCATGATTACACCGGCCAGGCGACGATCGAAGGCAAGCAGCAGCAGATCGTCGGCCATGCCTGCCAGCAGCCCGATGGCTCGTGGAAGGTCGCCGAAGGCACGGCCGACCAGCCGAACCAGTATGTCGCGGTCTATCCGGCGCCGACCTATTACGCCGGCTACCCCTATTATCCCGACTATTGGTATGGCTGGCCGTGGCTGTGGGATGCCTCATTCGGCTTCGGGGGATCGTTCGTGTTCTTCGACCACCATTTCCACCACTTCCATCACCACGGCTTCCATCACGGCGGTGGGTTCGCTCACGCCGGCGGCTTCCATCACCGATAGGTGAGGTCTTGCTCGGAAAACATTGATTCGGCGCGAATTATTGTCGTTCGGGTGATGCGATCCGAACGACACGCCCGCTAAAGATCGGGAAAGCCGCCCAGCGCTTCGTCGATCGCCACGGCGCTCGGCATCGACGGCTGGGCGCCGCGCGTGCCGCAGGACAGGCCGGCGGCGACCGTGGCGCGGCGCAAGGCCGACGCCATGGGGATGCCGCGGTCGAGCGCCGCGGCCAGCACGCCGACGAAGCAGTCACCGGCCCCGATGGTATCGATCGCGGTGATCGGCAGGGCGGGGACCGCCAGGCTGCCGCCCTCCGGCCGATGGATGATGGCGCCGACCTCGCCGCGCGTGACGACCAGCGTGATGCCGTGGCGTTGCGCGACCTCGGCCGGGTCGCCCAGGGTCGCGGCCTCGCCCTCGTTCGCGACGAGCACGTCGATGGTATCGAGCAGCGGCCCGGCATCGTCGCGCGCCGGGGCGAGATTCAGGATGACCCGACCGCCCAGCGCCTTGGCCCGCTGGGCGAGCGCCAGGGTCGGCGCCAGCGGCGCTTCCAGCTGCAACACCACGGTGCTGCCGGCGCCCAGCAACTCGTCCGGGACGTGGCTGGCGGAGGCATAGGCGTTGGCGCCCGATGCGACCGCGATCTGGTTGTCGCCGCCGTCCTCGACCACGACCGAGGCGCAGCCGGTCGGCCAATCCAGCGTCGAGAGATATGAGAGATCGATACCGGCCTTGCGCACCAGGTCGAGGGCGGCTTCCGCGAACGCGTCGCGCCCGACGGCCCCGACCAGGACAACGCGGCCGCCGTCGCGCGCAGCCGCGAGCGCCTGATTGGCGCCCTTGCCGCCGGGCAGCATGACGAAGCCGCCGCCCAGCATCGTCTCGCCCGGCGCCGGCAGATGATGCACCGGGAAGATCAAATCGAGGTTGATGGAGCCGAACACCAGAATCATACAATTATCCTAAGGCATTGCCGGTGGACGCTTCGCGCCCGCATGAAGGCATCGTTATGATGCACTCTTCTGCCAGCGGTCGGCTGCCGTATCGTCGCTCGCCTTGGCCTCGACCCATTGCGCGCCCGATGCGGTCTCTTCCAGCTTCCAGAACGGCGCCTTGGTCTTCAACCAATCCATCAGGAACTGACAGGCCTCGAACGCGGCCTGGCGATGGGCGGACGACACGGCGACGAGCACGATCGGCTCGCCCGGCAGCATCCGGCCATAGCGATGGATCACCAGCGTATCGATCAGCGGCCAGCGCGCGCGGGCCTCGGCCTCGATCGCCGCCAACTGGCGCTCGGTCATGCCCGGATAATGCTCGAGCGTCAGCGCCACCAGCGGCGGGGTGCCGGCCACGGCGCCCCGCACATAGCCGACGAAGCTCGCAACCGCCCCCATGCGCGCATCGCCGGCACCGAACGCCCCCAGCTCGGCGCCGACATCGAAGCGGGCCTCCTCCACGCGGATCATGGGCTCAGCCTCCGGTCACCGGCGGGAAGAGCGCGATCTCGTCACCGGGCCGCACCGGATGGTCTGGTCCGACGTAATCCTGATTGACCGCGACCCGGACCAGCCTGGTGTCGGCGAGGGCCGCGGCATAGCCCGGCCCGAGCGTCTTGAGCCAAGCGACGAGGGCCGCGACCGTGGCGATCTCGGCCGGCGGATCGAGCGTCTCCTCGCCGCGGCCGATGCGGGTCCGGAGCCAGGCGAAATAGCGCAGTTTCATAGGGTCCCATCCGGTGCGGTCAGCGGCGCCGCATGCGCCAGAATGAAATCGGCGATGGCGCCGATCGCATTCAGATCAAAGATCGGCAGGGTCAGGCGGTTTTGCCAGTCTTCCGGCAGCGGTTCGTCCAGGGCCACAGCCAGCACCAAGGGGTCGTCGGGCCAGAGCGGTGCCTTGCCGAGGGTCGGGCGGCAGATCTCCAGCTTGGGCAAGGGATGGCGCTTGAAGCCTTCGACCAGCAGCAGGTCGACCGGGCTCATGTGCCGCACCAGATCGAGCAGTCCGGGCTCGGGGCTGCCGCGCAGCTCGTGCATCAGCGCCCAGCGCCGGTCGGACGCGACCAGCACCTCGGTGGCGCCGGCCTGGCGATGCTGCCAGGAATCCTTGCCCGGCTGGTCGACGTCGAAATCATGATGCGCGTGCTTGACCGTCGAGACCCTGACGCCGCGACCGGTCAGCTCCGGCAGCAGGCGGCCCATCAGGGTCGTCTTGCCGCTGCCGCTCCAACCGGCGAGACCGAAGGCGCGCATGCCACCCTCAGCCCAGCTCGCCGAGGGACTTGCCGGGGACATGCTTCGGGGTGGGGGCCGCCTCCGGCTCAGCCATGTGCTTCATGCCATGGCGCAGATAATCATAGCCGGTGACCAGGGTCAGCAGCGCCGCCAGCCACAGCATGCTCTCGCCGATGAAATTCATCGGAATGAAGCTCGGGCCCGCCTCGCCGATCAGCAGCACGCCGATCGCGACCATCTGGATGCCGGTCTTCCATTTCGCCAGCCGGCTGACCGGCACGCTGACCCGGAGACCGGCCAGGAACTCGCGCAGGCCCGAGACAAGGATCTCGCGCGCCAGGATGATCAGCGCCGGCATCAGCGCCGGCGTGCTCAGCCGATCGAACGCGACCAGCATCATCAGCGTGATCGCGACCAAGAGCTTGTCGGCGATCGGGTCGAGGAAGCGGCCGAAGGCGGACATCTGCTGCCAGCGCCGGGCGAAATGGCCGTCGAGCCAATCGGTGAACCCGGCAAGCGAGAACAAGGCCCACGAGGTCCACTCGCCCCAGGGATAGGGCAGGTAGAAGGCGGTGACCAGCAGCGGGATCACCGCGATCCGCGACATGGTCAACAGATTGGGCAGCGTGAAAACCATCGAAACCGTCCGGCCCCATCCTTACGCGACATCAGCGACATGTCCGAGACAACATAGATAGGTGTCCGGCACCGATGGCGGGCATCCTAATCGTCCGCGTGGAAATGGTCGTAGACTTTTTTCGCGACCGCCTTCGAGATGCCGTCGACCGCTTCCAGATCGAGCAGGCCGGCGCGTGCGACCGCCTTGGCCGAGCCGAAATGGTGCAGCAGCGCCTTCTTGCGCGAGGGGCCGATGCCGGCGATTTCGTCGAGCGGCGAAACGGTGATCGCCTTGGTCCGGCGCGCCCGATGCGTGCCGATGGCGAAGCGGTGGGCCTCGTCGCGCAGACGCTGCAGGAAATACAGCACCGGATCCTTGGGTTCGAGCGAGAAGGGAGCCTGTCCCGGGATGAAGAACCGCTCGCGCCCGGCGTCGCGGTCCGGCCCCTTGGCGATGGCGACCAGCGCCACGTCGTCGATGCCCAGGTCCATGAACACTTCCTCGACCACGCTCAGCTGGCCCTGGCCGCCGTCGATCAGCACCAGATCCGGCCATTGGCCGCCGCTGCGCTCCGGATCCTCCTTCAGCGCACGCTGGAAGCGGCGGGTGAAGACCTCGCGCATCATGGCGTAATCGTCGCCCGGCCTGAATTCGGTGCCCGGTGCTGCGCCCTCGCCGCGGATGTTGAACTTGCGATAGGCCGATTTCAGGAAGCCTTCAGGACCGGCGACGATCATCGCGCCGATGGCGTTGGTGCCCTGGATATGGCTGTTGTCATAGACCTCGATCCGGTTCGGCGGCGCGTCGAGGCCGAGGGCGGCGGCAACGCCGGCCAGCAGCTTCTGCTGGGTCGAGCTCTCGGCGAGGCGCCGGCCCAGCGCCTCGCGCGCGTTCGCCATGGCGTGATCGACCAGTTTCTTCTTGTCGCCGCGCTGGGGCGCCAGCAGCGTGACCTTGCGCCCGGCGGCGGTCGACAGCGCCTCGCCCAGCAGTTCGGCCTCGGCCGGCTCCTGGCTCAGCAGCAGCAGGGGCGGCGGCGGCTTGTTGTCGTAGAACTGGCCGATGAAGGCGCCCAGCACCTCGTCGATCGCCAGCTGGCGATCGTGGCTCGGGAAATAAGCCCGGTTGCCCCAGTTCTGGCCGGCGCGGAAGAAGAATACCTGGATCGAGGTATGGCCGCCCTCCTGATGGGCGGCGATCACGTCGGCGTCGACCAGGCCTTCGACATTGATGTCCTGATGCGCCTGGATGTGGGCCAGCGCGCGGATGCGGTTGCGGATCACCGCCGCCGTCTCGTAATCGAGCTGGTCGGCGGCCTCGGTCATGGCCGCGACCAAACGGGCGTTGATCTCGCGGCTATGGCCGGTCAGGACGGCACGCGCCTGGTCGACGAGCGCCAGATAGTCCGTCCGGTCGATCCGGTCGACGCAGGGCGCCGAGCAGCGCTTGATCTGATATTGCAGGCACGGCCGCGTCCGGCTTTGAAAGATCGAGTCGGAGCAGGAGCGCAGCAGGAAGGCGCGGTGCAGCGCGGTGATGGTCCGGTTGACGGCGCCCGCCGAGGCGAACGGACCGAAATACTCGCCGCCTTCGGTGCGGGCACCGCGATGCTTGGTCAATTGCGGCACCGGATGGGTCGAGCGCAGGTGAATATAGGGGAACGACTTGTCGTCCCTGAGCAGCACGTTGTAACGCGGCATCAGGGTCTTGATCAGGTTGATCTCGAGGAGCAGTGCTTCGACCTCGGTATGGGTGGTGACAACCTCCATACGGGTGGTCTCCGCAACCATGCGGCGAATTCTGTTCGACAGGCCGGCAAGTTGCGTATAGTTCGTGACCCGGTTGCGCAGGTTGCGCGCCTTGCCGACATAGAGCACGTCGCCACCGGCATTCAGCATGCGATAGACGCCGGGGCTGCCAGGCAGGGTCTTGACCGTCTCACGGATCACGGCGACGCCCGACGCGATCGCGCCGTCGGCCGGCAGCTCGGATTCGAGCTCGAACTTCGGCTTTTCCGTCGCGGGCTTTTCAGGCGATTGATCCGGCCGTTCGGCCATCTTCGGCTCCCCTTTCGCAGGGCTTCGCTGGGTTCTTCTGAGTTTGGCCCCACCCTGCACATGTATCCACGGAATCTGTGGATAAGTATGTGGGCAAGGACAGGAAATAGGGGCGGATGCCGCACCAAGCCTAGAGATTCAAGAGGCTGGTCAAAAAATAGGCAAAATTTGCAACATATTGATTTTGCTAGATATTTTTCCTGTCAACGGAAATGGGGCAATCCGATTGATGCGGTTTCCCCCGGCCTCGGCCGTTGTGCGGTGCGGAACGATCGGCTGTGAACAACTGAGACCCTTGAAAACTGCGTTGCGATACACAGTCGCACCAGGAGTCAAGCCTGATTCGGTTCAGCGATTGTGCCGAACGATCGAAATTCCGACGCTCGCGACATCCTGGTACACGTCCAGTTTTTCGATCTGGACGCGGACGGTGTGGATGCGCGGATCGGCCAGGCACAGGCCGGCGACGCGTTCCGCCAAGGTCTCGATCAGGCGGACGTGACCCGCGTCGACGATGCGGCGAACGGCGGAGATGATCTCGTCGTAGCAGACGACATTGCGCAGGTCGTCTTCGATCGGCTCGATCGTTTCGATAACGTCAAGGTCGAGGTTGAGCCGCACGCGTTGCTTGTGTTGGTGCTCATGGGCATGTACGCCTATCGAGCAGGTCATCACCAGGTCACGCACGAATACCCGGCGCATGTCGCTCGGTGCCGGCTCGGCCTCAGGCGGGTGCAGCACGCTCGGCGCGGTCTTTCGGATCGTGTCGGACATGGGAACCCTCTAATCGACGACGGACATGGTTTGCTTGGGCTGCGCCCAGCCCAGATGCTGGCCGCCGTCGAGCGCCACCATCTGTCCGGTCATGGCCCGGGCCTGCAACAGGAACCAGACGGCTGCGACGATTTCTTCCGGCGAGGTGCCGCGGCCCAGCGGCATGTCGGCGCATTGCTGGGCAAACTGGGCGTCGGTCTGATGGGTCGACGGCAGGGTCGGACCCGGCCCGATGCCATTGACCCGGATGCGCGGTGCCAGCGCCAGGGCCAAGGTCTGGGTCAGGGTCCAGAGCGCCGCCTTGCTGACGGTATAGGTCACGAAATGCGGCGTCAGGTTCCAGACGCGCTGGTCGATCAGATTGACGACCGCACCCTCGGCCGTCTCGGGCAGGTGCCTGGCGAACTGCTGGATCAGCACGAAGGGCGCCCTGAGGTTCGCCTCCATATGGCGGTCCCAGTTGGCGCGGGTGGCGCTGTCGATCGAATCATATTCGAAGGTCGAGGCGTTGTTGATCAGCACGCCCAGCGGGCCCAGCGCCGCGGTGGCCGCCGGCACCAACCCTTCGACCGCAGCCTCGTCGGCGAGATCGGCCTGGAGCGCCACGGCCTTGCCGCCGCGCGACCGGATTTCGGCCACGACCGCATCGGCCGCCTCGGCCGAACTGTTGTAATGAACGCCAACGGCGAGGCCGTTGCTGGCCAGGTCGAGCGCAATCGCGCGGCCGATGCGTTTGCCGGCGCCGGTGACGAGCGCGGCCCTCGGGATGCGGTCGGGAAGAATCATGGAGTCCTTCAAGGTCCTTGACGGCGCCGGCCGCGCGCCCTGGCGCGAGCGGCCTCGCGCGGATGGCTGCCGGATTTGCCGCCGGTCGAGCGGCCGGCCTGGGTCGGGGCGGCATAGCGGGCGCCGGTTTCGGCCAGGCCCGGCACGGTGCTGGCGGGCAGGCCCAGATCCATCTGTTCCAGCCGCTTGATCTCGTCGCGCAGGCGCGCTGCCTCCTCGAACTCCAGATCGGCGGCGGCGGCGCGCATGCGCTTCTCCAGATCCGCCAGCACCGCCTTGAGGTTCGAGCCGGCATAGTGGTTGGCCGGCGCGTCGCCCAGGTCGACGGTCAGGCTGTCCTGCGCGTAGACCGAATTCAGGATGTCGCCGATCTGCTTCTTCACGCTCTCCGGCGTGATGCCGTGGGCGGCATTGTAGGCCTGCTGCTTCTCGCGCCGGCGCGAGCATTCGTCCAGCGCCTGCTGCATGCTGTTGGTGATGCGGTCGGCATAGAGGATGGCGCGGCCCTCGACGTTGCGCGCGGCGCGGCCGATGGTCTGGATCAGCGACGTGCGCGAGCGCAGATAGCCCTCCTTGTCCGCATCCAGGATCGCGACCAGGGCGCATTCCGGAATGTCCAGGCCCTCGCGCAGCAGGTTGATGCCGACGAGCACATCGAACGCGCCCAGGCGCAGGTCACGGATGATCTCGATCCGCTCCAGGGTCTCGACGTCGGAATGGATGTAGCGCACGCGGATGCCGGCCTCGTGCATGTACTCGGTCAGCGCCTCGGCCATCTTCTTGGTCAGGGTCGTGACCAGCACGCGCTGGCCCTTGGCCGCACATTCCTTGCACTCGGCCAGCAAATCGTCGACCTGAGTCTCGGTCGGGCGGATGATGCAGACCGGGTCGATCAGCCCCGTCGGCCGCACGACCTGCTCGGTGAAGACGCCGCCGGTGCGCTCCAGCTCCCAGGGGCCGGGCGTTGCCGACACGAAGATCGACTGGCCGCGCATGGCGTCCCATTCCTCGAACTTCAGCGGGCGGTTGTCCATGCAGGACGGCAGGCGGAAGCCGTATTCCGACAAGGTCGACTTGCGCATGTAGTCGCCGCGGTACATGCCGCCGATCTGGGGCACGGTGACATGGCTCTCGTCGATCACGATCAGCGCGTCGTCGGGCAGGTATTCGAACAGGGTCGGCGGCGGCTCGCCCGCCTTGCGGCCCGAGAGATAGCGCGAATAATTCTCGATGCCGGCGCAGGAGCCGGTGGCCGCCATCATCTCGATGTCGAAGGTCACGCGCTGCTCCAGCCGCTGGGCCTCGAGCAGCTTGTTCTGGGCGTAGAGCTCTTCCAGGCGCTCCTTCAGCTCGACCTTGATCAGTTCGATCGCCTGATTGAGCGTCGGTCGCGGCGTCACGTAATGGCTGTTCGCGTAGATGCGGACTTCCTTGAGCGCCTGCACCTTCTCGCCGGTCAGCGGATCGATCTCGTGGATCGATTCGAGCTCGTCGCCGAACAGCGAGACGCGCCAGGCGCGGTCCTCGTAATGGGCCGGGAAGATCTCGATCGTGTCGCCGCGCACCCGGAAGGCGCCGCGCTGGAACGCCACGTCGTTGCGCTTGAACTGCAGCTCGACCAACTGGGCCAGCAGCATCGTGCGGTCGACCCGCATGCCGGTCTTGAGGTCGACGACCATGCGCGAATAGGTCTCGACCGAGCCGATGCCGTAGATGCAGGACACGCTCGCCACGATGATCACGTCGCGCCGCTCCAGCAGCGCGCGGGTGGCGCTGTGACGCATCCGGTCGATCTGTTCGTTGATCGAGCTTTCCTTCTCGATATAGGTGTCGCTACGCGGGACGTAGGCTTCCGGCTGGTAATAGTCGTAGTAGGAGACGAAATACTCGACCGCGTTCTCCGGGAAGAAGCTCTTCATCTCGCCGTAGAGCTGGGCGGCCAAGGTCTTGTTCGGCGCCAGGATCAGCGCCGGCCGCTGCAGCTTCTGGATCGCGTGGGCGACGGTGAAGGTCTTGCCGGAGCCGGTGACGCCCAGCAGCACCTGCTCGCGGTCGCCCTTGACCAGGCCGTCGGTCAGTTCGGCGATGGCGTTCGGCTGGTCGCCGGCCGGCACGAAATCCGAGACGAGACGGAAATCGGCGGGGATATCGGCGAGCGGTTTCTGGACGGTCGGCACGGGCGGCATGGAGGGGAACATAATGCGACCGCCGTCCGGATGCCAGGGGCGAGGGTTCGGGGCTGGTTTGCTTGAGCCCTTGCCGGGCGGTGGGGCGCTCGACGGCCGCGTGGCCGGCCGAGCCCTGCGCATGGGGGATCGCCCCATGAGCGATGCGCAGGACACCCAATGTTGCGTCGCACGGGGCCGAGGCATAGGGTTTGTTGCCTTGCGCCCGGATGCCGTGGGACGGGTCTCGTTCCGCGGTCGAATCGGGGTGCCGGCGCCATCCACGAGCCGGACCCAGCCAGATGTCGTTCCTCGCCAAGCGCCTCGCCCGTATCAAGCCCTCGCCGACCATCGCCATCAATACGCTGGCCAACGAGTTGAAGGCCGCCGGCCGCAACGTGATCGGCCTGGCCGCCGGCGAGCCGGATTTCGACACGCCCGCCAACATCGCCGCGGCCGGCATCAAGGCGATCCAGGCCGGCGACACCCGCTATACGGCGGTCGACGGCACGCCGGCCTTGAAGAAGGCGATCTGCGCCAAGTTCAAGCGCGAGAACGGGCTGGAATATCAGCCGAACCAGATCACCGTCGGCACCGGCGGCAAGCAGATCCTCTATAATGCGTTCGTCGCGACACTCGATCCCGGCGACGAGGTCATCATCCCGGCGCCCTATTGGGTCTCCTATCCCGACATGGTGCTGCTGGCCGACGGCGAGCCGGTGGCGGTGCCCTGCGGCCAGAACTCGAACTTCAAGCTGACGCCCGAGGCGCTGGCCCAGGCGATCACGCCCAAGACCAAGTGGCTGATCCTGAATTCGCCGTCGAACCCGACCGGTGCCGCCTACAGTGCCGCCGAGCTGCGGGCGCTGGCCGACGTGCTGCTCGACCATCCGCAGGTCTGGGTGCTGACCGACGACATGTACGAGCACCTGCTCTACGACGGCCTGGAATTCGCGACCATCGCCCAGGTCGAGCCGCGCCTGATGGCGCGCACCCTCACCATGAACGGCGTCAGCAAGGCCTATTGCATGACCGGCTGGCGCATCGGCTATGCCGGCGGCCCGGCCGAGCTGATCAAGGCCATGGGCATGGTGCAGTCGCAGTCGACCTCGAACCCGAGCTCGATCAGCCAGGCCGCCTCGGTCGAGGCGCTGAACGGCCCGCAGGACTTCATCGCGAAGCATAACGAGAGCTTCACGGCCCGGCGCGACATGGTCGTCGCCATGCTGAACGAGGCGAAGGGCATCCATTGCACCAAGCCCGACGGCGCCTTCTACGTCTATCCGTCCTGCGCCGGCACGATCGGCAAGAAGACGCCCGCCGGCAAGGTGATCGAGACCGATACGGATTTCGCCACATATCTGCTGGAGGCCGAGGGCGTCGCGGTGGTGCAGGGCACGGCCTTCGGCCTGGCGCCCTATTTCCGCATCTCCTACGCCACCTCGACCGAGGTGCTGCGCGACGCCTGCACGCGCATCCAGCGCGCTTGCGCGGCGCTGGCCTGAGCCTCACCATCCCTCCCGCCGCGCACACCATTTGGTGATTTGCCCGGCGGGAGGGAGCGACCTATCTCCCTCTTCAGCATCGGTGGGTTTGTCGAGGGTACGGGCATGGTGATCAAGCGCAGGCGCGGCTGGGAACTGCCGGAGCGGGAGGCGACTCCCGAGGCATTGTTCCGCGATCGCCGCAATCTGCTGAAGGGCGCGGCCGCCGGCGGCATCCTGGCGGCGAGCGGGCTCCTGGGCATGGGCCGGGCCCAAGCGGCTGGCGAGCCCGACCCGTCCGTCTCGCTTTATCCGGCGAAGCAGAACCCGGCCTACACGCTCGACCGGCCGGTGACGGCCGAGAAGCTGTCGACCTCCTACAACAACTTCTACGAATTCGGCACCGACAAGGACATCGTCGACCGGTCCCAGGCGCTGAAGATCCGGCCCTGGACCGTCAAGATCGACGGCATGGTCGAAAAGGAACAGACGCTCGGCATCGACGACCTGTTCAAGCAGGTCCAGTTCGAGGAGCGGCTCTATCGCCATCGCTGCGTCGAGGCATGGTCGATGGCCGTGCCCTGGACCGGCTTCCCGCTGAAGCAGCTGGTCGATCTCGCCAAGCCCACGTCCAGCGCCAAGTACCTGCGGATGGAGACGTTCCAGGACCCGTCGGTAGCACCCGGCCAGCGGCAATTCTGGTACCCCTGGCCCTATGTCGAGGGGCTGACCATGGCCGAGGCGACGCACGAGCTCGCCTTCCTGGTCACCGGCATCTATGGCAAGCCGCTGCCGACCCAGAACGGCGCGCCGCTCCGTCTCGCGATCCCGTGGAAATACGGCTTCAAGTCGGTCAAGTCGATCGTCCGCTTCAGCTTCGTCGCCGAGCGGCCGAAGACCATGTGGCAGGCGCTGCAGCCCGAGGAATACGGCTTCTGGGCCAACGTCAATCCGGAGGTTTCCCACCCGCGCTGGAGCCAGGCGACCGAGCGCTTCCTCGGCCAGAGCGGCCGCCGGCCGACCCTCATGTTCAACGGCTACGCCGAGCAGGTCGCCGACCTCTACAAGGGGCTGGAGAGCGAGAAGCTCTATATGTGAACGGGTAGATCGGGCGTTGCCAGCTCGCGGCATAGTGGTTAGATAGCAGCATCGCCCTCTGCCGCCCGAGCCGGTTCCCGTATGAACATTCTCCTGACCGGCGCCAACGGCTTTATCGGCAGGTATCTCATGGGCGCGCTGCTGGCGGCGGGCCATCACGTCGTGCCGGCGGTTCGGCGTCCCGAAGAGATCGACAGGCTATTGGCGACGCCGTCGGCGATCCGGGTCGACATGAACCGGGATATCCAGCCGGAGGATTGGCGCCCCCGTCTCGCCGGTATCGATGCGGTGATTAATTGCGCCGGCGTGTTGCAGGGCCGTCCCGGACAGTCGATCGGCGCAATCCATGAGGCCGCACCCGAGGCACTGTTCGAAGCCTGTCGGCAGGCGGGCGTCCGTCGGGTTGCAAAGGGTGAAGGCGGGCACGCCGGCAGCGAACATAATCGCGGGTCAGCGCGACAAGGCCCAAACCTTGCTAAGCCAGACCGAGGCGCAGGAAGTCCGGGTGGAAGCAGCGTCGTGGGCGCCGACCAAGGGGTCGCTCGATGCGGTCCGCGCCACGGCCGGGATCGCGGCTGTCGGGAGGGGCGGCGGGGATCCCCAGAAAATTGGCTCCGGCTCCGGCGTCGTCATCAACAAGGCCGGCGATATCGTGACGAACCAGCATGTCGTGGCGGCCTGCGGAGCCGTCCAGGTCCGTCTTGCGGGGGGCTCGCCGGTCAAAGCCGAAATCGCCGCGAGCGATCGGACGAACGACCTCGTCGTGTTGAAGCCGGTCACGCCGGTCGGGACGCCGGCCTCGTTCCGGGATGGCAGATCCATCCGTCAAGGCGATGCGGTCGTGCTGGCGGGTTTCCCCCTGAACGGCTTGCTGACGACCGACCTCAACGTGACGTCCGGATCGGTCAGCGCCCTCAGCGGCATGAAAGACGATACTCGGCTGTTGCAGTTCACCGCGCCGCTGCAATCGGGCAATTCCGGCGGCCCGTTGCTGGATCAGGCGGGCGAGGTGGTCGGTATCGCCCAGTCGATGCTGAATGGAGTGGCCTTGACCGTGGCGACGGGTGCGGTGTCGCAGAACGCCAACTTCGCCATCAAGGATTCGGTCGTGACGACCTTCCTCGACAGCAAGGGCGTCGCCTATCTGTCGGCGCCGGAAGGGCGCGAGCGCAAGTCGGCCGATCTGTCTGCCGATGCCCGGCACTTTACCGTGTTCGTCGAGTGTCTGCGCTGATGAGGCTGGCGTGACGGCTCAGTAAAACCGCCTGACCAGCGCCAGGTTCAGGACGACCGCCGCGATGGCGCAGGCGCAGATGACGCCGGCGAGGGGTACGGCCGTGCCGTTGGCGAGCGAGCCCACGGCCGAGCCGGCGATGGCGCCGAAGGTGAATTGCAGCGCGCCGGTCAGGGCCGAGGCGGAACCCGCGATCTCGGGCAGGATCGACATGGCGCCGGCCATGGCGTTGGCGGCGATCATGCCGGTCAGGCCCATGAACAGGAACAGCGAGCCGGCGATGGTGACGAGCCCGCCATAGCCGGTGACGGCGAAGCCCAACAGCGCCAGGCCGACCAGCGCTGCCAGCACGCAGCCCATGCGCAGCACCCGGTCGGTGCCGAACGTGAGCACGATCCGGCTGTTGATCGTGTTGACGATGATCATGCCGACGATGTTGACGCCGAACAGATAGCCGTAGTTCTCCGGGCGCACGCCGAACAGCTCGATATAAACGAACGGCGTGCCCGAGATGTAGGCGAACATGCCGCCGTAGATGAAGGACGAGGACAGCGCGTAGCCGAGATAGCGGCGGTCGGCGAGCAGGCGGGCATAGCCCAGGATCATGCCGCCGACATGCGCCTCCCGGCGCCGGCCGACCGGCAGGGTCTCCGGCAGGCTGAACAGGCCGGCGAAGGCGACGATGACGAAGCAGGCCTGGACCCAGAAGATCGTGCGCCAGGTGCCGACCAGCAGGATATGGCCGCCCAGCACCGGTGCGGCCATCGGCGCCACGCCCATGACCAGCATCATCAGCGACAGCACGCTGGCGGCGCGGTCGCGGCCGAAGACGTCGCGCACCATGGCGCGGGCTAGCACCGGCCCGGCGCAGGCGCCGACGGCCTGGACGAAACGCCAGACCGCCAGATGGCCGATGTCGTTGGTCAGGCTGCAGCCGATGCAGCCGATGCCGTAGAGCAGGATGCCGGCCGCGACCGGCCGGCGCCGGCCAAGCCAGTCCGCGAGCGCGCCCCACATGATCTGGCCGACGCCGAAGCCCAGGAAGAAGGCCGACAGCGACCATTGCACCTTGTCCTGGCCGACCCCGAACGCGACGCCGATCGCGGGCAGGGCGGGCAGGTACATGTCGATCGCCATCGGACCGAAGCACATCAGCACGCCCAAGGCGGCGATGAACAACGGCCCGGGATTCGCAAGGCGCGATTCAGCCTTGATGCCTACCGACATGGGATCGATCCGGATGTGAAGATTTCTAAGCAAACCAGGGTCGGAAAACTCGGGCCCGCGCGCAACCGGCCTTGTCGGCATGGCTGCCCTGAATTCATCGGACTAAAGGACATCCATCCATGCGCCATGATCCGGGCTTGCCGGCCAGGGCAATCCCGGTCACACCTCTGGCGCGCCCGGGCGATCGCCGATCACGCATGATCGCCCATCGCCTCCGGGCCGCGGCATTCGGCCAGTCAGTTGGGAGAATAGAGAATGGCGAAGCTCACGCGCATCGGTGTCGGCCCCCGGCTCTGCGAGGCGGTCATCCATGGCGACATCATCTATCTGTCGGGCCAGATCGCCGACAAGACCGCCGGCCAGTCGGTCGCGGCCCAGACCGCCGACATCCTGGGGCAGATCGACAAGATCCTGGCCGACGCCGGGACCGACAAGACCAAGATCATCGAGGCGACCATCTGGCTCGCCGACATCGCCACCTTCGCCGAGATGAACGCGGTCTGGGACAAGTGGGTGCCGCAGGGCAACACCCCGGCCCGCGCCTGCGTCGAGGCGAAGCTCGCCCGGCCGGACCTGACCGTCGAGATCCGCGTTAACGCGGCCCTCTGACCGGCGCGATGCCCCTCGTCCTGCCCGGAACCGGGCCGGACGAGGGGCGTCAGTCTTCCGACGCCTGGATCTGCAGGGCCTCGAGGAAGCGGATCACACGCGGGATTTCGCCGACCGGCAGCTGGACCGTGCATTCGTCGCCGGATTTGAACTGCAGGCAGAATTCGATCTCGCGACCGTCCTCGATCAGGATGCCTCTGTTGATATGCTTGAACCGGCCCAACATCTTCGCCATCGCGCACCTGCCGCGGGAATGAGAGGCGGCGAGGATTGCCTCATCCCGCCGGGTTTGACCAGCGGTGCTTCATGACGGCACCCTTGCCATCCAGGTCTGGATGGTCGACAGCATGGCCGCCGCGTCGAGCGGCTTCGACAGATAATCATCCATTCCGGCCGCGATATACTGCTCGCGATCCCCGGGCAACGCATCGGCGGTCAGCGCGATGATCGGCATGCAGCCGCGGCCATCGGCCAGCGCCCGGATCGCCTGGGCGGCCTCCAGCCCGTCCATGTTCGGCATCTGCGCGTCCATCAGCACCAGATCGTAGCTCTCGCGCCGGACCGCGGCGAGCGCCTCGACGCCGTCCTCGGCGACATCGACGGCATAGCCGGCTTCCTCGAGCAGGGTCACGACCAGCATCTGGTTGATTGCATTGTCCTCGGCGACCAGGATCTTGCCCGGCTTCCGGTCGGTCGCCGGGGCACACGCCGGCGGATGAATGCGCGCTGTGCCCTCCGGGACAGCCGAGCCGCTCGTCGGCAGGGTGAGTTCGATCGTGAAGGTGCTGCCCTGGCCGAGCTCGCTCACCACCTCGATCCGCCCCTCCATCCGGTCGATCAGCTGCTTGGTGATGGCGAGGCCGAGGCCGGTGCCGCCGAAGCGGCGGGTGACCGAGGTGTCGGCCTGTTCGAACTTCTTGAACAGCTTGGCCTTGCCGGCCGCATCCATGCCGATGCCGGAATCCTGGACGCGGATGCGCACCAGGCTGGACGCATCCAGCGCTTCGCCGGTGACCTCGATCGCCACGAATCCGTGGTCGGTGAATTTCACGGCATTGGACAGCAGGTTCAGAATGACCTGCCTGAGCCGCGTCGGATCGCCGAGGTGGGTGTGCCGCGCGCGCTCGTCGATCCTGGCGGTCAGGTCGATGCGCTTTTCCGCGGCTTTCGTCGCCAACAGCTCGACGCATTCTTCGACGAGAGGCGCAAAGCCGAACGGCACCGTCTCGAGATTGAGCTTGCCCGCTTCGAGCTTCGACAGGTCGAGAATGTCGTTGATGACCGCCAGCAGGGCGTCGGCCGAGACGCGCACGGCATCGGCATAGCGCCGCTGATTATGGTCGAGCGGCGTGTTCAGCAGCAGGCCGGTCATGCCGATGATGCCGTTCATCGGCGTGCGGATCTCGTGGCTCATGTTGGCGAGGAAGTCCGATTTCAGCTGGCTTGCGTGCTCGGCCTCCAGCCGGGCCCGCTCTAGCCGCTCCTCCAGCGCCTTGTGCTGGGAGATGTCCCGCATGACCGAGATGATCTCGATGGGATCGCCCGTGGCGATATCGCGGACCAGCGAGACATGGGAATCGATCCAGATGATCGCGCCGTCGCGCCGGACCGCGCGAAAGGTGATCACATTGTCGGGGTCGCCGGCGACGATGGCGGCCATCCGCGCCTCGACATGATCGCGATCGAGCGGATGGATGAAGGTGCCGCGCGGCCCGCCGACCAGCTCGTCAGGCTCGTAGCCCAGCACCGCGCGGCAGGATGGTGAGACGTAGCGCCGGACGCCGACGGCATTGCTGCAGATGATCAGGTCGCTGACCCCATCGGCGAGCGTGCGGAATTGCGTCTCGCTCTCACGGATCGCCTGCTCGATCGCATGGCGCCGGCTGACGTCGCGGACCAGGCCCAGCACCCGCAATTCGCCGGTGAGCGGATCCTGCACCAGGCGCATGTGGGTCTCGACCCAGGTATATTCGCCGCCCTTGCACTGCGCCCGCACCTCTGCCACGGCGCTTGGTTCCCCGCTCATCAGCTGCTCGAATGCCTCCGTCAGCAAATGCCGGTCGTCGGGATGGGCGGCGCCGAACGTGTTGGAGCCCAGCATCTCCTCGGGCTCGTAGCCATAGAGCGCCCGCGCGGCTGGCGAGACGAACCGTCGGACGCCGTCGATATCGGCCAGCACGATCAGGTCCGTGGAATTGTCCGCCAGCAGACGATAGAGCCGCTCGTTTTCGAGCGCTGTGCGCTCGGCCTGCCCGCGCCGCCGAAGTTCGAGCACGGCGAAGCTGCCGAGCGACGCGGTCAGCAGCATCGTGAACAGGACGGCCGCGCCGACGATCACCGCCTTCTGTCGCCATTCCGCGAGGACTGCTTCCCGCGAGACGGCGACCGCCAGGATCAGCGGGAAAGCGCCGACCCGCTGATAGGCGGCGATACGCTCGACGCCATCGCTGTGCGCGCGATACTCGAACCGGCCGGCGTCGGCCAGCGCCGGCAGGCTGAACAGGGCCGAGCCGTTCATGTCGCGGCCCAGATTCGCTTCGATATGGGGCTTGTGGCTGATCAGCTTCCGGTTCGTGCCGAACAGGGCGATGGTGCCGTCGGTCCCCGCGTCGACGCTGTCGAACAGATTCCGGAAGAAGTCCAGCCGCAGAGTGCCGATCACGGCACCGGCGAAGCTGCCGTCGGCATGCTCCAGGCGACGGCTGAGCGCGATCTCCCATTCCCCGCTCACGCGGCCCTTGAACGGGGCGCTGAGATAGAGGCCCAGCGCCGGATTGTCGCGCTGGACGCGAAAATATTCGCGATCGCCGTAAGTCGTGGCGCGTGGGGTGAGCGAGCGGGAATCGATCAGCGTCTCGCCGTTCTCGCCCAGCACCAGCACCGACCCCAGGAACTTCGCCGTCGCTGCCCGATCGAACAGGAACTGGGCGCGCAGGGCCGGGCTGAAGGTCCGTGCTTCGTCGAATTTCAGCCCATGAATGACGCCCTGCAGCGACAGGTCATAGCCTTCCAGGTTACGCTCGATGTCGTGGGTGAGGGCCGAGGCCAGGTTTTGCGAATTCTGCACCGCCCGGTCGAGCGCAGACTGGCGCGCGTCATAGAGCGACCAGCCCACCACGGCGGCCACGCTTGCCATCACCAGGCAAGCGCCAGCGATCAGCGCCCGCGATTGCAGCGCGCCGGATCTGCGGGGCGTCCGCATCGGCGGTCGCTGGGTTGCCTCGGGCGTCGGCAAGGCCGCTCCTTTGTCGCCGGATTCCAAGACGATCTCTCAAAGCTGCTAATGGATCCTTCATATTTTGCCGGCTCCGGCGCCGAGACGTCGGATTTCGCGGCGGGCAGCCGGCGGAACGTCCTGGTAGGCGTCCGCCTATCGGGGCATGATCGGCGCGGGGCGTTGCCGGCGCGGCCGGCTAGTGTTTCCCGCATCTCCCTATTCAAGGCGACATCACTATGAAGAGTTTGGTCAGCGTCGGTCAGGCCTATCGCCCGACGGGCATCAGCGCCACGGGCCGGTCGGCCTCGTGGGTCATCGCCACCGTCTATACCGGCCTCGATGGGCGCCAATATGCCAAGCTGGTGAACGCCGTCGACGGAACCGAGCTGAAGACGATCTGCGCCGACGCGCTTGCCGACAATAGGCTGTTCACCCCCATCGCCGCCTGAACCCATGACCGACCGGCCGATCATCTGTCTCGGCTGCGCGTTCTGGGACACGATCTTCCAGATCGACGAGATCCCGCGCCATGGCACCAAGGTCATGGCCGAGCAGGCGGTCCAGGCCGCGTCCGGCATGGCGACGGCCGCCGCGGCCACGATTGCCCGTCTGGGCGGCAGGGTCGAGCTTTGGACCCGGATCGGTGACGATGCCACCGGCGACGCCTTCCTGCAGAACCTGGCCATGGAGCGGGTCGGCACCGATCATGTCCGCCGGATGCCGGGTCGCCGGACCTGGATCTCGACCATCCTGGTCGACCGCGCCGGCGAGCGGCTGGTGGTGCCCTATGCCGATCCGGCCCTCGATGCCGATCCTGCCTGGCTGCCGCTCGACCGGGTTGCCGCGGCCGCGGCCGTGCTGGTCGACATGCGCTGGCCCGCGGGGGCGCGCGCGTTGCTGGCCCAGGCCCGGCGCGATGGCGTGCCGACCGTGCTCGATGCCGACGTCGCGCCGCCGGACCTGCTGCGCGAGTTGATCCTGCTGGCCGACCATGTGCTGTTTTCCGAACCGGCGCTGCAATCGCTGGCACCCGGGGTGACGATCGACGAGGCCCTTTCGGCGATGGCCGACAGGCTCGATGCGGCGGTCATCGGCGTCACCTGTGGCGAGCGCGGGGCCCTGATCCGGCGCCGCGGCGACCCCGTGACCCTATGCGTGCCGACGATCCCGATCCAGGCGCGCGACACACTCAATGCCGGCGATGTCTGGCACGGCGCCTATGCGTTGGGCCTGGCCCGGGGCTGGCCGCTGGAACATCGGGTCCGCTTCGCGAACGTCGCCGCCGCCATCAAATGCGAGCGCTTCGGCGGTCGCCTCGGCGCTCCGGAAATGCCTGAGGTGATGGCCCGGATGGATATGCCATCGTAAACAACCCGTGCCGGAGGGCGCAGGGGTCTCCTGAGCGCGCGACGAACGGACATCCGATTCTGTGCCCGATTCGCTCGCCTGATACGCCGGGACCGCTGTCTCGGGCGGTCTCCACGCCGAAGTCGCGCAGAGCGGGTGGCGTATCGCCTGAGCTTTATCACTGATTGCAGAACCGTCACGCCAATACACTTGCGCTTGCCTTTCAAATCCGCCAGCTTTGCGAAAACCGCGGGGGTGTCATGCGCAAGCGGGAATTCAAGGCCATCCTGATCAAGCCGTCGCACTACGATGACGATGGCTACGTCATTCAATGGCGCCGCTCGGGGATCCCTTCGAACAGCCTCGCCAGCGTCTATGGCCTGATCGCGGAATGCGCCGAGGCGCAGGTGCTCGGCCCCGATGTAAAGATCACGCTCGAAGCCTACGACGAATGCAACACGGTGATCGATGTCGCCGCGGCCGCCGCCCGCATCCGGGCGGCGGGCAGCGGCTTCGTCGGTCTGGTCGGCGTGCAGTCGAACCAGTATCCGCGGGCCATGGACCTGGGCCGACGGTTCCGCGAAGCCGGGATCGCGGTGGTGATGGGCGGCTTCCACGTCAGCGGCTGCCTGTCGATGCTGCCCGAGACGCCACCGGAACTGCTGGAGGCACAGCGGCTCGGCATCACGCTCTATGCCGGCGAGGCCGAGGACGGGCGGATGGCGGACCTGCTGTGCGATCTCGATCGCGGTGCGGCGAAGCCGATCTACAACTACCTGGCGGATCTGCCGGATCTCGATGCCGCGACCTTCCCGGTGCTGCCGCGCGAGATCGTCACGCGTGTCATCGGCCATTACGCCAGCTTCGATGCCGGGCGCGGCTGTCCGTTCCAGTGCAGCTTCTGCACGATCATCAACGTCCAGGGCCGGAAATCGCGCTTCCGCAGCGCCGACGACGTCGAGGCGATCGTGCGCGCCAACGTGGCGCGGAGGATCACGCATTTCTTCGTCACCGACGATAATTTCGCTCGCAACAAGAACTGGGAGCCGATTCTCGACCGGCTGATCCAGCTTAGGGCCGAAGGGCTGAAGATCCGCCTGATCCTGCAGGTCGACACGCTCTGCCACAAGACGCCGGGCTTCATCGAGAAGGCGGCCCAGGCCGGCTGCTACACGGTGTTCATCGGGCTGGAGAACATCAACCCGCAATCGTTGCTCGGCACCAAGAAGCGCCAGAACAAGATCTGGGAATATCGCGAGATGCTGCAGGCGTGGAAGAGCGTCCACGTCATGACCTGGGCCGGCTATATCCTGGGCTTCCCGACCGATACGCCGCAGTCGATCGCGCATGACATCGAGATCATCAAGAAGGAACTGCCGATCGACATTCTGGAGTTCTTCTTCCTGACGCCGCTGCCCGGGTCGGAGGACCACAAGGTGCTGCACGCGAACGGCGTGCCGATGGATCCGGATCTGAACAAGTACGACCTTGAACACGCCACCACGGCCCATGCCAGGATGAGCCAGGAAGAGTGGGAGCAGGTCTATCGCGACGCCTGGAAGATCTATTACACCGACGAGCATGTGGAGACGATCCTGCGCCGCGCCGTCGCCTCGGGCCTGAAGGCGCGACGGGTCGCCGATGCGCTGGTCGCCTTCTCCGGCGCCTTGCGGATCGAAGGGGTGCACCCGCTGCAGCTCGGGCTCGTCCGGCGCAAGGTCCGGAGCCAGCGCCGTTCCGAATTGCCGCGCGAGAACCCGCTGCTGTTCTATCCGCGCTGGTGGTTCGACGCGACGGTGGCCGGCGTCCGCTGGTTTACGCTGTTCCTGCGTTTCCGTCGGATCCTGGCGCGGGTGACGAACGCGCCGGATGCCAAGCACTATACGGACGATGCCCTGCATCCGACCGGCGTGGGCGAGGCCGACCGCGTGGTCGAGGCCTTCGCCGAATTGCTGCCCCACACCTACGGCGCGCCGGAGGCCAAGCTCAGGGCCTGAGCCCGGTCGCCGCGCTTAGCCGGGCGAGGGCCGGTCCTTCATCGCTCAGACGACGTTGACTGGCGCAATCCAGCTCGGGAGGCTGTAGGTCCCATTGTTGGCCAGAGTCAGGCCGCGATGGTCCTGGCGCGGCGCCAGGCCGATCGCGGCGCGATAGGTGTTCTCGGCCGGAATGCGGGCGCCTGTTGCGATCTGGCTGATGGTCGCGATGTCCTGTGCCCCTTGGGTATGCGGGTTGGCGCCCCCGCCTGCGTAGTTGCGCGCGTCGTTCAGCATCAGGCCGCGCAAATCCCCCAGGCTCCGGGTGCGATGGATGGTGACGGCTTCGGCGACGGTGTCTTGCTCGCCCAGAACCGGATTGTGCCCGCCGACCTGCGCCCTGTAGGCGCGGACTTCAGCGGCGAAATTTCGATCCCGGGCACGCCGCCCGATCCTTGTCACCCCACGGCGCCGCCGCTCCATCGCCAGATGATGGGCCGCATGCACGAACTCATGGAACAGATCCGTGTCGAGCGGCGCTGCGGTCAGTTCATCGCCCGTCCGGGTGACATCGTATCCGCGATGCCGCCCGCGCCACCAGTTCGCGCGCTTGAAGCTTTGCACGTCGCTATACTGTGCGCCGGCCGGCACCGTCACCTCGATACGGAGCAGCGCGGTGCCGGCCGGATTATGCACGGCCCTGACGCTGAGGTTGAAAGCGGCACCGGCCGTCTCTTCGATGAAATCGATCGGTATCTGGAGCGCCGTCGCCTCTCTATCGACGTGCTGCATCAGGGTGAAGCCCGGTGCGGTGGCGATGATGCGGGCGAGGGTCGTTGCCACGCGATCGCGGAAGCCGCGGCCCACCGCGTTGCCGGTGCGGGTGCGCCCTTGGCGCGCCCGTGCCATCCACGCGCGCCAAAGCTGGTTCTTCTGCGCGTGGTTGGCGATCGTGGCGTCGAAGATGTCGAGCCCCCAGGCATACGCCGTCCCGACCAGTTCCCGCTGCTCGCGCTCGCGTGCCAGCAGTCGGCCGGCCGCATCGCGCAACGAGGCACCCGGCACGTCCAGGGTATTGGTGACGCGATTGAAAGTCGTCCCGGCGTTTAGACGGTTGTCGATGTCCTGATAGAATCTCGCTTGATCGGTGATCTGTGCGGAAAAGGCGGCGGCATAGTTGGTGGGCCGGAGAGCCCTGTCGGTCAAGGCGCCCACGGCCACCCCGGTGCCCGTGGCAATCGTGCCGCGCGTCGTGAGCGACCCCGGGGTATAGATGAAGGCGGTAGCGCCGGCGGCGACACCTGCGACCGTGGCGAGGGACTGGCGCGCCCAATCGGGAATGTAGTTCCGCCAAAGCTGCACGACGTCGCCCGAGCCGGGCGGCGTCAATCTGCCCGGCCGGCCAAGGCCGCGCCCGACGGTTGGCGCCATCTGCACAGGGCCCGACCGGGGGGCGATGCCGGCGATCGGCAATGGCGGTGGCTGGCGACGCGGCTGTGCTGCTCCCGGACGAACTGGCGCGGGTGGCAGAAAGCCCGGCTTCGCCATAGCGGCGGCCGGTCCAAATTTGGTCGGGGGCGCCTCATGCCGGACGGACCGTGGCGGCGCGGCGAGCGCGCGCGCTTGGGCCGCTCCGGGATGGCGCGTCGAGGGGGGTGGAAGGCTTGGCTTCAGAGTCGGGGCCGCCGGGCCAAACTTGGTGGGCGGCGGCTCATGCCGGCGCGGGCTCATGCGGAGGTACCGTCGAGCAAAGCAGTAGTCCTTATCGCACCGGCGCTGACGTATTCTACCACCGGTTGGGTACGAGGTGTTACTGCTATCGGAGCGCTGGGTCGCGGGGCCGGGACCTACTTCGTCGCCATGTCCTCCGCGCTCCAGCCGCCGCCGAGGGCCGCGACCAGGTTGGCGCTGGCGACCAGCCGGTTCGCCTGGACCGTGAGTGCCGCCTGCTGGTCGCCGAGCAGGGCGGTCTGGGCGGTGACCACCGTGGTATAGGCGACCGTGCCGGCGCGGTATTCGTTGAGCGCGATGTCGAGCGAGCGCTGGGCGGCGCGCACCGCCGCCGCTTCGGCCGCCGCCTGCTGCTGCAGGATGCGGAGGTTGGACAGCGCGTCCTCGACCTGCTGGAAGGCGGTCAGCACGGTCTGGCGGTAGGTCGCCACGCTCGCGTCGTAGGAGGCCTCGGCGGCGCGGACCGTGGCGCCGCGCTCGCCGGCGTCGAACAGGGTCTCGCTGGCGCTGGCGCCCATCGACCAGATACGGTTAGCCGCGCGGAACAGTTTGCCGAGCGGGTTGCCCTCGAAGCCATAGTCGGCGGACAGCGAGATGTCGGGGTAATAGGCCGCGACCGCGACGCCGATCAGCGCGTTCTCGGCCGCCATGGTCCGTTCGGCGGCCGCGATGTCCGGCCGGCGCTCGAGCAACGTCGAAGGCAGGCCGGCGGGGGCCACCGGCACCTCGGCGGCGAGCGTGCCCGCCGGCAGGGTCAGGGCCGATGGCGGCACGCCGGTCAGCACCGCGATCGCGTGCTCGAACTGCTGGCGCTGGACGCCGGCGGCGATCAGTTGCGCCTGGGCGCTCGCCAGCTCGGTCTCCGCCTGGGCCACGTCGGACGGCGCCGCCGTGCCGGCGTTGTACTGGTTCTGGGTGATGCGCAGCGTCTCCTGGTCGGCCTTGACCGTGTCGGACAGCAGCTGGGTCAGCGCATCCTGCTGGCGCAGCTGGAAATAGTCGGTCGCGAGCGTCTGCTGGGCCGAGAGCGTGGCGTTGGCGAGGTCCGCGGCGCTCACCTGCGCGTTCGCGGCATCACTTTCGACCTGGCGTCGGATCCGGCCCCAGAGATCCAGGTCCCAACTGGCGGTGCCCTCGGCCGTGAAGAGCGTGCGCGCGCTATGGCCGCCTGAGGAGATCTCCCCGACGCCGCCGCCGCTCCGGCTCCGCGTCACGCCGGCCGAGACGCCGGCGGTCGGGTATTCCTTCGCGCGTGCCTCGTCGACGATCGCCTGGGCCTGGCGGTACTGCGCTTCGAAATTCTTGATGTTCTGGTTCGATAGCGCGACTTCATGCTCGAGCCCGTCAAGCACCGGGTCGTGGTAGATCGACCACCAGGCGCCCTTGGGGATTGCGTCGTCGGGCGTGCCGAGCTTCCAGCCCGGCGGCGCCGCGGCGGCCTCCTTGAAGCCGGCGGCGGCGGGCGCGTCGGGGCGCTGGTAGTCCGGGCCGACGTTGCAGCCGGCCAGCAGCAGCGGGGCGATCAGAAGGAGCTGTTTCATCGGGCGGCCTCCGCCTGCAGGACGCGCCGGGCGCGCGGCCTCAGCCGGTCGAGATAGAGATAGACGACAGGGGTGGTGTAGAGCGTCAGCATCTGGCTCAAGAGCAAGCCGCCGACGATCGACACGCCGAGCGGCTGGCGCAGCTCGCTGCCGTCACCATAGCTGAAGGCGAGGGGCAGGGCGCCCAGCATCGCCGCCGCGGTCGTCATCATGATCGGGCGGAAGCGCATCAGGCCGGCCTCGAGGATCGCCGAGCGGCTATCGAGGCCGCGGACGCGCTCCGCCTCCAGCGCGAAATCGATCATCAGGATGGCGTTCTTCTTCACGATGCCGATCAGCAGGATCACGCCGATCATGGCGATGATGGTGAAATCGATGTGGAACAGCATCAGCGCCAGCACGGCGCCGACGCCGGCCGACGGCAGGGTCGACAGGATGGTGATCGGGTGGATGTAGCTCTCGTAGAGCACGCCCAGCACGATATAGACGGCAGCCAATGCCGCGGCGACCAGCAGCTGCTCGTCGGCGAGCGAGGATTCGAACACCTGGGCCGTGCCGGCGAAGCTGCCGATCATGTCAGCCGGCATATGGATGTCGCGCATGGCCTTGTTGATGGCCGTGCTGGCGTCGCTCAGCGACTTGCCGGCCGGCAGGTTGAACGAGATCGTCGTCGCGACGAACTGGCTCTGGTGATTGACCGCGAGCGGCGTGTTGCCCGGGCCGAAATGGGCGATCGCCGACAGCGGTACCATCGTCTCCTTGCCGGTGCTGACCGCGGCACCGGCCGAGCCGTTGCCCTTGCCGGTCGAGCTGATCGAATTCTGGGCGGCATTGCGCGCCGAGTCCGCGGCGCCGCTGCTCGATCCGGCTGCGGCACCGCCGGTGACCGTGCCGCCCGGCAGGTTCGTGGTCGCGGTGCCGCTCGCCGATCTGCCGGAGGTGCTGACCCAGATCTGGTTCAGCATGTCGGGGCTCTGCCAGTAGCGCGGTGCCACCTCCATGATGACGCGATACTGGTTGAGCGCGTTGAAGATGGTCGAGACCGAGCGCTGGCCGAACGCGTCATAGAGCGTGTCGTCGATCTGGGACGCGGTGATGCCCAGGCGCGAGGCCGTGGCGCGGTCGATCACCAGGTCGGTCTCCAGCCCCTTCTGCTGCTGGTCGGAATTGACGTCGACCAAATTAGGGTCCTTCTGCAGGACGTCGAGCAGCTTGGGCGCCCAGGCATAGACCTCCTCGGTATTGTCGCCCTGGAGCGTGAACTGATAGGCGGCATTGCTCTGCCGGCCGCCGACCCGGATGTCTTGGACCGGCTGCAGGAACAGCCGCCCGCCGGGGACATGGGACAGGTTGCGTCGCAGCCGGGCCATGACCACGTCGATGGTGTCGCGGCTGCCGCGGTCCTTGAGCGCCACATAGACGCTGCCGGTGTTGGTCTGCGACGCGCCGCCGCCGCCGCCCGATCCGGTCGAGCCGACGACGGTTTCGACCGCCGGGTCCTGCCGGACGATCGCCATCATCTGGGTCAGCTTCTGGCTCATCAGCTGGAACGAGGTGCTCTGGTCGGCCTGAAGATTGCCGATCAGGCGGCCGGTGTCCTGCTGCGGGAAGAAGCCCTTGGGGATGATGGTGATGAGGACGACGTTGAGCGTCATCGTGGCGATCAGCGTCATGAGCACGAGCAGGCGGTGGTCGAGCGCCCAGATGAGCGTGCGGCCGTAGAGGGCCTGGGCGCGTTCGAACAGGTTTGGGCGTCGCGCCTGCGCCGCCTCGTGCCGCTCGGCCTTCAGGAACAGCGCGCACAGCATGGGGGTGGTCGTCAGCGAGATCGCCATCGAGATCAGGATGGCGAGCGACAGCGTCAGCGCGAATTCGCGGAACAGCCGCCCGACGATGCCGCCCATCAATAGGAGCGGCAAGAACACGGCGATCAGCGAAAGCGTGATCGAGATGACGGTAAAGCCGACCTCGCGCGCGCCGAGGAGTGCCGCCTCGACGCGCGACATGCCCGTTTCCAGATGGCGCGAAATGTTCTCCAGCACGACGACCGCATCGTCGACGACGAAGCCGGTCGCGATGGTCAGCGCCATGAGCGACAGGTTGTCGAGGCTGAAGCCCAGGAGATACATCGCGCCGAAGGTGCCGATGACCGAGACGGGCACGGCCACCGCGGGGATCAGGGTCGCGCGGATGTTGCGCAGGAAGGCGTAGACCACGAGGGTCACCAGCACGACCGAGACGATCAGCGTGCGCTCGGTCTCGGCCAGCGAGGCGCGGATCGTGGTCGTGCGGTCGCTGGCGAAAGTGATCTCGATATCGTTGGGCAGGGCGGCCTTCAGCTTGGGCACGCTCGTGCGCACGCCGTCGACCGTGGTGATGATGTTGGCGCCGGGGGAGCGGAACACGATGACCAGCACGGCAGGCTGCCCGTTCGCCAGGCCGAGGTTGCGCAGGTCCTGCACCGAATCCTGCACGTCGGCGATGTCCGACAGGCGGACCGCCCGGCCGTTGCGGTAGGCGACGATCAGCGGCTTGTAGTCGGCGGCATGGGTCGCCTGGTCGTTGGTATAGATCTGGAAGCGCTCGTCGCTGAGCTCGATCGTGCCCTTGGGCGCATTGGCGTTGGCCGAGGACAGCGCCGAGCGCACATCCTCGAGACCGATGCCGTAGTTGAACAAAGCCTGGGGATTGAGCTCGACCCGCACGGCCGGCAGTGCCGCACCGCTGATGATGACCTGGCCGACGCCGCCCAGCTGCGACAGCTGCTGCGCCAGCACCGTGCTGGCCGCGTCGTACATCTGGCCGCGGGTCAGCGTCTGCGAGGTCAGCGCCAGGATCAGCACCGGCGCGTCGGCCGGGTTGACCTTGCGGTAGGTCGGGTTGCTCAAGAGATTGGACGGCAGGTCGGCGCGGGCGGCGTTGATCGCCGCCTGCACGTCGCGCGCTGCGCCGTCGATGTCGCGGCTCAGGTCGAATTGCAGCGTGATGCGCGCTTGGCCGGTCTGGCTCTGCGACGTGATCTCGGTCACGTCGGCGATCTGGCCCAGGTGGCGCTCGAGCGGGCTCGCAAGGCTGGTCGCGACTGTCTCGGGGCTGGCGCCGGGCAATTGCGCCGAGACGGAGATGGTCGGGAAATCGACCTCGGGCAGCGGCGCCACCGGCAGCTTGGCGAAGGCCAGGAACCCGGCGAGCGCGATCGCGATGGTCAGAAGCGTGGTCGCGATCGGCCGAGCGATGAAGGGCGCGGAAATGTTCATGCTTGCCGCGCCGGCCGTTCGCCCTGCCAGCGGCGGGACGCCCAGGTCGCGATCCGGTCAAACGCCAGATAGATCACCGGCGTGGTGTAGAGCGTCAGCACCTGGCTGCCGATCAGGCCGCCGACGATGGCGATGCCGAGCGGCTGGCGCAGCTCCGAGCCGGTGCCGGTGCCGAGCATCAGCGGCAGCGCGCCCAGGAGTGCTGCCATGGTCGTCATCAGGATCGGCCGGAAGCGCAGCAGCGAGGCCTGGAAGATCGCGTCGCGCGGATGCTTACCCTCGATCCGTTCGGCAACCAGTGCGAAGTCGATCATCATGATCGCGTTCTTCTTCACGATGCCGATCAACAGGATGATGCCGATGATCCCGATGATGTCGAGGTCGGCGCCGAACAGCCTGAGCGCCAGCAGCGCGCCGACGCCGGCGGACGGCAGGGTCGACAGGATCGTGACCGGGTGGATGAAGCTCTCGTAGAGCACGCCCAGCACGACATAGACCGCGACGAGCGCCGCCACGATCAGCATCAGCTCGTTCGACAGCGACGCCTGGAACGCCGACAGCGCGCCCTGGTAGGCGGTGAGGAAGCTGTCGGGCAGGCCGATGTCCTTTTCCGCCTGGTCGATCTCGGCGACGGCCTGGCCGAGCGAGGCGCCCGGCGCCAGGTTGAACGAGATCGTGGTCGAGGGGAACTGGCCCAGGTGCTGGATCGACAGTGGGTTGCTGCGCTCGGACGCATGCACGATCGCCGACAGCGGCACTTGCGTCGTGGTCGAGGTCGCGGACGGCAGATAGAGCCCGTCGAGCGCCTGCTGCACCGTCCGCGCGTCCTGCGTCTCGGCGCGCAGGATCACGCGGTACTGGCTCGACTGGGTATAGAGCGTCGAGACGATACGCTGGCCGAACGTGTCGTAGAGCGCATTGTCGACGGTCGCGGGCGTGATGCCGAAGCGCGCGGCCGTCGACCGGTCGATGGTGAGGTCCAGCGCCTTGCCATGCTCCTGCAGGTCGCTCGCCACGTCGGCGAACTCGGGGAGTTGGTTGAGGCGCGCGACCAGCTTGGGGACCCATTGGTCGAACAGCTTGTTGTCGGGGTTCTCCAGGAAAAACAGGTACTGCGCGCGGCTGACCGTCGAATCGATCGTCAGGTCCTGCACCGGCTGCAGGTAGAGCTGGATGCCGGGAACCTGGCGCGCCTCGTCGTCGAGCCGCCGGATGATCTCGCTCGCCGTCGAGGTGCGGTCGTCGCGCGGCTTCAGGTTGATCAGCAGCCGGCCGGCATTGATCGTGTTGTTGTTGCCATCGACGCCGATGAAGGACGACAGGCTCTCGACGTCGGCATCCTTGAGGATGACGTCGGCCAGCGCCTGCTGGTTGGCCGCCATGGCGCCGAACGAGATGCTTTGCGAGGCCTGGGAAATGCCCTGCAGCGCGCCCGTGTCCTGGACCGGGAAGAAGCCCTTCGGGATCCAGACATAGAGCACGACGGTTAGTGCCAGCGTCAGGACGGCCACGACCAGGGTCGCCGCCTGGCGGTCCAGCACCCAGTTCAGGCTGCGGCCGTAGCCCTCGATCAGCCGGTCGAACGCCCGTTCCGCCGCCAGGTCGAGGCGGTTGCGGCTCGCCGCCGGCCGATGCCTGACCAGAAGCGCGCACATCATGGGCACGAGCGTCAGCGAGACGATCGCCGAGATGACGATGGTGACCGCGAGCGTGATGGCGAACTCATGGAACAGCCGCCCGACCACGTCGCCCATGAACAGGAGCGGGATCAGCACCGCGATCAGCGAGACGGTCAGCGAGATGATGGTGAAGCCGATTTCCTCGGAGCCCTTGAGTGCCGCATTGAGCGGCGTCTCGCCCATCTCCACGTAGCGCGCGATGTTCTCGATCATGACGATCGCATCGTCGACGACGAAGCCGGTCGAGATGGTGAGCGCCATGAGCGACAGGTTGTCGAGACTGAAGCCCAGCAGATACATGGCGGCCAAGGTGCCGACCAGCGACAGCGGTACGGACAGGCTCGGGATCACCGTCGCCGCCATGTTGCGCAGGAACAGGAAGATGACGAGCACGACCAGGGCCACCGCCAAGCCCAGCTCGAACTCCACGTCGGCGACGGAGGCGCGGATGGTCGTGGTGCGATCGGTCAGGACGCGCACATCGAGGGCGGCCGGCAGGGTCGCCTGGAACTGCGGCAGCAGGGCCTTGATGCCGTCGACCACCTGGATCACGTTCGAGCCGGGCTGGCGCTGCACGTTCAGGATCACCGACGGCGTCCGGTCGGCCCAGGCCGACAGCTCGGTGTTCTCCGCCCCGTCCTCGACCGTGCCGATATCCGACAGATGGACCGGCCGGCCGTTCTTGTAGGCGATGATCAGGTTCCGATACTGGTCGGCGCTCGCCAACTGGTCGTTGGCGTTGATCGTCGTGCTCTGGGTCGGTCCGTCGAAGCTGCCCTTGGGCGTATTGACGTTCTGATTGCCGATGATGGTGCGGATGTCGTCGATCGCCAGGCCGTAGCTGGCGAGCGCCCGGGGATTGACGATGACGCGGACGGCCGGGCGCTGGCCGCCGCTGATGCTGACCAGGCCGACGCCGGGCCGCTGCGAGATCTTCTGTGCCAGGCGGATGTCGACCAGATCCTCGATCTTGGTCAGCGGCAGGGTCTTCGATGAGATGGCGAGCGTCAGGATCGGCGTGTCGGCCGGATTGACCTTGGCATAGACCGGCGGCGCCGGCAGGTCGCTCGGCAGCAGACTGGTGCCGGCATTGATCGCCGCTTGGACCTCCTGCTCGGCCACGTCGAGGGCAAGGTCGAGATTGAACTGCAGCGTGATGACCGACGCCCCGCCCGAACTGATCGAGGACATCTGGTTGAGGCCGGGCATCTGGCCGAATTGCCGCTCCAGCGGCCCGGTGACCGCCGTCGCCATGACCTCGGGGCTGGCGCCCGGGTAGAAGGTCTGGACCTGGATCGTCGGGTAATCGACCTCGGGCAGGGCCGAGATCGGCAGGAACTGGTAGGCGACGATGCCGACGAGCAGGATCGCCATCATCAGCAGCGAGGTGCCGACGGGCCTGAGGATGAACGGGCGGGACGGGCTCATCCCTTGCGGCCGGCCTTGCCGCCGGCCGGCTTTGCCGGAGCTTGCTCCGGCGTCGAGACGTTCGGCCGTGGAATGGTGATCTTGGCGCCGTCGCGCAGCCGGTCGGTGCCGTCGACCACGACCTGGTCGCCCGGCTTCAGCCCGTCCGTGATCTGGACCATGCCGCCGTCCGAGACGCCGGTCTTGACCGCCTGCACCGCGACGGTGCTGTCCGGCTTCACCAGATAGACGAACGGGCCGGGGGCGCCCTGCTGCACGGCGGCGACCGGCGCGGTCACGGCGCCGTTGATGGTCTGTACCAGCAGTTGGGCATTGACGAACTGCTGCGGAAACAGCGCGTCGTCGTCATTGGCGAACTGGGCGCGCAGCCTGACCGTGCCGGTCGTCGTGTCGACGGCATTGTCGATCGTCTGCAGGGTGCCGGTCGCGATCTTCGTGACGTTGGCCCGGTCGAACAGGGTGACCGGCAGCGATCCGGCCTGCATGGCCTTGGCGACGGCCGGCACATTGTCTTCCGCCAGGGTGAAGATGACCGTCATCGGCCTGGTCTGGGTGATCATCACCAGACCGCTGGCGTCGCTCGTCTGCACGTAGTTCCCGGCGTCGACCAGGCGCAGCCCGACGCGGCCGTCCACCGGCGACACGATGTGGCAATAGGTCAGGTTCAGCTTGGCGCTGTCGATCGCCGCCTGGTCGGTGACGAGCAGGGCCTCGTCCTGCTGCACCAGATAGACCTGGTCCTGGTACTGCTGCTTGGAGATGCTGTTCTGGCGGTTGAGCGTCTGGAAGCGGTCCAGGTCGGTCTGGGCCTGCTTCAGCAGCGCCGTGTCCCGCGCGAACTGGCCCTGGGCCTGCTCCAGCGCTACCTGGTAGGGGCGAGGATCGATCTGCGCCAGGAAGTCGCCCTTCTTGACCTGCTGGCCCTCCTGATAGCCGACCGTCATCAACTGGCCGGCGATCTGGGTCTTGACCGTCACCGTGGCGAGCGGCGTCACCGTGCCGAGCCCGTTCATCGTCACATGCAGATCGGTCGTCCCGATGGTGGCGACGCCGACCGGCTGGGCGGCGGCATCGGCATTCCGCGCCGGCTTGGCAGCGTTACCGCCCCAGATCCGCCAAGCGACGACCGCGATCACGACCAGCAGCAGCAACCAGAGAATCGGCCGCAACCGGGAGCGGCGGGCGGGGGCTGCCGCAACAGCCGGGGAGTGTGCGGAGGCCCCGGGCCGCGCTTGGCTTCCCTGAAGATCCATTCATCGCCTTCCTGAGTTGGCTTGCAAACGTTCGAGCCCGGCGGAATCCGCCGCTCCTGCGACCGCGGCACATCGGAACACTAACGGCCAGATCGTGGAATTGTGCCTCGGGCCGTCCGGAAAATTGCAGGCGGCGCCCGATGAGGGCACGAAAAAGGGCCGGCATTGAACGACTTTATCGTTCCCGGTTGATGTCTCGATCCGGCCGAATGGTAACAGCGGATTTCAGGACCGACCGGGCTCAATCCTTCGGAAAGTCGGTGGCGACGCCTGTCTCGCGCCATTGCTCGATCTCGGCCAGGCGCTGCCTCAGCCGGGTCGTGACCGCATCGACGCCGAACGCGCCGAGGACGAGATGCCGCGGCGGATTGTCGATCTCTGTGATCCGGATCATCGCCTCGGCCGCCCGCACCGGGTCGCCCGGCTGGGTGCCGCTGATCTCCGCGGTGCCCTTCATCCGGGCGCCGGCGGTCTCGGCATAGTCGGCGATGCGGTTCGGCGTCTGTCTGAGCGAGCGGCCCGCCCAGTCGGTGCGGAACGGGCCGGGCTCGACGCAGGTAACCTTGATGCCGAGCGGCTTGCCCTCGACCGCGAGCGCATCCGACCAGCCTTCGACCGCGTGCTTGCTGGCGGCGTAATAGCCGGAGCCGGGAAAGCCGATGAAGCCGGCGACCGAGGAGATGCTGATGACGTGCCCCTTGCGGCGGGCCCGCATGCCGGGCAGCACGGCCCGGGTCATCGCGAACAGGCCGAATACGTTGGCGTCGAACTGCGCACGGATCTCGGCATCAACGCCTTCCTCGATCGCGGCCTGGTAGCCATAGCCGGCATTGTTGACCAGCACGTCGATGCGGCCGAACCGCGCCTCGGCCGCGCCGACCGCCGCAGCGATCTGCCCTGCGTCCGTGACGTCGAGATCGAGCGCCAGCGCGCGATCCTCGTTGCCGCGCGCCAGGTCGGCGACGCGGGCCTTGTCGCGCGCGGTGACGACGGCGCGCCGGCCGCGGTTCAACACCAGCCGGGCAAGCTCACGGCCGAAGCCGGTCGAGCAACCGGTGATGAACCATACGGGAGAGGTGTCGGATGCCATGCCTCGGGTTCCTTTCGACGATTGTCACTGTGCCTTGTCATGTTCCGCCATGCCGACCGCCTTGTAGTCGTAGGTCGGATAGAACTCGGTCCGGTAGGGCCCCCAGGCGGTATCCTCCAGCACGCGGTTGACCTCGCGCAGGCGAGAGGCCGGCAGCCGCAGCACGATGATCTGGCCGATGCCCATGGCCACGGTCCAGCTGACCACTTCGGTTCCGGCCGGCGGGAACGCCTTGTAGAACCCTTGCTTGGCCAGCTGCGCGTTGAGCTCGGCGAGCGGACGGGACTGGTCATGCTTCAGGAAGATCGTCAGCAGCACGGCATTGTCCGGCGTGGCCGCGGCGGAGCCGGCCGGCGGTGCCGCGACCGTCTGCGCCCGAGCGGCGCCACTGCCGGCGAATAACACCGCGGCAGCCACCGCGATCACGCAAGACCTCAATCCATGTCGCATTGCCCGTTCCCTTCAATCGTGCTCACGCCGACATCCTCGCCCGAAACGTCAGGCGAGCGGGATGCGACAGGACGCCCTCGGGACGGGCGGTCAGGCCGAGGCAATTTTGCATCGCAGCAACCGGAACCGCCGCCGTCTGTTTTGACCCCTTACGGCTTTTGGGAAGAGACATGGACGCAAACGACTATCGCCAGATCTTCGACCGGCTGCTGTCCGAGGGGCCCGCATGGCTGCCGCCGTCGCTGTGGAGCACCGCCATCCTCGTCTTCGCCGCCGGCTTGGCGCTTGCGTTCCATCGCATGAGCCTGCAGGCGTTCAATCGCTTTCTCGCCACCGACAAGCCACGGGCGTTTCTCCGCACCTTCGTCGGGGCGACCGCGGGGCCGAGCCGGCTGGCCTTCGTGATCTTCGCTGTGGCGCTGGCACTGCCCTCGACCGCCTTCTCCGAAATGACGACCAATCGGATCAGCCATCTGCTGCTGGTCGCCTTCACGGTGCTGATCGGCTGGAGCGCCATGCGCGCGTTCGAGATCGCGGCGACGCTCTACCTGTACCGGTTCAGGACCGACGTGGACGACAACCTGCTCGCCCGGAAACATGTCACCCAGGTTCGCATCCTGAAACGCGCCGTCGATACCTTGCTGGTTATCATCACGCTCGGTGCCGCGCTGATGAGCTTCGATTCGGTCCGGCAGTACGGCGTCAGCCTGTTCGCGTCGGCCGGTGCCGCGAGCTTGGTCGTCGGCCTTGCCGCGCGGCCGCTGCTGACCAACCTCATCGCCGGCCTGCAGATTGCCATCACCCAGCCGATCCGGCTCGAGGATGCGGTGATCGTCGAAGGCGAATGGGGCTGGGTCGAGGAAATTACCAGCACCTACGTCGTCATTCGATTGTGGGACTGGCGCCGGCTCGTCGTTCCGCTCGCTTACTTCCTGGACAAGCCGTTTCAGAACTGGACGCGTGAGAGCGGATCCCTGATCGGCTCGGTCTTTCTCTACGTCGACCATACGGTGCCGGTCGAAGCGGTGCGCCAGGAACTGAAGGCCATCGCCGAGCAGAGCCGGCTCTGGGACCGGCGGGTGGTGAACCTGCAGGTCAGCGACGTCAAGGAAACTGCCGTCGAATTGCGCGCCCTCGTCAGCGCCCGCAACGCGCCCCAGACCTGGGACCTGAGATGCGAGGTCCGGGAGAAGCTGATCGGCTTCCTGCAGCGGAAATATCCGCAGGCCCTACCGCAACGCCGCCTCTCGTTCGGCGAAGCGCCGGTCGCCGCTGTTCGGTCGGGCCGGCGCGAAGCCCCGCCGGGTCAAATTGCCCGGCGTCCGAACAGCGCGTGATAAATGAACAGCACGATGATCGCGCCGACGATGGCAACGATCATGCTGTACAGATTGAAGCCGGTGATGCCGGCCGCGCCGAACTCATTGAACAGCGCGCCGCCGACGATGGCGCCGACGATGCCGAGGATGATGTCCAGGATGACGCCCTCGCCGGTCTTGTTGACGATCTTGCTGGCGATGAAGCCGCTGATCAGTCCAAGCACGATCCAACCGATGATCGACATCTTCGTCTCCCGGATCTGCGGGGAGGAGGTATCTCTTCCCCCACTCATCTAAACAATCGGGGCGGCGACGGCGTTGGTTCCCTCCACCGGAATCGGGCCGGAAAATCAGATGCTTTCCCCGGAAGCGTTCCCGTCCCATATTTGGGGCATGAATTTTCGCTCGCTCTATGCCCATGGCTTCGCTCGCGTCGCTGCCTGCACCGGCCGGACGTCGCTCGCCGATCCCGCCCGCAATGCCGAAACCGTCCTGGCCATGGCCCGGGATTGCGACCGGCAAGGCGTGGCGCTCGCGATTTTTCCCGAGCTCACGCTCTCCGGCTATTCGATCGAGGACCTGCTGCTGCAGGACGCGCTGCTCGACGCGGTCGAAGAGGCGGCCGCGACGGTGCTGGAGCAATCCGCCGGCCTCGCGCCCGTGCTGGTCGTCGGTGCGCCCTTGCGCCACGCGGGCCGGGTCTACAACACGGCACTGGTGATCCATCGCGGGCGCCTGCTCGGCGCCGTGCCGAAATCCTATCTGCCGACCTATCGCGAGTTCTACGAACGGCGCCAGGTTGCGGCGGGCGACGTGCTCAGGGGCGAGATCACGCTCGCCGGCCAGCGGGCGCCCATCGGCAACGACCTGCTGTTCGCCGCCGAAGACGTGCCCGGCTTCGTGCTGCATGTCGAGATCTGCGAAGACATGTGGGTGCCGATCCCGCCGAGCGCGCCGGCGGCGCTGGCCGGCGCCACCGTGCTCGCCAACCTGTCGGGCAGCCCGATCACGATCGGCCGCGCGGACAGCCGGCGCCTGCTGGCGCAGTCCGCCTCGGCCCGCTGCCTCGCCGCCTATCTCTACGCCGCCGCCGGCACCGGCGAGAGCACCACGGACGTGGCCTGGGACGGCCAGCTGATGATCTTCGAGAATGGCGTGCGCCTCGCCGAGGCCGAGCGCTTCCCGCCGGCGGGCCAGTCCATCGTTGCCGACATCGATCTCGACCTGCTGCGCCAGGAACGCATGCGCATGGGCACGTTCGACGACAATCGGCGGACCCATGCGGCCGCGACCGACACGTTCCGCACCGTCGCGTTCCGCCTCGATCCGCCGGACAGCGATCTCGGGTTCCGGCGCCCGCTCGAGCGCTTCCCGTTCGTGCCGTCCGACCCGGAGCGGCTCGGCCAGGATTGCTACGAGGCCTACAACATTCAGGTTGCCGGCCTGGTGCAGCGGTTGCGGACCACCGGCACGAAGCGCGTGGTGCTCGGCATCTCCGGCGGGCTCGACTCGACCCATGCGCTGATCGTGGCGGCAAAGGCGCTTGATCAGTTGGACCTGCCCCGCAGCAATATCCTCGCCTTCACGCTGCCGGGGTTTGCCACCGGCGAGGCGACCAAGGGCAATGCCTGGCGCCTGATGCGCAGCCTCGGCACCACGGCGCGTGAGATCGACATCCGGCCCGCGGCGCGCCAGATGCTCGGCGACATGGGCCATCCGTTCGCCGGCGGCAAGCCGGTCTACGACATCACGTTCGAGAACGTGCAGGCGGGCTTGCGCACCGACTACCTGTTCCGGCTCGCCAACCAGAACCACGCGATCGTGATCGGGACCGGCGATCTCTCCGAACTGGCGCTCGGCTGGTGCACCTACGGCGTCGGCGATCAGATGTCGCATTACAACGTCAACGCCGGTGTGCCGAAGACCCTGATCCAGCATCTCATCCGCTGGGTGGCAAACACCGGGCAGTTCACGGCGGAGGTGGGCGAGACGCTGGAGGCGATCCTCGGCACGGAGATCTCGCCCGAACTTGTGCCGGCCGAGGAGGGGGCGGGGCCGCAGAGCACGGAGGCCAAGATCGGCCCCTATGCGCTTCAGGATTTCACCCTTTACTACACGCTGCGCTACGGCTTCCGCCCCTCCAAGATCGCCTTCCTGGCGATGCACGCCTGGACCGACGCGGCCGCAGGCTCCTGGCCGCCCCATTTCCCCGAGGACCGGCGCAACGCCTTCACCCTTGCGGAAATCCGGCACTGGCTCGAGCTGTTCCTGCGCCGCTTCTTCGCCTTCAGCCAGTTCAAGCGCTCGGCCCTGCCCAACGGCCCGAAGGTCTCGGCCGGCGGGGCGCTGTCGCCGCGCGGCGACTGGCGCGCGCCGTCGGACGGCAACGCCGCGGCCTGGCTCGACGAGCTGGAGCGCAACGTTCCGAAGGAATGACGGGCGACGGCCGGGCCGGCCTATCGCGGCGGCCCGGATCGCGGTACCATCGCGGCGTTTCCGAATACCGCCCAATCCCGGCAGGGGAGGTCCGCCATGACGCCCGAACGGCTGATGCAGTTGGCCTGGGGCTACGCGCCGCCGCTAGTCATCGAGGCGGCCGTGCGCAACGGCGTGTTCGACGCGCTGGCCCGCGGCGCCCGGACGGTGGCCGAGCTTGCGGCGGAAACCGGGGCGTCGGAACGCGGCCTGACCGCGATATCGGATGCCTTGGTCGGCCTGGGCCTGCTCGAGAAGGACGGTTCCGCCCGGTACCGGCTGGCGCCCGAGAGCGCCGCCTTCCTGGTCAAGGACAAGCCGGGATACCTCGGCAGCTTCTTCCGCCATATCAGCACCCAGCTTATTCCCGACTGGCTGCATCTGACCGAGACCGTGCGCACGGGCGCGCCGCCGGTAACGGTCAATGAAGAGGCAACCGGCTCGCCGTTCTTCCAGGAATTCGTCGAGAGCCTGTTCGGCATCAACTACGCCGCGGCGAAGTTGCTGGGCGAGCATCTCGGGCTTGGCGGCGCGAGCGCGCCGGTGCGCGTTCTCGATCTCGCTGCCGGATCGGGCGTCTGGGGTATCGCGCTTGCCGAACAATCGCCGCATGTCGCGGTGACCGCGGTCGATTGGCCCGGCGTGCTGGCGACGACGCGGCGCGTCGTCGAGCGCCACGGCCTGACCCGGCAATATAGCTTCGTCGCCGGCGATCTGTTGCAGGCCGCGTTCGGTACCGGTCACCAGATCGCCACGCTCGGCCATATCCTGCACACGGAAGGCGAGGCGCGAAGCCGCGAACTGCTGCGCAGGACGTTCGATGCGCTCGCCCCGGGCGGGACGATCGCGATCGGCGAATTCCTCGTCAGCCAGGACCGGACGGGGCCGCCCCACTGCCTGTTATTTGCGGTCAATATGCTGCTGCATTCCTCGGCCGGGAATGCCTATTCCTTCGAGGAAATCGGGGCGTGGCTTTCGGAGGCGGGCTTCACCGACATCCGCACGCTCGAAGCACCGGCGCCGTCGCCGCTCATCCTGGCGTCGCGGCCGGCATAGCCCCGGGTGGAGGGCCCAGATTTCGACGGCGGGCGCTAGAGGAGCTCGAAGACACTGTAGACCGGGCCGTCGGGCAAGCGGTGCCCGGTTCCGATCGCCACCACGCGATTGAGCCAGTCGTATTTCGGATGCGTGGTGTGGAAGAGCGGGTTGATCCGGAAATAATATTCCGACGGGTCGACCGGATCTCCCTTGGCGAGACGCGCCAGCACTTCCGGCGCCCCGGCGCGGATGCCGGCATAGGTCATGGCGATCATCGCGCCGTCGGTGGTCTTGAGAACCAGTCGGCAATCGAGCAGCACGCTGCCATCGGACCGGATCGTCTGCCAGTCGCTGCCGCCATCCAGAATCTCGCCCGCGAGCCGCTCGCCCTCGAACGACCCGCCGGGGATGACGCCGATTTGCTGGGTGATCTGCCCGGTCCCGATCTTCTGGACGGCGCTGACGTTGAGCCGCATCGTGAAGAGCGGCTTCGTCCTCACGCTAGTCAAGGCTGCGGGGAGTTCTGAGGTGATTGCAGGCATGATTGCAATGCTCCGTGGCGTCCGCTGTGAGCCGGGCCGCCCACCGTACAGCCGTTCGTCATCGGAACGAATATGCGTTGAGGGGCAGATACGCCTTCCACCATTTATGCCGGAAGTCGGCCCAGGCCTGCCGCTCGATAGAGTTGACCGTAGGCGCTGACCAACTGATCCAGGCTGAACGCCCGGTTTCGCCCGCTGGGATTGGGCAGAACCCACACTGCAGCGCCGCCGAGGGTGGTCGGCTGAGATCCCCAGGCGATTTCTCGCTGACCGGAGAGCGCGGAATAGGCCGCCTTGCCGAGAAACGCGACGAAGCGTGGCGCATAACGCGTGATCTTCTGTTCAAATTGCGCGGCGGCAGCGCGGAATTCCTGTGCCGATAGTTCGTCCGCCCGCGCCGTCGGCCGCTCGACCACCGCCGTCAGGCCGCAATGATGCTGCAGGATCGCGCGGTCGTTCTCGGGCAGGATTTCCTCCGGCGTGAAGCCGGCCAGATGGATCACGCGCCAGAAGCGATTGCCTCTTCCGACAAAATGATGCCCCGCCGCGGCTGCGGACATTCCGGGATTGATGCCGCAGAAGACCACGGCAAGGCGTCCGACGATGATATCCGGGAGCGGGTCGGGCATGACGTACCTCACATTCGTGATCGGGTTCGCCCGGGCAAGCGACCTACAATGGCGCGGTGCAGCCGGGCCTCAAGGACCAGCAACGGGAGTCGCAGGATGGGTGAGAGCGAGATTCGCGAGGCCCTCAATCGTCACTGGGCCGCCTCGGACGCAAATGACTTCGATGCCGAGCACGAGATATATCGAGACGATGCGCTGCTCGAGTACCCGCAATCGGGCGAGCGCATCCGGGGGCGGCACAACATCCAGGCCTCTCGTGCCGCGCAGCCGAACGCGAAGCGGTTCAGGGTGCGCCGCATCGTCGGCGCGGGCGACCTTTGGGTCACGGAATTCATCCTCACCTATGACGGCCGCCCATCCTATACGGTGAGCGTCATGGAGTTCCTGGACGGCAAGGTGGCCCGGGAGGCCCAGTATTTTGCCGACCCGTTCGAGCCCGGACCTTCGCGCGCGCAATGGGTCGAGCAGATGGAGTGAAAAGAGTCCGCCCATCGCGTCATCCGCAGATCACCTTGACCGCCTTGCGCGCCAGCTCCCTCAGTTCGTCACGAGGAGCGCCGGCGCGGGCGCGGATGGCGACGGTGTGCATGGTGGCGGTCGCGAGCACCGCGAGCGCTGCGGGATCGGCATCATCTTTCAGCTCGCCCTTCTCGCGCGCGGCTCGGAGACGCGCCTCGAAATCGCTGTCGAACGTCTGGAAGCCCGCGGTGAGGCTATCCCGGATTTCAGCATCTTCGAGGGCTTCGGTTACCGCGGTCCCGAGCACGAAGCAGCCGCGCGGGCGGCCGTCGCCCGAAAAATAGATCGCGAGCGCTCCCTCGTAGGCGCGCAGTAGCGCCTCGTCCAAGGGCAGGTCGTCGGCGAGAGGCTCGCGCAACGCGGCAAAGCTGAGCTGCCAATAATGCGCGAGCGCCTCGAGATAGAGCGCGCGCTTGTCGCCGAATGCCGCATAGAGGCTTGGCCGGTTCATGCCGGTCGCGGCAGCGATCTCGTCGAGCGAAGTGCCGGAATAGCCGGTCCTCCAGAAGGTATCCGTCGCCCGCAGAAGCGCCGTCTCCGGGTCGTAGGCGCGGGGTCGGCCTCGGCGCTTCGGCTCCATTTTTACATTTTGTACCATTTCGCATTAAATCCATTGACAGAGGGGTCCGCGAAAACATATTTATGCGGTACGGTACAAAATTCAATAGGAACGAAGGCCCCCGGCGTAGTTCCCTCTGTCCTGGCAGGTCATATGATGGACACGCAGTTCGATAGAGCGATTGATCGGCCCATACCCGAATTGACCGCTGTTAAGCCCAGAAGATCACTCCGGGAGCGGCTGCGCCGCCCCCTGATGCTCGTGGTCCCGGTCATCCTGGCTGCGGTCGGCGTTGCCGAATACCTCGCCGAGGAGCCATATGTCTCGACCGACGACGCCTTCGTTCGGGCGGCGAAAGTGTCCATCAACGCGCGGGTTGCCGGCCAGGTGGTCGAAATCGCCGTCAAGGACAACCAGCGTGTCCGGAAGGGCCAGCTGCTGTTCCGGATCGATCCGGAGCCCTACCAGATCGCCATCGACCAGGCACAGGCGGCGTTGGTCAGCGCGCGTCTCCAAATCGAGGCGCTCAAGACAACCTATCGCCAGCAACTGGCCCAACTGGAGTCGGCCAAGGCGACGGCCACGTTCGACCAGCGCGAGTATGATCGCAAGAAGGCGCTGGTTGCCTCCGAGTTCGCCTCGAGAGAGGCCTATGATCGGGCCGAGACCGACCTCAAGGTTGCCCAGCAGGCCATCGCGTCGATCCAGCAGCAGATTGCCAACACCGTTGTCGCGCTCAACAACGATCCGGATATCGACGTCGATCGTCATCCGACGGTCCGCGCCGCCAAGGCCCAGCTCGACCGGGCCCAGCTCAATCTCACCTATGGCACGGTGGTCGCACCCGACGATGGCGTCGTAACCAATGTCGACGATCTGCAGGTTGGCGACTTCGTCAACACGGGTGCCGCGGTGTTCTCGCTGCTGTCGAGCCGGGACGTCTGGATCGAGGCCAATTTCCGCGAAACCGGCCTGACGCTCATGCGGCCGGGCCAGGAGGCGACGATCAGCGTCGACGCCTATCCGGACCGCACCTTCAGGGCGCATGTGGTCAGCATGAGCCCCGGCACCGGGTCGGACTTCGCCGTCCTGCCGCCCGAGAATGCGACCGGTAACTGGGTCAAGGTCGTCCAGCGCCTGCCGGTACGCCTCGAGTTCGACGCGCAGAATTCGGACCAGCCACTGTTTTCCGGCCTCAGCGTCACGGCGCAGGTCGATACCGGCTATCGCCGCGCGCTGTGGCACCCGCTCCAGGCGGTGCTGGCGACGGCGGTGGCCAAGTGAGCGCCGCCCTCGCGCCGAGCCCCGCCGGCGGCGGCCATCGTGCGATCACGGTCGCGGCCCTGCTGGCGATCTACATGCAGGCGGTCAATATCTCGCTGCCGAATGCGGCCTTGCCGCATATGCAGGGCACGCTGTCGATGGCCAACGACGAGGTTGGCTGGGTCTTCACCGCATATATCGCGGCAAGCATCATCACCATGCCGCTGACGCGCTGGCTCGCCGGGCGCTATGGCCGGAAGGCGGTCTATCAGGTGGCCACTGCCGCCTTTGCGCTCGGCCTCGTGCTCGACACGCTCGCGACCACGCCGATCCAATTCGTGCTCGCTCGGATCGTTCAGGGGGCCGCCGGCGGCCCGCTCGGCCCGCTGTCTCTGGCGATCCTGCTCGATGTCCTGCCGCCGGCACGCCACGCCCGGATCAACCTCGTGGGGGCGGTGACCGGCTTGTTCGGCATCTCCACCGGTGCCAGCATCGGCGGCTGGCTCAGCGAGTACCACGGCTGGCACTCGATCTTCTATTTCAGCCTGCCGATGACCGGCCTCATCTTCCTGGTGATGGCGCTCTCGCTCTCCGAGAAGAAGCCGGCGCAGAACCCGCCCTTCGATTTTTTCGGCTGGGCGACCTTCGCGCTCGGCTTGACCGGCCTGCAGATGCTGCTCGACCGCGGCGAGCGCCTGGAATGGTTCGCCTCGGCCGAGATCTGGGCGGAAGCGCTCGCCTCAGCGCTGGGATTCTATCTCTTCATCGTGCATGTCCTGACGACGAAGGTGCACTTCCTCAACAAGGCGCTGCTCAGGGACCGCAATTTCGTCTTCTCGACGATCATGTGCTTCGGCCTCGGCTTCGTCCTACTGCCGACGCTCGCCTTGACCTCGCCGATGCTGGAGGAGCTGCTCGGCTATCCGGTCGACACCACCGGTTACATGACGCTCCCGCGCGGCGTGGGGCTCGTGGGGGCGCTGGTGCTGATGGGCTTCGTCCCGTCACGCATCGACAGCCGCCCGTTCGTGCTCGGTGGCATGGCGCTGGTGGCCTACGCGAACTGGCGCATGCTCGGCTATTCGCCCGCTATGGATTGGCGCGCGGTGGCCACGGCGGGCCTGTTTCAGGGCGTCGGCCTGGGCATTGCGATACCGGCGCTCACCAAGGCGGCATTCGGCACGCTCGATCCGAAGTTCCGGCCGGAAGGCACCGCGCTCTTCAACCTGTCGCGCCTCTATGGCAGCACGATCGGCATCGCGGTCGTCCAGATCTTCTTCTACGACAACACGCAGGCCATGCACTTGGCGCTCGCCAAGAATCTCACGCCCTATCGCGCCGCCGCCCATGTCGCCGGTTCCCTGTCCAGGCAAGGATTGGCCGCGCTCAATGAAACGATCACCGGTCAGGGGGCGGTCATCGCGATCATCGACCAGTTCAAGATCCTGATGGTCGTCATGCTGATCGTCAGTCCGCTCGTCCTGCTTCTCCGCAAGCCGCGCCCGATCAACCAGCCGTCGCGGAGTTCCCCATGAAATCGCCTATGCTTCGTGTGAGCGGCCGGGTCGTCCGGGCGGATATCGTCGCCACTTGCGCCTGTGCCCTGCTATCCGCCTGCACGGTCGGTCCGGACTTTGAAGAACCGCAGAAGCCCGCGTCGTCGCATTACGATCAGTCGGCCGAGAACCAGCTAGCCGCGGCCGACGGCGCGCTCGGCGCTCAACATATCAGCATCGGTCGGAAGGCCGATGGCGACTGGTGGTCGGCCTTCGGCTCGGCGAGGCTTGACGAGGTCATGCGCCGGGCGATCTCGGACAATCTCGATCTCGCGGTGGCGGATGCGACGATCGCCCAGGCCTCGGAGGCGGTCAGGGCGGTGGAGGGCGGGCTCTATCCGCAGGTCGATTTTGGCGCTCAGCTCAGCCGCCAACGCTCGCCCGGCGCGCCCCAGCCGGCGGCCTCGAGCCTCTACGCGATCGGTCCGCAGGTCAGCTTCGATCTCGACCTTTTCGGCGGCACCAAGCGGCTCGTCGAACAGCAGGGCGCGCTCGCCGACCTCCAGAAGCGTCGCTTCGAGGCCGCCTACCTGACCTTGACCGGCGATGTCGCGAGCCAAGCGATCCTGGAGGCATCGGCCCGGGCGCAGATCGACGCGGTTCAGGTCCTCCTCGCCGATGACCGCAAGAACCTCGACCTGGTCAGCAGAGCCCATCTCACCGGCAGCGTCACCCAGGTCGACGTGGCGCTCGCCGAGAGCCAGCTCTCCCAGGACCAGACATTGCTGCCGCCGCTGGCACAGCAGCGGGATGCCGCGCGCCATGCGCTCGCTGTCCTGGCGGGGAAGGGGCCGGCCGACTGGGTCGCGCCCGACTTCGTCCTAGCCGACTTCCGGCTGCCCCAGGACCTGCCTGTCAGCCTGCCGTCGGAGCTCGCCCATGACCGACCGGACATCCAAGGGGCGGAGGCCGAGCTCCATGCCGCGAGTGCGGCGATCGGCGTAGCGACGGCCAATCTCTATCCCCACCTCACACTCTCCGCTTCGCTCTCCCAGGCTGCCACAGGCCCGGGCTCGCTGTTCCAGGCGGGCAGCACCCTCTGGAGCATCGGCGCCGGACTGGCCGGTCCGATCTTCCATGGCGGCGCCCTCGAGGCGGATCGCCGCGCCGCAATCGACGGCTACAAGGCAGCCCTCGCCAATTACCGGCAGACCGTCGTGAAGTCGCTCGGCCAGGTGGCCGATGTGCTCCAGGCGATCAGTCATGACGCCGAGCAATATGCGGCCCAGGAGCGTGCACTCGCCGCCGCGACGACCAGCCTGCGCTTGAACCAGGAGGGCTACCGCCTCGGCGAAACCGGCGTCCTGCAGGTGCTGGATGCGGAACGAGCCTATCAGCAGGCGCTGCTCGGCCACATCAGGGCGGAGACGGCCCGATATCTCGATACGACGCAGCTCGCCGTGGCGCTCGGCGGCAATTCGGCCGGCGCCATCACCCTGAGAACGGCGCACCGCGATGAACAAGGAGACACCGAGCTGTAATCGGCATCGGCGGTCTTCGAAGAAGCGCCTTCCCGAAAGGTCCCGGTGTCTTATCGGGCCCAGACAAGGAGCATAGACATGACAACGCCAGACACACTTCGCTATACGACGATCCCTCTCGCTCACGGACCCAGAGCCATGCCGGCCCTCGGGTTCGGCACGCTGATCCCCGATCCTGTTGCGACCAAGCTAGCGACGAAGGCGGCATTGGAGGCGGGATTTCGACATCTCGATTGTTCGGAGCGCTACCGCAACGAAAGCGCCGTCGGCGAGGCGATGCAGGAAGTGTTCGAAGCCGGGAAGATCCGGCGGGAGGACGTCTTCGTCACCACGAAGCTGTGGAACAACAACCATCGTCCTGAGCGGGTCCTACCGGCCTTCGAGGCCAGTCTCCGCCGGCTGCAGCTCGATTATGTCGATTGCTATCTCATCCACACGCCCTATGCCTTCCAACCCGGCGACGAGCAGGACCCGAGGGACGAGCACGGCCAGGTCATCTACGATACCGGGGTGACGTTGGCGGAGACGTGGCAGGCGATGGAACGCCTGGTGGACGAGGGCCGGTGCGGGTCGATCGGCTTGTCGGATATCGGCTTGAAGCAGCTCAAGGAGATCGTTGCCATCGCGCGGATCAAGCCGGCCGTGGTGCAGGTCGAAGCCCATCCGTATCTCCCCGAATGGGAGCTGCTCGAGTATTGCCGGGAGCAGGGGATCGTCGTGCTGGCATTCGCCGCCCTCGGGCACGCGATGGAGCCGAGACTGACGGACGATCCAGTCCTTGTGGCCATTGCGCAGCGCATCCACAAGACCCCGGCGCAAGTTGCGCTGGCCTGGGCGGTGCAGCGCGGCACCGCTCTCCTGACGACCTCGAAGTCGCCTCACCATATCCAAGAGAATTTTGACGTCTCGGCCTTGCCCGACGACGCCATGCAGGAAATTCGAGACCGCGTCACCACCAGAGTCCGCTTCAACGCGGTGGTCGATACCGGTGTGCCCGGCTTCATCCCCCGGACCAAGCACGCTGGTTGAGGACCGGACCCATTGGCCGCGAAACCCATGGCTTCTCGGATGATTTAGAAGCCCAGCTTATAAGCTCATGCCGACCGCGCCGGCTAATCGTCTGGAGGCAGCATCGATAGGGTAACGCCCCGTGCGAATGAGGCCTGGCTCTGCCAGGCCGCTCGCCCGAGTGCATTCCCCTCTCTCTGCCAAAAAGACTGATCATGCATACACGCAAACTTGGAAACAGCGGGCTCGAGGTCTCGGCCCTCGGATTCGGCTGCATGGGCTTGAGCTTTGCCTATGGCCCGGCCACGGAACGAGCGCAGGCGGTCGAGGTGATCCGCAAGGCCTATGAGCACGGCGCCACGTTCTTCGACACGGCGGAAGCCTACGGCCCGTTCGTCAACGAGGAAGTCCTAGGCGAAGCCGTGGCCGGGTTTCGAGACCAGGTGGTCATCGCGACCAAGTTCGGCTTTCGCGACGGCGATCCGCAGGCGGGATTGGACAGCCGCCCGGCACGCATCCGGGAGGTCGCCGAAGCGGCCCTGAAGCGGCTGAAGACCGATCGCATCGATCTGTTCTACCAGCACCGTGTCGACCCCGAAGTGCCGATCGAAGACGTCGCCGGCACCGTCAGGGATCTGATCTGGGAAGGCAAGGTCAAGCATTTCGGGCTGTCCGAAGCCGGTGCGCCGACGATCCGCCGTGCCCATGCGGTCCAGCCGGTGGCGGCCCTGCAGAGTGAATATTCCCTGTGGTGGCGGGAGCCGGAACAGGAAATCCTGCCGACGCTCGAGGAACTCGGCATCGGCTTCGTCTCGTTCAGCCCGCTCGGCAAGGGCTTCCTGACCGGCGCCATTGACGAGAACACCGCGTTCGACAGCACCGACTTCCGCAATACCGTGCCGCGCTTCGAGGCTGAGGCGCGCAAGGCCAACCGTGCTCTGGTCGACCTGCTGGCACCCATCGCCGCGCGCAAGGGCGTGACGCAGGCGCAGGTCGCACTGGCCTGGCTCCTGGCGCAGAAGCCCTGGATCGTGCCGATCCCCGGCACGACCAAGCTGCATCGGTTGACCGAGAATTTCGGTGCCGAGGAGGTTGCTCTGTCCGCGGACGATCTGCGCGACATTGCCGATGCCGTCTCGAAGGTCACCGTGCAAGGCGAGCGTTATTCGCCGGCTCGGCAAAAGTTCATTAGCCGGTGAGCGGGCGCCCGCGTCCCGGACCGTTCGGGATGCGGGCCCCATCATGTCTTCATGGATTGGCGTTCGACCCGCTCGCACGACAAAATATACCGATCTCGATCGGGCGGGCTGATCCATGGCGCGTGAGAATTTCAACGACATCTTCGCCTTCCTCGTCGTTGCGCGAGAGGGCAGCTTCACCAAGGCCGCGGCGCAGCTAGGGGTGTCGCAGTCGGCGCTGAGCCAGACGGTACGAGCGCTCGAAGCCCGGCTGGGCGTGCGCCTGCTCGCACGGACGACGCGCAGCGTCGCCCCGACAATTGCCGGAGAGCGCCTGCTCGACCGGCTGGGGCCGCGGTTCGAGGATATCGAGGCCGAGCTTGCGGCCGTCTCGGCGCTGCGGGACAAGCCGGCAGGAACCGTGCGCATCTCGACGCCCGGCCACGCGGCCGATACGGTCATCTGGCCGAAGTTGACCGGCTTCCTGCATGAATATCCCGACATCCGGGTGGAGCTCAGCGTCGAGTACCGCCTGATCGACATTGTTGCTGAACGCTACGACGCGGGCGTGCGTTTGGGTGACCAAGTCGCCAAGGACATGGTCGCCGTGCGCATCGGCCCGGATATGCGGATGGCGGTTGTCGGCGCACCGGATTACTTCGCCAAGTACCCGCGGCCCGAAAGCCCCCGGGACCTGGCACAACACCGATGCATCACCGTACGGCTGCCGACCTATGGCCGGATGATGGCTTGGGAGTTCGATAAGGACGGCAGCTCATTGAGCATGCAGGTGGACGGGCAGTGCGTCTTCAGCGGCAGTCCCTTGGCACTGCGTGCAGCACTCGCCGGCCACGGCCTGGCCTATGTGCCGCAGGATCTGGTGGTCGAGCACCTTGCGGCCAATCGGCTCGTCCGCGTCCTCGATGACTGGTGCCAGCCGTTCTCGGGCTATCACCTCTACTACCCGAACCGGCGCCAGCCATCGCCCGCGTTCACGCGGCTGGTCGACGCGCTGCGCTACCGCGCCTGAGGCTGGTTGCCGATCTCGGGCAACTCATCTTTCTTCGATTCCGCGCGGGCAATCGTGATCCGGCTAACACCCGACGCGTCGGAAAGAGCCGATTGTGGGGAGAACGAGTTCCCCGCATCGAGGAATGCCATGACCCGTACCAGCCGGCTGATCGCCCAAGCTCTGATCCTCGCGCTGGCGCTCGCCCAGCCGCTCGATATCCTCAGCACCAACGCAGCGCTGGCGGCGACGCCGGGTGCGTTCGAGGGCAACCCGGTGCAGGCCTTCCTGATGGCCCATCTCGGCGGCTACTGGTGGGTGGAGAAGGCGCTGTTGGCCGCGTTCTTCGTCTACGTGGCGCTCACCTTGAGCCGTATGAACAAGTGGACCTGGGCACTGCTCGCGACCTGTGCCAAGACCTATGCGGTCGTGATCCTGTGCAACTTCTTCCACCTGATCTGACGGGGGCCGGGCGCTCAAGCGTCGCGCCGGCTGCGAAATGAAAAAAACGCCCGGAAACCTTGCGGTTCCGGGCGTAAGTCAACAGGGAGGCTTCACGTCTGGGAGACGTAGGATCCGAAGACCCCTTCCCAAGCTCTAGGCCTGGGAACTCGGTGCCGGCGAATGCCGGCAAATTCCTTTGGGATTTGCGTCGCGCTTCAACCGCGCCGCGTCGTTCCCGCAGCGCAATAATTGGGCAGTCTGCCTGCGGAAACCACCCTGAAATTGGGCAAGTCACCCCTGCGGATAACGCATCGCCATGCCGTTATTTGACTTTTTCATGACGAACTCTTGCCACAAATGAAAAACGCCCGCCGGAAGGGCGGGCGTTTCATCATGCTACCTGCAGCGAACGGGTCAGGTCAGGCGGGATTCCTGAACCTTGCGGATCAGGAAGTCGCGGAACACCGCAATGCGCTTCGACGGCCGCAGCTCTTCCGGATAGACGAAATAGGCCTCGACCGTCGGGCCGGACAGTTCCGGCAGCACGCGGATCAGGTCGCTCGTCTCCTGGCCCATGTAATTGGGCAGGGAGCCGATGCCGAGGCCGCTCTGCACGGCGCGGTAGATGCCGTAGATGTTGTTGACCTTGAGAATCGGCCGGCGCTCGGCGCCGGGCTTGGCGCCGACCTCGGACAGCCAGTTGATGCTGGGCGTCGGCGGGCGGGAATCATCGCCGTAGATCACGACGCGATGCTCGTCCAGGTCTTCGGGCCGGGTCGGCGTGCCGTGCTTCTTCAGATAGTCCGGCGAGGCATAGGCATGGGAGCGCACCGTCATCAGGTGACGCTGCACCAGGTCGGGCTGGCGCGGCGGCGCCATGCGGATGGCGACGTCGGCCTCGCGCATCGACAGGTCCAGCTCGCCGTCGTCGACCAGCAGGCTCAAGGTGATTTCCGGATAGAGCTCCAGGAACTCGCGGATGCGCGGCGTCAGCCAAGCCGAGCCGAACGCGACCGTCGTCGTCACCTTGAGCGGGCCCTTGGGCCGGTCCTTGCTCTCCGACAGCATCGCCTCGGTCATCGACAGCTTCGCGAACACGTCGCGCGCCGTGCGATAGAGCAGCTCGCCCTGTTCGGTCAGGATGAGGCCCCGGGCATGCCGGTGGAACAGCGGCACCTGCAGACTCTCCTCGAGCCCGCTGATCTGCCGGCTGACCGCCGACTGGCTGAGGTTCAGCGCATCACCCGCGTGGGTGAAGCTGCCAGCCTCAGCGACCGCATGAAAGACCCGCAGCTTATCCCAATCCATTCCCGTCCCCTGTCGAACTTTGGGTCAGCGCGGGCTGAATCGGAAAGTCCCCCCGGTCCGATGCCTCCCGCTCATCAACCCTGCACACGAATTCACTCGGCCGCGTGCAGTGCCGTCTTGTCCTTGGACCCATGAACCTCATGGGCCGCGATGAATTTCTCGGCCTCGAGCGCCGCCATGCAGCCCATGCCGGCGGCCGTGACCGCCTGGCGAAAGACCTTGTCCTTGACGTCGCCCGCGGCGAACACGCCGGGGATATTGGTCGCGGTCGAGTCCGGCCGGGTCACGATGTAGCCGTCGGCGTCGACCGTCACCTGGTCCTTGAAGATGTCGGTCACCGGCGTGTGGCCGATGGCCACGAAGAAGCCGTCGACCGGCAGCTGGCTCACCGCCCCGGTCACCGTATCCTTGAGCGTGAGGCCGGTCACGCGCGGCGGGTTCTGTTCGCCGGTGATTTCCTCGACCTCGGCATTCCAGATCACGCGGATCTTCGGATTGGCGAACATCCGGTCCTGCATGATCTTTTCGGCGCGCAGCGAGTCGCGCCGATGGATGAGCGTCACGGTGTCGGCGTGGTTGGTCAGGTAGATCGCTTCCTCGACCGCGGTATTGCCGCCGCCGACGATGGCGATGTTCTTGTTGCGGAAGAAGAAGCCGTCGCAGGTGGCGCAGGCCGAGACGCCGAAGCCGCGATAGGTCTCTTCGCCCTTGACGCCGAGCCAGCGGGCCTGGGCCCCGGTCGCGATGACCACGGTCTCGGCCACGAATACATCGCCGCTGTCGGCGGTGCAGACGAACGGGCGCTTGGAGAAATCGACCGAGGTGATCAGGTCGAACACCATCTTGGTGCCGACATGCTCAGCCTGCTTCTGCATCTGCTCCATGAGCCAGGGGCCCTGAATCACGTCGGCGAAGCCCGGAAAATTCTCGACGTCGGTCGTGATCGTCATCTGGCCGCCCGGCTGCAAGCCCTGCACCAGGATCGGCTGCAGGTTCGCGCGCGCGGCATAGATCGCCGCGGTATAGCCGGCCGGGCCGGCGCCGATGATCAGGACCTTCGTGTGATGACGTTCAGACATGACAACTCCGGGGCCTACGCGAAGGCCACTGCGTTTTAGAGAGTATTGAATGTCTTGGCCCAAAGGCAAGGGCTAAGGCTGGTAGGTCGCGTGCGTTAGAACCCAAACATATGGTCCAAGCTGAACCGGCCGCCCGTTCCGGTGAGCCCGTGATAGCCGAAAAGCCGGCAGGTGACGTCGCGGACGACGACATAGGCCTCGGCGCCGGCCGCGGCCCGCTCCTCGGCAGTAAACATCTCGTGATACCGCCAGAACAGCGAGCCGCCGCAGGGGATTTCGACCCGGCGCCGCGCGACCTCGCGGCCCGTCCGATCGAGCAGCGTGAGATCGGTCGAGGACAGTGGGTGCCACGGCGTCGAGGCCGGATAGACCAGGTGGCAGATCGTGTCGAGCGGTGCGGCACCCAGCCGCAGGAACAGTCGGGTGCTGAGGCCCGGCGGCCGGCCGGCATAGCTCTGCGGCTCGTCCTTATAGGTCAGCACCGTATTGAAGACATGGGCGCCGAAGCTGGTTTCCGCGGCATGGCCGCTCGTCCGGTCCTCATAGCGGAACAGCGCATGCAGCCAGCCATCAACATCGGTGCCGGCGGCGAAGTCATAGGTCAGCTCGACATGGCCCCAGGGCAGCGCCGAGCGGTCGGGGATGAGCTGGTCGAGTTCCAGCGCCACCGACTCGTGCCGGCCGAGCCGGCCGAACTTCCGGGCAGCGAGCTTGCGTCCCGCCGGGTCGTAGATCGTCGCCTCGATCGGCAGGGCCCCCTGGGTCAGCGCCATCGGCGTCGGCAGCAGCAGGCTCGACCATCGGCCGGGCGGCAGGATCGGCGCCGGCAGGATGAAGCCCTTGCCGAGCCACGGGCCGAGCTCGGCGATCTTCGGGTCGGGTTTGAGATCCGTGCGCTCGACATTCGGATGTGCCACGCGGGTGCGGTCTCCGCGCGTCACCTCGTAGCGCGGCCGCACGACATATTTGCCGGCCGAGATCTCGATCTGCTGCGGCCAGCGCGCGTCCGGCAGCAGGCTCGCGACGTCGAGCGGCACGGTCGCGAAGGGGGCGACTTCGTCCCCGAACGGCACGACTTCGTTATGGCCCATCAGGTTGAGCGCGATGCCGCCCGCAGGAATGGCGATCGGCATGCTGTTCTGCACCCAGAGCACGACGCGCTCGTCGGCGCGCGGCGCCGGCAGGCCGGCGTAGAAGTCGGCCGGCCAGGCATTGGCGTCGTGGGTGCACGACAGCGACGGGCCATCCTCTTCGAACGTGTCGAGCGCGTATTTCACCACGTCATGGCCGGCGGCGCCGATCGCGTGGATGAACAGCTGCCCTTCGAATGCCGGCAGGTCGAAGCGGGCGCGGACCGCGCGGCTGTCGATCACCACCGCCGACTGGCCGGGCACGAGCGGCTCGCGCCACTGCGCCAGCACCGTGCCCGCCGCGTCGAAGAGCGTAAGCGCCAGCGCCGTCTCCTTGGCGCCGTAGTTCGACCAGTAATTCGCCGTGACGACACGGGTATGGGCGCCGTCGCGGTCGCGGAAGAATGCGAAGTTCGTCGCGAAATTCAGCGGGTCGAGATAATTGCGCGGATTGGTCACCAGGCTCGGGTCGAGCCGCAGGGTGTCGAGGCTGACGGCCGTGGCGCCCGCCGGCAGCAGATGCGCGATCTGCTGGATCAGCCGCTCGGCGTCGAACGCGGTCACGAACACCAGATCGGCGCCCGACTGCGCCAGGTCGGTCACCGGCTTGGTGCCGTGGCCGAGGCGCTCCTGCCCGAGGTCGGTCACCGCCTGGACATAGACGCCGCCGATCCGGACCGCGGACAGATCGCGCACCGCGGCGAAGCCGGTGGCGAAGCCCAGCGGATCATAGATCGCGACCGACCGCGCTTCCGCCAGGCGCCGGACGAGGGCAGCCGCCGGGGCCGCCACCTCGGGATGGGTCACCGCCTTGAAGAAGCTGTTGCCGCCCTTGAGCGACGAGAAGGTTTCGATCTTGAGCGCCATGTCGTCCGGAGCTTGCTGAAAAAGGACTGGGACCGCCTGGACATCGCGATATGGCGACGCACCGGCGGCCCCGAAACCCCTCTCTTAGCATGCCAGCCACGGCATGACAGCCTGCGACCACGCGTCCCTGCGATCGGCTGGCGCGGCATCGGCGGTTTCGGGTAGGGTCGCGCCGCCATGAGAATTAGAAAATCCCGAACGGCCGCCACGCCGGCCGTTGCAACGCCCGCACCCGCGCCCAAGCTCCGCCGCGAGGTCGATCCCACGTTCCGCATCGCGCTTCTGGTCGTGGGCGTGGTCACGTTCCTGCGCCTGCTGTGGCTCGCGGGCCAGCCGATCGATCTCTACCCGGACGAGGCGCAATACTGGATCTGGGCGCAGAAATTCCAGTTCGGCTACTACTCGAAGCCGCCGATGATCGCCTGGCTGATCTGGGCGACGACCCATCTGTTCGGCGCGACCGACCTGGCGGTCAAGGTCTCGGCGCCGCTGCTCTATGTGCTGACCAGTCTGTTCGTCCATGCGACGGCCAAGCGGCTCTATGACGCACGCATTGCCGGCTGGTCGATGATCGCGTTCATCACCCTGCCGGCGGTCTCGCTCTCGGCGCTCATCGTCTCGACCGACGTGCCGCTGCTCCTGTGCTGGGCGGCCGCGACCTACGGCTTCGTGCGGGCGCGCGAGGAGGGTGGCGGGCGCTGGTGGCTGTTGGTCGGCGTGGCCGGCGGTCTCGGCCTGCTCTCCAAATACGCCATGGGCTTCTGGCTGGGCTCGGCGCTGGGCTTCCTGGTGCTGGTGCCGGACGAGCGCCGGCATCTGAAGCCGTTCCTGCTCAGCGTCCTGCTGGCGCTCGCAGTCTATGCGCCGAACTTCATCTGGAACGCCACCAACGGGTTCGTCAGCTACCTGCACACGCGCGATAATGCCAATGTGCGCGATTACGGCCTGCATCCCCAGGCCTTCGCCGAATTCGCCGGTGCGCAGTTCGGCGTGTTCGGGCCGATCTTCCTCGGCACCCTGATCGTCATCGCGGCGACCGCCCGGCGGGTTGCCGCCGACCGGCGCGCGCTGCTGCTGATGTGCTTCGCGCTGCCGACCCTGGCGATCATGCTGGTCGAATCGATCCTGTCGCGCGCCCAGCCGAACTGGTCGGCGCCGACCTATCTGACCGCCACGATCCTGGTCGTGGCCTATCTCGAGGGCAAGGGACGCGACGCGCTCGTGCAATGGTCGGTCGTGCTGCATGTGGCGCTATGCGTGCTGCTCTTGGGCGCGCGCGACATCTCGGCTGCGGTCGGCCATCCGATCCCGGGCAAGCTCGACCCGCTGCATCGGGTGCGCGGCTGGCAGACGCTCGGCACCAGCCTGTCGCAGATCCGCCTGCAGCATCTGGACCTGCCGCTGCTGGCCGACCAGCGCGAGCTGATGGCGGCGCTGATCTACTACATGCAGCCGCACCCGTTCGAGATGCGCATGTGGAACCCGGCCGGCCATGTAAAGAACGGCTTTGAGATGGACGACAGCCTCGCGGGCACGCCGGGCGGCGACTATCTCTGGATCACCCAGCGCACCGGTCGGGAACTCGAAGAGGTGTTCAACCGCTTCGAGGCGCATGTGCCGGTCGCCCATGTCGTCGTCCCGCTCGGCCCGGGCCTCGCGCGCGACGTGACGGTCTATAAGCTGACCGGGTTCAAGGGCTACAAGGACGCAAATCCATAGGATTCGCGCCGCCGTCTCAGGGCGCAATCTCGGGGATGGTGAAGGCGTGCACCAGTTCCGGCGGCCGCGGCGCGGCGCCGCTGACGGGCCGTGGCTCGGTGCGGAACTGGTACATGGCCTGGAGTGCCTGGTGGTCTTCCTTGCGGAAGATCATCTCGCCCTTGGGCGTCTCGAAGCGCAACCCCTCCATGGTCGCGACCAGTGCCTCGGTCTCGGCCGACGGCGCTGCCCTCAGCGCCGCGACCAGTGCCAGCGCCGCCGTCATGCCCTCGGCGGCGGCACCATCGGGGCGCTCGCGGTAGCGGTGGCGCCAGGCCGAGATCAGCCAGTCGTTCACCCGGTTGCGCGGCATCCCGTCGAAGTATGAGGCGACACCGTCGAGTGCTGCTTCGGGCGGCGGCGCGTTCGGGTCGAGATCATTGGCGAGGGCGAGCCTGATGCCGAGGCGCCCGGGATCGGTCGCGGCGAGCGCCCGGGTCGGCGGGTCGGGCGCGTTCCAGGCCGTCAGCAGCGTCTTCGCGCCGTGCAGGTCGTGGAGCGCCTCGTACTCCGCGCTCACCGCGTCGCCGAAATCGGCCGTCCGAGGCGGGACGAGCCGCGAGCCGATCAGGAAGGCACCGTTGGCGTGGCGCCGCCAGGCCGCCTTCAGGGCGTCGACCGCATCCCGGCCGTCGAGCGTGTCCTGGGCGGCGACGAAGAAATTCAGCTCAGGGCGGGCAAGCGCCAGCACCTCGGCCAGCGCCCACTGATCGGCGCTGGCGGCCGTGCGGAAGACGTAACGGCTGCGCTTCTCTCCGGTGAGCGCGCTGGCCGGCGCCTGGGCGACGAGCAGGATCCGCTTGAACGTCGCCGTCACCGGCAGCATGGCGAGGGCCGCCTCCGACGAGCCGATGGCGACCGCGAGATCGGCCTTGCCGTTGCCGAAGGCGGCGATCAACAGGCTGGCGGCATCCGCCTCGCCGCGGCCCTCGATGGCGGCGAGCAAGATCGGACGGCCGTGCACGGTGACGGTGCCGTGAGTCGCATAGTCGAGGCCGAGCCGAAAACCTTCCTCAGCATGGAGCGCGCCGAGCGCAGGCGTGCCGCTGCGCTCCTCGATCACCGCGACGCGGACGGGCTCCGGCGCGGCTGCCGCGGCGCCCGCTGCGCCGGTCAGCAGCCATAGCCCTATCAGGGGGATGAGTGACCGCATCGTCATTCTCCGCGCTGCACGGCGGCGGATCATGCGCTGATTTGAGGCTTCAACCTAGATGTGAACGGTGAGTCCGGTTTCAGCGTCCCAACAGCCGGTAGCGCCAGGACACCGTCGGGCGGACCTGCAGCACCCCGGCCTTGAGATCGGCGAGGGGCAGGCCGGAGCGCGCGAACACGCCGCGGATATAGGCGGTGACGAGCGTGGCGAGGAGTGCAGCACCGATCGTGTCGCTGAGGAAATGCTGGGTCGTGGCGATGCGGCTCAAGGCGATCAGCGCCACGAACAGCGCATAGGCCGCGACATGGCGCGGCCAGAGCATGGCGAGCGCCGCGGCGAGGGCTGCCACATTCGTCACATGGCCCGATGGGAACGACCAATGGTCGGCACGAAACGACAGGCCGGTCAGCGTGAAGCTGCCGTCGGCGAAGAACAATTTCGGCCGGGTCCGGCCGACCAGGATCTTGACGATGTCGGCGACCAGCCCGCTCGCCAGCACCGACAGGAAGATGAAGCCGGGAACGAGCGACCAGGCGAGGAGGCGCTCGCCGAGCGCGCCAGCGCGGGGGTGGCGCGACGCGGCCCAGAGGCCGAGGGCCGCGGCGCCCGAGATCACCAGCCAGCCCCAGCCGAGCCCGAACTGCGTGATCCACTGGAACCAATGCACCAGCCGGTCGTCGTCGGCCTTGAAATAGAGCGCCAGCGGCCGGTCGATCCAGGTGATGGAAACGGCCATCGCAGCGATCGCCAGGAGGATGGCGGCGAGCCAGTTCCGCCGTGGCGACGGGCGCGGGACGGGCAGGCGTCCGGCGGCGCCAGCGGCACTTGCGGCTGCCGCCGCAATCCCGCGCGCCAGCCGGCGGACCCAGGGCCGGTCAAGCCCGTCCTCCTCGACGATCCAGCGGTGCAGCCCCCAGGCGACGGCCGAGACCAGCAGGGCGGCGAAGATATTGTCCGACAGGAAATGGCCACCCTGGCCGATCCGCACGAGGGCGACCAGGCTGCCGAAGCCGAGCGCGATGCCGCTCACCCATTGCCGCCGCCGCCGGGTCGCCGGCAGGAAGCCCAGGCCGACGAAAGAGAAGGCCATGGCGCTATGGCCCGACGGGAAGGAGCAATTATGGTCGCACTGGTCGGTGGGCTGCAGCACCGGCGTGAACAACTTGGTGCCGCCGAACTCGACCACCTGGTTCGGCCGTGCGCGGCCCCAATGGTCCTTGAGCACCGTATTGGTCAGCAGTCCCGGCCCGAGCGCGATGCTGAGCAGCAGGAACGGGATGGTGCGGCGGTCGAACGGCCCGATCGCGCGCCCCGAGATCCAGACCGCGAGGCCCAGCAGCAGCAGCCCGACGACCATCGTCCAGGTCAGGACCGGCACCGCGTCATAGACGGTGCGGAACGGCGCCCAGTTGCGCAGGAAGAAGCCGTCCGACGGCCGCCAGAACAGGCCGCTCACCCAGAGGTCGAGGCCGGGCAGCGCCATGAACAGCAGGCCCGCGGCGACGGCGCCGCCGAGCAGCAGGACGGGCAGGGGCAGGCGGGTCAGGCTGGCCACAGGCCGCGATCCTGCATGATTTCGCGGATGCGTGCGCCGGCGGCGCCGGTATCGTCCTGCGGCGTGTAGGTCCAGCTCTGCAGGCTGCCGTCGAAGGTCCGGGTAATGCCCGCGGCGCGCATCGCCTGATGGAACCGCTCGAACTTCTTCGAGCCGCCCTCGAGCGGCAGCACATGGACCGGTTTGCCGGAGGCGCTGGCCTCGGTGATCATCGACACCGAATCGGCGGTCACCAGGATATGGTCGGCGAGGCCCAGGTAGCCGAAGTAGGGATTCTCGCCGGTGCCGGACCAGATCTCGACCTGCGGGCCGGTGAGCTTGGCGCGGAGGATCGCCTCGGCCTCGGCCCCGGTCCGGCGCGAGGTCGTGATCATCAGGCCGGCGCCGTCGCGGACCAGGGCCGCCAACTGGTCGGCAATCCGGTTGGTGATCGCCGGAGTCAGGCGGTAGACGCCATTATCGCCGCCGATCACCACGGCGACGCGCGGATGGGGCAGGTGGGCGAGCCGCGGCGCCCAGAGCGCGGCGCCGGCGGCAAGCTTGGCCGGGGTCACCGGGTGGACGGCCCCCAGCGAGACCATGACGTTGGGGCCGCGCACCTTGTCGTGATCGGCCACGATCATCAGGTCGAAGCGGGCCGGCGGGATCTTCGGGTCCTGGATCTGCACCACCACGGTGCGACCCTGGTTCTTGCGCCGGATCGCCAGCGCCGGCGCTGCCGACCGGCCGCCGGCGGCGATCACCAGCCGCGGCCAGGGCGGCGTCAGGCGATGGCCGGCATGGCCGGCGGCCGCGGTCGCGTTCCACCAGAGCAGCGGCGGCAACCCTTTCCAGGGATAGCGAATCGAGAGCTTCTTTTCTTCGAACGGCAGACCCACGGCTTCGGCAACGCCCACAACTTGGCTGCGCAGACCGACCTTGCCGTCGTAAAGCAGCCAGACCCCGGCGCTCATGCGTCTTCTCCCGCCGATCTCCTATGCGTTTGGTTCAGATGTGTTGATTCGGCGACGTATTTTGTAAGATAGTTGCCCAACTTTTTTTGGGGGCTCTGTACATGCGTCGAATTAAGCTCGACAGGATCGACCGGCGGATCCTGCGGGATTTGCAGGATGACGGCCGGATGACCAACGTGGAGTTGGCGCGCCGGGCCGGCATTTCCGCTCCGCCGTGCCTGCGCCGGGTGCGGGCCTTGGAGGAGGCCGGCTACATTCGCGGCTACCATGCCGCGATCGAGCCGGATGCGCTGGGCTATGGCGTCACCGTCTTCGCCCATGTCGGGCTGGTCAGCCAGGCCGAGGGCGATCTGAAGGCATTCGAGGATCTGGTCGGCCATTGGCCGGAGGTGCGCGAGGCGCACATGCTGGCCGGCGAGACCGATTTCCTGCTGAAGGTCGTGGCGACGGATTGGGACAGCTACCACAAGTTTCTCACCACCAAGCTCACGACTGCACCCAACGTCAGCCATGTCAAATCCGCCCTCGCCATCCGGTCGAGCAAATACGCGGTCGGCGTGCCGATCGACGTGGACGCGGTCGACGAGGAGTGATCGCGGCGCGCCGGTGAGGCGAAGGGGCGCAGACCAGGTCGGCGCCCCTTTTTGTTTCCGCCGCCAAGGATGCCAAGCGAAATGATCGCTGCGGCACCCCTCACCCCGACCCTCTCCCCGCAAGCGGGGCGAGGGAGATTCGCTGCAGGGATCCCTCGCCCCCGGACGGGGGAGAGGGTGCCGAGCAGCGCGAGGCGGGTGAGGGGAACGCCCGGCTATTCGCGACGGCTCCTGACCGCGGCGCGCCCTAGAACAGGACCTTGACGATCTCGTAGGACTTGGCGCCGCGCGGCGTCGTGACCTCGACGCTTTCGTTGACCTGCTTGCCGATCAGCGCCCGGCCGAGCGGCGAGGTGACCGAGAGCAGGCCCAGCTTGATGTCGGCCTCGTCCTCGCCGACGATCTGGTACTTCGTCTCTTCGTCGGTCTCTTCGTCGGCGAGCACCACGGTCGCGCCGAACTTGACGGCGGTGCCCGAGAGCTTGCTCACGTCGATCACCTCCGCGCGCGCGATCTTGTCCTCGAGCTCGAGGACACGGCCCTCGATGAAGGACTGCCGCTCGCGCGCGGCGTGATATTCGGCGTTCTCGGAAAGATCGCCGTGCTCGCGCGCCTCGGCGATCGCTCGGATGACGGCCGGGCGATCAACGCTCTTCAGACGGCGCAGTTCTTCCTGGAGCCGGATGAACCCGGGCTCGGTCATGGGAACTCTTTGCATTTCTTCGACGGCCTGACCTGAATTTCGGCGATGCGGGAATAAGAAACCGTCCTTACGCGGGGGTCCCACCCCGCTCGGACGGCCAACCAAAATAGGATTGTAGGGCGGCAACTTCAAGGCTGCCGCTCTTCAAGGCCTGAATCGCATGCACGGAGGCTTTGGCGCCGGCCAAAGTCGTGTAGTACGGGATGGTGTGGGTGAGGGCGGTGCGGCGCAGGCTGAAGCTGTCGCTGATGGCCTGACTACCCTCGGTGGTGTTGAAAATCAGCTGCACGCCGCCGGACACCATCCGGTCGACGATGTGCGGCCGGCCTTCCAGCACCTTGTTGACCGTGTCGACCGGCAGGCCGGCGGCGCGCAGGTGTGCGGCGGTGCCGTGGGTCGCGACCAGCTTGAAGCCCATCTCGACGAGCTTGCCGCAGGGCTCGACCACCGCGGTCTTGTCGCGATCGCGCACCGAGACGAACACGGTGCCCGACAGCGGCAGGGTGGTGCCGGAGCCGAGCTGCGACTTGGCGAAGGCGCGGCCGAAATCGACGTCGAGGCCCATGACCTCGCCGGTCGACTTCATCTCGGGCCCGAGGATCAGGTCGACGCCGGGGAAGCGGTTGAACGGGAACACCGCTTCCTTGACCGCGACATGGTCGAGCGTCGGCCGCTCGGCCGGGACCAGCGACGCCAGCGTCTCGCCGGCCATGACGCGGGCGGCGATCTTGGCGATCTGCACGCCGGTCGCCTTGGCGACGAACGGCACGGTGCGCGACGCGCGCGGGTTCACTTCCAGCACATAGACCGCGCCGTCCTTGACCGCGTATTGCACGTTCATCAGCCCGACCACGCCCAGCTTCAGCGCCATGGCGCTGGTCTGGCGCTCGATCTCGGCGATGATCTCGTCGGAGAGCGAGTAGGGCGGCAACGAGCAGGCGCTGTCGCCCGAATGGATGCCGGCCTCTTCGATATGCTCCATGATGCCGGCGACATAGACCTGCTGGCCATCGGAGAGCGCATCGACATCGACCTCGATCGCGTCCGACAGGTAGCGGTCCAGCAGGATCGGGCCGGTCGACGAGATCTTGGCCGCATTCTCCATGTAGCGCTTCAGCTGCGGCATGCCGTGCACGATTTCCATGGCCCGGCCGCCCAGCACGTAGGACGGGCGCATGACCAGCGGGAAGCCCAGCTTCTCGGCGACGCTCTCGGCCTCCTCGGCCGAATAGGCGGTGCCGTTCTCCGGCTGCTTCAGCTTGAGCTCTTCCAGGAAATGCTGGAAGCGCTTGCGGTCCTCGGCGAGGTCGATGGCATCGGGCGAGGTGCCGAGGATCGGAATGTCCGCGGCCTCGAGGGCGGCGGCGAGCTTGAGAGGCGTCTGGCCGCCGAACTGCACGATGCAGCCCAGCAGCGTGCCTTTCGACTGCTCGACCCGCACCAGCTCGATCACGTCCTCGGCGGTCAGCGGCTCGAAATAGAGCCGGTCCGAGGTGTCGTAGTCGGTCGACACGGTTTCCGGGTTGCAGTTGACCATGATGGTCTCGATGCCGGCGTCGCGCAGGCTATAGGCGGCATGGACGCAGCAATAGTCGAACTCGATGCCCTGGCCGATGCGGTTCGGCCCGCCGCCCAGGATCACGACCTTCTTGCGATCGGTCGGATCGGACTCGTTCTCCGCCGGCGACAGGCCGTCGCCTTCGTATGTCGAGTACATATAAGGCGTGTTCGACGGGAACTCGGCGGCGCAGGTGTCGATCCGCTTATAGACCGGACGGACCTTGAGCTTGTGCCGCAGCGCCGTCACATGCGCCTCGGTCGTGCTGGCGAGCTCGGCCAGGCGCGCATCGCCGAAGCCCTGCTTCTTCAGGGCATGGAACTGGAAGGCGTCCTGCGGCAGGCCGTGCTGGCGGATGCGGTTCTCGGTCTCGACGATCGACTGGATCTGGTGCAGGAACCACGGCTCGTACTTGCAGGCCGCATGGACTTCCTCGACGGTCAGGCCATGGCGGAACGCCTGGGCGATGACCAGGATCCGGTCGGGCGTCGGCTGGGTGAGCGCCGCGCGCACCGCGTCCTTGCCGTCCTTGGTCGTGGCACCATTGATCGCGATCTCGTTGAAGCCGGTGAGGCCGGTCTCGAGTGAGCGCAGCGCCTTCTGGACGCTTTCGGCGAAGCTGCGGCCGATCGCCATGGCCTCGCCGACCGACTTCATCGAGGTCGAGAGCAGCGGTGCCGTGCCCGGGAACTTCTCGAAGGCGAAGCGCGGGATCTTGGTCACGACATAGTCGATCGTCGGCTCGAACGAGGCCGGGGTGATCTTGGTGATCTCGTTCCGAAGCTCGTCGAGCGTGTAGCCGACGGCGAGCAGGGCCGCGACCTTGGCGATCGGGAAGCCGGTCGCCTTGGACGCCAGCGCCGAGGACCGGCTGACGCGCGGGTTCATCTCGATCACGACCAGGCGGCCGTCGTGCGGGTTGACCGCGAACTGGACGTTCGAGCCGCCGGTGTCGACGCCGATCTCGCGCAGCACCGCGATCGAGGCGTCGCGCATCATCTGGTATTCTTTGTCGGTGAGCGTCAGCGCCGGGGCGACGGTGATGCTGTCGCCGGTATGCACGCCCATCGGATCGATGTTCTCGATCGAGCAGATGATGATGCAATTGTCCGCGCGGTCGCGGACCACCTCCATCTCGTATTCCTTCCAGCCGAGCACCGATTCCTCGATCAGCACTTCGTTGGTCGGCGAGGCGCGCAGGCCGCCCTTGACGATCTCCTCGTATTCCTCGGTGTTGTAGGCGATGCCGCCGCCGGTGCCGCCCATGGTGAAGGACGGGCGGATGATCGCCGGCAGGCCGATCTCGTGCATGACCTGGCGTGCGGCGTCCAGCGACTGGACCGCGCGCGACTTCGGCGACTGCAACCCGATCTTGTCCATCGCGTCGCGGAACAGCTGGCGATCCTCGGCCTTGGCGATCGCCTCTTCCTTGGCGCCGATCAGCTCGACGCCGAAGCGGGCGAGCGTGCCGTCCTTGGCCAGCGCCAGCGCAGTGTTGAGCGCGGTCTGGCCGCCCATGGTCGGCAGCAGCGCGTCCGGCCGTTCGGCCTCGATCACCTTGGCGACCATCTCGGGCGTGATCGGCTCGATGTAGGTCGCATCCGCCAGGTCCGGATCGGTCATGATCGTCGCCGGGTTGGAATTGACCAGGATGATCCGGTAGCCCTCTGCCCTAAGCGCCTTGCACGCCTGGGCGCCGGAATAGTCGAACTCGCAGGCCTGGCCGATGACGATCGGGCCGGCGCCGATGATGAGGATCGACTTGATATCGGTCCGCTTCGCCATGCTACTTCGCTCCCCTTTCGGCGGTGTGTTCGTCGATCAGGCGCACGAAGCGCTCGAACAGATAGTTGCTGTCCTGGGGGCCTGGCGAGGCCTCCGGGTGATGCTGAACCGAGAAGACCGGCTTGTCGGTCAGCCGGAAGCCTTCGTTGGAACCGTCGAACAGCGAGACGTGGGTCACGACCGCGTTGGCCGGCAGGCTCTCAGGCTCGACCCGGAAGCCGTGGTTCTGGCTGGTGATCTCGACCTTGCCGGTCTCCAGGTCCTTGACCGGATGGTTGGCGCCGCGGTGGCCGTTCGTCATCTTGGTCGTGGTGCCGCCGACGGCCAGGCTCAGGAGCTGATGGCCGAGGCAGATGCCGAACATCGGCTTGCCGGTCTCGAGCAACTCTTTCAGCACCGGCACGGCATATTCGCCGGTCGCCGCCGGGTCGCCGGGGCCGTTGGACAGGAAGATACCGTCCGGCTCGTGGCGCAGGATCTCCTCGGCCGTGGCCGTCGCCGGCACGACCGTGAGCCGGCAGCCGTTGGACGCGAGCGTGCGCAGGATGTTCTGCTTGGCGCCGTAATCGACCGCGACCACGTGGCGCGTGGGCGCTGCCTGGGTGCCGTAGCCGTCGCCGAGGCTCCAGCGCGTCTGGTCCCAGCTGTAGGTCTGGCGGCAGCTCACCTCGAGCGCCAGGTCCATGCCTTCGAGGCCTGGCCAGGCCTGGGCCTGGGTCAGCAGCGCGTCGATGTCGATATTGCCGTCCGGCGCATGGATGATGGCGCCGTTCGGCGGGCCCTTGTCGCGGATGCGGCGGGTCAGCGCGCGCGTGTCGATGCCGGCGAGGCCGATCAGATTGTACTTCTTCAGCCAGGCGTCGAAGTGCTGCACCGCGCGCCAGTTGGCCGGATCGGTGATGTCGGTGCGGATGACCAGGCCGCGCGCGGCGGCGGTCACGGCCTCGAGGTCCTCGGCGTTGGCGCCGACGTTGCCGATGTGGGGGAAGGTGAAGTTGACGATCTGACCGGCATAGGACGGGTCGGTCATGATCTCCTGGTAGCCGGTGATCGAGGTGTTGAAGCAGACCTCACCGACCTGGGTCCCGACGGCGCCGACGCCGCGTCCCCAATAGACCGTCCCATCATTCAGTACCAACGCGGCGGTGGCACCGGGCGGACGCGGGGGGCGCGCTTGTGCGCTGACGGTCTCGGACATCATCGGCTCCTCGATCGAAAAGGTCGTGTTTAACCTTTAGATGCGCGTCGACCCCCCGTGGGCGAGTGGCAAAAGCCAAAGCCGACAGGGAGGACACCGCATCTCGCGGCAAAACCGACCTCTTCAGGGTCACCGGGTGAACATGACCCGGCGAGCTTTTCGAGTAGTGCCATGGGGTATCCGTCGTCAAGCGTGACGTCCCCCTTCACGGCTGGGGGCTGCCCTGCGTGAGCGCCGCGCATGGCGGGGTCTCGAGCGGAGGGCGCGCGCAAATGCGACTCGGATTCCACTGGAGAAGGGGTAGAGTTTTCCCTATCAATGCCGCCCCGTTCTCTTCGACTAGGAATACAGCCATGCTGCGCCAAGCGCTTAACGACGCGCTCAAAGAGGCCATGAAGGCCCGTGACCAGCGCGCCACCTCGACCATCCGGATGGTCCTGGCCAAGCTCAAGGACAAGGATATCGAGGCTCGCGGCGCCGGCAATCAGGACGGCATCGACGAATCGGCCGTGCTCTCCGTGCTCCAGGGCATGGTGAAGCAGCGGCGCGAGAGCATCGAACTCTACAAACAGGGCAACCGGGCGGACCTGGTCGACCAGGAAGCGGCCGAGATCGCAGTCATCGAGCGCTTCCTGCCGCAGCAGATGGACGAGGCCCAGACGCGCGCCGCGATCGGTGCCGTCATCGCCGACATCGGCGCCGCCGGCATCAAGGACATGGGGCGGACCATGGCGGCCCTGAAGGAACGCCATGCCGGCGAGATGGACTTCCAGAAGGCGAGTGCGCTCGTCAAGGAAGCCCTGACCGCCGCCTGAGCCTCGCACCCCGCCCCCTCTCATGGCCTTCCCGCCCGGATTCCTCGACGAGATCCGCCTCCGCGTCTCGCTGCCCGACGTCATCGGACGCAAGGTGCGGCTGGTCAAGAAGGGGCGGGAATACAGCGGGCTCTGCCCGTTCCATAACGAGAAGTCCCCGTCCTTCACGGTGAATGACGAGAAGGGCTTCTTCCACTGCTTCGGCTGCGGCGCGCATGGCGACGTCATCGGCTATGTCATGCAGTCGCAGAACCTGGGCTTCGTCGAGGCGGTCGAGGCCTTGGCCGGCGAGGCCGGGCTCGAAGTGCCGCGCGCGACGCCGCAGGAGCGCGAACGGGTCTTCAAGCAGAAGACGCTGGTCGAGGTCATGGAGGCCGCGGCCGGCTTCTTCCAGGCGCAGCTCGACGGCCAGGCGGGTGCGGCGGCCCGCGCCTATCTCGACCGGCGCGGGCTCGACCGGGCGGCGATCGAGCGCTTCCGCCTGGGCTACGCGCCGGGCTTCTCCGGCGGCCAGGGGCTCTTGAAGCAGTTCCTGCTGCGCGAATTTCCTGAGCCGATGCTGATCGAGGCCGGGCTGGTGAAGAAGCCGGACGACGGCCGCGACAGCTTCGATTATTTCCGCGACCGCGTCATGTTCCCGATCCTCGATC
>Ga0070730_10000137_pt1 | contig 91881 bp, 90 predicted proteins | sample Coa_R1_3_FD_66447 | JGI IMG/M metagenome (GOLD analysis project Ga0070730, IMG submission 66447) | Surface soil microbial communities from Centralia Pennsylvania, which are recovering from an underground coalmine fire - Coalmine... | ecosystem: Environmental > Terrestrial > Soil > Unclassified ... | reverse complement strand
GGGTAGAAGCGGCCGGCGAGCAGCTCGCGGATCAGGCCGCGATCCTCGACCAGCATCCCCCGGCGACACGAGGCAACGATCTCAGAACTCAACCCTGGACGCGTTCCGCTGAGACGATGTTTGTGATACGGGTGGCGACTTGGCGGCCACACCGGCTTGGCCGCCAGCACACGATGGCCTCACCTCCCTGTCTCAGATGGCCCTTTCTGAGACGAACACGCGATCGTGCAGCGCGAACGTGCGGCATCCACTATGCAAGTCCACTGCGGTGCGAGCACTGCCGCTTCCCTCCACCCGGCGACGGCCGGGTAGTGCGGCGAGAGGGCCGGCGCTAGTGGAAAGCAGGGTAGCCTCTGGGCAGCGGTCCGGCGCGTGAGCCAGCAACTGCGCGCACCGTTCATACGGCGCCCCAACCGGCCAGGAGCGCGGCCAGCGCGTCGCGCCAGATCCGCTCAGCGTCGTCTTCTGGGAAGGCGCAGCGGAGTTCGAGCGCGGCCAATCCCTCGCAAAGCGCGTGAAACTCGTACAGCGCGTCGGTCAGCGGACGTGCCCCGAGTCTGCCTGCCGCAGCCAGCCGCGCCAACCGGCTCCGTAGGCCATCCAGCGCATGGTCGGCTGCGCCGCGGAACCCCTCCGCGAGATCCGCCTGGACTTCCACACGCTGCACCGCTAGCCGGAACAGCGCCGGATGCTGGAGCACGAAGCGACGAAAGACACTCACGCCCGCCTCCACCAGATCAGCAGCCGGATCGTCTGTCTGCGGTAACCCATCGATCGCGGCTCGGAGCAGGTCGAAGGCTCGGGCGCCAAGCGCGATCACGAGTCCATCCTTCGAGCCGAACACGCTGTAGACAGCGCGGGTCGTGGTGCCGACTGCGCCTGCCACACGCCGCACCGACAGCGCCTCGATCCCGTTCGCAACCACAAGGCGCTCGGCAGCATCGAGGAGGGCGAGAGCCGTGCAATCGTCGTGTTCCTTGGGCCGCCCCACTGCTTGACATCCTATCGCGACGCTGTTACGTTACAACGTACCATAACTACCATGCCGCACAAAGAACGAGCAAGACATGAGCAGTGTAGCGCAGCAGGCCGACTTCAATGCCCGACCACCGATGCCGATTTCCGAGTACGAAGCGACCGTCAAGCGGGTCAACGTCGGCTACGACCTAATCCTGACGCTCGCGGACTGCTGCTTGCGCGCCCTGGGGCACGCTGACTTGCAGTTGCTGGTTGTCGGCGACGGCCGCGGGGCGGAGATCACCACGTTCTTACCGGCAAACCCGGGCTGGCACCTCACCGGGGTCGACCCGTCGCGCGACATGTTGAGCCTGGCGCAGGCGAAAGCCGCACGGCTCGGCGTGCAGGAGCGCGTGGACCTCGTGCGGCGCACGGTCGACGACCTGCCGCCCGAGCCGCGCTTCGATGCGGCGACCTGCCTGTTCGTGCTGCACTTTCTGTCGGACGCCGACAAGCGGGCGCTGCTGCGTGACATCGCCCGGCGCTTGCGGCCCGGGACGCCACTGCTCCTGGCCAACGGCGTCCGGCCCGAGGACGGTGGCCTGCGCGAGGAGTTGTTGGCCACCTGGCAGCAGTACGGCGAAGCGATGGGCATGCCATCCGCGCAGATGGCGGCAACGATCGCCCAGATTATCGCGTTTCCGGCAAGTCCGGCGGCGGACTACGAGCGGGTGCTGCGCGAGGCGGGCTTTGGCCGCAGCACCCGGCTCGTGAGCGTCCTGGGTGGCGGCTTGACCGCCTGGTTGGCGCGCAGTGACGGGTGATGGGCTGGAATCCGGCCTCCATCGCGGCCGAGGGTAGGAGAGCGCGATGACGCACGCTGACCGCCAGATCGTGAACCGGCGCACCGGGCAGACGATGATCTTCCGCCGCACGGCACAGGACACCGCGGGGCAACTGCTCCAGATCGAGTGCTCTCATGAACCGCACGGGCCGCGGGAGATCGAGCACATCCATCCGTACCAGGAGAGCCGCTTTGAGATCCTCGGCGGTCGTCTTGGCTTCCAGATCGCCGGCTCGGAGCGCAGCGCAGGCCCGGGCGACGTGGTGACGATTCCACCAAACACCCCCCACCACTTTTGGAACGCTGGCGCCGAGGTGGCGGACTACCTGCAGGAGTTTCGCCCCGCACTCTGCAGTGAGCAGTACTTCAGGGCGCTCTTCAGCCTGGCGCGCGCCGGGAAACTCGACCAGCGGGGTATGCCCTCTCCCCTGGCGCTCGCGGTGCTGGTGCCTGCCTTCGGTGACACCATTCGCCCGTGTAGCCCGCCCTGGCCGCTGCTGCGCGGCCTCGCCTGGTTGCTCGGTCCGCTCGCGCGGCTGCGCGGTTATCGCCGCGAGTCCCCGGACGGCGCCGCAGCGCCCTCACCCCGGCAGCCCGCGGCGTCCACTGGACCGTCCCTACACGACTGATGGCCTCAGCTACGGCCGCTCTCAGGTGCGGCTCGCTGGCGGGGTCTCCAGATGAGCATGTTGCTGCACGGAGGACAGCACGATGACGGCCGAGCAGATCCACACCTACTGCGCGATGTGCGTCTCCCGCTGTGGCGTGTTGGCCACCGTGCTGGACGGGGTGCTGACCAGGGTCACCGCCGATCCGAACCACCCCAACGGCGGCATCTGCGTCAAGGGCACAGCGGCACCCGAACTCATCTCGTCCCCCGACCGCCTGCGGTACCCGCTGGTGCGGACGCGGCCCAAGGGCGATCCGGACCCCGGCTGGCAACGCCTCACCTGGGATGAGGCGCTCACGCTCGCGGCCACGCGGCTGCTGGAGATCAAGGCCCGCTACGGGCCGGAGGCGGTGGCCGTGTCCGTGGCGACCCCGTCCGGCAGCGCCGCTCACGACTTCAACCGCTGGGCGTGGCGCCTCGCCAGTGCCTTCGGCAGCCCCAACCTGATGGCGACGACGCACATCTGCCAGTGGCACCGCGACTACGGCGCCAGTTACACCTACGGCGTCGGCACCCCACCACCGGACTTCGAGCAGACCCGTTGCCTGCTCCTCTGGGGCTTCAACCCGCAGGTGAGCTGGCCCACGATGGCCATGCGCATCGCCCGCGCCCGTGCCCGTGGCGCCAAGCTCATCGTGATCGACCCCCGCAGGACGGGTCTGGCGGAGAAGGCCGATCTCTGGTTGCGCGTGCGGCCCGGCGCCGACGGCGCCCTCGCCCTCGGCCTGATCCATGTGCTGCTTACGGAAGATCGCTACGATCGCGCCTTCGTGTGCGACTGGACCAACGCGGCCTTCCTCGTCCGCGAGGACAGCGGACAACTCCTCACCGCGCAGGACCTCGCCCCGGACGGGGACGCGCGGCAATGCCTCGTGTGGGACGGCAACGGCGCTCGCCCGGTCCCCGCGCGCGTCGGTGGTGGCTATGAAGCCAAGGGCGTCGTGCCGGCGCTGGGTGGTCGCTACAGCGTTGCTTTGGCGCACGGGCAGACCGTCGCCTGTCGGCCCGTACTACAATTGCTGGCCGAACTCGCCGCGCAGTATGTTCCGGAGCGGGCCGAGGCGCTGACCTGGGTGCCGGCCGACGCGGTGCGGCGCGCCGCACGGTTGTTCGCCAGCGAAACCCCGTCGTGCTATTACACCTGGGCCGGGCTCGAACAGCGCGTCGACGCGATGCAAACGAACCGGGCCGTCGCGTTGTTCTACGCGCTCACCGGGCAGTTCGATCGGCGCGGCAGCAACATGCTGTTCGCCAGCACGCCGACCAACCCCATCGTCTCACCCGCGCTGCTCTCGCCTAAACAGGCGGCACGGCGGTTAGGGTTCGCCGAGCGCCCGCTCGGTCTGGCGCGTCTGCCCGGGGTGGTTCGCGCCGCCGACGTGTACCGCGCCATACAGACCGGGCAGCCCTATCCGGTGAAGGGCCTGCTCGCCTTCGGGAGCGATCCGCTGGTCGCGCACGCCGATCCTCTGGTCGGCAAGCAGGCGCTGGACGCGCTCGACTTTTACGTGCACGTGGATTTGTTCGCCAACCCCAGCGCCGCCTGCGCCGACCTGCTGCTGCCCGCCGCCAGTTGCTGGGAGAGTGAGGCGGTGCTGCCTGGGGCACCGCCTCACGCCCTCGCCGAGCACACGGGAACCTGGGCGCAGTACCGGCCGGCCGTGGTCAAGCCGGTTGGCGAGGCGCGCCCGGACCTTGCGATCATCTTCGAGCTGGCGCAGCGGCTGGGGCTGGGCGAACCGTTCTTCGGTGGTGACATCGAGGCGGCACTGAACCACCATCTCGCGCCGTCGGGGCTCACGCTCCAGCAGTTGCGGGAGCATCCCATGGGCATGCGCGTGCCCGGCGAAACGCGTGAGCGCAAGTATGCCGAGATCGACTCCCAGACGGGAGAGCCCCGCGGCTTCGAAACCCCCACACGCGTGCTGGAGATCTATGCGACGCGCTTCGCCGAGGCCGGCTACCCGCCCCTCCCCGTGGTCGCGGAGCCGGAGGCAGTCACCGGACAGCCGGACCTGGAGGAGTGGTATCCACTGGTCCTCATCTTCTTCCGAGTAGTGCAGTTCTGCGACGATGGGCACCGCAACCTGCCGCGCCTGCGCCGCCAGGTGCGCGAGCCCTACCTGGCGATCCACCCGGCCACCGCCGCTGGACTGGGCATCGCCGACACCGACGGGGTGATCGTGGAGACGCCACACGGCGCGGTCACGCTGTGGGCGAAGCTGGATGCGGCGCTTGACCCCCGCGTGGTAGCCACGCAGTACGGGTGGTGGCAGGCGTGCCAGGCGCTTGGTGCGCCGGCCTACGACCCCTTCTGCCTGGACGGGGCGAACGCGAACCTCCTTATCCCCGCCGATCCAAGCGATCCGATCAGCGGCTCGGTCGCGCACCGTACGCAGCGCTGCCGCGTACGCAGGGCCTGAGCGACGGCGGATGTGCCATGGAAAGCGCTATGGCGAACGCGGACGGCTACGCGTGTAGTGCCCTGTGCATCACAGCACAGGCAAATATCTACTATGACATGCATACATTCCTATGGAGCGCGAACCCTGTCGTGATCCGACTCAGCCGACCGGCATGCGTCTCACGCTGGAGAAGCAGACCATTGAATTCCAAGGCCGCGACGGCACGGCCGGAGGCTTGGGCTTCACCGGCGATACTGTGCTCTACCAGGGCCGGGCGCCAGCACCTCGCACACCCGTGTGGGTCCGGCACCGCGCTCAGCGCAGGATGGCGTTGCTGCGCAGGTCGACGGGGTAGAAGCGGCCGGCGAGCAGCTCGCGGATCAGGTCGCGCTCGTCTTCGATGCGGCGCTCGAAGTACGTGGCGCACTTGCCGATGTCCTGGATCGAGTGCGAGTCGGTGCCCGCCGTGCCGGGCATGCCCATCAGGTCGCAGAGGCGGCGGCTGAAGGCGTTCTCCTTTTCGGTGCCGCGCCCGTTCAGCTCCTCCAGCCCGCAGCAGAACTCGTACGACGGGTTCTGGCTGGCGCGCAGCAGCGCCTTCTGGTACTCCTCTTCGTCCTTCACGTACCAGGGCATCTGGCGGCGGTACGGGTGCGCGGCCACCATGCAGCCGTCGCTCTTCTCCACGTGACCGGCCAGCTCGTTGCTGCGGTGCATGCCGAAGACGTACTTGTCGATGCCGAAAGTGAGGATGTGGCCGTCGTCGGTGCCGATCTCGACGCCGGCCAGCACGAGGAAATCGTGCTTTTCCTGGATCTCCTTGAGCGACTTCGCGTCCCAGAGGGTGTCGTGTTCGGTGAAGCAGATGCCGTCCAGCCCCGCCTTCTTCGCCCGGACGATCAGGTCGTCCGGGTTGAGCACGCTGTCGTGCGAGCGGGGCCAGGTGTGGTTGTGCAGGTCGATCAGCACGCGATGGCGCCTCCCATCGGAACGTCTTGTTGTGATTCTGTTGCATCTCTGGCAATGGTAGCAGGCGCAGCCGCGGCTCGCATGCACTGCGCGGCCGCGGTATCTCCCTGCCTGCCCCTATGCTATAGTGGCGTCGCGGTACGCGACAGAATTCACAAGCGGCAAGACGCCGCGGGGGAAGCATGGCGTGCTCGGCAACTGGGGCCACCTCGGCTTTCTGATCCTCGTCGGCATCGCGCTGCCGGGCACCGCGCTGGTCGTCTCGGTGGTGCTCGGCCTGTTCAAAATCCGGCCCAAACTGCCCAACTCGGTGAAACAGGCGACCTACGAGTGCGGCGTGGAGACCGAGGGCCCGAGCCACGTGCAGTTCCACGTGGGCTACTACGTCTTCGCCCTGCTCTTCGTCGTCTTCGACATCGAGTCGATCTTTCTCTACCCCTGGGCCGTGGCCTACCGACACGAGGCGATCTACGGCCTGGTCGAAGCGGTGATCTTCATAGGCGTCCTCGCTCTGGGCCTCGCCTATGCCTGGAAGAAGCAGGCGCTGGTCTGGCGCTAGACGCGGCATCGGCTCATTACACCAAACACCAAACACCAAACACCAAACACCAAGCAGCAAGGATGTGAGCCTGTCATGACCATCGAGCTGACAGGAGAGCGGGTGGCCGCCCGCCTCGGCGAGCTTCTGCCTGAAACGCGGGTCGAGGCGATCGGCCATTCGGTGTACGTGGCCGCCGAGTCGCTGCTCGCGGTTTGCACGGCGCTGCGCGACGATGCCGACCTGCGCATGCAGCACCTGACCAGCATGACCGCCGTGGACTACATCACCCACTTCGAGACCGTCTATCACCTGCAATCGCTGGCGAAGAACCACCTGGCCGTGCTCAAGTGCCGCATCGACGAGCGCGATGAGCCGGAGATCCCCTCCGTCGTCTCGGTCTGGTACGGGGCGCAGCTGCAGGAGCGCGAGGTCTACGACCTCTTCGGTATTCGCTTCACGGGCCACCCGGACCTGCGCCGCATCTTCTTGTGGGAGGGCTTCGCCGGCTGGCCGCTGCGCAAAGATTTCCTGCAGATCTCGGCCGGTGCCCAGCACCCCGGCCTGCCGCACTTCCCCAAGCAGGAGCAGGGCTTCGGGGTGCTCAGCGGCCCCAACTGGACCGCGCCCGAACCGCCCCGCCAGTCCTAAACCGCTTCCCCAGCTTCCCCCTCTCCATCGAAATGGAGAGGGGGCCAGGGGGTGAGGCCACGCCATGACCATTCAGACCGAACCGTTCATCGTCAACATCGGACCGCAGCACCCCAGCACGCACGGCGTCTTCCGCATGCGCGTGGTGCTCGACGGCGAGAAGATCATCGACGCCGACATGGTCGTCGGCTACCTGCACCGCAGCCTGGAGAAGCTGGCCGAAGAGCGGACCTATACGCAGAACATCCCCTTCACCGACCGTATGGACTATCTTTCCGCCATGTCCAACAACCTGGGCTACTGCATGGCGGTGGAGAAGCTGGCCGGCATCCGCGTGCCCGAGCGCGGCCAGTACCTGCGCGTGATTATGGCCGAGCTGCAGCGCATCGCCAACCACTCGATGGCGATCGGCACCTTTATCAACGACTGCGGCGCCTGGCAGACGCCGCTGATGTGGATGTTCGCCGAGCGCGAGAAGATCCTCGACCTGTTCGAGATGACCTGCGGCGCCCGCCTCACCTGCAACTACATGCGCATCGGCGGCGTCGCCTTCGACATCCCTGACGAATTCCTGCCCGCGGTCAACGGCCTGCTCGACGATCTGCCGCGCAAGATCGATGAGTACGAAAAGATGCTGATGGAGAACGAGATCCTGATCGCCAGGGCGCGCGGCGTGGGCACGATCCCGCGCGACCTGGCGATCAATGCCTCGCTCACGGGGCCGATGATCCGCGGCTGCGGCATCCCCTTCGACATCCGCAAGGCCGACCCCTACGCCGTCTACGATCGCTTCGACTTCGCCATCCCCGTGGGTGAGAACGGCGACTCGTACGATCGCTTTCTGGTGCGCATGGCCGAACTGCGCGAGAGCGTGAAGATCCTCAAGCAGGCGGTGCCGGCGCTGCCGGGCGGGCCATATAAGGTCGATGTGCCGCTGTCGGTGCGGCCCCCGGTCGGCGATGCCTACGCGCGCGTCGAATCGCCGAAGGGCGAGCTGGGCTACTACATCGTCAGCGACGGGGGCACGGCGCCCTACCGCTTCCACGTAAGAGCGCCATCCTATATCAATCTCTCAGTGCTGCGTGAGATGGTGATCGGCGCCTCGGTCGCGGATTCGATCGTCGCGCTGGGCAGCATCGACATCGTGATCGGCGAGGTCGATCGGTGACGGCCCTTTGCGGCTACGTGCTTTCCGAGTGGTACGACCTGCGCGATCTGGGCAACCCGGTGCAGGCGCTGCTCGACTGGATCAACGGCTGGGGCGACGGCTCGACCTTTCACTGGCTCGCCTACGTCGTCGCCGGCCTGATCGGCGCGGCGGCGATCGGGCTGTTTCTCGGCATCGCCATGCTCTCGCTGATCTGGATCGAGCGCAAAGCCGTCTCCCGCATCCAGATCCGCTACGGCCCCAACCGCACCGGACCGTTCGGTCTGCTGCAGCCGGTGGCCGACGCGCTCAAGCTGATGCAGAAAGAGGCGTTGACGCCGCTCGCGGGCGATAAGTACGTCTTCTGGCTCGCGCCGGTCGTGATCTTCATCCCTACCTTACTCGTCTTCGGCGTGCTGCCCTTCGGGCCGAAGATGACGGCGGCGAACATCAACGTCGCCGTGCTCTACATCGTCGCGGTCGGCTCGGCCACGCCGCTCGTGATCTTCATGGCCGGCTGGTCGTCCAACAACAAGTATTCGCTGCTGGGCGCGATGCGCGGCATCGCCATGGCGATCAGCTACGAGATCCCGATGGTGCTCTCGCTGCTCGGCGTGGTGCTGTTCACCGGGCACATGGACCTGAACGGCATCGTGCAGTGGCAGCAGAAGTACCACGTCTGGCTGATCGTGTTGCAGCCGCTGGCGGCGCTCACCTACTTCATCTCCGCCAGCGCCGAGCTGAATCGCACGCCGACGGATATCGCCGAAGCCGAGTCCGAGATCGTGGCCGGCTATCACACCGAGTACTCGGGCATGAAGTTCGGCCTGTTCTACGCCGTAGAGCTGGGCAACGCGCTGGCCGTTTCCGGCATCTGGGCGACGCTCTTCTTCGGCGGCTGGTGGCTGTTCGGCCTTGACCGCTGGATTCCCGCCTGGCTGATCTTCCTGGGCAAGATGTACATCCTCTACGGGGCGCTGATCCTGACGCGCGGCACGCTGCCGCGCCTGCGCATCGACCAGTTGCTCGACTTCGCCTGGAAGTTCCTGCTGCCGCTGGCGCTGGTCAACGTGCTGGTCGTCGCGGCGGAAGTGACGATCTGGCAGGAGAACGGCATTTCGGCCGGTTGGGTGCTGCCGATCGCGGCAGTGATCAACATCGTGCTCAGCGGTGTGCTGATCGTCGGCTACACCCAGACGTTCGGCTTCGCCCGGCGGCAGCGGCCACGACGGGCGCGGCTCGTGACAGACACGCTGGCGGCGATGCCGCAGTAGATCGATTTGCGCTTCGGTCAGGCTTCGGAGGAGAGGCGGATTGAGCGGCTTCGGCCCGGTGTCGGCGTTCTACGTGCTGGCGGTGCTGTCGATCGGCTCGGCGCTGGCGGTGATGGCGGCGCGCTCGATCATCCACGCGGTGCTCTTCCTGGTGCTGTTCTTTGTCTCACTGGCGGCGATGTTCGTGCTGCTCTCTGCCGATTTCGTCGCCGTGGCGCAGCTTCTGGTCTACGCCGGCGCCATCGGCGTGCTGGTCGTGTTTGCGATTTTGCTCACGCCCTCGCGCGATCGGCGCGGCATGGAGACGAAGTTTGTCGGGCCGGGATTGCTGGCCGGCGCCGTGGTGGCCGGCACGGTGGTCTTCATCGCCTTCAACACCAACTGGGATACCGCCTCGAACGACTTTCCTTCGACGGTCGACGCCATCGGCCAGGCGCTGCTCAACCGCTGGGCGCTGCCCTTCGAGATCGCTTCGGTGCTGCTGATCGCGGCGATGATCGGCGCAATCGTGGTGGTCGGCGGTCGCGGCGTTGATCTCGACACCCACGCGGCGGGGCCGGCCACGCGGTTAGTGCGGAGGGAGCGTTAGATGGTCTCTCTCGAGCACTTCCTCGTGGTCGGCGCGGTGCTGTTCGGCATCGGCCTCTGGATCGCGCTCTCCAAGCGCAACGCCGTGCTGATCCTAATGGGCATCGAGATCATGCTCAACGCGGTGAACCTGACGTTGCTGGCGTTTTCGCGCTTCGTCAAGTCGCCGACGCCGATCGCCGGTCATATCTTCGTGATCTTCGTCATCACCGTCGCGGCGGCCGAAGCCTCCGTGGCGCTGGCGATGGTCGTTTCGGTCTACCGCAACCGCGGCACGATCGACGTCGACCAGATCGATTTGTTGAGGTTCTAGGTGACGTTCAGTTGACAGGTGACCGGTGACAGGTGACAGGGGGTTCTGGAGCGTTCCATGAAACTCTGCAGTTCTCAGGCGCTGCTGTCACCTGTAACCAGTTACCTGTAACCTGAGGCGAAGCGTGTGGACTGAACTGTTCCGGGTGAAGAATCGCTACATGGCCGAGGTGTGGCGCGAGCTGTTCAACGCCGAGGGCGTGGCGACACACGCCGTCGTGCTGGGCGATCCGAAGACCGCGGGCGACCTGACGCCGCACGCGATCTACGTGCCCGACAGCAAGACCCACGTCGCCCTGGAGATCATGCGCAAGATCTAGCCTCACGTGCCACGCGCCAAGATCCCCCCTTCTCCCAGGATTGGGAGAAGGGGCCGGGGGATGAGGGCCGAGAGCAAGCATGAATTCGTTTCCGGAAGGCTTCGCCTGGGCGATCTTCCTGCTGCCCGTGGCCTCCAGTGTGCTGATCACGCTGGCACTGCTCACGGGCGCGCTGCCGCGCCGCCAGCTTCGCCTCGCCGGCTACCTGACCATCCTCTGCATCTTCGTCGCCTTCCTGCTCTCGCTCTGGGCGCTGAAAGCCGTCGATCATAACGCCGGCCACCCGCTCAGCTACACCTCGCACCAGTGGCTGCAGTTCCCCGGCTTCACCTTTACGCTCGGCCTGCGCGTCGATGGATTGACGGCGGTGATGCTGGTTGTTGTCACCAGCGTCTCGCTGCTGGTGCAGTATTACTCGCAGGGCTACATGGAGGGCGACCCCGGTTACGGCCGCTACTACGCCTACATGTCGCTGTTCACCGCCTCGATGCTCGGCCTGGTGCTGTCGGATAGCATCCTTTTCCTCTTCGTGAACTGGGAACTGGTCGGCCTCTGCTCCTTCCTCCTGATCGGCTTCTGGTTCCACAAGCCGAGCGCCGCAGCCGCCGCCAAGAAGGCGTTCATCACCACGCGTGTAGGCGACGTCGGCTTCATGATCGCGATCCTCATCATCTGGACGCACACGGGCACCTTCGACATTGCCAGGATTCACCAGGCCGCGGTGGCCGGCACGATCGGTTCGACCACGCTGACCCTGTTCGCGCTGGGCGTGTTCGCCGGCGCGGCGGGCAAGTCGGCGCAGGTGCCGCTGCACATCTGGCTGCCGGACGCGATGGAAGGCCCAACCCCGGTTTCGGCGCTGATCCACGCGGCGACGATGGTCGCCGCCGGTGTGTATCTCGTCGCCCGCTTCTTCCCCGTCTTCGCGGCCTCGAGCGGCGCCCTGCATACGGTCGCCTGGATCGGCGCGATCACGGCGATCGTTGCGGCGACGATGGGCGTGGTGAACCCGGACATCAAGCGCGTGCTCGCCTACTCCACGATCTCGCAGCTCGGCTACATGATGCTGGGCCTCGGCTCCGGCGCCTACGTGGCGGCGATCTTTCACCTGATGAACCACGCCTTCTTCAAGGCGCTGCTCTTCCTCGGCTCCGGCAGCGTCAACCGCGCGACGAACACCTTCGACATGCGCCTGATGGGCGGCCTGCGGCGGGCGATGCCGATCACCTTCTGGACCTTCGTGATCGCCTCGCTCAGCCTGGCCGGTGTGCCGCCCTTCTCCGGCTTCTACAGCAAGGACGACATCCTGCACGCGGCCTGGAACGACAACAAGATCCTGTTCGTGCTCGGCTTCCTCGTCGTCTTCCTCACCGCGTTCTACATGGCGCGCGTGATCTTCCTGACCTTCTTCGGCGAGTTCCGCGGCGGCGCGCCGCATCACGACCACTGGACCGAGGGCTGGACGACGATTCCGGTCTCCGCCTCGGAGGATCAGAACGTGCACGACTCCGCCGCCGTGTCCGAGGTGCTGCAAGCCGAGGAGGAACATGAGCGCGAGGGCGATGTCCACCGCGACCACGCGGTGCATCCGCACGAGTCGCCCTGGGTGATGCTGCTGCCGCTCGTGGTTCTCGCGGTTCCGGCGGTGATCAGCTGGCTGGTGAACTACCACACGCACTGGTTCGGCGACCTGATCAAGAACGCGCTGCCGGCCGGCACGCCAGAGCGCACCGATGAGGTCGTGAACTGGGGGCTGGCGATCGCCTCGATCGCGATGGCGCTGGCCGGTATCTTCGTCGGCTACGTGATCTACCAGGCACGGCGCGGCCTTGATGTGACGATGGGCCGGCTGCTGCGGCCGCTGTATGTGCTGTTCAGCAATAAGTGGTACGCCGACGTGATCGGCGAGGACCTGATCGCGCGCGGCCTCGTCTACCGCGGCCTCGCCTACGCGAGCGATCTGATCGACACCTACGTAATCGACGGCATCGCCAACGGCTTCGGCCTGGTGACGGAGCGCGGCGGTGCGGTGCTGCGACGCGCGGCCAGCGGCGAGTTCCAGGCGTATGGCTTCATCTTCAGCGCCGGCGTGGCGGTGATCGCCGTCGTGCTGGTGGTGATCGCCCGGACCAGTTAGACATGCTTTCAGAACCGGCGGGCGCCCGCCGGTTCTGAAAGCATGGATTCGCCAAATCCGCGGAGGCAGGGTGCAAACGTGCTGAGCGTGATCCTCTTTCTGCCGCTGACCGGCGCCGTGGTCTGCGCCCTCTGGCCGCGCGAGCAGCAGCAGTACGTGCGCTGGTGGGCGGCGCTCGTCTCGCTGGCAACCTTCGCCGTCTCGATCGCCGCCTTTGCCGCCTTCGACCGCACCCAGGCCGCCGGCTTCCAGTTCGTGGAGCATTTCACCTGGATCGACGCCCGCGACATCGGCGGCGCCTTTACGCTCCAGTACAAGATCGGCATCGACGGCCTCAGCATCCCGATGGTGTTGCTGACCACGGGGCTGACGCTGCTCTCGGTGCTGATCTCCTTCGGCGTGGACCTGCGGCAGAAGGAGTACTTCGCCTGGATGCTCGTGCTGGAGACGGGCGTGCTGGGAGTCTTTCTCTCGCTCGACTTCCTGCTCTTCTTCCTCTTCTGGGAGGTCGAGCTGGTGCCGATGTACCTGCTGATCTCGATCTGGGGCACGGGGCGCAAGGAGTACGCGGCGCTCAAATTCGTGCTGTTCACGGTGGCCGGCTCGTCGCTGATGCTGGTCGGCATCTTCCTGCTGCACTACAGCACGAACACGTTTGACTTCGAGCAGCTCAGCGGCGCCAACATCCAGAACACGATCGTGCCGATCAACATGATCTTCTGGCTGATTCTCGCCGCCTTCTTCGTCAAGCTGCCCGTCTTCCCCCTGCACACCTGGCTGCCGGACGCGCACACGAACGCGCCGACGGCGGTGAGCGTGCTGCTGGCCGGCGTGCTGCTGAAGATGGGCGGCTACGGCATTCTGCGCTGGGGCGTGAGCATCTTCCCGCAGGCGGCGAAGGACTTCGCGCTGGTCTTTGCGATCTTGGCCGCGATCAATATCATCTACGGCGCCTTCGTCGTGCTCCGGCAGCAGGACTTAAAGCGGCTGATCGCGTACTCGTCGGTCAGCCACATGGGCTACGTCTTGCTCGGCGTCTCGGCCCTGAAACAGGTGGGGCTGACCGGCGCCTCGCTGCAGATGTTTACCCACGGCATGATCACCGGCCTGCTCTTCATCATGGTCGGCCTGATCTACGAGCGCACGCACACGCGCGATATCGGCCAGATGTCGGGTCTGATGCGCAACATGCCGTTCATCGGCGTGACGTTCTTCATCGCCGGCTTCGCCTCGCTCGGCCTGCCGGCGATGGCGGGCTTCGTGGCGGAGTTGCTGGTCTTCCTGGGCACGTTCAACAAGTTCGTGCCCATGACGATTCTCGGCGTGGTCGGCGTGCTGCTCAGCGCGGGCTACATCCTCTGGATGCTGCAGCGCGTGCTCTGGGGTCCGCCGATGGAGCGCTGGGAAGGGCTTCGCGACACGCGCAACTGGTGGGAGATCGGCCCTGTCGTCGGACTGATCGTGGCGATCATCTCGGTCGGCGTCTACCCGCTGTGGATCGTGGACGTGGTGCAGAACGGCGTGCAGCCGATCGTGCAGCGGCTGGGGTGAGAGTACAGGTGACTGGTGACAGGTTACAGGTGGCGGGGACGGTCATGAGCGTTCGTCCGAAGCATGTCGTTCGGTCAATTCGGCCGCATCGGTACCCATGGCGAAGGATGGAGTCCTCGCGTGGATGACATCACCCGGTTTTTGCCCGAGCTGATCGTGCTCGCCACGGCGGGCCTGGTCGTGCTCGTCGATCTGCTGCCAGTCGACAAGCGGGTGCTGCCCTGGCTCACGCTGCTCGGCCTCGCCGTTTCGGCGGGCTGGACGGTGGGGCTGATCATCGCCGGCGGCCAGGGCCGCGCTTTCGGCGACATGCTGCGCGTGGACGCGTTCAGCCTCTTCTTCCTCTTCCTCTTCCAGGCCGTCGCCGCCGTGATCGTGCTTTCCGCCATGGACTTCGCCGGCCAGATGCCCGACCGGCAGGGTGAGTTTTACGCGCTGGTGCTGGCCGTGGCCTCCGGCGCGATGCTGCTCTCCGGCGCCAACGACCTGATCATGATCTTCATCTCGCTGGAGTTGACCAGCATCTCGCAGTACGCGCTGGCCGGCTTCATGCGCGACACGCGCTCGAGCGAGGCGGGTCTCAAGTACCTGCTGCTCGGCGCCGTGAGCACCGCGACGCTGCTCTACGGCATGGCGCTGCTCTTCGGCCTCACGGGCACGACGGCGCTGCCGGGTATCGCCACGGCGCTGCACGGCGCCAGCGACAATCTGCGTCCGGCCTACCTGCTGGCGGCTACGCTGCTGGCAGCGGGCTTTGGCTTCAAGATGGCCATCTTTCCCTTCCAGATGTGGGTGCCGGACGTATACGAGGGCGCGCCGACGCCGGTTTCGGCATATCTGTCGGTTGCCTCAAAGGCGGCGGCGTTCGCGATCGTGCTGCGCATCTTCTTCGAAGCGCTGGGCGACACGCGCATCTCGTCCGAGTGGGCCAACCTCTTCGCCATCCTCGCGGCGATCTCGATGACGCTGGGCAACGTTGTCGCCATCCAGCAGCACAACATCAAGCGGCTGTTCGGCTACTCGTCGGTGGCGCAGGCGGGCAACTTCCTCGTGGGCATCGCCGCCGTCTCGGCGTCGAGCGGCCGCTTCACGATCGGCGCCAGTGGTGTGCTCTTCTTCATCGCGGCCTACGCCTTCACGAACCTCGGCGCCTTCCTCGCGATCATCGCGATCTCGGACGCGATCGGCAGCGAGGAGATCGCCGACTACGCAGGCCTGGGCCGGCGGGCGCCGTGGCTGGCGGCGATCTTCGCCCTCTGCCTGATCTCGCTCACGGGCTTCCCACCAACGGCCGGCTTCTTCGCCAAGGTCTACATCTTCAACGCCGCGATCCAGGCGAAGTTCGTCTGGCTGGTCGTCATCGCGGTGCTGAACTCGCTGGTCTCCGCGGTCTACTACCTCGGCGTGCTGCGCGTGATGTACCTGGGCGAGCCGAAGGCGGAGGGCCGCGTGCGGGCGGGCATTCCGATCAGTTTCGGCATGGGCGTGTCCGCGCTGGGAGTGCTGGTCTTCGGCGTAGCGCCCGGCCCGCTGCTTACCGCCGCGCAGAAAGCCGCCGACGTATTCGCGGTGCATTGATCTTCCTCGTCCCGGAGGCCAAACACGGATCACTCCAGCGTGGTTTAGCAGGAGTTTTCGTCACAAATGTCTCGTATTACGCTATTATCCTTCTTTGCGATTGTGGCGCTTACGCTCATCTTTGCCGACACCCGGATTAGGACCGTTCACGCCGCCATGCGTGACGCTGCGCCACCAGATCTGGAAGCAGCGATCCAAGCTTACGTCGAAAACCAAGGCTCAGTCTTCCGAGGCGAGTGCGCCTCCGTTCCGACCGGAGTTTCAGGCGGCACGTGTTACGAGGCTTCCGTCCTGAACGATGGCGTGGCTGAGGTTTGGCTTGCGCTTCCCTTTACGGACGGTGGCTCGCTGGTGCTATTTGACCAACCATTCGAAGGCTGGGAGCTGCTGAGCTTGCCCGTGAGCTTTTCTGCAAGCTCCGCCGGTATCTGGACCGCCGCTGATTGGTCCTCCGTCACCGGCAATTGGTGGTTCACGGAAGGCGTATTGCCTGACTATCCCGGTATCGTTTCGCTTTACGTTGAACCGGACGGCACGAGCGGTATTGGAGCGGGGCGGTTCGGCGTTGCCAAGGTCTCGTTTACCTCATTTGAACAGGGAATCGCGTATGGCACTATCACAACTCTGGAGCCTCAGGGAGCAACTGTCGGCTCGGGTCGAGTTGCTCTAATCCTCCTAGATGATGGAACTGCCATCCTCACGTCGTCGGCAAGCCGCAGAAACCTGACGTTCCAGCGCCAAATTCCATAGAGATCGCTCGGCTGAACGTTTGCTGGCGGATCATCGCGTTGAATGAAATTGACATAGCCTTCGATGAACCGTTCACCGGCCTCGATCTTGCTTCGTGGTTGCCGGCGCTGGCGGAGCGGGCGCTGGCCGCAGAGGGAATCGAGGGCGCGGCGCTCTCCGTGCTGATCACCGACGACGCCACTTTGCAGGCGCTGAACAGAGAGTATCGCGGCTACGACGAGCCCACCGACGTGCTTTCATTCGGCCTCACCGAGCGGATGAAGCCGGCGTTAGACGACATGTCCGAGGTCGAAGCGTTTCCACTGCCGCCGGAGCTAAGCGAGCAGATCGGCGAGGTCGTGATTAGCTATCCCACCGCCGTGCGCCAGGCCGCCGAGCACGGCCATCAAGCCAACGACGAGCTGGCGCTGCTGCTTGTGCACGGCATCTTGCACCTGCTCGGCCACGACCACGACCAGCCCGAGGAAATTCGCGTCATGCGCGAACGCGAGGCCGCGCTGCTGTGCGAGCCGGTGTGGCCGAGCCACTGATGCTGGCAGAGCGCCAATCTGTTACGGTATAATAACACAGGTGTTCCAAACGCTGGCTCCCGAGAGGCTGAGCGATGGCCGCTGAAGTCTGGTATCGCAAGTGGCGGCCGCAGACCTTCGCCGACGTGTCCGGACAGGACCACGTCACCCGCACGCTCGCTCGTGCCGTCGAACTGGGCCGCGTCTCCCACGCCTACCTCTTCTGCGGCCCGCGCGGCACCGGCAAGACCAGCACCGCGCGCATCCTCGCCAAGGCCGTCAACTGCGCATCGCCCGAGGCCGGCCAGCCCTGCACCCGCTGCGAGTCGTGCCAGGCCGTGGCCGCCGGCCGCGCGCTGGACCTCGTGGAGATGGACGCAGCGAGCAACCGCGGCATCGACGAGATCCGCGAGCTGCGCGAGCGCGTCGGCTACTCCACCACCGGCTCGCGCTACAAGATCTACCTGATCGACGAAGTACACGAGCTGACGCAGTTTGCCTTCGACGCGCTGCTCAAGACTCTGGAAGAACCGCCTCCCCATGTTATCTTCGTGCTGGCGACCACCGAGCGGCACAAAGTCCCGGAAACCATCCTCTCCCGCTGCCAGGTCTACGACTTCGTGCGCATCAAGCTCGCGGCTGTGGTCGGGCGCCTGCGCCAGATCGCCGAGGCCGAGGGAGTGCAGGTGGACGACACCGCACTGGCCCTGATCGCGCGTCGCGCCACGGGCAGCCTGCGCGACGCGGTCAACCTGTTCGAGCAGGCAGTGGCCACGCAGGGCCACGCGCTGAGCGAGGTCGGCCTGCGCGCGGCAACCGGCGCCGGCGACGCACGGGCGCGGGAGTTGCTTCAGGCGCTGATCGAACGGCGGCTTGACGAGGCGCTGAATCTCGTCGCGGCCGTGCGCGACGACGGCATCGATTTGAGGCAGTTCACGCGCGACTGCGTGCAGACGCTGCGGGCGGCGCTGCTCGTGCGGGCGGGAGCCGCCGCCTCGCTCGATCTCGGCGATGAGGCCATGGCCGGGCTGCTCGCCCTCGCCGGAGAGTCCGGCGCCGGCGAGCTGGCGCGGTCGCTGCGGTTGCTGATGAACGCCGATTTCCGCGCCGACCCACTCTCGCCCCTGCCGCTCGAGCTGGCGATCATCGAGGCGATCGAGCGCCCTGCTGTCGAAGCTGCCCCGCCGGCGGTGCACGAAGCGGCGGCCGCCCGCCCGCAGGCAGGGACGGGCCGCGCGGCCGGGCTGGCCGTCGCGCTGCCCGCGCCGGCGCCGGCCGCGCGGGTGCGCGCGGTGCAGACCCCCCGCACCGGCCCGCCGCCTGCGCCGCTCGTCGCCAGGCGCGGCGAGCAACCGAACCCGGCCGATCCAGACACGCCTCGTCCTGCCGAGAAATCCGTCGAAAATCCGTCGGCGCAGCCGCCCGGCTCAGCAGCCACGGCCGCGGCGCCGCAGACGGAGGAACCGTCCGCTGCTGTGACAGCAGCGACCAAGGAGCCGCTCACAGACGCTGCACCGGCTGCCGAGGTCGCGGAAGACGCGCTGCTCGATGCCCCCTCCGCGCCCGCCTCGCTCGACGCGGTGCGCCGGCGCATGCGCGAGCTGCACACGCGGGTCAACGCGATTGACAGGAACACCGCGGTTCTGCTGAAGAGCGCGTGTGATATCGTCAGCTTCAATGGAACCAGCCTCGTGCTTGGCTTCGAGCACAAGCCGCTGGCCGAGCGGGCGCAGCGGGCCGCGGCGATGACCGCGCTGCAACAAGCGGCAGCCGAACTCTTCGGCTCGCAGGTCGTCGTGAGCTGTGTGCACGAGCCTGACGTGGTCAACCGTATGCAGGCGTTGCTGGCGGAGCGGCCCAGCCACCTGCTGGACGAGGCGCTGAAGCTCGGCGCGCGGCCGCTGGAGAAGACGACATAACCTGGCGGACGGCGGGAAGTGGCCGGCCGCTGGAGACCGAGGGAGACCGGGCGATGAACAGGCAGCAGCGACGACACGGCGGCGGTGGTGGCGGCTTCGGCGGCATCAGCCCCGACTTGCTGAAGCAGGCCCAGGAGCTGCAGAACAAGCTGATGCAGGCGCAGCAGGAAGCACAGAGCGCCGTGACCGAAGGCTCGGCCGGCGGCGGCGTGGTCAAGGCCGAAGTCCGGGGCGACCTCAAGATCGTCTCCGTCACGATCGAGAAGGACGTGGTCGATCCGGACGACGTGGAGATGCTGCAAGACCTGGTGCTTGCCGCGATCAAGGACGCGCAGGAGAAGGCCGAGGCCAAGCAGGCCGAGACGATGAACTCGCTCACCGGCGGCATGGGCGGGGCGCTGGGCGGCGCCGGCCTGAACCTGCCGGGCCTTGAATAGCTTTCGGGCGCCGGTTGGTCGCCGGCGGAGGGCTGCATGACTGTGTTGCGCCTGCGTATCGTCGGGCACTCGCTGCCCGGTCTGCAGTGGTGCGATCAGGCGCCGGTCTATGTCGGCGTCCAGCGCGGCTCCGTCGTGGTCGATCTCGTGCCCGGCGACGCCGGCGAGGCGGTCTTCGATCTCTCGGTGGATGTCGTGGCGCGGGACGACGGCGAACGCGACTTCCGCGGGCCGTACGCCCAGGGCAAGCGCGGCGACCGCTTCCTGTACTTGAGCTGGGGCACCCTGGGCGCCGACGGGCGCTTCGTCATGTTCCGCCGTGCCAAGATCCGCTTCGCCGAGATACCGACCGCGGAAGTCGAGCATGCGCTCGCCACGGGCGAGACACTCGTCGGCACGCTCAGCCTGACCGGCGAACGCGGCGGACCCGTTTGCGCCGCCGTGCGGCCCCCACGCATTCGCTGGCAATCCGCTGCGCCCGTGTCGGCCTGAAGCACCGCCGGGTCGCGGGCGAGATCAGGCCGGCAATCGACGCTGCTGTCACCCGCCGTATCTGAGACGGCGTGTAAGCAATTTTGCTATAATTACCGGGAGCAGTGATGAGGTGATCGGGGTTGAACGACGTGATTTCCGCTGCCGCCACGCCGGTGGCGCGGCTGATCGACGAGTTTCACAAGCTGCCCGGCATCGGGCCGAAGTCCGCCCAGCGCCTGGCCTATCATATTCTGCGCACCAGCGCCGAAGAGGCGCACGCTCTGGCGCAGGCGATCGTCGACGTCAAAGAGCAGATTACGTTCTGCAGCTCCTGCCAGAACCTGACCGAAGTCGATCCCTGCCGTATCTGCCGCTCGGACAAGCGCGACACGACGGTGATCTGCGTGGTCGAGGAGCCGCTGGACATCCTCGCAATCGAGCGCACGCGCAGCTATAAGGGGCTGTACCACGTGCTGCACGGCGTGATCTCGCCGATCGACGGCGTCGGGCCGGAGGACCTGAAGGTGCGCGAGCTGATCGGCCGTCTCTCTGACGGCGCCGTGCGCGAAGTGATCATGGCGACCAATCCCAACGTCGAGGGCGACGCAACGGCCATGTACCTCGACCGCCTGATCGCGCCGAGCGGCGTGCGCGTCACGCGGCTGGCGCGCGGCCTTGCCATGGGCGCCGACCTCGAATACGCCGACGAAGTGACGCTGACTCGCGCCCTTGAAGGCCGGCAGCAGGTCTAGCCCTCCTCACACGGGCGCGTCAGCACCCGTCGGAAAGTGGATTCAGCGCCGTGCCCGCACGCATCCCCCGTGTCTACCGCACCGAGGCGATCGTCCTGCGCCAGCGCAAGCTCGGCGAGGCGGATCGCATCGTCACGCTCTATTCGCCGCAGCTTGGCAAGATCGAGGCCGTGGCGAAGGGCGTGCGCCGCCAGACCAGCCGCAAGGCCGGCCACCTGGAGCCGCTGACCTGGAGCACGCTGCTGCTGGCGCATGGGCAGAACCTGGACATCGTCACGCAGAGCGAGACGGTCGAGAGCTTCATGCCCTTGCGTGAGGACCTGCAGCGGCTGGCGCGCGGCATCTACGCCGCCGAGCTGGTCGATCGCTTCAGCGAGCCACGCTCGGAGAACTACCCGGTCTTCCGCCTGCTGGCCGAGACGTTGCGCCGCCTGGCCACGCCCGCCGATTCGGCGGATCTCGCCGTGCGCCTGTTCGAGCTGCATCTGCTCGCGTTCGTCGGCTACCGGCCGCAACTCGACCGCTGCGTCGTCTGCTCCGGGCCCCTCACGCCCGTGACCAACGCCTTCGGGCCGGCGCTCGGCGGCGTGGTCTGCCCGGCCTGCCGCGCCGCTCAGCCCGGTCTCTGGCCGCTGAGCGTCAATGCGCTCAAGATCTTGCGCCTGCTGCAGCGCGGCGACTGGACCACGGCCGCGGGGCTGCGGCTTTCGGCCGAGCTGCTTTCCGAGATCGAGCTGCTGCTGCGCGGCTACATCCGCTACGTGCTGGAGGCGACGCCGCGCTCGGTCGTCTTTGTCGACGCGCTGCGCCGCGACACGCCAGCGGGCCGGCCGAAGCACCTGGAGCTCGAGCCGGCCACCCCGGCGTTGGCCGCGCGCGGAGGCGCGTGATAGCATGTGCCGCGCCGGCCGTGGGTTCGCGTGGACCGGGCGGTGAACAGCGTTTCGGGGGAAGGTGTATGCCGCTCTATGAGTTTTACTGCGAGCCTTGCGACGGCGTCTTCGAGCTGCTGCGCTCGATCCGCGAGTCGTCCGATCCGGCCTCGTGCCCGGTCTGCAGCCGCGACGCGCGCCGGGTGATGCCGACCTCGTTCAACGCCTTCACCTTCCGTGACGGCTACCCGCGGCGCATTCCGGACAAGGGCACCTACTGGCATCTTGGCAAAGAGGTCAAGAACCTCGTCACCGGGCCGGTGCGCCCGAACGAGCATCCAGAGATCAACAAGCCGATCCCGCCGCCGAAGCCGCTGAAGGGAGACGTCGCGGACAAGCGCGAAGTCGCCCGCTTGCAGGCCGAGCAGAAGGCGGCGGAGGAGCGCGAGCGCCAGGCGGCGATCCAGGCCTACGAGAAGATGCAGGCCGAAGGCAAGAAGACGGCCGACGCCCTCTAACTGCCGCGCGAAAGCACGAACTCGGCAAGGTCGGCGAGCGCGACGCGTGCCGGGCCCACGGGCAGTGGGTCCAATGCGGCGAGGGCGCGGTTGGCAAAATCGCGTGCCACGGCGGCGGACTCTGCCAGCGCGCCGGAGCCGCGGATCGCCTCCAGCACCTCGGCCAGCCTCTGCTCTCGGTTGCGGCGGGCGAGGAAGAAGCGCCGCACCGGGTTGTTGGCGCCGGCGCGTTCCATCAGCAGCAGTGAGGGCAGTGTCAGCGTGCCGGAGAGCAGATCGCTGCCGGCGGGCTTGCCCAGCGCCGCCTCGCTGCCGGTGAAGTCGAGAATATCGTCCACGATCTGGAAGGCCATGCCGTAGTTGAAGCCGTAGTCGCGCAGCGCCTCGACCCAGCCCGGAGCGCAGCCCGCGATCAGCGCGCCGCCCTCCGTCGCCGCGGCGAACAGCGACGCCGTCTTACCGCCGATGCGCGCGAAGTATTCCTGCAACGTCTTGCGGTAGTCGAAGGCGCTCACGTCCTGCGCCAGCTCGCCCGTGGCCAGCGACATAATCGTACGGGCGAAGAGGCGCACCACCGGCACGCTGTCGGTGCTCGCCACCAGGTCGGCCGCGTGGGCGAACATGAAATCGCCGACCATCACGCTCGCCGAATTGCCGAACAGGCTGTGCGCGGTGGGCAGGCCACGGCGCAGCGGCGATTTGTCGATCACGTCATCGTGTACCAGCGTGGCCGTGTGCAGCAGCTCGATCGAGGCGGCCAGCGGCGCCAGCTTCGCCAGATCGTAGCTGCCGAAGTTGCCCGCAAGCAGCGCCAGCGCCGGCCGCACGCGCTTGCCGCCGCCGGCGAGGATGTGGTCGAGCATGCGCCGCAGCGGTTCGTACTCGACCTCGCGAACCCGCGCCAGCGCTGCCTCAACCAGCGAGAGGTCGGCCGTTACCGGGCCATAGAGCATCGTTGCCGTGGTCACGTCGTCCCCTTCGCCGCAGCGGTGGTCGCCGCTGCGGGCAGCCGGAACAGCTGTCTCGCGTTCTCCGCAGCCCGTGCGCCCAGTGCGGCCGCGTCCACCCCCCGCAGGGCGGCGATCTTCGCCACGGTCTCCGGCAGATAGGCCGGCTCATTGCGCCGGCCGCGGCGCGACTGCGGCGCCAGGGACGGGCAATCCGTTTCGACGGTGAAGCGTTCGTCGGGCAGCATCGCTGCCACGAGTTGAGACGATTCGGCCTTCGGATATGTGACCGTTCCCGGAAGCGAGAGAGAGAAACCCAGCTCCAGAAAGCGCCCGGCCCATTCCGTATCGTAGGCAAAGCAGTGCAGGAGCCCAGCAGGCGCCGCGGCCACGTTCGCGCCGCGCCGCCACGCGGACAGCACGGCAAACGTATCCTCGGCCGCCTCGCGCGAGTGGATCACCACGGGCAGGCCGAGAGAGGCCGCCAGCCCAAGTTGCGTCTCAAAGACGGCGCGTTGCACGTCACGCGGCGAGTGGTCGTAATGGTAATCCAGCCCAATCTCGCCGATCGCCACGACGCGCGGATGCCGGGCGAGCTCCGCCAGCCGCGCGAACGTGCCGGCATTTGCACGCTTCGCCTCGTGCGGATGGACGCCGACCGTCGCCCACACATCCGGCTGGGCCTCCGCCAGTGCCACGGCGGCACGGCTCGAGGCCTCGTCGTCTGCGGAGCAGACGATCGCGCCGACGCCGGCGGCGCGGGCGCGAGTAAGCATCTCCTGGCGGTCGGCGTCGAACTGCCGGGCCTGGATGTGCGCATGCGCGTCGATCAGGGAGGCGCCTTGCTGCGCGTTCACGTGCCCAGCCGCGCCTCCTCCTCGTCGACGATCGATGGGTCGAGCTTGCGGAAGAGCGGCTCGGGGGGCGGCAGCGGCCGCTCCGGCTCGGGAACGGTCAGCCCCCAGCCCAGTTCCCGCACGGGCCGCGTCTCGCCCAGTAGCCGGTTCAGTTTCTCAGCGGAGAAGGGCAGGTAGGGATAGAGGGCCGTGCGCAGCGTAGCGATCACGCTGAGCGCGGCGTACAGCGCGTTTGCCGCCGCCTGGCGGTCTTCCCGAATCGCCTTCCAGGGCGCGGTCTCGTCCAGGAAGCGGTTCGCCTCGCGCGCCAGCTCCATGCCCGCGCCGATGCCGGCGCGGAAGCGGCAGGCCGCCAGCTCACGCCCCGCGGTTTCGAGCGTCTGCTGGCAGCGTTCGATCAGGGCGCCGGCGCGGCCGTCGAGCGCGTCCGGTCGCGGCACGCGCCCTTCGAAGTGGCGCGGGAACTGCGTCAGCACGCGGTTCACTAGGTTGCCCCAGGTCGCCACCAGCTCGTCGTTGTTGCGGCGAAGGAACTCGGCCCAGGTGAAATCGGTGTCAGAGGTCTCCGGCATCGCCGCCGAGAGATAGTAACGCAGCGGGTCCGGGTCGTAGCGGGTGAGGTAGTCCGGCACCCACACCGCCCAGTTCTGGCTGGTCGACGACTTGCGGCCGCTGATATTGATGTACTGGTTGGCCGGCACATCGTACGGCAGGTTCAGGCCGCCGTGGCCCATCAGCATCGCCGGCCAGATCGTGGCGTGAAACCAGATGTTGTCCTTGCCGATGAAGTAATAGGTCTTCGCCGCCGGGTCTTCCCACCAGTCCTTCCAGGCGTCGGGTGCGCCCTGGATCTGCGCCCACTCCCTGGCGGCGGAAAGATAGCCGATCACCGCCTCGAACCAGACGTAGATGCGCTTCTGCTCCCACCCCTCCAGCGGCACGCGCACTCCCCAGTCAAGATCGCGTGTGATCGCGTTGTCGTGCAGCCCCTCGTTCAGCATGCCGAGCGAGAAGTTCAGCACGTTCTTGCGCCAGTAGGTCTCCTTCACGCCGTCGTCCAGCCAGGCGCGGAGGCGATCCTGAAAGGCGGAGAGGCGCAGGAACATGTGCTTCGAATTGCGCACCACCGGCACGTTGCCGCAGAACTTGCAGCGCGGATTGATCAGCTTGAGCGGGTCCTGCGGCCGGCCGCAGTTGTCGCACTGGTCGCCGCGCGCCGGCTCGTAGCCGCAGAAGGGGCAGATGCCCTCCACGTAACGGTCGAGCAAAAAGCGCCGGTCCGTCTCGCAGTAGAACAGCTCCTGCTCCTGCTCGTAGAGGTAGCCCTGTTCCAGCAGGCGCAGGAAGACGTCCTGGCTGACGCGGGCGTGGTTCGCCGTGCCGGTGCTGGTGAACAGGTCGAAGGAGATGCCCATCCGCTGCCAGGTGTCCAGGAACGAGGCGTGGAACTCCTCGGCGACGGCCTCGGGCGAGCGCCCCTCGCGCTCGGCGCGGACCGTGATCGGCGTGCCGTGCATGTCGCTGCCCGAGACCATCAGCACCCGGTTGCCGGCCGTGCGGTGGTAGCGAGCGAAGATGTCGGCCGGCAGATAGGCACCGCCGAACTGGCCCTGGTGGACCGGCCCGTTGGCGTATGGCCAGGCGACGGCGACGAGGATCGTCTCGGTCACGCCTGATTGCTCCCACGCCTGCAAAACTTGCTGTCGGCCCTGTGCGCGGGCGCTGTTCGCCGTACCGCCGCGGGCCCCGGAACCGCTGAGGACGAGCACGATCGTAGCACACGCGTGCGAGCCGGCGCAGCAGCGCGGCGCACAGCACGATGGCCCCGCTTACGGCTTAGCGGATCAGTGTCGTGCCGCCGACGGCGCCACGGGCAGCGGCGCTTCCCCACGCGCCGCGCGCCCGCGCGGCAGGGTCGCACGCGCGTAGAAGAAGGCGATGAGGTTGGCCGCGGCCACCAGTACGAGGACGACCCTCGGACCGAAGAGGGCGCTGGCGGCCCCGACGAGCAGCAGCGGCACGATCGAGGCAAGGCTGCTGAGCACGCCCTGGAAGGCGAAGATGCGTCCCTGCATGTGCGCGGGCACGTGCTCGTAGGTGATCAGCCGTGCCGCGACGAGCACGACCGCGTAGGTGAAGCCGAGCGGCGCGGCCATCAGGGCAGAGAAGGCCGCGGTCGAGTAGAAGAAGCCCGGCGCGGCGTGACCCAGCGGCCCGAACACGCCGCGATGCTTCATCGCGTGCACCAGCGGATCGCCGAGTCCGAGGCCGATCAGGCAAAGCAGGAACAGCGCGAAGCCGATGCCGCCGAGCAGGCTCTTGCCGCGGCCCCGCGCCAGCTTCGGCACCAGCCAGTTGCCGGCGGCCACGCCCAGCGCGGCCGGCGCGAAGACAAAGACGGCGTTCTCCGCCGAGAGGTGCAATACCTGGCGGGTGTAGTTCGGCAACACCGAGACGAGCACCACGATGGTGGTCGTCACCAGGGTGTTTTGCACGCCGGCAAGGAAGACCGAGCGATTGGACCGCAGCAGCCGCCAGCTTTCGCCGGCGGACGCGCGCAGGCCGCGGTAGCGCGGCTCGGCGTGTTCGCGCATCCAGCCCTTCGGCGGCCGGGCCAGGCGCGGCATGCGGGCATAGCTGAAGGCGGCGGCGAGAAAGAGCACGATCGTGAGCACGAACAACGGATCGGGACCGACGGTCTTCAGGAAGAGCGGCGCCAGGATGACCGTGCCCGCGATCTGCGCCAGGATGATGCCGATGTTGAGCAGCGCCGTGGCCGAAGCGATCTGCTCCTGCGGCACGAGCTGCGGCACCACCGCCGATTCGGCCGGGCCGGAGAACTGCGTCACGGCCGAGAGCGCGAGATTAACGCCGTAGATCATCCAGACGCTTTCATTCGAGCGCAGGAAGCCGACGCAGAGCAGCGCCCGCAGCAGGCAACTGCACACGATTACGCCGCGGCGGGGCAGGTGATCTACGGCCACTCCACCGATCACGCCCAGCGCCGCCGCCGGCACAATGAAGCTCAGCACGAGCAGCGAGCTGTGGATCGTCGAGCCGGTGCGGTTGACGACGGTGACGAGCAGAGCCAGCAGGATCGCGTTTTGCGCCGTGTTGGCGAACAGCCGCCCCGCCCAGAAGCGTCGAAAGCGGAGGTTTGCGGTGAGGCGTGGGCTGGGCTCGGCGCGAACCATAGACGCATCGCCCTCGCCCGGCACGTACGGGCGGCGCCGGGGCGGCGGGAACCGCGAGAAAAAGAACGGGGCCGGCAGTTCCGGCCCCGTGGTAGCGCATAGGGGATTCGAACCCCTGATCTCCGCCTTGAGAGGGCGGCGTCCTGGGCCGCTAGACGAATGCGCCCCGTGGCTGGGGATGGAGGATTCGAACCCCCACATACGGAGCCAGAGTCCGCTGTCCTACCGTTAGACGAATCCCCAACGCTCCGATCTATGGTACCGCACGCCGTCAAGCCCCGCAACCGCGTTACCGCGCTCCGACCTGGTCCAGACGCCAGCAGATGGGAGTATTGTGCCTCGACACTGCTTCAGGGAACTTACAATCGGGGCAGCCGGGCATCGCCGGCAGCCGCACCTCCGAGGAATAGGCCATGCGTCGTCGCGCGGAAACGACGGCGGGCGGGTCTGATGCGCCCGGGCTGAGCGAGACCTTCCCCGGCGACGGCGAACTGGCGGCGCTGATGCGCGGCCGCGACTGGGCCGCGACGCCGCTGGGACCGGTCGAGCACTGGCCGCAGAGCCTCAAGACCTGCGTGCGCATCATGCTGACCTCGCGTCAGCCGATGTTCGTCTGGTGGGGCGACGACCTCATCAATCTCTACAACGACGCGTATACGACCATCCTGCAGGGCAAACATCCGCTGGCATTGGGGCAGCCGGCGTCCCAGGTCTGGCACGAGATCTGGGATCAGGTGGGACCGCGCGCGGCATCGGCGCTGCAGCGCAACGAGGGCACCTACGACGAGGCCCTGCTGCTGATCATGCAGCGCAATGGCTATCCGGAAGAGACGTACTAAACCTTCTCCTACAGCCCGGTGCCGAACGACCGCGGTGGCAGCGGCGGTATCATCTGCGCCAACACCGAGGAGACGCCGCGCATCATCAGCGAACGGCAGATGGCCGTGCTGCGCCAGCTTGGAGCCACCACGGCCGACGCGCGTACGCGGCAAGAGGCGTGCCGTCTCAGTGCGGCGTGCCTGAGCACCGACGCGCGCGATCTGCCGTTCGCCATGCTCTACGTCGTCGACCCGGAAGGACAGCGGCTGGAGCTGGCCGGCGCGGCGGGCATCGGCCCGGGCCATCCCGCTGCGCCGCTGCTCGTTGCCCTGAATGACGGTTCGCTGTGGCCGCTGGCCCGGGTGCTCGAGCGCAACCAGATCCAGATCGTCTCCGACCTCACGGAGCGGGTCGCTTCCCTGCCGGCCGGACCGTGGGACCGGCCGCCCGCGCAGGCAGCGGTCCTGCCGGTGGTGCCTGCGGGGGGCCGGGGGCAGGCAGCCCTCCTGGTCGCCGGGTTGAACCCTTACCGCGCCTTTGACGAAGGCTATCGCGGTTTCCTGGCGATGGTCGCCTCGCAGCTCGCCGCCAATATCGCCAACGCCGAGGCGTACGACGCGGAGCGGCGGCGGGCCGAGAGCCTGGCCGAGCTGGACCGCGCCAAGACGGCCTTCTTCAGCAACGTCAGTCACGAGTTCCGCACCACCGCTCACCCTGCTCCTCGGCCCGCTCGCAGACGTGCTGCACAACGCGCACGGCGAGCTTCCCGCGGATGTGCGGCGGGAGCTGGACGTGGCGCAGCGCAACGGGCAGCGGCTGCTCAAGCTGGTGAACATGCTGCTCGACTTATCGCGCATCGAGGCCGGGCGGATGGAGGCGAGCTACGAACCCACCGACCTGGCGGCACTCACCGCCGACCTCGCCAGTGTCTTCCGCTCCGCGATCGAGCGGGCCGGCCTGCGCCTGATCGTGGATTGCCCGCCATTGCCTCAGGCGGTCTACGTCGATCGCGAGCTGTGGGAGAAGATCGTCCTCAATCTGATCTCGAATGCGTTCAAGTTCACGCTTAGGGGCGAGATCGCGGTTGGCGTGCACCGGGCCGGCGATCGCGCTGTCCTCACCGTGCGCGATACCGGCGTCGGCGTTCCCGCGGAGGCCACGCCCCACCTCTTCGAGCGCTTCTACCGCGTGCGCGGCAGCGAGGCACGCACGCAGGAGGGCACGGGCATCGGGCTGGTGCTCGCGCGGGAGTTGGTACAGCTACACGGCGGCACGATCGCGGTTGAGAGTGCGCCCGGTCAGGGCGCCACGTTCACGGTGACGGTTCCCGCCGGCACGGCGCACCTGCCCGACGACCAGATCTGCGCGGCCCGCACGCTGGCCTCCACCGCCATCGGCGCCAGCGCGTACGTGGAGGAGGCGCTGCGCCGGCTGCCGGATGCGCCTGCCTCAGGTCCGGACCCGTTCGATCCGAGTGCGATGGACACGCCGGCCGGCGCCGGCGCTACGTTCCCATTCGACGGCCGTCATGCCCGCATTCTGCTTGCCGACGACAACGCCGACATGCGCGAGTACCTGGCCCGCCTGCTGCGGCAGCGCTGGACGGTCGAGGCCGTGGCCGACGGCGCGGCGGCGCTGGCCGCGGCGCGGGAGCGCCGCCCCGACCTGGTGATCAGCGACGTAATGATGCCGAAGCTCGATGGCTTTGGGCTGCTGCAGGCGCTGCGTGCGGAGCCGGGCACGGCCCACGTACCCGTTCTGCTGCTCTCGGCACGCGCCGGCGAGGAGGCGCGCGTTGAAGGACTCGAGGCAGGCGCCGACGACTACCTGGTGAAGCCCTTCTCGGCACGGGAGCTGATCGCCCGTGTTGGCGCCCACCTGGAACTGGCGCGCGTGCGGGATGAAGCCGCTGCCAAACTGCGCGAGTCGGAGGAGCGTCTGCGCCGGGCGACGCAGGCGGCCAGGATCTCTGCGTGGGAAGTGGACCTGCGCACCGGCGTGACAGCGGTCGCCCCCAGCTTCGCGGAGACGCTCGGCTATCCCGCGGACTGCTTTCCGATGCCCATGAGCGAGGCGATCCGCACCTTTTCGGAGCCTGAGGACGCCTCCGCTCAGCAACAAGCGATCGCGGAGGCGATCGCGGGCGACGGCAACCTCCACATCGAGAGTCGTTTTCACAATCGGCGGACCGACGCTGTGCTCTGGCTGGAGTCGACCGGCCAGGTTGTCCGGGGCGCCGACGGCGCGCCGCTGCGGCTGATCGGCGTTACCCAGGATGTCACCGCTCGCAAGCAGGCGGAGGAAGCGGTGGCCACGGCCGCTTCCCGAGACGCGTTTCGCGTCAGGCTCGCCGACGCGCTGCGGCCGCTCGCCCATCCAGACCAGATTCAGACGGCGGCGACGCGGCTGCTGGGCGAGCACCTCGGCGCCAGCCGGGTGCTCTACGCCGAGATCGGCGATAACGGCCAAACCGCCGTTGTGGAGGCGAATTACGTCCGCGTCGGCGTGCCTTCGGTTATCGGCCGCTCCCGGCTCAGAGACTTCGGCCGCATCGTCGCAGAGACGCTCCATGCCGGCCGCACGCTCATCTTTGGTGATTACGCCAGGCTACCGCACCTGACGCCGGCGGAGCGGGCGGCGTTCGAGGCCGTCAACATCCGGGCAAACATCAGTGTCCCGCTGCTGAAGGACGATCAACTCGTCGCGTTCCTCAGCGTGCACCAGTCGACGGTGCGGGACTGGTCGCCAGGCGAGATTTCGCTGATCGAGGAGACGGCGGAGCGCACGTGGGCCGCGGTGGAGCGGGCGCGGGCAGCGGCGGCGCTGCGGGAGCAGGTGAAGGCGCACATCGCCCTCAACGCGGCACTGCGGGAGACCGCCGAGGCCCGCGACCGCGCCCTGGCCGAGACGCAAGAGGCAATGCGCGTGCGAGGCGAGTTTCTCGCCGCGGTTTCGCACGATCTGCGTACGCCGCTGACGACCGTGCGCGGCCTCGTGCAGCTCACCAGGCGCCAGGCCGCGCGGATGGCCACGCCGGAAGCCGAGCGGCTCGGGGAGCGCCTGGAGCTGGCCGACAGCGCCGCCGGCCGCATGGCCTCGATGCTCAACGGCGTGCTCGACCTGGCGCGTCTGGAGAGTGGGCGCTCGCTCGAGCTGGAGCGGAAGCCGCACGACCTCGCCGCGCTCCTTTGCCAACTCGTGGCCGAACAGCAGCAGGCGGCGCCGCACCATCGCATCCTGCTCGACCTCCAGCAGCCGTCGCTCGAGGGCGTCTGGGATGCGGGCCGGCTGGAACGGGTGATTGGCAACCTGCTCGGCAACGCCGTCAAGTACAGCCCCGCCGGCGGCGATGTGCAGGTGACGCTCGCGGCCGAGACGCGCGCCGGCAGCCGCTGGGCGCGGATCACCATTGCCGATCATGGCGTCGGTATCCCCGCCGCCGATTTGCCCCGGCTGTTCGAGCGCTTTCATCGCGGCAGCAACGTGGTGGGCCGCATCCGCGGGGTCGGCGTGGGCCTGGCCGCGGCCAAGCAGATCGTCGATGAGCACGGCGGGACGCTCGAATTCGAAAGCAGCGAGGGCCACGGAACGACGGCCACGCTACGCCTGCCCTGCGAGCCGCCCGCAGGGGACGCGGGCGCATGAGCGGAACCATTCTCGTGGTGGACGACGATGTGGGCCTGCAGGCGATGGTGCAGGCGATTCTGGAGGATGAGGGCTACTCCGTCGCGCTGGCCAGCGACGGTCTCGACGCCCTGGCCGTGCTGGAGGTCGAGCAACCGGCACTGATCTTGCTCGACCTCAACATGCCGCGGATGGACGGCTACGCCTTCGCCGAGGAAGTGCGGCGCCGTGGGTTGCGGCCCGCGATCGCGCTGGCCGTGCTTACGGCCGACAACAGCGCCCGGCAGAAGGCCCGGCAGCTCGATGCCGACGGCGTGCTCAGAAAGCCGTTCACGCTGAGCGAACTGCTCAATATGGTGGCGCAGCTCGCGCCCGGGGCCGCCCTGTAGCGTCTCGTCGCGGCCTGCGCTGCGTCCCTGCGCCGGTTGACATTTCCGCAAGCCGCTGCTACGGTCAACGGCACAACTGCATAGGCACGGCAACGATCGGGAAGAGTACGCCGCCAGCGCGGCCCAGAGAGCCGGGGAAGGTGTGAGCCGGCGCCAGCGCAGCGGTCCCGCCGTAAGGCGGGTGCGGCCCCACAACCCCTGCACAATCCCCCCTCTCCATCTGAGATCGCGCTCCGCGCGATGGAAAGACCTGGAGAGGGGGCCGGGGGGTGAGGCCACGCGAATGGACCCGTGAGCCGCGGCCCGAAACGGCGCGGAGGGCAGCCGCCTTCGCGCGGGAGTAGGCGTCGCCGGGGTGGGCGCCGTTATCAGAGCCCAGGGTAACTCCGCTGCCGGGCGGACGTACCCGCAAAGAGATGCCGCGTGTTCCACGCGGTAATCAGGGTGGCACCGCGAGATCCCCTCGCCCCTGCGAGGCGCAATACAGCGCCGGGGCGGAGGGGTTTTTTGATGCGCCGCGACGGGCCGGGCGGTTGGCCCGTGCGGCTGGATCGGGCCTGCGAGCGCAGGCGAAGGAGGCGGCCGGTGCAAACGATGGCGGAGACGAAGATCCTGTTGCCGGAGAGCGAGATCCCGCAGCGCTGGTACAACATCATCCCCGACCTGCCCAACCCGCCCGCGCCGCCGCTGCATCCCGGCACGCACGAGCCGGTCGGGCCGGAGGCGCTGGCGCCGCTCTTCCCGATGGAGCTGATCAAGCAGGAGGTCAGCGGCGAACGCTACATCGATATCCCTGACGACATCCGCGAGGTCTACAAGCTGTGGCGCCCCTCGCCGCTGGTGCGCGCCACGCGGCTGGAGCAGGCGCTGGGCACGCCGGCGCGCATCTACTTCAAGTACGAGGGCGTGAGCCCGGCCGGCTCGCACAAGTCGAACACCGCGGTGGCGCAGGCCTGGTACAACAAGCAGGCAGGCGTCCCGCGCCTGACCACGGAGACCGGCGCCGGCCAGTGGGGCAGTGCCCTCGCCATGGCCTGCAACATGTTCGGCCTGGAGCTCAAGGTCTACATGGTCAAGGTCTCGTATCACCAGAAGCCGTACCGTCGCTCGATGATGCAGGTCTGGGGCGCGGACGTGGTCGCCAGCCCCAGCCACGACACCCACGCCGGCAACGCGATCCTTGAAGCCGATCCGGACTCGCCCGGCAGCCTCGGCATCGCGATCAGCGAGGCGGTCGAGGACGCGGCCACGCGCGAGGACACCAAGTACTCGCTGGGCAGCGTGCTCAACCACGTGCTGCTGCATCAGACCGTGATCGGCGAAGAGGCGCTGAAGCAACTGGCGCTGGCCGGTGACTATCCGGACATCGTGATCGGCTGCGTGGGCGGCGGCTCGAACTACGCCGGCCTCGCCTTCCCCTTCATGCGCGACAAGCTGGCGGGCAAGAAGGAGACGCGCTTCATCGCGGTCGAGCCGGAATCGTGCCCCAGCCTGACCCGCGGCCACTACGCCTACGATTTCGGCGACACGGCGAAGACCACGCCGCTGCTGAAGATGTACACGCTGGGCAGCTCGTTCATGCCGCCGGGAATCCACGCGGGCGGCCTGCGCTACCACGCGATGGCGCCGTTGATCAGCCAGCTTTACCACGACGGCGCGATCGAGGGCCGCGCCGTGCACCAGACGGCCGCCTTCGCCGCGGCGGTGCAGTTCGCGCGCACGCAGGGCATCATTGCCGCGCCGGAAACCTCCCACGCGATCCGCGCCGCGATCGACGAGGCGCTGCGCTGCAAAGAGACCGGCGAGGAGAAGGCGATCCTCTTTAACCTCAGCGGCCACGGCCACTTCGACATGTCGGCCTACGACCGCTACTTCGCCGGCGAGCTGGAGGACTACGCCTATCCCGCGGAGCTGGTGGCCGAATCGATGAAGGGCGTGCCGGTGGTTTGAGGTCACCTGTGGCCCCCATCCCCAGGTTCATCCCTCTGGCCCCGATCCCAGGGGAAGGGGAGATCGAGACACGGGGCGATCGGGGCTGAAGGCGAGGCTACTTCGGAGATTTGCAGGGGCGCCCGCCGTTCGCCCACAAGTGGCCGCCACACCCGGCGTCTTCCTCCCTTCCACCCGATCCCAAGCTCCCCTCCCTCTCCCAGGATTGGGAGAGGCAGGAGCAAGCCTCGGGGGAGGGTGAGGGCCGACCTGTTCAGAAAGCAGTCCTGCCGTGTATTTTCCTTCTCTTGCCGATGTGCGCGAGCTGGCCGCCACGGGCGCGGGCAACCTGGTGCCGATCTACCGTGAGGTGACGGCCGACCTCGATACGCCGGTGTCCGCCTTCCTCAAGGTGCGGCGCGGGCGGCACTCCTTCTTGCTCGAAAGCGTCGAGGGCGGCGAGCGGCTCTCGCGGTACTCGTTCATCGGCACGGAGCCGTACCGCATCGTGCGCACGGGGCCGGGCGAAGGCTGCGAGATCGACCCGCTGCGCCTGCTCGAAGAGGAGCTGTCGCGCTTCAAGGTCGTGGCCGTCGGCGATCTGCCGCCGTTCGACGGCGGCGCCGTCGGCTATCTCTCATACGAGGCGGCCCGCTACTTTGAACGTCTGCCCGTGCCCGAGGCAGACGAACTCGGCCTGCCCGAAGCGATGCTGCTGTTCGTGGACACGATCCTCGTTTTCGACCACCTGCGGCATCGCATCAAGGTCGTCAGCCACGTGCGGCTGGACGGCGACATCGACGCCGCCTACCGCCTGGCGCAGTTCAAGATCGACCAGATCGTGGAGCGGCTGCAGCAGCCGCTGCGTTACACACCGCGCCTTCAAGGCGAGTTGCACCTGAACGGCCGCGTCGAGTCCAACGTCGGCCGCGAGGGTTTTGAAGCGAGCGTGCTGGCGACGAAGGAGTATGTCGTCGCCGGCGACGTGATCCAGGGCGTGCTCTCGCAGCGGCTGGCGCGCAGCACACCGGCGCCCGCCTTCGAGGTCTACCGCGCCCTGCGCCAGGTCAACCCCTCGCCCTATATGTACTACCTGGAGTTGGGCGACTTTGAGATCGTCGGCGCCTCGCCGGAGATGCTGGTGCGCGTCGAAGATGGGCTGGTGGAGACGCACCCGATCGCCGGCACGCGCCCGCGCGGCCACGATCTCGAGGAGGACCAGCGGCTGGAGCAAGAGCTGCGCCACGATGAAAAGGAGCTGGCCGAGCACACGATGCTGCTCGACCTGGGCCGCAACGACGTCGGCCGCGTGGCGCGGCCGGGCAGCGTGCGCGTCACGCAGATGTTCGAGATCGAGCGTTACTCGCACGTCATGCACCTGGTCTCGCACGTCACCGGCCAGCTGCGCGACGACCTGACGCCCTACGACGCACTGCGCGCCTGCTTCCCCGCCGGGACCGTCTCGGGTGCGCCGAAGATCCGCGCGATGGAGATCATCGCGGAGCTGGAGCCGGACCGGCGCGGACCCTACGCCGGCGCCGTCGGCTGCTTCAGCTTCAACGGCAATTTGGATACCTGCATCACGATCCGCACGCTGGTGATGAAGGACGGCGTGGCCTACACGCAGGCTGGCGCGGGCATCGTCTTCGACAGCGACCCGACGGCCGAGCACCAGGAGTGCCTGAGCAAGGCCCGCGCCCTGATCCGCGCCATCGACCTGGCCGAGCAGCAGCTTGAGGCGCTGCCCAGCGGGAGCCTGGGCTACTGATGCCGGAGATCGAGATCACGGCGGCGATCAGCGACGGCGCCTCGCTGCTCTTCCTGCAGAAGGAGGGCGCTGAAGCGGGCGTCGGTCTGGCGCTGCCCCGTGTCCCGCTGCGCGAGGCGATCGAGATCGAAGAGGCGCTGGCCGAGTTCCTCGCCGAAACCCTGGGCATCACCGTGTCGGAGCAGAGCTTCATCGACACGTTCTACGAGCGCGCTGCCGACGGCGGCGTGCGGCTGAACAATCTTCAGCTTGTGACGCGGTGGGAGGGTGCGCCCCACCGATCGCCCGGCAGCGGCGTGCCGGTGTGGGTGCCTCTGCCATCCATAACAGAGCTTGCGCTGCCGGCTGACCTGAGCGAGGCGCTGCATGCTGCACTGGGCATCGCGTCGGGGCCGCGTGCCGACGAGCCGCCGGAAGGGCGAGCGGGCAAGGTGATTGTCATCACGGGCGCGGCGGGCGCCGGCAAGAGCACGGTCGGACGGCTGGTCGCGGAACAGAGCGAGCGCAGCGCGTTGGTCGCGCTCGACTACCTCGGCTGGGACATCTTCGTGCGCGGCGGCGTGCCGCCGGACTGGGATGGCTCCGATCCGGGGGCCGCCCGCCGCCAGATTCTCCTTGGCCTGCGCAACGCGGCGGCGCTGGCCCGAAACCTTACGGCCGAGGGCGTCGACTGCGTGATCGAAGGCGTCTTGGAGTCGCCCGAGGAGCTGGACACACTGCTGGAGGCGCTCGGCCCGATCGAGACCTATTTTGTGACGCTGGCGCCGCGGCTGGACGAATTGCTGCGGCGCGATCAGGCACGGCCCGAGGACCAGCGCATGGGCGAGCGCAGCGCCGAGCTCGACGCCATCATGCGGCTCAACGGCGAGCTGCGCGGCATGAAGCTTGACAGCACGGGGCTGACGCCCGAACAGACGGCGGCGCTGATCGTGGCCGAGCTGGAAGACGCGCGCGTGAACTGAAGCCGGACAAGGACGCGGCGATGCTGCTCTTGATCGACAACTACGACAGCTTCACCTACAACCTCTACCAGTATCTGTGCGAGCTGGGTGCGGAGGTGCACGTCGTGCGCAACGACGCGGCGACGCTTGACGAGATCGAGGCGCTGGCGCCGGTGCGGATCGTGATCTCGCCCGGTCCGTGTACGCCGAAGGAGGCGGGGATCAGCGTTGCCCTGATCAAGCGCTTCGCCGGCCGTGTGCCCTTGCTCGGCGTTTGCCTTGGGCATCAGTGCATCGGCGAGGCATTCGGCGGCGTGGTCGAGGGCGCGGGCGAGATCAAGCATGGCAAGCTGTCGCGCATCTCCCACGACGGCCGCGGCGTCTTCGCCGGCCTGCCCGACCCGATGGAGGCGATCCGCTACCACTCGCTCGCCGTAAGCCCTCACAGCGTGCCCGACGAACTGGAGGTCAGCGCCCGCAGCGAGAGCGGCGTGATCATGGGTGTGCGCCACAGGCGCTTTGCCGTCGAGGGCATCCAGTTTCACCCGGAATCGATCATGACGCCGAACGGCAAGGACTTGCTGAGGAACTTCCTGGCGATGGATGAAGCGGCAGTGGTCGCCTAGGGGCGCGTGGCGCCCGCCCGGCGCGGCGCACGCCGCGACCCGGTAGGCCGCACCCATTCAGAGAGGAATCTATGCGATGATCCGCGAGGCGCTGGATGCGCTGATTAATCATGACCGCCACCTGAGCGAGGACGAGGCCGCCGCGGTCATGTCCGAGGTCATGGCCGGCGAAGCCACACCCGCACAACTGGGCGCCCTGCTGGCGGCGCTGCGCCTGCGGGGCGAAACCGTGGACGAGATCGCCGGCATGGCGCGGATCATGCGCGAACGGGCGCTGCGCGTGCAGCATCCCGGTCCGTTGATCGACACCTGCGGCACCGGCGGCGACGGGTCCGGTTCGTTCAACGTCTCGACGGCAGCGGCGCTCGTGGCCGCGGCCGGCGGCGTGCGCGTGGCCAAGCACGGCAACCGCGCGATGAGCAGCGGCTGCGGCAGCGCCGACGTGCTCGAGGCGCTGGGGGCGCGCATCGAGCTGGCGCCCGAGGGCGTGACCGCCTGCATCGACGAGAGCAACTTCGGCTTCATGTTCGCGCAGGCGTTTCACCCGGCAATGAAGCACGCCGCGCCCACCCGCCGCGACCTCGGCGTGCGCACAGTCTTCAACATTCTCGGCCCGCTCTCCAACCCGGCCGGGGCGCAGGCGCAGGTACTCGGCGTGCCGCGGCCCGAGCTGGTGGAGACGATGGCCGCCGTGCTCGGCCGGCTCGGCTGCCGTCACGCGCTGGTCGTGCACGGCGAAGACGGCATCGATGAGCTGACGCTGGCCGGCCCTACGCTGGTCTGCGAGCTGAAGGGCGAAACGCTGGCGACCTACCGCGTCACGCCGAACGACGCGGGGCTTGAGCCGGCGCCGCGCGCCGCGGTGCACGGCGGCGCCCCGGTCGACAACGCGAAAACGATGCATGCCGTCTTCGAGGGCCGGCCGGGGCCGATCCGCGATTTCGTGCTGCTCAACGCGGCCGCGGCGCTGATCGTCGGCGGCGCGGCGGCGAACATCGCCGAGGGCGTGACCGTAGCTGCCAGGCTGATCGACACTGGAGAAGCAGGGCGCACCGCCGAGCGATTCGTCGAGGCCTCGCAGCGGCACGCACCGGGAACGGAGTGAGGCGAACCGTCGTGACCACGGATTCCACCCTCGTCACCGGCACGATCCTCGACAAGATCGTCGCGGCCAAGCGTGAGGAGCTGCCCCGCCGACGTCGCGAGGAGCCGCTCGCTCGGCTCGCGGACAAGGCGCAGCGCTTCGCGGAGACGCTGGACTTCCCCGCCGCCCTGCGCGGCACACGGCTGCGGCTGATCGCGGAGATCAAGAAGGCGTCGCCGGCCAAGGGTATCCTCGACCCCGACCTCGTCCCGCTCAGCCGCGCCCGCGCCTACACGCTCGGCGGCGCGGCGGCGATCTCGGTGCTGACCGAGGCGCCGCACTTTCTGGGCACGCTCGAATCCTTGGAGAGTATTCGCATTGGGCTCGACCGCTACTTCCCCGGCGGCCGGCCGGCGCTGCTGCGCAAGGATTTCCTCTTCGACCCGTATCATCTGCACGAGGCGCGTGCCTACGGCGCCGACGCCGTGCTGCTGATCGTGGCTATCCTCCCGGATGAGCTCCTGATCGAACTGCTGGCGCTGGCTCGGGAGTTGGGCCTGAGCGCCCTGGTCGAAGTCCACGACGAGGGCGAGGTCGAGCGGGCTCTGGCCGCCGGCGCCGCGGTGATCGGCATCAACAACCGCGACCTCCGCACCTTTCATACGTCCGTTGACGTAACAGAACGCCTGCGCCCGCTGATTCCGGCGCGGACGGTCGTGGTCAGCGAGAGCGGCCTTGCCGGCGCGGCCGAGGCGCAGCGAGTGCGATCCCTCGGCGTGGACGCGGTGCTGGTGGGTGAGGCGCTGATGACGGCGAGCGACGTGGTCGCGAAGATGCGGGAGTTCATGCCTGCATGACCGCCTTGCACACCCGCATCAAGCTCTGCGGCCTGCGCAGCGCCGAGCAGTCGGAACTCGCCGCCGCGCTCGGCGCCGACTTCATCGGCCTCGTCTTCGCTGAACGCAGCCGCCGGCGCGTCACGGTCGAGCAGGCGCGGCGGGTGCTGGAAGGGCTCGGCCCCGGCGCGGGAACGTTGACGCGGCTTGTCCACGACGCGGTGCCGGCCGGCGCCTGGTTCCGGCGGAGTGTGGCCGCCCTGGCGCTTGCGCTCTCGGAGCGGCGCCCGCTTGTGGTCGGCGTGTTCGGAGACCAGCCGACCTCGCTGATCAATGCCGTGGCAGCCGCGGTGCCACTCGACCTGGTCCAGCTTTCCGGCACCGGTCCCTGGGAGCAGGCGCTGGAGATTCGCCGCCCGGTGATCAAGGCGCTGCACGTGCGGCCCGAGCTGACGCCCGAGGCCGCGCTCGACACGGCCGAAGCCGGAACCGCCGCGCTCTGCCTGCTCGATACCGCCGTACCCGGCGAGATCGGCGGCACGGGCCAGCGGTTCGATTGGACACTCGCGATCGAAATCAGCTCTCGCCTGCCGTTCCTGCTCGCGGGCGGTCTGGCGCCGGAGAACGCGGGCAAGGCGGTGGCCTGCGTACGACCCTGGGGCGTCGATGTGAGCAGCGGCATCGAGAGCGACGGCGCCAAGGATCCAGAGAAGATGCGCGCGTTCGTCGCCGCCGTCCGCGCCGCCGACGCCGCGCGATCGGCAGCAGAGGGACGGTAGCGGCCGTACGTGTACGGCCCGTTGCGCGGACGGGCGCGATGCGCGGGGCGCCGCACCGGGACGCCGGCTGCTTGCTCCGCCGGGAACCGCGGGCTCGTCCGTGGCGGCCTCGCACTCGAACGTTCATCCGCCGCGGCAAGGAGCATCCGTTGGTTCAAACCCCTGACAGCGCACGGCCCGACGAGCGCGGGCGCTTTGGCGAGTTTGGTGGGCGCTTCGTGCCCGAGACTCTGATGTCGGCCGTGATTGAGCTGGAGCGGGCATACGGCGAGTTCTCGCGGGATGAGACGTTCCGCCAGGAGCTTGCGCACCTGCTGCGTACCTACGTCGGCCGGCCGACGCCGCTCTACTTCGCCGAGTCGTTTACTCACCGCCTCGGTGGGGCGCGGATCTTTTTGAAGCGTGAGGACCTGGCGCACACCGGCGCCCACAAGATCAACAACGCGCTGGGGCAGGGCTTGTTGGCGAAGCGCATGGGCAAGCAGCGCGTGATCGCCGAGACGGGCGCCGGTCAGCACGGTGTCGCCACGGCCACCGTCTGTGCCATGCTCGGCCTCGACTGCGTGGTCTACATGGGCGAGCAGGACATTCACCGCCAGGCGCCCAACGTGGCGCGCATGAAACTGCTTGGCGCCGAGGTGCGCCCGGTGACGACGGGCAGCCGCACACTGAAGGACGCAATCAACGAGGCGATGCGCGACTGGGTGACCAACGTCGCCACCACGTATTACCTGCTCGGCACCGCCGCCGGCCCGCACCCGTATCCCGTGATGGTGCGTGACCTGCAGTCGGTGATCGGCCGCGAGGCACGCGAGCAGATCCTGGCGGCCGCAGGGCGGCTGCCCGACTACGCGGTGGCCTGCGTGGGCGGCGGCAGCAACGCGATCGGCCTCTTCCATCCCTTCTACGAGGACCGCACGGTGCGCTTCGTCGGCGTCGAGGCCGCGGGCAGCGGCATCGAGACGGGCAAGCATGCGGCCACCCTGGTCGCCGGCCGGCCGGGCGTGCTGCACGGCGCCCGCTCGTATCTCTTGCAGGACGCGAACGGTCAGATCACGGAGACACACAGCATCTCTGCCGGCCTGGACTATCCCGGCGTCGGCCCGGAGCACAGCTTTTATAAGGACACGGGCCGGGCGGAGTATGTTTCGATCACCGACGCCGAGGCGCTGGCAGGCTTCCAGATGCTGTGCCGCACGGAGGGCATCATTCCGGCGCTCGAATCGTCGCACGCGCTGGCCTACGCCGCGAAGCTGGCGCCCGCGCTTGCCCGCGAGCAGATCGTGCTGGTGAACCTTTCCGGCCGCGGCGACAAGGACATGGACACGGTCTCCACCGCCCTCGGTCTGCCGCTGTGAGGCACGGCGTGAGCGAGGATTCATCCGACCCAACGCCCGCGCCGCGGCCGCGCGACGGCGAGTTGCCGCTGCCGCCGTGGGACTGGCGCCAGTGCCTGGCGGGGGTGGGCGCGGTGATTGCCGCCTTCCTGCTGCTGGGCCTAGCCCTTGCGATCATCGTCAGCGGCACGGGCACGGCGACCGACTCCGTCAACGGCCTCGTGCTCAGCCTGCTGCTGACGCTGCTGTTCGAAGCCGCGCTGTTCGGCGTGGCCCTCAGCTTCAGCGTCGGCCGCTTCCCCGGCGGGCTCGGCCTGCTGGGCTACCGCTGGCGGCCGCCGGGCCGCTGGGCCGGATGGACGTTCGCGGCGTGGGTGCTGGCCTATGTGGCGCTGTTCGGCTACATCGGCCTCACGCAGATTCCGGGCCTGCACTGGCTCTATCCGCAGGACAATGTGCCGCAAGGCATCTTTGAGCACGCCGCGACGATCCCCCTGGCCACGCTCCTGACCGTGATCGCGGCGCCGATCGTGGAGGAGACGTTCTTCCGCGGCTTCATCTTCAACGGGCTGCGCCGGCGCCTCGGCTTCAGCGGCGCAGCCTCGCTCAGCGGCCTGCTGTTTGCGCTGGCGCACCAGCAGGGCACGCTGATCATTCCCTTCACCGTGATCGGCGTGATCCTCGCCTGGACCTACTACCGCGCCGGCACGCTCTGGGCAAACATCGGCGCCCACTGCCTGTTCAATCTCGTCAGCGTTGTGATCGCCTTCGCCGGCAAATGAGGCCCGCGCGACCGTGTGATGGAGGGGAAATCGATGAGCCGCATCGCCGCGACGTTCGCGCGGCTGAAGGCCGAGGGCCGCACCGGGCTGGTGGCATTCATCACGGCGGGCTATCCAGACGTTGCCAGCACCGTCGAGCTGGTAGAGGCGCTGGCCGCGGGCGGCGCGGACGCGATCGAGCTGGGCGTGCCCTTCTCCGATCCGCTGGCGGACGGCGCCACGATCCAGCGCGCCGGCTGGCAGGCGCTGGGGCAGGGTGTCACGCCCTGGACCTGCCTGGACGTGGCGCGGCGGCTGCGCGAGCGCGGTCTGACGCTGCCGCTGCTGCTGATGGGTTACTACAACCCCTGGCTTGCCGCGGGCCTCAAGACCTTCGCCAGAGCCGCGGCGGAAGCCGGCATCGACGGGTTCATCGCCGTGGACCTGCCGCCGGAAGAGGCCGAGGAGTTCCTGGCGGTCACGCGGCCGCTGGAGCTCGACCTGATCTTTCTCGTCGCGCCGACCAGCAGCGCCGATCGCCTTGCCGCCGTGGCGAAGGCGGCCAGCGGCTTCGTCTACTGCGTCAGCGTCGCCGGCACAACAGGGGCGCGCGGCGATCTGCCGGCGGAACTGCCGGCGTTCATCGCCCGCGTACGCGAACAGATCCGTTTACCGCTCGCAGTGGGTTTTGGCGTCTCGCGGCCGGAGCACGTTGCGCGCATCGGGCAACTGTGCGAAGCTGCTGTCATCGGCAGCGCAATTATCGATCAGATCGATAACGCTGCGCCTCACGAGCGCGTGGCTAAGGTTCGGGAGTATGTGGAGGTCGTCACCGGTCGCAGGAGGAGCTGAGGTTCCGGCCGTGCAGAGCCGGGCGCCGCGGGCGCTCATGGGTTCTGCCGGCCGCGCCTACGCTGACGCCTCCGCGGCCGGCGTCTTTGGACCTGCCTGACGCACGGCGCACACTGCACCGACGCTGCACAGGGGCGGGTTCATGACGGTATGCCGCGGCATCAAGGGCGCCACCACGGTCGAACGCAACGCACGCGACGAGATCCTGGCCGCGACCACCGAGCTGTTGCAGCTCATGATCGAGCGCAACGGCATCGATCCAGACGACGTGGCCAGCGCGCTCTTCACCACGACCACGGATCTCAACGCCGAGTTTCCGGCCGTGGCCGCGCGGCGTATGGGCTGGACGGAAGTGCCGCTCGTCTGCGCGCACGAGCTGGACGTGCCCGGCAGCCTCGGCATGTGCCTGCGCATCCTGCTGCACGTCAACACCGAGAAGTCGGCGCGCGAAGTGACGCACGTCTACATCCGCGGCGCCCGCGTCCTGCGTCCCGACCTGGTGGCCCGCCTGCAGTAGCGCGGAACTTTCGCGTTCATACAGATAGGCAGACGCGGCGTCGCGGCGCCGCATCAAGCTGATGGAATTCAGGCTCGCACGGCCCGTGAGGGCACGCAGCGGCGGCCTGCACGGGGAGGCGAGGAGGCTCGAGATGATCGTCGTCATGAAACAGGAGGCGACGCGTGAGGACATCGATCATGTCGTCGCGCGCATCGAGGAATTGGGACTCGGCAGTCACCTGATCGAGGGCGCCGAACGCACCGTCGTGGGCGTGGTGGGCAAGACCTACCCCGAGCTGCGGCCGATGTTCGAGACGCTGAACAACGTCGACGAAGTCGTACCGATCAGTAAGCCGTACAAGCTCTCGTCGCGCGAGTTCAACCCGCCCGACACGGTGATTGAGGTGAAGGGCGTGCGCATCGGCGGCGGCGAGATCGTGGTCTTCGCCGGCCCCTGCTCAGTCGAGAACGAGGAGCAGTTAATGTCCACGGCGCGCGCCGTGAAGGCCGCGGGGGCGCACGTGCTGCGCGGCGGCGCCTTCAAGCCGCGGACTTCGCCCTACCAGTTCCGCGGACTGGGCGAAGAGGGTCTGAAGCTGCTCAAGGCCGCGTCGCTTGAGACGGGCATGCCCGTGATCACCGAGGTGATGACGCCAGAGGACGTCGATCTCGTCGCGCAGTACGCCGACATCCTCCAGATCGGCGCCCGCAACATGCAGAACTATTACCTGCTGGAAGAGTGCGGCCGCGCGCAGAAGCCGGTGATGCTGAAACGCGGCCTTTCCGGCGAAATCCAGGAGTGGCTGCTCTGCGCCGAGTACATCATCGCCCAGGGCAACCGCCAGGTGATGCTCTGCGAGCGCGGCATCCGCACCTTCGAGACGGCGACGCGCAACACGATGGACGTGAGCGCGATCCCGCTGATCAAACGGCTCTCGCACCTGCCGATCATCGGTGACCCCAGCCACGGCACGGGCAAGTGGTACCTGGTCGAGCCGATGGCGAAGGCTTCGGTGGCCGCCGGCGCGGACGGCGTGATCATCGAAGTGCACCCCAATCCCGACCACGCGCTCAGCGACGGCGCCCAGTCGCTCACCTTCGAGAGTTTTTGCAGGACGATGGAGAGCCTGGGACGCATCGGCAACGCCCTCGGCCGCCCGCTGGCAGGCGTCGCCGCGAGAGCATAAGCAGACGGGCAGTGAGGAGGCGGGCGAAGCCGATCGACTACGGGTTCGCTCGCCTCCGCATTTGCCAACGGGAGGCTGCGCCGCGCTACATGTCCTCGTAGTCGGGATGGAGTTTAAGATGCTTCGTGATGAAATCTCCTGGCAATAGCGCCAGCGGTCTCTTCGCAGCCGTATTTGCTTCCCTTATCAGCCCTCTATCGAGAGTTATGAGGTAATCACTGCCTGCGGCGACGGCTGCTGCGTAGACATGAGCGTCTTTTTGGTTGATGGCCGGGTACTCGCCGCCGCCAGTCGGCTCAGTGGGTACGCGAATTGCACCGCTGGTAATCCGCTGGGAGAGTCGATACCAGGCCGGACCCGGTCGCTTATTCTCAAGATCGCGCTCGGTCTCATCGAGCACTCCCTGAGAAGCCGTGCCGATGAGTAGTCCCCGCTCGCAGACGCTGAGGATCAGAGCTGCACCGCCGGTCGGTGAGAGTGCTGCCGCAAAGAGCGCTGATGCGTCGAAGAAGACAACAGTCGTACGATCAACGATCACCGGCTTCGACGCTCTGCGTTGCGAAGGATCCTCGCGACGATTTCTCGTTGCTCGAGCGTCGATTCATCGTCGTGCAGGAACTGGTCAAGCTCTTCATCCGTGTAGTCACGGAGCTGGATATCCCGCCTAACCCGGCGGCTTAGGAGCAGTCTCTCGATATTTGAACGGGGCACGCGATAGCCGCGGCCGATACGCGAGGCCAGCAGCACCCCATCGCGGATGTAGCGATAGACCGTCTCTTTGCTGACCTGCAGCAGCGCGGCCGTCTGCTCGACGGTGAGGATCTCGGGCTGGTCGCGTAGCACCGTCATCGTTGTCGCTCCTGCTATGCGCTGAGCATAGTGTAGCGGCCCGTCCGCCTCAGCCGCCGGATCCGCCACGGCGCTATACTGCGCCCAACGCTCCATGTAGGCGCGGAGGCGGCGATGACGGCGGTGAGCTTCGGCATCTTCGACCACCTCGACCGGCGCGAGGCGCCGCTCGCGCAGACCTTTGAGGAGCGGCTGCAACTGCTCGACGCGGCGGATGCGGCCGGCTTCCGCACCTATCACCTGGCCGAGCACCACCAGACGCCGCTCTCGATCGCGCCCTCGCCGGCCGTCTTCCTCGCCGCGGCCAGCCAGCGCACACGACGGCTGCGCTTCGGCCCGCTGGTCTATCTGTTGCCCATGTATAACCCACTGCGCCTGATCGAAGAGATCTGCATGCTCGACCAGCTCTCCGGCGGCCGCTTCGAGCTGGGTGTGGGCCGCGGTATCTCGCCCTACGAGCTGGCTTATCACGGTGTCGATCCGGAGCGTTCGCGCGAGCAGTTCCACGAGGCGCTGGAGGTCATCACCGCGGGTATGTCCACCGATCGGCTGAGCTTCAAGGGACAGTTCTACCGCTACGACCGCGTGCCGATCGAGGTTTGGCCGGCGCAGCGCCCCTATCCGCCGATCTGGTATCCGACGACCTCCGAAGACGGGCTGCGCTTCGCCGGCCGCCATGGCCTGAACGTGGTGCTGGCGGGCCGCGCCGACGGCGTCGCCGCGCAGGCGGCGATCTACCGTGAGTCGTGGCAGGCGCACGAGCACGAGCCGGGGAGACTCAATGGCCATGTGCCCGAACCGATGGTGGGCGCGAACTACAAGCTGTACGTGGCCGAGACCGACGAGGCGGCGCTGGAGGTGGCACGGCCGGCGCAGCGGGCGCACCACAACGCGCTGGTCAAGCTCTGGCACGACTTCGGCGCCGAGCCGATCGGCCGCGGCTTCACCGACGACATCGACCTGATGATCGGCCGCGGCACGGCGCTGGTGGGCTCGCCGGCGAGGGTTCGCGAGCAGGTGGCCGCCTATTTCGAGCAGTCGGGCTGCAATTACCTCGTCGTGCAGATTCACTTCGGCTGCATGACGCACGAGCAGGCGCTGCGTTCGCTGCGCCTCTTCGCCGAGGAGGTGATGCCGGCCTTCGCGGCCCCGCCGGCGGCAGCGGCGGCCTCTTGAGCGGCGGCCGAAGCGCGAATCCGTGTGATACTTCCGCCATGAAACGGGAGCCTGCCCCTCGCGGCGGAGGAACCGCATGACGGGCGCGCCGGTGCTGTGGCATCATCCCTTCTCCGTCACGCTCGACGTGTTCGAGGGGCCGCTGGATCTGCTGCTCTCGTTGGTGCACGCCGCCAGGCTGGAGATCACCGACGTCTCGCTCGTGACGATTACGAGCCAATACCTCGCCTACATGCGCGAGTTGCAGCAGGTCGATCACCGCGACCTGGCGGACTTCGTCGCCATCGGCGCCCGGCTGATCGAGTTGAAGTCACGCGCCTTGCTGCCCTCGCCGCCGCCGCTTGAGCCGAGCGAAGACGCGGAGCCCGATGCCGAGAGCCTGGCGGAGCTGCTGCGCCGCTATCAGCAGTTCAAGCAGGCGGCGGCGGTACTGCGTGAGCGCGAAGCGGAGCTGGTGCGCGCCTTTCCGCGGCTGGCGCCGCTCCCGGACGTGCCGCCCTTGCCGGGTCTCAGCCAGGTGACGCTCGAGCGGATGGCGGCGATCGTCGGCCGCGCCCTCGCCCGCGCCGAGCCGCCGCCCGGGCCGGGGCGCTATGCGCGCCCTCAGTTCAGTCTGCGCCAGAAGATGCATGAGATCGCGGCCATGCTGCGGATCGGCGGGCGACTGCGATTCGCCCGGCTGGTCGACGAATGCCGCTCGCGCGACGAGATCATCGTGCTGTTCTTCGCCGTGCTGGAGATGGTGAAGGCGCGAGTGCTGGTTCCCGTGCAGCCCGAGTTGTTTGGCGAAATCCTGCTGGTGTCAGCTCCGCCGGAGCATTCCACAGCGACGAACGGCGCGGACACCCTGGCCGCGTCTACCGCGGTCGCCGCCAACGAGCGCGGCTCAGAGACCGAGCTTGCCGGGGTTGAGGATGCCGAGCGGATCGGCGGCGTGCTTGATCGCGCGCAGGAGGTCCATGCCTGAGCCGTGTTCGCGCGGCATCAGTGCCGCCAGCCGCAGTCCCGCGCCGTGGCAGTACTCCATCGAGCCGTCAAGATCTTGCGCTAACCTCAACGCCGCGTCGATTGCGGCGGCAAACGTCTCGCGATCGTCCGGGGTGCGGGCGCGGCGGAAGAGTGTGGCGCTGAACAGCTCCGGGCTGTTCCACAGACCCCACTCGCCGATCGAGACGCCGCGACCGAGCAACAGTTGCTCCGCCCGCGCCTTGAACTCGAGTACATGCGACGGCGGCAGGCTCACATGAATGAAATCGAACAAGACGCCGGCCGGCAGCCAGTCCGGCATCTGCGCCGGCTGTTGCTGGCGGCGGCGCATCTCCTCCGCGATCACGTGCCGGTCGCGCCAGAACCGGCGCGAGCGCGCCGGCGGCAGCCGCACCGCACCATGCCGCTCCAGCAGCTTTCGTGCCCGCCGCACCAGCGCGCGAACTTCCTCACGCAGACCCTGAAAGCCGGCGAAGAGGATTCCCGGCTCGCCGGCCGGTGTGGTGAGCCGTTCTCCGCTGCGCTCGCCGGAGAAGGTCTGGCCGAAGTCGATCACCGTGGGGCTGAAGCCCGCGGCAAAGAGCGCCTGGATCGCGCGGTAACCTTCGTCGAACCCGGCGAACCGGTAGCCCAGCAGCGCCTCGGTCTCTGGCTTTGGAAACACGCGCAGCACGACCTCGGTGATCACACCCAGCGCGCCCTCCGCGCCGGCAAACAGCGCCCGGAGCCGCGGCCCCGTCGAGGAGCGCAGCGCCGGGCGCGTACGCACGATCGTGCCGTCGCCCAGCACCGCGGTGAGGCCGAGCGCCTGGTCGCCCATCGAACCGTAGCGGCCGCCCAGGTAGCCGAGGCCGTTGGTTGAGAGCGTGCCGCCGGCCGTGGCGATGGGGAAGGTCCAGGGGTCGTGGCCGACGATCAGGCCGTGCGGCGCGAGCGCGGTCGCAAGGTCGGCAAGCACGACGCCGGCCTCTATATGCGCGGTGCGATCCTCGGCTGAGATGGCAATGATCCGGTTCAGCGAGCGCGTGTCGAGCACCACGCCGGGCTGCGTCACGCGCACGCCGCCCATCAGGCCGGTGCCGCCGCCGAACTCGACCAGCGGCACGCGCTCTCGGGCAAGCACGCGCATGATCGCCGCCACCTGCTGCGTGCTTTGCGGCCGCACAACGGCCAGCGGCGCCTCGCCGTCCGGCACGGACGCCGGCACGCCGCGCGTGCGCTGCAAGAAGTCGCGCGCAAAAGCGGCGAGAGCTTCCGGCTGCGTGAGCACGCGCTCACCGCCGATCGCCGCGCGCAGCGCCGCCAGCAGCCGCTCGCGATCCTCGACTGTTGCGGCGCCTGCGACTCGAGCCGGCGAGGACGGTACGGCGGGCGTCTGGTCGCCGGCGAGCAGGTTGTCGCGGCCGTCGCGTACGGGCATGGCGTTAGTATAGTGGGACAAGCGACGGTTCCACCGACTTCCGATGGAGATCCATCCGCCCGACGCCAATCCGGTGATCGCCGCTTGCTTGCGTGGTCCGCCGGACAATCGGCATGGTCGCCGACCGCGCTCGGACAAGATATGCGCAGTGCCGACGAGCAAGGCCCCGGACGAGCGTCTGCCCGTACCCCCCGGCCCGCAGCCGTCCCTGCGGCGCGCCTCACCTCACAGGCAGCCAGCCGGGCGGCGCGAGCCACGATCGACACGGTGCGCGAGGCAGTACGCCGCCTGCCCAGCCCGTTCGGACCGGCAGCGCCCAGTGTTCGGGCGCCAAAGGTCGCCGCGCCTGCACCGTTGCGGCAACCGCAACCGCCCCCGTCCGCCGCACCCACGTCTGACGAAGCGGCCGAGATCGCCGCGAGCGGTCTCTTTGATCCCGCCTATTACCGTAGGCAGCTCGCGAAGGCCGAAGGCGAGGACGCCGCCGCCGGTGGGTCTGCCGGCCGGCTGCGCGTGGCTTTCGCCGATCTCGTGTCACCGGAGACCGACTCGCGGGACGCCCTGCTGCAACACTTCGTTGCGGGCGGCGGCAGCGGCGGCCTCGCGCCGCATCCGCTGTTCGAGTCCGCCGCGTACTTGCGCGCCAACCCCGACGTGGCAGCGGCCGGTATGAATCCGCTTACCCACTATCTGCGCTATGGCTTTCGTGAGGGCCGCGGCCCGGGTCGCCTCTTTAATCCCCGTTTCTACCTCGATGCGCACCCCGATCTGCCCCGCGACAGTAACCCTCTGCAGCACTATGTGCAGCGCGGCCTGGCCGAGGGCCGCCGTGGCTGGAGCGACGCTGATGCCGAAGCGCTGCTGTCTGCCGTGACTCTCAATCCAGGAACGGCACGCTGCCTCGCCTATCGCGGGCGCCCTCGCGACGACGCCAACGCCGCGGACCTCCCCTGGCAAGGGCTCCGGTTTGGACTGTTCGCCAGCAGCGACGGGAATTACTTCTGCACTGCGCTGCGCGATCTGCTGGCGGACGGACTCTCGCGTTGCGGGATCGCGCCGCTGCTGTTGGACGAGCGATCGCAACCACCGCCCGATCTCAGCGCGTATCTGGTCGTCGCTCCAGACGAGTTCTTCACGCTGGGTCAGGGCGTGTCCATGGCCGAGGCGTTTCCGTTCACGCGCACGGTGCTGTTCAACGTGGCGCCGCTCGATGCGCTTGGGTTCGCTCGCAGCCTCACCTGGTTCAGCCGTGCCGCCGCCGTGCTCGACTGCAGCTTCTAGACGGCGGAAACGCTGCAAACGCTTGGCATCGACGCCCACTTTCTGCCGGCGGGGTATCTGCCGCGGTTTGCCCCATACGCGCCGAAGTCGGCGCTGCCCGACATCCTCGCCGTCAGAGGCTTGCCGCCCGCGGTGCGGCACGCCGCCCCGGCTGCAGATGACCGCTTCAGCGATCGACCGCTCGATCTGTTGTTTGTCGGTGCGCCTACCGAACGCCGCCGCCGATTCTTCGCGCAGAGCGGCCTCGTCCTCAGCCGATTCACCTGCTGCCTGCATCTGCCGGAAGGGGGACTGCAGCGAGCGGGCGTCCCGACGGCCCTGAATCCAGCGGCGGCAATCGGGCTCGCGCAACGTTCGAAGATTTTGCTGCATGTGCACGAATCAGACGTGCCGACTTTTCCATGGCAGCACATAGTCCATCTCGGCATCTGGCAGCGGGCCCTGGTGGTGACGGAACCGTGTGCGCCCGTGCCGGGCCTGCGGGCTGGCGAGCACTATCTCGCCTGCCGGCTGTCCGAGTTGCCCGACCTGTTAACCTGGCTGCTGTCGACGGGACCGGGCGCCGCCCAAGCCGAGGCGATTCGCCGGCGCGCGTTCGCCGCGCTCGTCCGCGAATACGACCTCACCGCCTGGCTGCGCTCGCTGCTGCCGGCGGTGCTGAACGCGGTGGCGCCATGAGCTGGAGAGAGGACGGTCCGCCAGCGAATGCGGGTGGGTCCGCGATCACCGTGTACGAAACCGGTGACGTGCGGCGCGGCGACGTAGGTGTCGTGGTACCGCTGTACGATCACGAACGCTTCATCGTCGCGACGCTGGACTCCGTGCTTGCACAGGATCCCGCGGAGCTGCAGCTTGTAATCGTCGATGACGGCGGACCGGGTCCGGCATGCGCAACGGCGCTGGAGTGGCTGGAACGGCATGGGAGCGGATTCGCCGGCGCTCGCCTGCTTCAGCACCGCCGCAATCTGGGAGGCGCGGCGGCCCGCAATACGGCGGTGAACTGTACTGCGTCCGAATTCGTGTTCATGCTCGACTCGGATAACATCCTCCTGCCATCCTGTGTGTCGCGCTGTCTTGCCGCGCTTCGCGACTCCGACGCGGCGTTTGCCTACCCGATGCTGGAGATCTTCGGCGAAGAGGTGGGCGTGATGAATCTTGGACTTTGGGAGCCTGAACGACTGGCCCACGGCAACTACATCGACACACTGGCGCTGATCCGCCGCCAAGCGTGGCTGAGCGTGGGCGGGGCCACCTCGATGAGCGTCCCCGGCTGGAACGACTACGAGCTGTGGTGCAAGTTCGTCGAGCACGGTTACTGGGGTGTGCAGGTGCCGCAGATCCTTGCGCGGTACCGCGTGCACCGTGGCTCGAACCTGCGTGCCATCACGAATCGCCCGGAAAACCTGTCGCGGCTCATCGCTGAGATGAAGCGCTTGCATCCCTGGTTGAAGCTTTCCGCACCGGAGGCAGCCGCGACGAACGCAGAGTAAGGTCGGAGCCGCGGTGGTCGCGATCCGGCGCTGCGCGCGCCGAGCGGTGGCATGCGCGGAGCATTCGGGGCGACGTACAATCGCCATGACCCCGGTCCGCGTGCGAGCAGAAGATGGCGCTTCTCCAGGCGACGATCAGAGACGAAACTCCGGCGGCCGCATCGCTGCCCGAAGGACGCGCTCGCGCGGGAGAGAGCGCGCCGCTGCCTTTGCAGGATGCGGCGTCGGCGGCGCTGCTGCACGGCCAGTACGACAACATGCTGAGCTGCATCCGTTGTGGCCTCTGCCTCAGCGTTTGCCCGACGTATCAGATCAGCTTCGCCGAGGAGGAAGGCCCGCGCGGCCGGATCGCCATGGCACGCGCTGTCGCCGAAGGCCACCTGCCGCTGACCGCAGACACCGTCGAGCACTCGCAGACCTGCCTGCTCTGCGACGCCTGCACCGCGATCTGCCCGGCCGGCGTGCGCATGGAGCCGCTGGGCACGATGATGCGCGAGGTCTTCCTGCGCAACCGTCCGCACGGCCGGCGCGAGCGATTGCTGCGCTGGCTCGTCTTCCAGAAGCTGTTCGCCGACATGGACCGCTTCCGCCGCGCCTGCCGCCTGGGCCGCATCTACCAGCGCAGCGGCGCCCGCTGGCTGCTGCGCAAGAGCCGCCTGCTGGCGCTCTTCCGCCTCGCCATGCTCGAGTGGCTGCTGCCGCAGATGCCGGGCCGGTTTCTCGTGCCGCGCGGCCAGCGCTGGCGGCCGGCAGGCGGCGAACCGAATCGCCGGGTGGGACTGTTCGCCGGCTGCATCATGAGCACGGCCTACGCCGAGACCGACCGCGCCACGGCGCGCATGCTGGCTCGCTCAGGCGCCGAGGTTGTGGCCGTGGCCGGGCAGGGCTGCTGCGGCGCCCTGCACGTGCACAACGGCGAGGTCGAGGGCGCCCGTGCGCTGGCGCGGCGCAACATCGAGGCCTTCGAGCGCATTCCGGACGCCGCGATCGTCGTCAACGCCGCGGGCTGCGGCTCGACGCTGAAGGGCTACGGCCACCTGCTGCACGACGATTCCGCCTATGCCGAGCGGGCCAGCGCCTTCGCCGCACGCGTGCGCGACGTGAACGAGGAGCTGGCGGCCGCGAACCTGCCCGCCGCCAGCGCCGCCGCGGACCTGACGGTGACTCTGCAGGAGCCCTGCCACCTGGCGCACGCGCAGCGCATCCGCGAGGCGCCGCGACGTTTGCTGAAAGCCCTCCACGGGCTGACGCTCGTAGAGATGAGCGAGCCCGCGCTCTGCTGCGGCAGCGCCGGCATTTACAACGTGCTGCAGCGCGAGCGTGCGGACGCGTTGCAGGCGCGCAAGATCGAGAATGTGCGTGCCAGCGGCGCCCCCGTCGTGGTCACTTCGAATCCGGGCTGTCAGTTGCAGCTCGAATCGGGGTTGACACGGACCGGGCTGGACGTGCGCGTGCGCCACATCGTGGACCTGCTCGACGAAGCCTACGGTGGCGCCGCGGCGGGCGATGTGTTCGAAGAGCCGGGGCGCTGACGAACACTATCGACCGTCTACAGGCGCAGCGGTGATCGCGTGGCTGTGCCAGCGGCTGAGCCACAGGCCGACCAGCGCTGCCAGCACGCCGGTGATCGAGTCGAGGTGGTAGTGGTTGCCCGTGGCCGCGACGGCGAAGGCCATCGCGATCGGCAGCGCGGCGCCGGCCAGCGGCCCGATCAGGCGCGGCCCCCGCCAGCAGAGGCACAGCCCCATCAGCAACGCCCAGCCGACGTGGATGCTGGGCAGCGCTCCGTACACATCGAAGCCGGCCTTCGGCTCAACCGCGTTGTACAGGCGCGAGGCGGCGAGGTTCGTGAAGCCGAGGTCGGGCACCAGGTGCGGCGGCGCCACCGGATAGTATTCGCAGGCCAGGGCGATCAGGCCGGAAATCAGCATCGCGTCGCGCATCAGCACGAACAGCGGCCGCTGGCGGCTGTACAGCCAGACCGCGATCAGCACGATCAACGGCAGGTGCAGGAAGAGATAGATGCCGTTGGCAGCCAGGCCGACGAGACGGTCGGTGTGCGCCAGGCGATAGAGCGCGTGCTCGTTGAACAGGTGCAGCGCCCGCTCCAGATCGACCAGCCGCCGCGCGTGCTCGATCGCCAGCCGCCGCCGCTCGTCGGCAGAGAACAGCCGTCCAAGAATGGCAGAGTTGAGAACGTAGGCGCCGCCGGCCGCGATCACGGCGAGCTGTACGGGCAGATCGCGCCGCCAGCGCGGCGATCGTCCACGGCTGAAAGGGCGAGGGCTCGGGCGGTGTGGCGTCATGCAGGCACCTGCCGCGGGCAGATCCGCGGAACCCGCTCAGCCAGACGATGCGTGTGCAGACGAAACCGCGTCAACCCCGGTTCGCTTGCGCGGCCTCCAGTCCGGCTCCCCAGATCAGCCGCGCCGGCCAACTCGCGGTCTCGGCGCTGCTGCCAGCGGCCGCACGGCTGCGCTTTCGCCTGTGGCAGCGCGAGGGGTGGGGTTCGTCTTGCCACCGGGCACGCTCGCCGCGGCGTTCCCGCCGGGTTTGCGGCCCTGCCCGAGGCTGCACCTTCTTGCCGTCCTCGCCGCGGTACCATGGTCCTGCTGGGTCGGCCGGCGCGGCCGGTTGACTGTTGACTCAGGACCCGTGGGGAACGGACGGGAGCAACGCGATGCTCGATGAAGCGATTCTGAAGGAGCTGCGCGCCATCGTCGGGCCGGCGCAGGTCCATGACCAGCCCGGCCAGCTCGTCGCCTACTCGATCGACGGGACCTTCGCGCAGAACCCGCCCGATGCGGCAGTGACGCCGGCCACGACAGAAGAGGTGGCGCAGATCGTAAAGCTGGCCGCCCGCGAAGGGTTGCCGCTGCTGCCGCGCGGCGCCGGGACGAGCCTGGCCGGCGGTGCCATCCCAATCGGCGGCGGCATCTTGCTTTCGCTGGCGCGGATGAACCGCATCCTCGAGATCGACACGGCCAACGCCGTCGCTACCGTGCAGCCGGGCGTCGTCACAGCCGAACTGCAGGCCGCGGTGGAAGAGCTCGGGCTGTTCTATCCGCCGGACCCGGCCAGCCTCAACCAGTCCACGCTCGGCGGCAACGTGGCCTGCAACGCCGGCGGCCCGCGCTGTCTCAAGTACGGCGTGACCAAGGACTACGTGCTCGGGCTGACCGTGGTGCTGGCCGACAGCAGCGTGCTCAAGCTGGGTGGAAAGCTGGTCAAGAACGTGACCGGTTACCAGCTCATTCAGCTCTTTGTCGGCTCGGAGGGCACGCTGGGCGTGATCACGGAGATCGTGCTGCGCCTGCGTCCGCTGCCGCGCCGGCGCTGCACCGCCGCGGCCTACTTCGACACCCTGGAGCACGCTTCAGAGGCGGTGGCCGCGATCATCGCCGCCGGCATTCTGCCCGTGACGCTGGAGATGATGGACAAGACCACGATCAACGTCGTGGAAGACTACCTGCAACTCGGACTGCCGCGCGAGGCCGAAGCGATGCTGCTGCTCGAACAGGACGGCAGCGACGAAGCGGTGGCGCGGGCGGAGGTCGAACGCATGGCGGAGATTTGCGGCTGCCACGGCGCCGTTTCCGTCTCCGTCGCGGCGGACGCGGCGGAGCGCGACGCGCTGTGGAGGGCGCGGCGCGCCGTCTCCGGGGCGCTGGGCCGGGTGCGGCCGAACAAGCTGGGCGAGGACATCGCCGTACCCCGCAGTGAGGTGCCGGAGATGGTGCGGCAGGTACGTCGCATCTCCGAACAGGCAGGACTGCCGATCGCGGTCTTCGGCCACGCGGGCGACGGCAACCTGCACCCCAACATCCTCTTCGACCGGCGGATCGAGGGCGAGATGGAGCGCGTCGAGCAGGCGGCAGCGGCGATTTTCCGCGCGGCGTTGTCCCTGGGCGGCACGCTCTCCGGCGAGCACGGCATCGGCTCGCTCAAGAAAGAGTTCTTGGAAGAGGACCTGGGGCCGCTGGCCGTGGGATTGATGCGCGGCATCAAGCAGGTGTTCGATCCGCATGGTGTGTTCAGTCCGCACAAGGTCTTCCCGGAGGGCGGCGGCGCGGCCCGAGCGGACTTCCTGCGCGCCCTGCCCTCGCTCGACGGCTGGACGCCTGGCTAGGGGAAACGCCGCCGGCGCCCGCCGTCGCGCGTAACGCGGCCGGCACGAGCGGCTACGATGTCTGCAGTACCGAATCAGGCTGACGGAGGGAGCGAGAATGCGGCTCGAAGGCAAGGTCGCGCTGGTTACCGGCGGCGCCACGGGCATCGGCCGGGGCATCTGTGAGCGCTTCGCCAAAGAAGGCGCGGATGTGGTGGTCGACTACGTCGGCAGCGGCGATCAGGCGGACACCCTGGTCCAGGAAGTGCAGCAGGCCGGCCGCCGCGGCGTGGCGATCGCCGCCGACATCTCGCAGGCAGACGACGTGACCAACCTGTTCGCGCAGGCGATCGCCCAGATGGGGCGGATCGACATTCTCGTCAACAACGCGGGCATCGAGAAGCGCATCCCCTTTTTGGAGACGCCGATCGAAGAGTACGACAAGATCATGGCCGTCAATCTGCGCGGCGCCTTTCTCTGCGCCCAGGCGGCAGCTCGCGACATGGTGACGCGCAATCAGGGCCGGATCATCAACATCTCCTCGATTCACGAGGATCTGCCGTTTCCGGGCTACACGCCGTACTGCGCCTCGAAGGGCGGTATGCGCATGTTCATGCGCAACATTGCCGTCGAGCTGGCGCCGCAGGGCATCACCGTGAACAATATCGCGCCCGGCGCGATCGCGACGCCCATCAACACGGCCACGTTGCAAGACCCGAATCTGGTGCGTCAGCTCGACGAGATCATTCCCGCCGGCCATCTGGGCACGCCCGAAGACGTGGCGGCCGTTGCCGTCTTTCTGGCCTCAGACGAGGCCGCCTACGTCACCGGCAGCACCTACTTCGTCGACGGCGGCATGATTCGCTTCGCCAGACCACTGTGACGGCCGGCTTCAGCGGCCGCTGAAGCTCGGCGCTCGGTGCTCGATGAAGGCGCTGACCGCCTCCAGGTGGTCCTGCGAGAGCATGCTGGCGCCCTCATAGGCGAGCGACGTCTCGAAGGCAGCGTTGGCGATCAGCTTGAGGGTCTTGTTGACGGAGAGCTTGGTCCACTGCACGGCCAGCGGCGGCAGCGCGGCCAGCGTGCGGGCGAAGGCCAGCCCTTCGGCCTCGAGCTGCTCCGCCGGCACGGCCTTGTTGATCAAGCCCATCGCCGCCGCCTCGCGCCCCTCGATCAGTTCGCCCGTCATCAGAAACTGCTTGGCGCGGTGGGGACCGAGCAGCAGCGGCCAGAGCAGCGCGCCGCCGTCGCCGGCCACGAGGCCGACGTTGACGTGCCGGTCGCCGATCTTGGCGCCTTCCGCCGCGAAGACGATGTCGCAGCAGAGCGCGAGCGTGGCGCCGAGGCCAACCGCGTGGCCGTTGATCAACGCGATCAGCGGCTGCGGCAGGTCGAGTATGCGGTCGACGATCTGCTTCCCCTCGCGCATGGTGTGCGCGATGTCGCGCTGGCGCCAGGTGGCGCGCATGTTATGCACGTCGCCGCCGGCCGAAAAGGCACGCCCCGCGCCCGTGAGCAAGACCACGCGCGTCTCCTCATCGGCGGCGACGTCGACCCAGATGTGCGCCAGCTCCGAGTGAATCGGCGGCGCGATCGCGTTCAGGCTTTCGGGATTGTTGATCGTGATCTTGAGAATGCCGGCCTCCGGCCGCTCGCAGACCAGGTGCTTGTACGCGCCGTAGTCCTGCATCTTGCCTGTCCTCCTGCCGGCCAGGTGCGGCCGAGCCGCAACGCCAGACGGGGCTCACGTTTGCATCGGCGCAAGCGTACCGCAGCCGGCGCAAAAGTGCGCCCGATGGTGTATAAGGTGTATAAAATGAAGCGACTCGGCAGACGTCAGCCGGCGAAGGAGAGCCCGATGGTCGCGCAGCAGCAACGGCAGGCCTATCAGGACGCGGTGAGCGCCGAGCGCTTCGCCGCCGCGAAGACGTATGAGCAATACGTCGGCAGCATCCGGAACAACCGCGAGAAGTTCGCGGACAACTTCGCCGGGACGCACGTGGCGGACGGTCTCGCAAGGCGCCTGCAGGCGCTGGCGGCGCGCCCGGACGGCCCGGCGCAGCTGCTGGTGCTCGGCGAGGACTGGTGCCCCGACGTCTACCGCGGTGTGCCCGTGGCCAGGCGCATCGCCGATGCGGCGGGGCTCGAGCTGCGCGTGCTCGAACGCGATCAGAACCTCGACGCGGCCGAGCCGTTCAAGCTGGGCGGCGAATTCCTCTCGATCCCGGTCTACGTCTTCTACACGAAGGATCATCGCTACATCGCGCACTGGATCGAGCGGCCCAAGCTGGCGAACGAGCAGATGCGCGAGGCGCTCTCCCCGATCTTCGGCCCGTCCGGCACGCGCCAGCTCACCGAGAAGCTGGGGCGGCCACCCACTGAGCAGGAGAAGGCGGCCGCGATCGCCGAGCGCGAGCGCAACTACGACGAGTTTCAGCGCAGCAGCCCCTTCTGGGCCGGCTGGCGCGACGCCACGGTGCAGGAAGTCACGGAGCTGCTGGAGGCGGCGCTCGGCGCGTAGACAACGCATCGGCCACCGCACCGCCGCCGGCAGCCAAAGCTCGTTGGGCCGCGAATTGGCCCGGCGCCGAGATCTGCCACCCGGCAGCCTGCACAGGACCGAGAACGAACAGCGCCGCGAGCCAGCCGCTCATCTGGTCGGGCGAGTAGGGGGTGCTCGCTTCCAGCCACCAGGCGATGGTGCCGAGGAACGCCGTGACGGAGAAGGCGATACCAACGGCCTCGGGAATGCCGGTGGCCGAGCGGCCGCCCTCCCCGAGCCGCCAGCGCTCCTTCAGGACCGATTCGACATAGCCTCGCACCTGCGCTTCGAAAGCGTGGCTGCCCCGAGTCGCCATCAGCGCGCGATAGAGAGCGCCGTGCTCCGCCACGTGCTCGAAGATGCGCCGCATCGCGCGGAAGATCTCGTTGAGGAATACTTCGGGAGCGCCGCTTGGGCTGGTTGGACCGATGCTGCGCGCGAGTCCGTCCAGCATGTCCGCAATGAGTCTCTCCAGCAGCTCTTCCTTGTCCCGGTAATGCCGGTAAAACGTGGCGCGATTGATCATCGCCCGCTCGGCAAGGTCGTTCACGCTGATCGCGGCGTCCCCCTTTTCCACGATAAGTTCGATCATTGCCGCGCGTATGGCGCGCTCGGTGCGCCGGACACGCAGATCGCCGCGGCCCTCGTTCTGCGACATTTGCGCCTCGTTGCTGCCTATGCGCCATCGTGACGGCATTGTTCATCGACTTCGCGGGGATTGGCCGCCTACGCTCGATATGCAGCACAGTGTCGCATACGCGGCGCGGTGTTGCTACCGGGCGGAACCACGACGCCTTGATGGAGGAGCCGAGCATGGGAGCCGATGAAAACATCACGATCGTGTTGGAAACCTTCCGCGCCGTCGAGCGGCGCGACCGCCAGCGCCTGAACGAGCTGTATCATCCCGAGGTCGAGTTCCGCTGGCCGCCGTCGCTCGTCAGCACGCTTGGCAGCGAGCGGGTGGAGCTGTGGGACGAGCTGCAGCCGACGGCCGCCGAGCGCGAGATGGATCCGCGGGTGGTTGCGGCGGCAGGGGACGAGGTTGTGGTGCTCTGGCACTGGCGAGCGGCGAGCCCAAGCGGCGCGTACGTTGCCGAGCCGGTGCTCGGCCTCTACCGCGTTCGCGACGGCAAATTTGCCCGTGCCCAGAAGTTCTTCTTCGACGCGGCAGCGGTTGCCGCCTTCATCGCGCGGGTCAAGCGGGAGCGGGCGGGCGCGCCGGGCGAGGCGACGTCGACCGCGCCGGTGTAGCCCGGCCGTCACTCCCAGCGGAACAGCCGCACGGAGACGGCAAAGCTGGCCACCAGCCAGCCGGCGAGCACGGCAGCGTCCACCCACAGCGGATTCAGTGCCGCCACGTGGACGGTGGACTGACGCAGCGCGTCGCCGAGGTAGGTGAGCGGCAGGGCGCGGGCCACCGGCTGCAAAAAGGCGGGGCCGGCGTCGATCTCGAAGAAGATGCCGGAGAGAAACAGCATCGGCAACGCGATGAACTGCACGAGAGGCATCGCCGACTCGGCCGAACCGGCGAAGGCGCCGACCACGAAGCCCATCGCCACGAAGGCCAGCGTGCCGAGTACGATGAAGAACAGCAGTGCGGGCAGGTCGCGCGTGAAGTCGACGTGGAAGAAGAGCTTGCCCACGCCGATCAGGATCACCGCCTGGATCACGGAGATCAGCACGCGCTGCGCCACCTGGCTGGCAACGAGGGTGCCACGGCGCAGCGGTGTGGCGCCGAGCCGGCGCAGCAGCTTCGATTCGCGCTGTGTCACCAGCGTCACCGCCGAGTACAGACCAAGCTGCATCAGCGACATGGCGAGGATGCTGGGCACGAGGTAATCGATGTAGCGCGAGTTCTGCGCGCTTGTAGAGCGCGCCTCCAGCGTGACACGCGCCGGCGTTCCCGCCAGTTGCCGGTCGAAGCCGTCCACCACCTGCCGCAACACCGGTAGCACCACGCTCTGCGCCGCGGTGCTGCCAGGGTCGGCGTAAACCTGCACCGCGGCCGGCTGGCCGGGCTGATCAAGCGCGTCCGGCACGATCACCACGGCCGCGCGGTCGCCGTGGCCGAGCCGCTTCAGCTCGGTCTGCTCATCGCCGTGGTGGATCTTGAAGATCGGGACCTGCTGCAGCGCTTGCACGAGCCGATCCGCGTTTGGGCCCGCCTGCTGCTCGACCACTCCCAGCGCGTAGTGCGGCGTGCCCTGGTTGCCGAAGATCAGGCCGAAGACCGCGATGAAGAGCACGGGGATCGCGAAGGAGAAGATCACGGCGGAGGGTTCTCGCACGAAGGAGCGCAGGTAGGCGCGCGTCAGCTCGATGAAGGTCGCCATGACTGGTCCGTCCTAATCGCGGAAACGCCGCCCGGTCAGCTTCAAGAACACGTCTTCCAGCGTGGCGCCGCGCACCGAAAGCCCTTCGATCGGCACGCCCCGCCGCGCCGCCCAGGCGAGCAGGCCGGCCATCGTTGCCGGCACATCGCTGCTGTAGAGCGTCCAGTCGGTGTCGTCCGCGTGGGCGCCGCTCACGGCCGGCAGCGCCGCCAGCTCGCCCTGGCCGCCACCGTCCGCGTGAAACAGCACCGCGCTCTCGTCGAACGTGTCGCGAATCAACTCACGCGGTGAGCCCAGCGCCACGATGCCGCCGCGCTCGATGATCGCCACGCGATCGCAGAGGCGCTCGGCTTCTTCCAGGTAGTGCGTGGTGACCAACACCGTCACGCCGCGTGCCTGCAGGCGGCGTACGACTTCCCAGAGGTTGATGCGCGCCTGCGGATCGAGGCCGTTCGTCGGTTCATCAAGGAAGACCAGCTCAGGGTTGTTGACCAGCGCCAGCGCCACCGAGAGCCGCTGCTGCTGCCCGCCGGAGAGCTGCTTCACCAGCTTGCCGGCGCTCTCCTCCAGGCCGAAGTCGGCAAGAAGCCGTTCAGGCGACAGCGAGCGGCGGTAGAAGCGAGCGAAGAGGCGCAACAGCTCCTGCACCTTCAGCCGCGGGAAAAGCGATGGCGTCTGCAACTGCACGCCGATGCGTTGCTTGATCGTCTCGCGATCGCGGCGCACGTCGAGCCCAAGCACGCTCACGCGGCCGGCATCGGCCTCGCGCAACCCTTCGAGAATCTCGACGGTGGTGGTCTTGCCCGCGCCGTTGGGGCCGAGCAGGCCGAAGATTTCGCCCTGTCGCACGCCGAAGCTGATGCCGTCGACGGCGGTCACAGCGCCATAGCGCTTCACCAGCCCGTCGACCGTGACAATCGCCTGCCGGTCAGACGGTGTCGCGTCCGGGAGATCGGGCGCGCGGGCGCGCGGTTGTTCCATGCGAGCGGACATGGCAAGCGGCCCCTGGCTGCGCGGACGGCCGCGCGAACGCAGCTCACGCCGAGCATACGAACTCTGTGAAAGAATGCGCAAGCAGCCTGCCGGTGCAGTGTGCCTAGGAGGAGCCTATGCTATGGTGAGTTGGCTCTGACGGGCGATCGCTGCGCGCGGCGCGAACGGGTGGAAGAGACGGCGCGGGAGCCGCGCACAGCGCCGAAACCGGGCCGAAGCACGCGGTCACGCCGCCCCACGCAGGCCGCTGTTCGAGGACTCACCTTGACCAGGTTCCAACGTTTGGCCCTGGCGACGGCGGTCGCCACCTATCTGCTGGTCGTGATCGGCGGCACGGTGCGCGTCACGAATTCGGGCCTCTCCTGCCCGGATTGGCCGGCCTGCCACGGCCGCCTCGTGCCCACGGCCGACGGTCACGTGCTGATCGAGTACTTCCACCGCCTGTTCGCCAGCCTGGTCAGCGTGCTGATCCTGGCGACGGCCGCGGTCGCGTGGCGCTGGCACCGCCGCGATCGCGCCGCCGTGACGCTGGCGAGCGCGGCGATCGGCGTGCTGATCGTGCAGATCTTGCTCGGCGGCGCCACCGTCACGCAAAAGCTCTCGCCGGAAATCGTCACGGCGCACCTCGCCACGGCGATGCTGCTGCTGGCCACGGTGACGCTGACCGCGGCCACGGCGCTGGCGCGGGGAAGACCGTTCGCCCGGGCGGGCAGCGTGCCGCTCGCGCGAGCACGCGCCTTCCGTGCTGCGGCGGTTGCCGCGGCGGCGGGCATGTATGTGCTGCTGCTCAGCGGCGGCTACACCGCCAGCTCCGGCGCCGGCACATCGTGTTCGGGCTGGCCGCTCTGCAACGGCCAGGTCATTCCCGGCGGCAGCCGCTTCGTTCACATTCACTTCTTCCATCGCTTCGTCGTCGTGCTGGTGACCGTTGCCTTCGCGCTGCTGGTTTGGGCGGCATTGCGCTGGCTGCGCGGCAATCCGGCCGCGCAGCGCATGGTGCGCGACAGCTTCGGCCTGTTCCTGCTTCAAATCTTCATCGGCGCGCTGAACGCGTGGACGAAGCTGCTGACACCCATCCGTGTGCTTCACCTTGCCGTCGGTGCGGCGCTGTGGACGGCGCTCGTGCTGATCGCGTGGACCGGCTTCGCCCTGACGCGGCAGGAGATGACCACCACCGTCGAGACGCCCGCCGCCGGGATCGCTGCCGGGCCGGAGCGCCGCGCGCCGCGGCCGGGTCGCTCGCAGGAGGCGGCGGGATGAGCCTCGGCCTGCGCGCGGGCGAATCCGCGACCAGACCAGTGCCCCTGCCCCGGCAGCACGGCGCCGCGCCGCTTCCCGTTATCGACGCGTCGCAGCCGCGCCTGCGCCGCCTGCTGGCGACGCTGCATGCCTACATCGCCCTGACTAAGCCGCGCATCATCGAGCTGCTGCTGGTGACGACGATCCCGGCCATGCTGCTCGCGGCGAAGGGCTGGCCGGGCTGGCGGCTGATCTTGGCGACCACGTTGGGGGGCTACCTGGCCGCCGGCGGCGCCGGTGCAATCAACTGTTATCTCGACCGCGATGTCGACGAGCTGATGGTGCGCACGCGCCGCCGGCCGCTGGTCACGGGCGAGATCTCCGCGCGTCGCGCGCTCGTGTTCGGCATCACGCTCGGCGTGGCCGCCTTCTTCGAGATGTGGCTGTGGGTCAACCTGCCCAGCGCCGTACTCTCGATGGCCGCGCTTGGCTTCTATGTCTTCGTCTACACGCTCTGGTTGAAGCGCAGCACGCCGCAGAACATCGTGATCGGCGGCGCTGCCGGGGCGATGCCGCCGGTGATCGGCTGGGCGGCGGTGACGGGCCAACTCGCCTGGGCGCCGGTGGTGCTGTTCCTGATCGTCTTCGTCTGGACGCCGCCGCACTTCTGGGCGCTGGCGCTGCGCTTCCAGGACGACTATGAGCGGGCGCACATTCCCATGCTGCCGGTGGTGCGCGGCGAGCGCGAGACGCTGCGGCAGATCGTGATGTACTCGGCCGTGCTGGTGCTGCTCTCGTTCCTGCTGTTGCCAACCGGCGCCGTCGGCGCGGTGTACACGGTCTCGGCGGCGTCGTTGGGCGCGGGCTTCCTGCTGCTCGCCTGGCGCCTGCACCAGCAGCCCGGCCAGGGCGCCGCGATCGGCCTTTTCCGCTACTCGATCAGCTACCTGACGCTGCTGTTCATGGCGATGGCGGCGGACCAGGTGGCGCAGAACCTGTTTGGGCGCTTCTGGTAGCTCCGGCCACGGGCTGGCGCCATCCCTGTTGCAGGGGTGAGGTGCGCCGCGGACTCATTCCGCAGGATGACGCGGCGGCACGCCGATCGACGCGTTGTTGGCCGCGGCCGCTGCGGACGAACGGCGCCTTCCATGGTTTAGGCGAATCGCCATCCAGCGAAGCAACCGGTCATCAGGCCCGCGCCGATTCGCCCGCCGTTTCGACGAGCCTGGCGAAGGCCGCGTCGTCGCGAACGGCCAGGTCGGCCAGGATCTTGCGATCGACGGCGATACCGGCCGCCTTCAGGCCGTGCATCAGCCGGCTGTACGTCGTGCCATGCAGCCGCGCGGCGGCGTTGATACGCATAATCCAGAGCGCGCGGAAGTCGCCCTTGCGGTCCTTGCGGTCGCGGTAGGCGTACTGCAGGGCGTGCAGCACCGACTCGTTGGCGCGGCGGAAGAGGCGATGACGCTGCCCCTTGTGGCCCTTCGCCAGGTCCAGGAGCTTCTTGTGCCGGGCGTGCCCCGCCACGCCGCGCTTCACTCGACTCACGCTGTCCTACCTTCGTTCGCTCAGGCGATGCGCTTACGGGTTCGCCCGCTCACGCCGTGGCGCGCGGGCCAGTTCGCTACATCCGTCCGTAGGGCAGCACGCGCTTCATCTTGGCGCGCATGCCGCCGGTGACCTCGAACTGCTTGTCGTCCTTGTGCAGGGCGCGCTTGCTCTTGAACGCCTTGAGGTGGCGCTTGTTGCCGGCCATGCGCAGGATTTTGCCCGTGGCCGTGATCTTGAAGCGGCGCTTGGCGCCTTTGTGCGTCTTCAGCTTGGGCACGCAAACCACTCCCGCGGCTGCACTGGTGCGCGCCGCTGCTGCAACCGACTCTTGTTCCGCTACTCGCTCGTCGGCGCGACGACGGCGGGCTCGGCGGGCGCCGCCGGCGCCGACTCCACCGGGCGCGCCGCGGCAGCCGGCGGCCGCTGCGGTTTCTCCGGCTTGGCGGCGCCGGGCGTCAGGATCATCGTCATCTGGCGCCCTTCCATGCCCACGGGCTTCTCGATGCTGGCGATCGTCTTCAACCTGCCGTACACCTGTTCCAGCAGGTCGCGCCCGATCTGCGGATGCGTAATCTCGCGCCCGCGGAAGCGCACCGAGATCTTAACTTTGTCGCCCTCTTTGAGCAGCTTCTCGGCCGTGCGCAGCTTGAAGTCCACGTCGTGCTCGGCGATCTTCGGCTCCATGCGAATCTCGCGCAGCAGCACGTTCTTCTGGTGCTTGCGGGCCTCGCGCTCTTTCTTGGCCTGCTCGTACTTGAACTTGCCGTAGTCCAGCAGCCGGCAGACGGGCGGCACGGCGGACGGCGCGACTTCGACGAGATCCAGTCCGGCCTCCCGCGCCATCTCCAGCGCCTTGAACAGCGGCACCGCGCCGAGCTGCTCGCCGTTCTCTCCGATCAGGCGAACCTCACGCGCTCGAATCCGGTCGTTGATGCGGTATTCGCGGCTGATACGCGCTCCCCTTTTCTGACATAACAAACTGGGGGCCAGCCTGGCCCCTCGGAGCTTCAGTATGACAGGCGCCGCGCCACGCCGTCAACGGACTTTTTGCCCTTCGTCGCCGGCGCCGGCGGAAAGCCATCGCTGCAGCCCGTAGGCCGTGCCGTAGCGGTACGCCCGCAGTCCGGCCGCCGCCGCCGCCTCGTAGCCGGCAAGCGTTGCCTCGACCACCGCGCACGCCTCGACGGGGACGCCGGCGTCCCCCGCCGTCAGCTCGTAGAGCGCGGCGTCACGTGTGAGGAGGCCGTGCGGCGCCGCTTCGACGATCAGGTCGAAGCGCCCCGCAAGGTCATACTCGCCCCGCCAGCAGTCGAGAATCACGCTGGGTCCGCCGTGGACGAGCACGAGTTGGTAGCGCTCGCGAAGCCGGGGCAGCGCGCCCCAGATATCCAGATTGCGGCAGTACTTGCGCGCGATGCGCGCCTGCAACTCGGGCAGCTCGCTCTGCCGCAGCTCGTAGGCGCGCACGGCGGTGCGCCAGAAGCGCCCCTCGTCGCGCGCGTCCAGCATCTTGGCATCAACCGCGTCGGCGATCGTCTCCGCCAGGTAGTTGGGGCTCCGCAGGAAGACGACGCCGATCGCGGCCAGGGCCAGTACCCGCGGCTCGGTCATACGCGGCGCGATGTGATCTCTCCGCGCAGCCTCGCGATGATCTCGCTGACCGGCAGCGGGCCGAGGTCTTCACCGCTGCGCAGCCGCACCGCCGCTGCTTCGGCCTGAATCTCCTTGTCGCCGACGACCAGCATGTACGGGATCTTCAGCATCTGCGCGTGGCGGATCTTGGCGTTCATGCGCTCCGAGCGATCGTCCACGTCGGCGCGCACGCCCGCATCGCGTAGCCGCTGCTGCAGCGCCCGGGCGTATTCGAGATGCCGATCGGCGATGGGAATGATCTGAGACTGCACGGGCGCCAGCCAGGTCGGGAAGTTGCCCGCTGTGTGCTCGATCAGCACGCCGAGGAAGCGCTCCGTGGAACCCATCACGGCCCGGTGCAGCATCACCGGCGTGTGCTCCGCGCCGTCCTCGCCGATGTATTTGCAGCCGAGCCGCGCCGGCTGGATGAAGTCCACCTGGATCGTTGAAAGCTGCCACTCGCGGCCAAGGGCGTCGCGCGCCATGAAGTCGGCCTTGGGCCCGTAGAACGCGGCCTCTCCCTCCACCGGCTGATAGGCGATGCCGCCGCTGTCCAGGGCCCGGCGCAGCGCTGCCTCGGCCTGCTGCCACCGCTCATCGTCCTGGATGAACTTGCCCCCGCTGCGGTCGCGCAGGGACAGCTGCACGTAGTTGTCGGTGAGGCCGAAGGCGGCCATCACCTCCCTGACCACGGCGAGGCAGCGAGCGAACTCCTCCTGAATCTGCTCCGGCGTGCAGAAGATGTGGCAGTCGTCCTGCGTCAGCGAGCGCACGCGCGTCAGGCCGGAGAGCACGCCCGCCAGCTCGTAGCGGTAGAGCGTGGCGAACTCGGCGTAGCGGAGCGGCAGCTCGCGGTAGCTGTGCAGCTGCGTGTTGTAAAGCGTCATATGGGAGGGACAGTTCATCGGCTTCAGCATGTAGATGTCGCCGTCGTCGTCCATGGGCGGCCACATCACCTCGCGATAGTGCTCCAGGTGGCCCGACTTCCGGAACAGTTCGGCGCGGGCGACGTGCGCCGTCCAGACGTGCTGAAAGCCGTGGCGCGTCTGCACCTCCCGCACGAACGACTCCATCTCGTGGCGCACGATCTCGCCGTGCGGCAGAAAGAGGGGAATGCCGGAGCCGACGTCCTCGCTGAAGGTGAACAGGCCCAGCTCGCGGCCGAGGCGGCGATGGTCGCGCTTGCGTGCCTCTTCCAGCACGGCGAGGTGGGCATCCAGCTCCGCCTGCGTGGGGAAGCAAACGCCGTAGACGCGCTGCAGCATCGGCCGCGCGGCGTCGCCGCGCCAGTAAGCTCCTGCCACGCTCATCAGCCTGAAGGCGCCGACCTTGCCCGTGCTGGCGACGTGCGGCCCGGCGCAGAGATCCGTGAAGGAGTCGTGTGTGAACAAACCGACCTGCTCGTCGGCAATGCCCTCGATGATCTCCAGCTTGAAGGGCTGATCTTTGAAGCGCTCGTCCGCCTCGGCCTTCGAAATCTCGGACGCGACGAACGGCAAGTCCTGCCGCATCTGCTCGCGCATGTTCGCTTCGAGCACGGCCAGATCGTCGGGCGTGAGCGGACGTGGCAGGTCGAAGTCGTAGTAGAAGCCGTTTTCGATGGGCGGGCCGATGGCGATGCGCGCGTCCGGGAACATATCCAGGACGGCCTTCGCCATCATGTGCGCCGCCGAGTGGCGCATGCGGTAGAGCGCTTCGTCCATTCCGCGGATGGCGCCGTGTTCGAGTTCTGCCGACATGGTGAAACCCTCCCCTGAATCACAACAGGCCCGACGGTCGCCGCGCACCGCACAAAGCACGGTGCGTCGGGACGTGGGGCCTGCGGTCACGTGGTTCCACCCGACTTCGAGCCGCCGCCGGGGACGGACGCACGGCTCCTCGTTGCAGGGCCGCTAACGGGGCCAGCGGGTCCGGCTGGCGGCGCCCGCATGCTCAGCACAGGGCAGCCGCTTCGCCGGCCGGCTCACGGGTGGTATCGTCGCGCGGCGCCCGTGCGAGAGCTTACAGCCGGTGACTCTCGTCTCTGGGCGGGCGCCGGTCGCGGGACATATCCCGGTCATCGCCGTTCGCTATGCGGTTTTTGGGCCGGTGGGCGACACTGGACTCGAACCAGTGACCTCTGCGATGTCAACGCAGCGCTCTAACCAGCTGAGCTAGCCGCCCGCAGATCATGAGGATAGCGAGCCGCCTGCCGCCCCGTCAAATCCCGGAACGTGGCGAGGGGCCGCATCCCCGGATGCCCTTACCGCGGCGTCGGGCGCATTCCGCCCGCCGCGACCTGCCAGCGACCGGCGCCCGCCCGGTCGAGCACCGCGGTGGTGAGGCGATGCGCCGGCCGCAACAGAGGTGCAACCGCCAGGTCGAGCGGCGTGCGCGCCAGCCAGACCAGCCATGCCGTGGCGGCGCCGATCAACGCCCCGCCGATCACGTCGAAGGGGTAGTGCACGCCGATGTAAACGCGCGCCAGCGCCAGCACCGCCGCCAGCGCGAGCAGCAGCCAGCCCAGGCGCCGCGCCCAGCGATCGACCGCCAGCCAGACCGAAGCGGCAAGCGCGAAACCGCCGGCCGCGTGGTCGGAAGGGAAGGATGCGTCCGCCGCGTGCGGCACGAGCAGTGTGACGGAGTGGTGCGCGAACGGTCGCGGCCGGAACCAGATATGGCTGATGACCTGGTTGACGCCGAGCGCCAGCAGCGCCGCGAGCAGCGCGTAGATCACGATCCGCTGTCGGGCCGCGCTGGCGCCATCGCTTTCCGCCGGCGTGATCCAGAGTGTGCCGACGAGCACGAGCAGGGCATACTCCAGGCTGCTCGCGCAGAGCTTCATCAGGCTGTCGAGTGCGTGCACGTGACCGGCGAGGCCGTTCACCAGTTCAAAGAGACGCCAATCGATCGTCTGCATCGCTTCAATCTACGCACACGCCCGGCGCCAAGGTCCAGAGCGCGCGGCCGTGCCGTTCGCCTGCGGCGCTCGCGCCGCTGGACAGGCGATGCGGGCCGGTAGCCGGCGCAGGCCAGACCGGCAGGCTGCCGCCGGCAACGGCTTGTTGGGGTCCGCGGCAGATGGCTGGAGCGGCGGCCGCAACGGGCGCCTGGATCAGCAGCAGTCGTCCTTGTAGCCGCAGCGCCGGCAGACGGCCGCCTTGGAGCCGCCGATCGCCGACATTAGCGTGCCGCAGCGTGGGCAGGTCTGCAAGGGAGGGTTCATGCTGCGAGCGTAGCACGGCGGGCCGGTGGTGCAATCAGTGTTCCGTCAATCATCGGCGGGACGAACGAGCGGCGCGGTCCGCGCGCGGCGCTCCGCAATGGCGCACGGCGAACGATAGGGCGTTCGGCGAGGCTCTGGTCCATCGAACGCTGCACGCTCCGCCTGCCATGCGGCCAGGGCAGCGCCGGGGGCAGCGCGTCAGCGCGAGCCGCGCAGGCGCGGGTCGAGGATGTCGCGCAGGGCATCGCCCAGCAGGTTGAAGCCCAGCACCGTCAGGCTGATGGCGATGCCGGGGAAGAGGGCCGACCAGGTGTTGATCGGAAAACTGTTGCGGGCGGCGGAGATGTCCGCTCCCCACGAAGGATTCGGCGGCGTGATGCCAAGGCCCAGGAAGGAGAGCGAGGCCTCGGCCAGGATAGCAGTGCCCAGCAGCGTGGTAGCGATCACGATCGTCAGGGGCAGTACATTGGGCACCAGGTGCCGTCCCACGATGCGCGCGCCCGATGCGCCCGTGGCGCGCGCGGCCTCCACATAGGCGTTGCGCGCTTCGGACAGCACCGCGCCGCGCACGACCCGCGCCACGCCGGGCACGATCCCGATCGCGATCACGAGGATCACGTTGACGATCGACGGTCCCAGCACGCGGATCACGATCAGCAGCAGGATAAGCTGGGGAAAGGCGATCGCCGTATCCACGCTGCGCTGAATCACCGCATCCACCAGCCCCCCGGCGTACCCGGAGATGGTGCCGATGATCATGCCCACCAGCGTGCCGAGGATCACCGAGAAGAAGCCGACCTCCAGCGAAATGCGCGCCCCGTGCACCACCCGGCTGAAGATGTCTCGCCCGAACTTGTCCGTGCCGAAGAGATGCGCTGCGCTTGGCGCCTTGATCGGCACGCCCGCGAACTTGTCGATCGGATAGGGCGCGATCGCCGGCGCGAGGATGCCGACGACGATCAGCACGAGGATCAGCACGCCGCCGAACACACCCAGCGGATTGGCGCGCGCGACCTGCAGGTAGCGGGCAAGTCGGCGATCGCCGGCGCTCTCAGGCAGGCCGAGGATGGCGCCGGTGCCCGGATGCGTCCCCTCTCGATTCACGCCTCACCCTCATGCGTAGCGAATACGCGGATCGAGCACCGCGTAGGAGATATCCACGACCAGGTTGATCAGCACCACCACGGCGGCCGTGTACATGACCAGGCCCTGCGCCACCGGGAAATCCTTTTGCAGCAAAGACATGAAGATGTACTGGCCGATGCCGCGCAGGGCAAAGATCTGCTCGATGATCACCGAGCCGCCGAGCAGCCCGGCCGTGAGCAGGCCCAGCACGGTGATCACCGGCACCAGCGAGTTCTTCAGCACGTGCCCGAAGACGACGGCCTGCTCGCGCAGGCCCTTGGCGCGTGCCGTCCGCACGTAATCCTGGCGCAGCACCTCCAGCATCGAGGAGCGGGTGAGCCGCATGATCGCCGCGATCGGCCCCAGCGCCAGCACCAGTGAGGCTGGCAGAAACTGGCGTAGATTCTCGGCCGGATCGCTGAAGAGCGCGATCTGCCTGCCCAGCGGCGGCGCGTAGCCCCACCACTGCGCCGGCAGGATCAGCACGAGCGTCGCCACCCAGAACGCGGGCACTGAGAGCCCAAAAATCGCCAGCAGCCTCGCGATGTAGTCCGTAAGCGAATTGCGTTTGATCGCCGAAACCATGCCCAGGGGGATGCCGATCACCACCACCCAGAACACGGTCAACACCATCAGTTCAAGGCTGATGGGGAAGCGCTGGCGGAACTCGTGCGTGACCGAGGTCTGGCTGAGCACGGAGCTGCCGAGGTCGCCGTGGAGCAGCTTGCCGACCCAGTCGAAGTACTGCACGATCATCGGCCGGTCGAGTCCAAGCTGCTTGTGAACCGCGGCGATCTTCTCCGGCGTGGCGTTGATGCCCTGCTGCAGCAACGCCGGATCGCCGGGCGAGACACGCAGCAGCACGAAGACGACGACGGAGATCGCCCAGACGATCAGCGCCGCCATCAGAAGCCGCCGCAAAATGTAGCGCTGCATGCCCCTCAACCCTCGTTGGGACGGCCGGAGATCCGCTGTCCGGCCAGCAGGCTAGCTCGCCAGCGAGATGTTCTTGGTGTAGTAGTAGCCGAGCGATCCGATGCCGTGCGGATAGTTCACCACGTTGCCGCCGACGACGATGTTGACGTAGCTGCCGTAGAAGTTCCAGAACGGCGGGTCTTTGGAGATGATCAGCCGCTGTGCATCCTGGTACGCGGCCTTGCGCGCGGTTTCGTCGATCGTGCCCGCCGCCTTCTTCACGGCCGCATCGACTTCGGGGTCGGAGAAGCCGGTGTCGTAGTGGCTGTTGCCGGTGATGCCGCCGGTGGTGAACCAGTGCAGGGCGAAGTCCGGATTGGCGTACTCCTGGTTGAGCGAGAGGCTGGCGCTGAGCTTGTTGGTGAAATAGCCGGCGACCCAGGTGCCGGCGTCCTGCGGTTCCGGCTGCGCGGTGATGCCCGCTGCGGCGAGCTGGCGCACGAAGATGTTCACGTAGTCGGCCACGTTGCTGCTGGTCGGGTGCTGGAACTTGAAGGTCAGGTTCGGCTGCCCCGCGGCCTGCAGGATCTGCTTGGCGTCCTGGATGCTGAAGGGCATCAGCTTCTTCAGCTCGTCGTCCGGCAGCGTGTAGCCTTTCATCGCATAGCTGAGCGGCCCGATCTGCTTGCCGAGGCCCTTGGCGATCAACTGGATGTATTCGTCCGGGTTGATCGCGCGGCGCACCGCCTTGCGGATGCGCGGGTCGTCCCACGGCTTTTGCGTGACGTTCATCCAGAACGAGTTGAAGCCGAAACCCGGATCCTCGTAGCGCTGGCTGCCTTTGAGGCTGCCGGCGATCGCCTTCGCTTCTTCCACGTCGGTAGCGCCGTAGACGTCGATCTGCTTGGACGTGAACGCCGTACGGTAGGTCGCCTGATCGGCGAAGGAGTTGCCGGTGATCTGGTTCAGCAACGGCAGGCCCGGCTCCCAGTAGGTGTGGTTGCGGACGACGATCGCCTTGCCGCCCTCTTCCAAACTCTGGAGCATGAACGGCCCGCTGCCGACCGCGGTTTTCTTCAGGTCAGGGCTGAGCAACCACTCCTTCGGCACCACGGCGGAATAGAGGTTGTTGCCCACGTTGTTCAGCACCCAGGCGTACGGCGCCTTGGTGACCACCTTGAAGGTGGTCTTGTCGACCGCTTCGAAGTGATCGACCCAGTCGTGAATCCACGAATAGCCGTTCGAGGCGGCCTTCGGGTCGGCCACGCGCTCAAACGAGGCCTTGGCGTCTTCCGCGTCCATCGGCCGCACGGGCACGTTCTGTTTGTTCTCCGCGATCATCGCGTTCGGGCGCAGCTTGAACGTGACCGAGAGATTATCCGGCGCCGATTCCCAGGCGGTCGCCAGCTCCGGCAGGATGCCGATGTCGGGCGCAATCGTGGAGGTGCGCACCAGGTAGTTGTAGATGATCGGCACCAGGCCGGAGCCGCCGTACACGGAGTTGTGCGGGTCCACTCCGGCCCACGGTCCGGTGAAGCCGGTGCGGTACTCGCCGCCCTGCTTGCCGCCCGGGGCCGGCTTGAAGGAGCCTGCGGCGGGCGAGGCCGCGGCGCTGCCGCCGCCTGGCGCGGGGGTGCCACCCGAAGGTGCGGGCGCGGCGCTCGTGGCCGTGGTTGCGGCCTTCTTGTTGTTGTTGGAGCTGCCGCAGGCGATTGCAAAGGCGAGCCCCGCGCTGCTCAGCGCCGCTCCGCGCATCGCCGCCCGCCGGCTTGCCCGCCGCCGCAGAACGCCAAGCAGTTCGCCACTTGCCATCGCCACGCCTCCCTCGCCCTCGTGGTTGCCGTCGGCGCACCGCGGACTCCAGGTCCGAAGTTGATTCGACCGGGCGCGCTCTGGCTGGCATATTACCATCGTGCGGCGCGATGTCCAGAAGCGGCGGCATGCCGATGTGGCCGGGCACGAAGCACCTCGCAGGGCGAGCGGCTCGAAGCCGTCGCCAGAGGTCAGCGCCCGGTCGAGCCATAACCGCCGGCGCCACGCTCCGTCGCGGAGAGCTGGGCGACCTGCTGCCATTCGACCTCAGCGACACGAGCGACCACGAGCTGCGCGATGCGGTCGTCATGCTGCACGCGGTGCGGCGGCCGCCGGCCAACGGTATACATCGTCACGAAGATCTCGCCGCGGTAATCTGGGTCGCCGGTGCCGAGCACGGCAAGCACACCCTGCGCCGAGAGACCGGAGCGTGGCCGGCACTGCACGTCCCAACCGAGCGGCGCCTCGAGTGCGATGCCCGTCGGTACACGCACCGGATCCCCGCCCACATCGATGAAGCCGCCACCTGGCAGACAGGCGTACACGTCATAGCCCGTGGCGCCCGCGGTCGCGCGCTGCGGCGCCCGTGCCCCGTCCCTCAGGCAAACGAAGCGGATGGCAATCTGCTCGCTCATCTGCGCTGACTCTGGGCGGCGCGGCCGGCCTTCGCCTGGTCCGTACGGGCGATGAAGCCATCGATCGCGTCCAGCACGATCGCGGGCTGCTCGAAGGGCGCAAAATGCCCCGTCTCCGGTACGGTCAGCCGATCGACGTTGGCAAGCAGGCTCGCGGCGCGCTCGACCTTCGTGCGTGGAAACGCCTCGCTCTCCGCACCGGCGACGAGCAGCGCGGGACAACTCACCCGCGGCAGCACCAGCTCGCCGGGCAGGCGGCGCGGACCCCAGCGGTACATCTCGGCCTCGTCCGCGCCGTCGCACTTGAGCGTGACCGAACCGTCCGGCTCGTCGCGCACGCCGAACTTGACATAGTGCTCGAGGAACTCACGCTGCCAGCGGTTGAACGGCGGGCGTGAAGCGTAGCTGTGCAGCATCGCCGCGCGCGACGGCCAGTTCATGCGCCGTTTGCGGGCGCCGACGCTGAGGCCGTTGTCGCTGGGCGCGGGCTGCGGCGTGTCTTCGAAGAAGAGGATCGGGTCGATGAGCACCGCGCGCTCGATCAGCTCCGGCTCCTCGGCGGCGGCCAGCGCGATCATCGTGCCGCCGGCCGAATGGCCGATAGCGAGCACGCCGCGCAGCTCCAGGGCGCGCATGACGCCGATCAGATCGTTCTGGAAGTCGGGCCAGCCGTAGGAGCCGGGCTTGTCGCTGTCGCCGTGGCCGCGGGCGTCGAGGCCGAAGCAGTGGAAGCGCGGGCGCAGCCTGCGCACGTACGGCTCCCAGATGTGCGCGTGGAAGCCGGTGGGATGCAACAGCAGCGCCGACGGCCCATCGCCACCCCAGTCCACGTAATGCAGCCGCACGCCGGCGACGTTCACAAAGCCGTCGCGGAAGGCCGGATCGCTCACACCCAATCTCCCTCCGCCTGGTTGCGGCGGGTGAGGCCGCTTGCCGGCAGCCGCGCACTCAGACGACAAGCTGTGCTCGCGGAAACGGCAGCCGCAAGACCTCGCGCATCGCCGCGGGGCCGAGCCGCGCCAGCTCGCGCCGCCAATCGGCCACGGCGTCGAGCAGGGCCGCGACGTCCAGGCCGAGGCGCGCCGGCCGGAACGGCTCCAGTTTCGCCGACCCCTCGCCCAGCAGCCGCACGGCGCCGGGCCAGTTCAGCCGCTGCACATGCACGAAGCCCGCCGCGACCTGGATGAAGCCGTGCAGGAACTCGCGAAGCGGTCCCTGCTCCGCGCCCCAGAAGTCTTCGAGCGTCTCGTGGCACTCCCAGAACTCGCCGGCATTGAACTGCTCGATCGCCCGGCGCATGGCCGCGGCCAGGTCGCCATGCGGCTGATTCATCGCGGCGCCAGTGTAGCATCCCGCCTGGCCTCGCCCCCTGGCCCCCTCTCCATGAAATGGATAGGGGGAAGGAGGGAAGCTATGAAAAACCGGTCTGAATTGCCTCTCGCGATCGGCGGACGGGATAATGCAGTTGCAAGCAGTTGTTGGCGGCGCCCGCCGGCCGGGCGCGTGGAGCAAGACAGTATGGCGGGACACGGTTCGGGGGACGACGGCGGCGTCCACCCGCTTGAGGCGATCTTCCATCCGCGCGGCATCGCCGTGGCAGGGGTCTCGATCAGCGGCAGCGGCTTCGGCGGCAACATGTTCATCCAGGCGCTGAAACAGCAGGGCTTCGCCGGCGGCATCTATCCGGTCAATCCGAAGGCGACGGCGGACACGGTGATCGACGGCGAGCGCGCCTATCCGAACCTCGCCGCGATTCCCGGCCCGGTGGACTACGTGATCTCCAGCGTGCCGGCCCGCGCCGTTCTCGACCTGCTGGAAGACGCGCGGCGCAAGGGCGTGCGCACGATCCACTTCTTCACCGCCGGCTTCCGAGAAACGGGTGACGCCGAGCGGGCAGAACTCGAAGAGGAAGTGCTGCGCCGCGCCCGCGCGGCCGGCATCCGCCTGATCGGGCCGAACTGCATGGGCATTTACGCGCCGGCAGAGGGTATCACCTTCCAACACGGCTTCCCGCGCGGGGCCGGCGAGATCGGCGTGCTTTCGCAGAGCGGGTTGAACGCGACCGAGATCATCACCTACGGCGCGCCGCGCGGGCTGCGCTTCAGCAAAGTGATCAGCTTCGGCAACGCCACCGACCTGAACGAGTCGGACTTCCTCGACTACCTCGCTCACGACCCGCAGACTTCGGTGATCGCCGGCTACATCGAAGGCGTACGCGACGGCCGCCGCTTCCTGCGCACGGCGCAGGAGGCGAGCACCCGCAAACGGCTGACGATCCTCAAGGGCGGCCTCACCGACGCCGGCGGCCGCGCCACCAGCTCGCACACCGGCAGCCTGGCCGGCTCGGCGCAGGTCTGGCAGGCGCTCCAACGCCAGGCCGGCTTCGTGCTGGTCGAGACGCTGGAAGAGCTCGTCGACTGCACGGTGATGTTCCGCTTCGTACGGGAGCTGCCGGGGCGGCGCGTGGCGATCGTGGGCGGCGGCGGCGGCACCAGCGTGCTCGCGGCCGACGCCTGCAGCCGCGCCGGCCTGCAGGTGCCGACACTGGCCGCGGAGACGCGGCGGTTGCTCGCCGAGTTCACGCCGGACGCGGGCACCAGCGTGCGCAACCCCGTGGACACGATGGCGATGTGGCGCAACGAAGGGCTGGGCAGGACGCTGGAGATCGTGGCGAACGACCCGCAGATCGATATGCTGCTGCTGCACACGCAGACCGACTGGGCCAACCGCCCGGGCAACGTGCCGATTACGCCCGAACAGTTCGTGATGAACACGGTCGAGACCGCCGCTGCCACCGCCGCGCTCAGCGGCAAGCCGATCGTGGTGGCCCTGCGCACGCCGCTCTCGGTGGACGGCATGGGCAACCGGCTGATGATGCAGTCAAAGCTGGCGGAGCGCGGCCTGGCCAGCTATCCAAGCGTGCACCGTGCCGCCGCCGCGCTCGCCCGCCTGGCGGGCTGGCAGGAGTGGCGTACGGCGAACCGCGCCTGAGGCGTGGCAGCGGAGACCGCCGCCCGGCTTTCGCCACGCACGGCGGGCTTTGCGCTCACCGCCGCGCTGGGGCTGCTGTCGCTCGTGCTGGACGCGGCGGGCGCGGCGCCGACGCTGATCGTGGTGCTCTGCGCGGCAGCGATCGGCGGCCTCGCCTGGATCGTCGGGCTGGCGACGGAGCAGCTCGGCGCCGCCACCGGGCCGAAAGTCAGCGGCGTGCTCAACGTCGCCTTCGGCAACGCCGCCGAAATCGTGATCACGATCTTCGCCCTGCGCGCGGGGTTGCTGACGCTGGTCAAGGCCTCGATCACCGGCTCGATCCTCAGCAACCTGCTGCTGGTGCTGGGGCTGAGCATGCTCAGCGGCGGGCTGCGCCACGGCGTGCAACGCTTCTCGCAGACGGTGGCCGGCCTCAACGCGGCGATGCTGACGCTGGCCGTGATCGGCCTGATCGTGCCGGCGGTGTTCGCGCAGTCGCTGCCCGAGCAAAACGCGCACGCCGTCGAGCACCTCAGTATCGGTATCGGCATCGTGCTGATGCTGACCTACTTTCTCAGCCTGATCTTCTTCTTTCAGACACCCGAGGCCGGCGGTGAGACGAGCGCCAGGGCTGAGCCGCTGGAGTGGGGGATCAAGCACTCGATCGGCGTGCTGGCCGTGGTGGCCACGGCGCTGACGGTGCTGAGCGAGCTGCTGGTCAGCGCGCTGGAGCCTTCGCTGCACACCTGGGGGATCAGCGAGGCGTTCGCCGGCCTGATCCTGGTGCCGCTGATCGGCAACGCCTCGGAAAGCCTGGTCTCGGTGCAGCTCGCTCTGCGCAACGACATGGAATTCAGCATGGTCGTCTCGCTGGGCGCCAGCCTGCAGGTGGCGCTGTTCGTGGCGCCACTGCTGATCTTCGTCAGCTACCTCTTCTCCGCGCCGCTCGACCTCGTCTTCACGCCGCTGGAGATCATCACCGTGGCGCTCGGCACGGTGATCGTGACGATCATCGCCAACGACGGCCGCTCGAACTGGCTGGAGGGCGCCCAGCTGATCGCCGTCTACGTGATTGTGGCGCTGGCCTTCTGGTTCTATCCGTAGCTGGCTGGATTCAGCCGCGACGTGCCCACGGCCCGTTGCCGGTGATGCGCTCCGGCGTGATGCGCAGCACGTAGCCGGGCGGCGGGTTGTCCATCGGCGGGAACTTCGTGCCCGGGCCGATGTAGAGCTGCGCCAGCCGCTGCAGCAGCGCCGGCGCGCCGCCTTCCTGCACACGCGCCCGGCCGTAGACGACGAGGTATTCGGTCAGCCCGTTTGGCGCCGTGTTCTTCGACTCGAACGAGAGCACGACGCGATCGTGGCCTCGCACGTTCGTGACTTTTTGCCGGACGCCCAGGTGACCGGTCAGCAGCTCATCGCCCTCGATCCCCACCCAGACGAGCGTGACCTGCGGGCTGCCGTCGGCGTTCAACGTCACGAGATGGCCCAGCGCCCCGGACTCGATCAGGGCGCGGGCGCTGTCGGGAATCGCGGCCATGCCTCTCTCCGTGCCGCTTGCGGCAACGCCCCTGCTACTTCGTGCGCGACTCGGCGGCGCCAAGCGCGGCCTGCGCGGCGGCGAGGCGCGCCACCGGCACGCGATAGGGCGAACAGGAGACGTAGCTCACGTTTGCCTTATGGAAGAAGTGGATGCTGTCCGGGTCGCCGCCGTGCTCGCCGCAGACGCCAATCTCGAATTGTGGCTTTGCTTTGCGTCCAGCCTCGGTCGCGATCTCCACCAGCCGGCCCACGCCCTCCGGATCGACGGTGACGAAGGGACTGACCTCTATCAGGCCCAGCTCGCCGTATGCCGTCAGGAACGACTCCTCGGCGTCGTCGCGCGAGAGGCCGAAGGTCATCTGCGTCAGGTCGTTCGTGCCGAAGCTGAAGAAGTCAGACGCTTCGACCAGCGTATCGGCCACGAGCGCCGCACGGGGCGTCTCTACCATGATGCCGATCGGCCAGCCGCCGGCCTCTGGCTGCAGCCGCGCACGCAGGAATTCCAGCTCGCTGAGCGTGGCGATCAGCGGCAGCATGATGCGCGGCTGGGGGTTCAGCCCTTCCTCGCGCAGCTTCGTCGCCGCGCGCACGATCGCCCGCGTCTGCGCCACGTAAAGCGCCGGGTGGGTGATGCCCATGCGGCAGCCGCGGTGGCCGAGCATCGGGTTCTGCTCGGGCCGCACGCCCATCTCCTCGCTGAGGAATTCGTGCAGCGGCGCATCCAGCAGGCGCACGGTCACGGGCAGGCCGTCCATCGCGCGCAGGATGCCGACGAAGTCTTCGTACTGGAACTCTTCGACCCGCTTGAGCGCCGCGTTGAAGGTGTCGGCGCCCTCTTGCGAGGCGAGCAGTTGCTGCACCCAGGGCAGTCGCTCCGGGTCAAAGAACATGTGCTCGGTGCGGCAGAGGCCGATGCCCCTGGCGCCCATGGACCGGGCGTTGGCCGCGTCGTGCGGCGTGTCGGCGTTCGCTTCAACACCAAGCTTTGCCTGCTCGTCGGCCCAGGCAAGCAACGTGCGCAGCTCTTCGTTGCCTTCGAGCTGTGCAGGGATCGTCGGCAGGCGGCCGAGATAGACCTCGCCGCTGGCGCCGTCGATCGAGATCTCTACGCCCTCGTTCAACTTCAAATCTTCGAGGCCGCCGGCGCCGACCACGGCCGGCTTGCCCATGCCGCGGGTGACGACGGCGGCGTGGCTGCTGCGTCCGCCGCGGCCGGTGAGCACCCCCTGCGCGGCGATGATGCCGGCGATGTCGTCCGGCGAGGTCTCGTCGCGCACGAGGATGACCGGGCCATCCTTCGCCATCTGCTCGGCGCGCTTGGCCGTCAGCGCCACGCGGCCGGACGCCGCCCCCGGCGAGGCGGCGAGGCCCGTCAGCACCGGCTTCGCCGCCCGGCGCGCCGCCGGCTCGAACTGCGGCAAGAGCAGGCGCACGAGCTCATCCGTGCTCACGCGCCCAAGCGCCGTCTCGCGGTCGATCGTGCCGCGGTTGGCAAGGTCGACGGCGATGCGCACCGCCGCCGCCGGCGTGCGCTTTCCATTACGCGTTTGCAGCACGTAGAGCTTGCCGCGCTCGACGGTGAACTCGACGTCCTGCATGTCCTTGTAGTGGTTCTCCAGCAGATGCACGGTGTTGATCAGTTGTTCGTGCACGGCCGGCATCTGCTGCTCGAGCCAGGCCAGGTCGTGCGGGGTACGGGCGCCGGAAACGACGTCCTCGCCCTGCGCCTGCTCCAGATATTCGCCGTAGATCTGCGGCTCGCCGGTGTTGGGGTCGCGGGTGAAGAGCACGCCGGTGCCGGAGCGTTCGTCGGCATTGCCGAAGACCATCTGCACGATGTTGACGGCCGTGCCGAGGTCGTGGCTGATGCCTTCGTGCTCCCGATACGTGCGAGCCTTCTCGCCGTTCCAGCTCTTCCAGACGGCTTCGATCGCGTCGTCGATCTGGCCGCGGGCGCTGGCCGGCGGCGGCCCGGAGTGCGCGGCAATGATCGCGCGGTACTGCTCGCCCACGCGGCGCAGCGTGTCGTCGCGCAGCAAATGGTCGCTCTGCACGCGGTCCTGCTTCTTCGCCTCGCTCAGCACCGTCTCGAACTCGTCCGCCGGGATCTCGCGCACGACCTTGCCGTAGAGCTGCAGGAAGCGGCGGTAGGCGTCGAGGGCGAAGTGCTGCGAGCCGAACGCGTTGCCGAGGCTCTCGATGCCCTGCTCGCCTTCGAGGCCGACGTTGAGCAGCGTCTCCATCATGCCGGGCATCGAGAACTTGGCGCCGGAGCGTACGGAGACGAGCAGCGGCGGGGCGCCGCCAAAGCGCAGGCCGGCGGCGTCCTGCAGCCAGGCGATCGCGGCTGCCAGTTCGCTCTCAAATTCGGTGCGATTGAGCGTGCCGGCGTAGTAGTCGCGGCAGGCCTGGGTGGTGATCGTGAAGCCGGCGGGCACGGGCAGGCCGATGTTGGTCATCTCGGCCAGTCCGGCGCCCTTGCCGCCCAGCTCGTCGCGCATCGCGGCGCTGCCCTCGGCGAACTTGTAGATGTACCTGGTCATCGCGTCTGCCTTCTTCCCGTTTCTTGGCGTGGCGAAGGGAGGAACGGCGCCCCGGAAGTGCCGTCGCTGCGCCGGAACGCCCCCCGCAATTCAAGAGTAGAGCCGGCTCATTCCTCAGCCAACCACCAGATCGAGCCATCCGCGAGAAGCCGGCCCGACTTTCCGCCGCGGTGCAGCCACTGCCGGTGCGGCTCGCAGAGCGGCACGCGCAAGAACTCGGCCGTCCTCTCGGCAACGCTGGCGCGGCGCACAGCGGTTCGTTCCAGCGCCGGTTCGCCGCACAGTCGGCACGGGTCAATCTGCATGCCGCGAGCTGCCTCGGCGTCGCTGGGCTGCGTGCGCCGTGTCGCTACACCGGAATGAGTTCAGGGCGTTCGGAGGCGATGCGCACGATCTCCTCTGCCTCGTCGAGGACGTCCTCGTGATACCAGTCGTCGTGTGGCGACATCTGATGACAGGCGAAGCACATCGTCTCGCGCCACTGCTTGCCGCAGCCCGGACAGAGCGCGTGCGTGTCGAACGTGTTCCAGACCGTCTGGCAGCCCGGCCGGCACTGCCAGCGCGACCACGGTTGCGGCCGCCAGGCGCAGACCGGGCAGAAGATGCTCATCGCCGTCACCTCACGGATTCGCCGGCTCGCTCAGCCGTCGCTGCTGCGCCCGCGGGCGCGCTCGGCCCGCTGCGACTTGGACTCGCGCTGCGCCTCCGAGTCATGCGCAGCCGGGAACAGGCTCTCGCCGTGCTCCACGACCTGGTCCAGGGTGCTGCCGAACTCTTCGCCGGCTTCGTACTTTCGAGCGAACTCGCTCGAGACGAAGAACATTCAGATGCAGAACCCGTCGCGGGCGATGTCCTCGTGGTGTCTGTCGCACGGACAGATCTTCAGGCGATCCTCGTCGGGATCGCCTGAAATGGTCATTCATGGACAGTAACGCTTGCCGTTCAGCAGCTCGTTCTTGGCCAGCCCGCGCTGCACAAGCTCCACGGTGACGGCATCGGGCATGAACACGTACGGCCCGCGCTCGACGTATTTCTCGGACATACGCTTTGCGCCGGCGTACGCCTTCGCGACCTTCTCCGCCGGCAGATCGGCGAGCTGCGGGTCCGACTCGAACGGCTCAAGGCCCAGGTCTTCGGCCATGCAATGCCTCCTGCCGGCCTCGGCGCTGCCACGCTGCCGGTCTTAGCCTCAGGATACCCCGAACGCCGAGTTGCTGCGTCGTGCATCGGCGACGACTTGAGTCGCCGCGGGACGATGCCCGACGATGCGGATACAGGCTTCGACTGATGGAATGGACGGTGAGTCATGGAGCAGCCGAAACAGGCGTCGATCGACAAGATGTGGACCTACGCTGAGAAGTATGCCGAGAAGTCGGGTACCTATCTGCACCCGCAGCGCGAGATCACCGAGGGCGTGGTGCTGGGCCTCGCCTCGCACATCGACCGCTTCGGCCGGCCGATCTGTCCGTGCAACTTCTACCCGGAGAAGGATGCAAACGGTAGCTGGCCGCCGGGCCTCTACCTGCCGCGCGACGAAGAGGCGAAGCGCCGCACCTGGATCTGCGCCTGCGACGAAATGCAGATCTACAAGTACTGCCACTGCCTGCTGTTCGTGACCGAAGAGGGGCTGCCGATCACCGAGTACCTGCCGGAAGGCCACGAGGGCCGCGAGATTTACGGCGACGTGGCGGATCCGACGCCGGAGAAGGGCCGGGCGCTGGCTCGCGTGCTGGAGAAGCGCGGCGCGTGAACCGCGGCGCCGGCATCATTCCGGGTGGTTGCGCAGCCACTCGACATAATCGGCGATGGCGCTGTGTACGTCATAGGCCGACTCAAAGCCCGTGTCGGCCCGCAGCCTGCCGATCTCCATATAGGCGTGCGGCCGAGGCTGCGGGCCGTGCCCGGCCGGAATCGCCAGGTTCGTGCCCGGAACCGCCGCGTTCACGGAGTCTACCAGGTCGCCGTTGCGCGTGGCGCGGCCGGCGCCCACGTTGTAGACGCGGTGATTGAGGAGGGGCGCCTGCTGGACCATCTGGATGGCGCGGGCGCAATCCTTCACGTAGCAGCCGTCGAACTCGTCCTCGGCGTAGGGCACGCCGCCGCGCCCGCCGGCCAGGTCCGGCTGCCTGCCGTGCACGGCGGCGTGCGTGAGGCGGCTCGGCAGATTGGCCATCGAGTGGTAGAGCGGGCCATAAATGCCGGCGATGCGCAGGGCAACGACGTCCATGCCGGTCAGCGTGCCGTAGTGCAGACCAAGCACCGCGAACGTCTTCTTGAAGGCCTCGGTCGAATTCGTGGACTCCAGGCGCAGCGGCGCCTCCTCGGAGAACGGGCCGGACGGCAGGCCGGCGTACACGGCGACTGAGCTGGCCAGTGAGACGCGGCGTACCCCCGCCCGCCGCGCCGCGTCCAGCACGTTCAGCAGCCCCTGCAGGTTGACGCGGAACTCGTCGGAGACCTCGACGCCGCGCAGCGCCGGCACCGCGAGATGCACCACACCGTCGATGGGATATCGGCTGAACAGCGCTTGCACCGCCTCCTGGTCGGCCACGTCGAGGCTTTCGACGAAGACCCGCTTGCCGAGCTCGTCGTGCAGGAACTGCGGCTCGCGGCTCACGCGGTAGCGGGTAAGCACGAGCCGCTCGCCCGCATCGAGCAGGCAGCGCGCCGTGTGCAGGCCGATGAAGCCCATGCCACCGGTGATCAAGATCATGGGATGCGTGCACCTTCCCCGGCGGCGCCTCCGCCCGGCCGATCCGCTCCGTGCAACCCAGTTGGCCGACCGATAACGTTTCGTGAGTTGTCGTTTCGGGAGGCTGCATTGATTCTGCCGGGCAGATCGCCCTTACTCTAAGCGAGGCATCGCGGCGCCGGCAATCGCGGCCGCGCGGCGTGGAGGAGCGCAGCAGATGGTCCTCGAGACAAAGCAGTTCCACGGCGCCATGACCGGCGCCCGCTTCATCGAGAGCCTGCGCGACGGCCGCGAGGTCTGGCTCGACGGGCAGAAGGTCGCGGACGTGCCCTCGCACCCGGCCTTCAAGGACTTCGTCGCCAACCTGGCGCGCATCTACGACCTGCAGACCAGTGCGGAGCTGCGCGAGCGAATGACCTACGTCTCGCCGGATTCGGGCAATCGCGTCAGCCTCTCCTGGCTGGTGCCGGAATCGCGCGCGGACCTGCAGCGCAAGCGCCGCAACAGCGAGATCTGGAGCCAGCAGACCTGGGGCCAGCTCGGGCGCAGCCCCGACATCCTGGCGCCGTACATCACCTCGCTGGCCGTGCGCCGCGACGCGTTGGGCAGCGTCAAGAACCCGCACTGCGACTTCGGAGAAAACGCCGTCAACTACGCGCGCTACTGCCGCGAGAACGACCTCTTCCTCACGCACGCGCTCGGCGATCCGCAGGTCGATCGCAGCGAGCAGCCGCAGAACGAGCAGCGCCAGGCGCCGGAGAGCGAGGAGATCTCCCTGCACGTGGTGCGCGAGACGCCCGAGGGCGTGATCGTGCGCGGCGGCAAGCAGCTCGCCACTGCGGCGGCCGTCAGCAACGAGACCTACGTCTCGCTTTCACAGACCTTCATGCGGCGCAACGACCCGCGCTTCGTGCTCGCCTTCTCCATTCCCAGCAACTCGCCCGGCCTCAAGATCCTTTGTCGCGAGCCGATCTCGCGCTGGCTCGGCTCGTGGGGGCATCCCTTCCAGAACCTGGACGAGCAGGACTGCATGCTCTTCTTCGAAGACGTGCTCGTGCCCTGGGACCGGCTGTTCATGTTGTATGAGTCGACGCCCATGGTGCAGTCCGCGGCCTTCGCCGGCCTGAACTCGTTTGGCTATGCCAACGTCTGCCGCGTCCAGGTGCGCATGCGCCTGTTCACCGCGGTCGCCACGCTGATCGCCCAGGCGATCGGTGTCTACGAGTACCGCGAGGTGGCGGCCAAGCTGGGCGAGATGGCGACCTACTGCGCGATGTGGGACATCGCGATCGACGGCATGGAGAACCGCGCCTATCAAAACGCGGAGGGCGAGTGGGTGCTGGGCCCAGGGCCGGGTATGACCGTTTGGTTCGCGCAGACCTCGTCGCGCATGGCCGAGCTGCTCAAGCAGATCGCCGGTTCGGGCATGATTATGCAGCCCAGCGAGAACGACCTGGCGAACGCCGAGCTGCGGCCCTACTTGAACCAGTACATGCGCGGCAAGGGCGTGGACGTGGCCTACAAGTCGCGTCTGTTCCGCATCGCGCACGAGCTGGTCGCCTCGTCGTTCGGCATGCGCCAGGAGATCTACGAGTACTGGCACGGCGGCGACCCGAACCGCAACCGCATCAACCTGCTGCGCGCCTACGACCAAGCCGAGTTGATGGACCGCATCAAGGAACTGTGCGCCCAGCCCTTGCCGCACGGCGAGCTATCGTAGCCGCGGCAAGGGGCGCGCGGTGCGGCTAAGCGCCGGCCGCCGCCCGGCCGCGTTCCTGAGCGAGGGCGGCGGCCGGCGCGGACACGTCACTGCGTGCCGTCGCCGACGATGATCGTTTCGGTCATCGTGGGATGGATGCGGCAGAACAAGGTATAGGTTCCGGGTGTATCGAACTCAAACGAGGCGGTGTCGCCCGACTGTAACGGCCCGAAGTCGAAGAGCGAGCCGGCATCGTCGTCGCCTGGCGCTCCCGACGTGACGGTGTGGACCGAGTCACCGGTGTTGGTCCAGGTGACCGTGGCGCCGGCGTTGACCGTGAGCACGCCGGGTGTGAAGGCGAAATCGACGATGCTGACGCCGCCGTTGCCCGAGTCGTCGGCGCGGGCGTGGCGCGCGGGGGCGCTCCAGGCCAGCGCCAGCGTCAGCGCGGCCAGGGCCAGCAATGCGACCGGCCGGTAATGGTGGAACAACCGGGACATGAAACGCTCCTGTGGCGGGCGCGCGGCCCGGACCTGCTTGCGCCGTGCAGGCCGCGCGCCCGTTCGTCATTGGCCGGGGTGAGGCACGCCTCACTCAGTTGAAGTTCTCGACCCGCACCGGACAGTTGACGATCGTGTTGGACTGCATGATCGGGAAGCCGGAAGCAACGACGTCCGCCGCCGAGCGCAAGGTGTTCGCCACGTAGCCCGCGGGCACGGTGACGAAGTTCACCCGCCAGAAGGCGCTGTACCCCTGGTCGGTCGGGACCGAGTCGATGATGTTGTTCTGGCCCGCCACCGCCTGGGGGTTGCCCTGGGCGTCAAAGCCGTTGACCAACGCATAGATCGGCAGGCTCGCATCCGGATTGAGGCCAAAGTCCGGGTAGAAGACCGGTTGGCCGTCGTACCAGCCCTGGGTGAGCTGCTTGCCGTCCTCCAGCGTCGTGTCCTGCGGCACGAGCGGGCAGTTCACGAACATGTTCGCGGGCGCGACGCCGAAGCCGGCCGCGGTGATCTCGTCAAGCGACTTTGCCGTGTCGGCGGCGTAGGATGCGGGCACACTCACGAAATTGATCTGCCACAGGTCGCTGTAGCCCGGCTGACCCTGCAGCAGGTCGACGATGTTGTGCTGGCCCTTCACCGCGTTCGGTGTGCCGTCGGCGTTCATGCCGGTGATGAAGAGGTAGATCGGCGCGGCGGCGAGCACATTGCCGCCTGCGAGCTTGGTGTTGGTGCCGAAGTCGTAGTACTTCACGGCGTTGCCGCGGTACCAGCCGGGAACAAGGCTCTTCGCCGCTGCGGCCTGCGCCGGGCTTGCGCTGCTTGCCGTCTTGCCTGTTGGCGCGACGGCGGTGGCCCTGGAAGCACCACGGAATGCCTGCGCGGCGGAAACGGGCGCGGCGGTAAGCAGCGCGCCGCCGGCGGCCGCGATAAGGCCAAGACCGAGCGCGGAGCGCCGGGTGAGGCGGCGGCCTTCCGGCGCGGTCGCGAAGGGCGGCGGTTGGTTGAGGTGTCGGGGTGTCTTCATGGTCCTCTCTTGGTCGCGAACCAGCGACCGGCAAGGGCCGCCGGCTCGCGGAAGCTGATGGCGAGGCGCGCCCTGTCACGCGGGCTCGAAGCCGGCCCGCTGCACGGCGCGCCCCGCGGCTGCAGAAGCGGAACGTCGCGACGGTTCCTGTTGAGCTACGCTGGGAGGTAAGTTGCGGATGCAACTACATGTGAAGTGCGTCACGCGCCGGGAGAGCTCGCGCGTTCAAGATCCGCGCGAGGAGAGAGCCCGCGCAGCCGCCGCACAGTGAGATACAGCAGCGGCCGCGCGCTGCAGCGTGCCGACCGAGGGTTCGACCCCTACGGCCTCGTGAGCAGCTCCCAGCTATGCCGGTTGGCGTCGCGGAAGTAGACGCCGCGACCGCCGCGCCGCGTATTGATCTGGCCGTTGTCCTGCGCCGACGGCTCGGCGCCGTAGGCGACGCCCTTGACCTTCAGCCGGCCGAAGATGGCGTCGAAGTCCTCTTCGCTAACGTGGAAGGCGTAGTGGTGGGGCTCAAAACGCTCGGCGTTGTCGAAGTCGAGCGTGAGCGTGTCGTTGACTTGCACAGGCGCGAAGTGGCCGGCGGCGCCCTTGTACTCCAGTCCGAAGATCTCGGCGAACCAGTTGGCCGAGGCGACCTTGTCGTGCGCCGGCACGATCGTGTGGTTGAGCGTGATGTTCATGACCTGCCTCCGCCGCACTCATCCTGCGAAACGGCAACGCGTCCGCAGAACCGCTGCTTTCACCACCATACGCGGGCTGTCAATCCGCTGGAGCCTCCGGCAGATGGGACAGTATGACCGATCGAAGGGGTGGCACAATCCGGAACGCGCGCGGGCGCCGTTCCGCCCGCGGTTGGCGCGAGGGGAACCGAGGCCAGCGGTTAGGAGCTTAGCCTCGCGTCGGCGACCGGAACGCCACCATCGGCTGCGGTGTCGCTTGCGCAATGGGCTTTGCCGGGGAGACGGGCTACCAGCCAGGCGGCGAGCGGATGACGCCGCTAATAGCCACGCAGGATCGCCTGTACCTCGGCGGTAGTGAGAAAGCGTTGCACCGGCGTGAAGTGCCTGCGGCCGATCCTGATCGCCAGGGCGGGGTTCGCCAGCAGATTGCGATACCGCCCGACCCGCCCGCCCCAGCCAGCAGCCACGATGTACTCATCGGTCCGTCTCTTGTGGCACACGAACTCCAAGACGGTCTGGTGTGCACGCCCTGTGCGCCGGCCGCGATGCGTTAGCAACAGAAAGCGGTGGCCGAGCAGCCAGCCCAACTGGAGGCGATAGTGGGTGCTGGGCAGCCGCAACGCCCAGCGCAGCGCTCGTGGCGGTCGCGAGGTAAGCCAGCCTGCATGTGGTGCGGCCGCCATTGCACGGCTTCCGGGCGATCGCGCCTCGCGGGGTGTATCGATCGTCCCACCGCGAACGCCGCCGGTCAAAAGCGCGGCGCCCTGGCAGCTCCAACGTGATAGCCAACCCCCTCTCCAGAACACTGGAGAGGGGGCAGGGGGAGAGGCCACGCCGGCCGCGCGCCTGCGTCAGTGGAAGAAGCGGCCGTTGCGCTCGTGGCCAATGAGCGAAAACTCGTTGGTCGAGGCGCCGGTGGCCATGAAGCTAAAGCTTGGCTGGCCGCCGGATGCCGCCTCGGAGCAGGAGAGCGAGACGACGGCCGACGTGTTGAGCAGGAACTGCCCGTCGAAGCCGGCGGCCGCGTTGCTGACGTGAACCGCCTCCCCACGTCCGCTCCAGACTATATCGAACGAGACTTTCGCGGGAATGTCGTCCGGTCCGAACGGGCCGACGCCGGTGATGTTGCCCTGGCGGACGAGCGCATTGACGATGTTGAAGTAGTCCGAGACCGCGAAGTTGCTGAGCTGCATCTCGGCGGTGCCGGCGCCGAGTTGCACAGCAACGGCGCTGTCGGTAATCGGCACCGTCCAGAACAAGCCATTGGCGCTGATGCCCGGATTGAAGTCGTGGGTCTGCACGGACCCTTTGAAGATGTCGATTCAGAGGAAGGCGAACGTGCCCTGGCGGTGTCTGCCGTCGGCGCCGATGAACTCCCCGGTCATGAAGCGGTTGTCGATGTCATAGGTGAGCGTCGCGTCGGGCGCGCCGCCGCCGGTGATCCCCACGCCGTGGCCGCTCACGTGCGAGATTCCCACAAAGCCGTTGAAGTCGGTGATTGTCGAAGGCTCAGGAAACGGCGTGGTCTCGGTATCTGGTGGCGGGAAAACGTGGAACACGACGTTGGGCGCGAAGGCGAGCGGCTTGATGCCGCCGAGAATGGGGTTGGGCGTGCCCGTGCCGGGTGGGTCGGCGTGCGCGACGCGCGGCCAGATCAGCTCTGCTCCCAGAGCCTGGCCGGTGGCGCCGGCCGTCATGCCCAGGAACTGCCGCCGCGAGAGCCCGTGCCGGTGTACGTGCGGCTGGTGTGTCAGGAGCGTAAGCCTCGGGTCAGCGAACGACATACCGACCTCCTACTAAACACCGTCCTGTCGAGACATGAATCCAGATGTTGCTGGAGCGGATGACTCCCTTCTACTTCAGTCCGCAACGATGGATAGTGGATGCGTCATTATGATCGCTCCGCACTCGTCTTGCAACCGTTTAGCTTCTGCGGCCGTGATCTTGCCAACGATCGGCAGGGTGGAATCTACCGCGGCGTCGCCAACACGTCGCGCACGCTCCCGCGCGGCGTGGCTGGAAGCACGGAATCCCCATCGGCCCCGATCTACCCGGCCCCCGATCGCTCGGCCTGTTGGGGGGTGAGACCGAGGCCGGCTACTGCCGGCGCCGGCTCGCGGCATCGCGCCAGAGCAGCGCCATGTCCTGGCCCATGGCGCGGAAGAGCCCGTGTCCCGCCGAGGCGAGCACGGCCACCCCGCCGGTCACGATCGCGGCGTCCACGCTTTCACGGCCCTGCCTGGCCCAGTACACGTCCTGCAGGTTCAGCCAGAGAGCGAACTCGTCCATCGTCAACGCCGCGCTTGTGCCAAACAGGATCGCCAGCGGCCGCCGCACCGCCTGTCGTTGCGGCCGGAAGCCGATGGCGACGTGCCCGCCGAAGAGCAGTCCGACGATGCCGAAGACCAGGTGGTGCAGATGTACGCCGCCGCCGGCCGAGAAGTTGCGCAGAAAGCGCTGGAAGCGATGGGCGTGGATGCTGTGCGTGATGAAGCGTACGATCACGAATGCCGTGAGAAAGCTCGCGGCGATCAGGAAGCGTTCCTCGCGGCCGCGGCGTACGATGTGCGCTTCGTAGAGATGGGCGAGCCATTGCGGTGTGCCCGGCCGCGCCGCGGCGGGCGCCGCCGGATCCAGCGATGCTTCGAGCTCGACCGGCTCTTTTTGCTCAATCATCAGAGACCCCCTCTGCCGGAGTCGCGGCGCCTTTGCCATCGCCGCGCCCGCGCGCCAATCATGCCGCGCTCGCCGCGCCTGCCGCTAGCCCGCGCAGGCGCCTGCCCGCAACCAATCGGAGGAAGCGGAAATCCGGGAGCGGAGCGCTCACGCGGTGAGGCCGCCGGACGAAGAACCCCCTCTCCAGCCGTGCTGGAGAGGGGGCAGAGGGTGAGGCCAGCCTCGTCTACGCCACGTGGGCCGGCTCGGCTTCGCGCGGAGCCGTCCGGGCGGGTGAGAAGGTGTACTCGCCCGCCTCGTTCGCGTCCACGTCGACTTCGCTGCCGGGCGCGATCTCGCTGCTCAGCACGCGCTTCGCCAGCGGGTTCTCGATCCGCCGCTGCACCACGCGCCGCAGCGGCCTCGCGCCGAAGTTCGGGTCGTAGCCCTCCTTCACCAGTGCCTTGCGCGCCGCCTCGCTCAGGTGCACGGTGATGCCGCGCTCCGTCAGCCGGCCGAGCAGGTCGTCCACCAGCAGCGTCACGATCTGCTCCAGCTCGGGCTCCGTCAGCGGCTCGAAGACGATGATCTCGTCGATCCGGTTGAGGAACTCGGGCCGGAACGTCTCGCGCAGCGCCCGCTGCGCCGCCGACTCCAGCCGCTGGCGCTCTGAGTGCGATTGGGTGCGGCCGGTGAGGAAGCCCAGGCTCTGGCGCTGCATCTCGGCCGTGCCCAGGTTGCTGGTCATGATGATCACGGTGTTGCGGAAGTCCACGGTGCGCCCGTGGCCGTCCGTCAGCCGGCCGTCGTCCAGCACCTGCAGCAGCGTGTTGAACACGTCGGGGTGCGCCTTCTCGATCTCGTCGAAGAGGATCACCCGGTACGGCCGCCGGCGCACGGCCTCGGTCAGGCCGCCGCCCTCGTCGTAGCCGACGTAGCCGGGAGGCGCCCCGATCAGGCGGGAGACGGTGTGCCGCTCCTGGAACTCCGACATATCGACACGGATCAGCGCGTCCACGTCGTCGAAGAGGAATTCGGCCAGCGCCTTCGCCAGCTCCGTCTTGCCGACGCCGGTGGGTCCGAGGAAGATGAAGCTGCCGATCGGCCGGCGCGGGTCCTTCAGCCCGGCGCGGGCACGGCGGATCGCGTCGCTCAGCACGCCGATCGCGGCGTCCTGGCCAATCACGCGGTCGTGCAGCCGCTCCTCCATCTGCAGCAGCTTGTCCGCTTCGCCTTCGAGCATACGGCTGACCGGAATGCCGGTGATGCTGCCGACCAGCGCGGCGATGTCGGCCTCGTCCACCACGTCTTTGCGCGGCCGCTCCGCCTCCCAGCGCTCCTTGGCGGCGCGGTAGTCTACCTGCAGCTTGAGCAGGTCGCTCTTGATCCGGGCCGCGGCCTCGTAGTCCTCGCGCTGCGCGGCCGACTCGGTTTCGCGGTTCAGCTCGTTGAGCTGCTGCTGCATCTGCTGCAGCTCCGGCGAGAGGCTTTCCGCGTCGATCACGTGCTTGCTGGCCGCCTCGTCGATCAGGTCGATCGCCTTATCGGGAAGGAAGCGCTCGGTGATGTAGCGGTCGGAGAGCTGCGCCGCCGCCTCAAGGGCCGCATCGCTGATCTGCACCTTGTGGTGCTCTTCGTAGCGCGGGCGCAGACCCTTGAGGATCTCGATCGTCT